>Ga0335079_10002739_pt1 | contig 20266 bp, 18 predicted proteins | sample Lox_Sample_33_FD_206719 | JGI IMG/M metagenome (GOLD analysis project Ga0335079, IMG submission 206719) | Soil microbial communities from Loxahatchee National Wildlife Refuge, Florida, United States - Lox_Sample_3.3 | ecosystem: Environmental > Terrestrial > Soil > Wetlands | place: USA... | reverse complement strand
TTTCGCCAGGACGACTGGCAGCACAACGCCGTGCTGTACCGCTCACCGACGCCGGCGCAGTATGTCGCCTGGCTGCGCGACCTGGGCGTGCGCGACGTCTTCGTGCCGCGCGCGGCGCTCGACGCGAGCAGCACGGCCGAACCGGGACTGATCGCCCGCTCGGGCGCGTTCGTCCGGGTCTACGCGGCCGGCGCCTGGACGGTGTACCGCCTCCGCGACCCGTCGCCGCTCGTGGTGGCGGCCGGCGCCGGCGCCGGCACGGCGCCTACGCCGGCCGCCGTGGGCGCCGCCGTCACGGCGACCGGCCACGACGCGCTCACGGTCACGGTCGCCCGGCCGGGCCGCTACGTCGTGAAGGTCACCTGGACGCCCTACGCCCGTCTCGAGACGGCGTCGGCTCGCGCCTCTGGGGGGACGGCAGCGGCCGCTGGAGCGGCGCCTTCGGGCCGGCTTGCGCCGGCCCCGGGCGGCTGGACCCTGCTGCGCGCCGACCGGCCGGGACGCTACGTGCTGCGCGTGCGGGTCGGTCTCGGCGCGGCGCTTTCGCACCTCTTCTGAGTAGCCCGCGGCCGCGCCGGCCGCGGGCGGCCGGGCACACCGACCGGTGCCGCGCACGCCGGCCGGTGCCGGGTAGGCGGGTCGGCCGGCCCCACCGGCCGGCGGCCGCGCGTACGGTCAGGCCACCCAGCTGAACATCGCGAACTTGGCCGTGAGCACGACGCAGAAGAGGATCATCAGGCCGGCGTAGATGAGATGCGTCCGGGGACGCCGCTCTGTCGAGATCGCGATGCTCATGAAGATCGGGAACGCGGCCAGCAGGAAGCGCGGCATCGACATGAGCGGCATCGAGGTCGCGGGGAACAGCAGGGGGTACCCGATGGTGACGACGGCGTAGGCCGAGAGGGCGACCGGCAGGCGCCGCAGGCCGTAGAAGATGGCGAGACAGGCGACGACGAACGACGCCAGATTGACGAGGTTGGCGACGGCGAGCGGCATGGCGGCGCCCGGCTGCGAGGCCGGCCAGTAGAGGCGGCTCGTCTGGGCCGAGATGAGCTGGCGGGCGCCCTCGTAGGCGGCCTCGACCGACTTCCACAGGGCGAAGGTGGGCACGGCCAGGTAGCGCCGCCACTGGTCCTGCACCTGGGCGAACAGCAGGGGTTTGCCGAAGCCGAGGCTGAGGTAGGCCATCCAGACCATGAGGCCTTCGGGGATCATGAGCAGCGACGCCGCCGAGGCGTCGGTGCGCCGCAGCTTCCAGCCGCGCTGCTCGTAGTAGCAGATGACCATCGGCACGATCAGCAGAAAGCCGGCGCTGCGCGTGAGAGCGGCCAGCAGGCCGGCCAGGCCGGCGACCTTCCAGCGTCCCTCGGTCGACCACAGGATGCAGGCGAGCGAGAGCATGAGGAACATCGACTCGCTGTAGACCGCCTGCCAGTAGAAGGCCGTCGGGAAGATCGAGATGTAGAGGCAGGTGCGATAGGCCACCACCGGGCTGTAGCGGGCTTCGACCAGGCGATACAGGAAGTACATGGCGGCGAAGTAGCAGGCCAGCGACACGACGATGCCGGCGATCACCAGGTTGTTGTCGAAGAGGATCCCGACCCAGCGCACCATCAGCGGATAGAGCGGGAAGAAGGCGACGGTGCCGTCGTTGCCGGCGTAGCCGTCGGCGGCGATCTTGATGAACCAGACGCCGTCCCAGACCGCCCACGGGTTGAAGAGGTGTGCGAGAGAGCCGTGGAAGGGTTCGGCCAGGCGGGGCAGGCGCTGCGCCCAGGGCGCCGCCTTGACGCCGATCAGGTCGGTGGCGAGGAAGGCCGTGAGGCCGATGAGCAGCCGCGAGACGACGGCCATGACCATGGTGCGCCGCAGCATGCTGGCCGCGGGGGCCGTCGCGGCGTCGCTCGCCGGGCCGACGGCGGCGATCTCCGGCGCGGGCGCCGGCTCGAGGTCGGTGTGCGGGGACGGGTCCGTGCGAGCTCCCGTAGGGCGTGGTTACAGATCGGACAGCCTGGTCCGACCCCTTTCGGAGTCTACGACTTCTGGCGCCGCTCAGGCTGGCGTGACTTCGTCGCGCGCCTAGTCCGGCCTCCTAGTCTACGACTTCTGGGGCCGCTCAGGCTGGCGTGACTTCGTCGCGCGCCTACTATCTCACGTGGGCGGCGCCGGCGCGGCGCCGCCCGCCGTGAGTCCCGCGGCCTTGAGGCGTTCGTCGAGGGCGAAGCGCAGGCCGGCCGCGGCACGGTCGGCGTCGTGCTTGGATTCCTGCCAGATGGCGAGGCGCAGGTGGACGGCGTCGGCCGAGAGCTCGGTCACGACCAGGGCCGGCTGGCGCTCGGGGGAGCTGCCCCGGCTGAATCCGGCGGCCACCTCGAGCGCCTCGCGACGCACGTCGGCGAGCGCCGCCGACGCCGGCACGACGAACTCCACCACGGCGCCGCTCGCCTCGTCGGCCAGCGTGAAGTTGCGCACGACCTTGCTGGCCAGCTGCTCGTTGGGAATGACGATGCGGCTGTTGTCGTCGGCGCGGATGTACGAGTAGGTGAGTCGCACCTCTTCGACCGTGCCCTCCCACTCGTCGATCGCCACGTAATCGCCGATGCGCACCGGCTGGGCCAGCGCGACGATGACGCCCGACACGACGTTCGCCAGCACCGACCGCGCCGCGAAGCCGACGACGAGCGCCGTGATCCCGGCCGAGGCGAGCAGGCCGCGAGCGAGGGTGCGCACCTCGGGCAGCCTCGTCAGCGCCCACATGACCCCCACGAAGATGATCGCCGCGACGACCAGGCGTCGCGCCATGCGCAGACGCGTCTCGTCGGCGGCGGGCAGCTTGCGCGAGATCGCCCGCGTGACGCCCCCGCCGTGGTCCTGCAACACGCGGTCGACGACACCCGCCACGACGAAGGTCAGCACCAGGTACACGGCGGCCGTGATGATCTCACTCGTGGTGGCGCTGGCGGCGATCGGGATCACGGCCGCGGCCGCCTCAGGAGGTCGCGCCCGGCGTGGGGGTGGCCCCGGGCGAAGCCTCGTCGCCCGGCGTGGTCGTCGGCTCGACGCCGCCGAGCCCGGGCAGGTCGCGGCGCACGTCGTAGAGCGTGCGCCCGCTGCGGTAGTCGAGCAGCGCCACGACCGTGTTCGCGCCCTTCACCCTGTCGACGTGGCCGGTGACCTGCCAGACGAACCGGTAGGGCGGCGTGATGGTCGTCGTCACGGTGCGCCGCCCGAGCTTGTGGGTGAAGGTGTACGGCTTGCCCTCGGGCAGGAACAGCAGCCGGACCTCGCGGGGATCGATCGCGGAGCCGCTGAAACGCGCGTCGGCGCTGCGCAGGGCGATCCCCGAGGTCTTCAGGCGCGAGTCGCCCGGCACGGTCAGGGCCGTGACGATGAACGACCAGCTCCGCCACGGGTGCGTGAGAAAGCCGGTGCGCTGGGTGGAGGCGGTGTAGCGGAACGCCACGAGCGAGGGCAGGTAGAAGGCCAGCACCACGACGACCGCGATCAGGATGATCCAGAAGCGCTTGTTGCGGTTCCGAAACAGGGGCGCGCGTTCGATCTTCGGCGTGTCGGTCTGCACGGAGGACAACACTATCAGAGGCTGGCTGCGCCCGCCGGATCCGGCCTAGCCTCCGAGCGACCGCTCGAACAGGTCGGGGTAGATCGAGGTCGCGGTGAAGATCTCGCGGGCCGAAGCCTGCATCCGGGCGTAGTACTCGTCGTCGCGCAGCGGGTTCAGGTGCATGATGATGAGCTCGCCCACGCCCGCCTGCGCGGCCAGGCCGGCGGCCTGGCGCGCCGAGCTGTGCGCGCGGTAGGTGGCGCGCACCATCTCCTCGCTTGCCGGATCGCCCTCTTCGACGCCGTCGATCCAGGCCTCGTGCAGGAGCACCTCGGCGCCGCGGGCGAACTCGGCCGTGGCCGGGTCGGCCGAGGTGTCGGTGGCCAGCACGAACCGGTCGTCGAGCCGGTAGGCCACGCTGGTGTCGGGGTGACACTGGGCTCGCAGCCGCAGCTCGTGCCCGGCGACCTCGTTCACGCCCTCGTGGAGCGTGGCCAGCATCACGTTCGTCTGCTCGCGCCAGTCGGTCGGATGGTAGGGCTTGCGCATGAGCTCGGGCAGGGCGCGCTGGGGGTCGACGCCGTTCAGGGCCGCGTCGGGCACGTGCACCATGAGGGTGCGGCCGGCGAACACGGCGGACAGGTAGGCGAGGCCGCAGGTGTGGTCGAGGTGGTAGTGCGTGAGGAACAGGTGGATCTCGCGCGCCTGGGCGAGCAGCGCGGACGCCGGCGGGCGCAACAGCCGGGAGAGCCCGGTGCCGGCGTCGAAGACGAAGAGCAGCGCGCCGTCGTCGACGGCCATGCACGTGGTCTCGCGCGCCGGCGTGGGGATCCAGCCCTGCGTGCCGAGCAGGGTCAGCCGCACGCCGCGCCGCCCTCGCCTTGCTGCCGCGGCCCGTTCATGGGTTATATGCTACCCGGTACCGGCACTCCTCGGAGAGTGGGCGTTCATGCAAGCGGTCCTTGAGGCAGCCGCCCAGGCAGTCGCGCTCGACACGCCATACGATGCCGTCTTCGCTCCCCTGGTCGGCGACCTGATCGATGCTCTCGCGACCGACGACCCCGCCACGTTCCTCACCGCGGTCGAGGGCCGCGCGCGTGTGCTGGCCGCGGCCCGCGAGGTGCGTCTGGGCGACGTGTTCGCCGCCCTGCAGCTCGGCCTCGGCGCCTTTCGCGAGGCGCTGTCCGGCGACTCCGCCGACGAGGCCCTCGCCGTGCAGCGCCTCGACGGTCTCGAGGGCGTCGCCCTGCTGCGCGCCGGGGTCGGGTACGCCGAGGGCCTCGAGGACGCCGTCGACCACCTGAACCGGGTGGTCGCCGAGCTTGCCCCGACCGACCCGGAGACCGGCCTGACCACCAGGAGCCACTTCGAAGGCCGCCTCTCTGTGGAGCTCGAGCGCTGCCGGCGCACCGAGGTTGGCCTCGGGGCGCTGATCGTCGCCGTCGTGGGCGGCGACGAGGCTCGCCGCCGCGCCGCCGAGGACCTGACCGCGCTGGCCGCCAGGGCCGGCCGCCTGCTGGCGGCCGGCGTGCGGCGCTACGACGTGGTCGGCCGCCTGAGCGAGAGCGAGTTCGTGGCGGTGCTGCCCGACGTCAGCCGGCGCGGTGTGCAGGCGGCGCTCGAGCGACTGCGTCGCGGCCTCGCCGGTGAGTGCACGGCGCAGCACCGCAGCGCCTTTCGCTTCGTGGCGACCTATCTCGACGTCGCCGACCTCGGGGCCGACGACCTCATGACGCTGCTGCGCCAGGGTCTGGTCGGGGCCGGCGAGCAGGGCGAGGCGGTGGTCTGGGTCTAGGGCTCGGCGGGCGGCTCGACGGTGGCGTGCTCGAGCAGTCCGAGGGCCTTGCGCACGATCTGGCGCTCGTTCGGATATGTCATGCGATCGAGCGCCCGCTCGACGGAGAACCAGGCCGCCTCAGCGACCTCGTGATCGTGCTGGGCGGTGTCGCCGGCGACGAAGCGCACCAGGAAGAAGTGGACGACCTTGTGGACGCGGACGTGATCGTCGCGTGACGAGAACCAGTACTCGATGCTGTCGAGGTCGCCGTCGATCACGCCCTCGATGCCCGTCTCCTCGCGGATCTCGCGCAGGGCCGCCATCTGGTGTGTCTCGCCCGGCTCGACCCAGCCCTTGGGCAGCGTCCAGGCGCGCCGGCCCGCCGGTCTGATCAGGCACAGCTCGAGGGCCTCGCCCGGGCGCGCCACGACGCCTCCCGCCGACACCTGGTGCCTGATCTCCATGCGTTCCCCCTCGAGATCGGAAGCGAAGCGGACGCCGCCGCTTGCCTGCGGCTAGTATATCCTCGGGCGCTCGAAGGAGGTCGCGTCCTTCACGGCGGCGGAGGTGCTCGGTTGTTCGCGGCGATCGGCAGGTTCTCGTACCGGTTTCGCTGGTTGGTCATCGCGCTGTGGATCGTGGGCTTCGTCCTCGGCCTGGTCGCCGTGCCCCGGCTCCATCACGAGCTCAAGGGCGGCGGCTTCTCCAATGCCAACGCCCCCGCCCAGCGGGCTCTCGATCTCATGCAGCGCCGCCTGCATACCGGCCTGGCGAGCATCGCCATCGTCTTCACGAGCCCGTCGCTCGACGCGCGGAGTCCCCAGTTCCAGGCCGCCGAGGCGCAAGCGCTCGCCGGCGTCACGCCGGCCACCGTCCCCGGGCTGCAGAAGGTGCAGACCTACGGCTCGACCGGCGACGCCCGGCTGATCTCGAGCGACCACAAGGCGTCGCTGGCCACCCTGATCTTCGGCACTCAGGTCGAGCAGGCGCAGCAGCAGGTCGACCGGATCAAGTCGCGGCTGCGGCCCAGCGGTCTCACGGCCGCGATCACCGGCGACCCGGCCGTCTACCAGGCTCTGGAGACGGTCTCGGCCAGCGACCTGCGCCGAGCCGAGACCTACGCGCTGCCCTTCGCCCTCGTCGTCCTCGTACTCGTGTTCGGCAGCGTGGTCGCCGCCGCGCTGCCCGTCATCGGCGGCGGCCTGGCCGTGACCGTCACGCTGGGCGTGCTCTACCTGCTCGCGCAGCGCTTCAGCCTCTCGATCTTCACCATGAACGTCGCCTCGCTGCTCGGCCTCGCGGTCGGCATCGACTACTCGCTGTTCATCGTCGGGCGCTTCCGCGAGGAGCTCGCCCATGGGGCGAGCGTCGCGGCGGCCGTGGAATCGACGGTGGCCCACGCCGGGCGGGCGATCTTCTTCAGCGGCATCGCCGTGATGGTGGGGCTCTCGGGCCTGCTCATGTTCTCGTACATGTCGCTGCGTTCGATCGGCGTGGGCGGCGCCATCGTCGTCGCGTTCTCGGTGCTCTCGGCGCTGACCCTGCTGCCGGCGGTGCTCGGCCTGCTGGGCCGGCGCGTGGACTCGCTGCGCATCATGGGTCATCCGGGCGCCGAGAGCCGCTTCTGGCGCGCCTGGGCGAACTGGGTCATGGACCATCCCGTCGTCGTGCTGATCGGCACGATCGTCGTCATCGCCGTCTTTGCCGGGCCGATCCTGCGCATCAGGACGAACGTGCCCACCGCCACCTCCCTGCCGACGAGCCAGGAGGCGCGTCGCGGCTACGACATCGTGCAGGCACGCTTCGATCGCGGGGCGCTGAACCCGATCCAGGTGCTGATCACCTGGCAGGGGACCGGCGCCGCCGCCGAGGCGACTGCGCCGCGCAACCTGGCGGCGCTCTACGGGTACGGCCGGCAGCTGGCCGCGTTGCCCGGCGTCGAGAGCGTGACGAGCATCGTCAACCAGAGCGGCCTCACGTCCGCCGAGAAGGCGCTGGCCTTCTGGAGCAGCGCGCGATCGTCGGCGAGCTTGCCTCCCGGTGCGTCCGTGCCCTCCCCGGAGGCGCGCAACGCGGCCGCCAGCGCCCTTCTCGCCGCTACGACCGCGCCAGGCACCGTGCTGTTCCAGGTCGCGCCCAGGAGCGATCCGAGCGGCGGCGCGGCCCAGGCCCTCTCACAGACGATCAGGAACCTGCCGCCGCCGGCCGGCTATACGGCGCACGTGGCGGGTCTGTCGGCCGGCACGCGCGACTTCCTGTCGGCCCTCTACGGCCGCTTCCCCTGGGTGATCCTGTTCGTCGTGTGTGTGACCTACGTCGTGCTGCTCCTGCTGCTGCGTAGCGCCTGGCTGCCGCTGAAGGCGGTGCTCGTCAACTCACTGTCGATCATGGCGAGCTTCGGCGCCCTCGTGTTCGTCTTCCAGCAGGGGCACCTGTCGGGCGTGCTGAACTTCGTCCCAGAGGGCTACGTCGACGCGACCCTTCCGATCATCATGTTCTGCACCCTGTTCGGTGTCTCGATGGACTACGAAGTCTTCCTGCTCACCCGCATGCGCGAGGCCTGGCTGGAGACCGGCGACAACCGCCAGGCGGTCGGTTTTGGCCTGGAGCGCACGGGGCGCATCATCACGAGCGCGGCGCTGATCATCGTCATCGTGGCGGGCTCGTTCGCCACCACGAGCATCCTGATCACCAAGGCGATCGGCGTCGGCCTGGCGGTCGCCATCGCCCTCGACGCGACCATCATCCGCATCCTGCTGGTACCGGCCACCATGCGCCTCGTGGGCTCGATCAACTGGTGGCTGCCCTCATCCCTGGAGCGGATCCTGCCGAAAACGGGAGAAGGGTAGCGGCGCTGCCAGCGGCGCCGTGCGGGCACGAGGGAGGATGACGATCAGCCTTCAAGGCAGGGGCATGTTCGAGGCCCTGCGCGAGCGGGATTTCCGGCTGCTCTTCGTCGGGCAGAGCATCTCGCTGGTCGGCAGCTCGATCACCACCATCGCGCTGGCCTTCGCGGTGATCGACATCAGCTCGCCGCATCGCTACGCGCTCGACTACGGGGTGGTGATGGCGGCGGGCCTCGTGCCCCTGCTCGCGTTCCTGCTCGTCGGGGGTGTCTGGGGCGACCGGCTGCCGCGACAGTGGGTGATGCTCGTCTCCGACGTGGTGCGTTTCGCCTGTCAGGCCGTCATGGCCTGGCTGCTCGTCACCCACAGGGCGACCATCTGGGAGCTCGTCGTCCTGCAGTTCGCGCGCGGCACCGCCGAGGCGTTCTTCCGCCCCGCGCAGACGGGTCTCGTGCCGCAGACGGTGAGCGGCGAGCGGCTGCAGCAGGCAAACGCCCTGCGCGGCCTCTCCGACAGTCTCGGGGTCACGCTGGGCGCGGCCCTCGGCGGCGTGCTCGTGGCAGCCATCGGCTCGGGCTGGGCCATCGGCCTCGACAGCCTCTCGTACCTGGCGAGCGCGGGCTTTCTGTGGGGTCTGCGCGGCCTTCCGCCGGTCGTCGGCCGCGGCGAGGCGCTCGCGACCGCCGAAGCCGGCCTCACGGCCGGCGTCGGCGACGTCGGCCTTGCGCTCAGAGACGCCGCCGCCGAGCCGGCCGGCGGTTTCGTGCGCGACCTGCGCGACGGATGGACGGAGTTTCGCTCGCGCACCTGGCTGTGGGTCATGGTGGCCGAGGCGGCCGTGTTCCACCTGCTCATCATCGCGCCGCTCATGGTGCTGGGTCCGTCGGTCGCCGAGCACGGCCTCGGGGGCCCGGCCGCCTGGGGGGCGATCCTGGCCGCGTTCGGCGTCGGCCAGATCGCCGGCGGGGCGGTCGGACTCCGTCTCGAACCGGCGCGTCCCCTGCTGCTGTGCGGCTGGCTCACGCTCGTCGAGGCGCCCCTGTTCGCCTTTTTCGCCCTCGGCTACGGCATGGCGCCGCTGATCGCCGCGGCGATCTTCTGCGGGGTCTCGGCGGCCCTTGTCAACGTGCTCTGGGAGACGACGCTGCAGGAGCAGATCCCGCCCGAGGCGCTCTCGCGCGTGTCGGCCTTCGACCTCATGGGATCGCTCGCCTTCTACCCGCTCGGCACGGTCGTCGTCGGCCCGATCGCCGCGGTGATCGGCGTCGCCGGCTCGTTCGCCGTCGCGTGCGGCGCCACGGTGGCCTCGGGCGCGCTGCAGATCGTCCTGCCCGACATCAGGCGCGTCCGGCACCGGCGTGTGCCGGCGACCGCCTCAGGCGCCGCGAGCACGGTGGGCAACGCGGGCATGGCGGGCGCCGCAAGCACGGTGAGCGCCACGAGCACCATCTACACCGGCCTGCCGGTCTCCTCCCACTCGCGGTACAGCGCCGAATAGCGTCCGCCGGCCAGCACGAGCTCCTCGTGACTGCCGCGCTCGACGATGCGCCCGTCCTCGATCACCAGGATCTGGTCGGCGTAGCGCACCGTGCTCAGGCGGTGCGCGACGACCACCGACGTGCGCCCGCTGAACAGGACGTCCATGGCCCGTGAGATGCGCTGCTCGCTCTCGGCGTCGACGCTCGAGGTCGCCTCGTCCAGGATCAGCACGCGGGGGTCGGCGAGCAGCGCCCGTGCGAACGAGATGAGCTGGCGCTGGCCGGTCGAGAGCGCGCTGCCGCCCTCCTGGACGTCGGTGTCGTACCCGTCGGGCAGGCTCTCGACGAAGTCGTGCACACCGACGATGCGGGCGATGCGCTGCACCTCTTCGAGGCTCGCGGCCGGCCGCCCGAAGCGGATGTTGTCGAGGATCGAGCCGGTGAACAGGAACGCCTCCTGGGGCACCACCGCGAGCTGCTCGCGCAGCGAGCGGGTCGTCACCTTGCGCAGGTCGTGGCCGTCGATGCGCACGGCGCCCTCGCGGGGGTCGTAGAAGCGCGCCAGCAGCTTGATGATGGTCGACTTGCCGGCGCCGGTCGTGCCCACCAGGGCGACGGTGCCGCCCGGCGGGATCTCGAAGTCGACGTCGTGCAGCACGTCGTCGCCGCCGTAGCCGAAGCTGACGTGGTCGAACTCGACGCGGCCGTGGACGTCGGGCAGCGGCCGCGCGTCGGGCGCGTCGGAGAGGTCGGGCTCGGTGTCGAGCACGGTGTAGATCTTCTGCACCGCCGCCATCGACGACTGGAAGGTGTTGTAGAGCTGCGAGAGCTGCTGGATCGGGTCGAAGAAGCTCGCCAGATAGCCGATGAAGGCGACCAGCACGCCGACCTGGATGGCGCCGCCGGTGACCAGCGTGCCGCCGTACCAGAGGACGATGACGATCCCCGCCGCCGACATGAGCTCGACGAAGGGGAAGTAGAGGCCGCTCTGCACCACCGTCTGCATGTTGGCGTCGCGATAGGCGGCGTTGACCCTGACCTGCGTTGTCGTGTCGCGCTGCTCGGCGCGGAAGGCCTTGAGCACGCGCATGCCCGAGATCGATTCCTGCAGGTGCGCCGAGACGTCGCCGATGCGGTTGCGCACGAGGGCGTACGAGCGCGCCGAGCGGGTGCGGAACATCAGCGTGGCGACCAGCAGCAGCGGCATGATGGCGAGGGTGGCCAGCGCCAGGCGCCAATCGAGCACGAAGAGCAGCACCGCGGCCCCCAGGATGGTGAGGCCGTTGGTCACGAGCGAGGTGACCCCGTCGGTGACGAGCTGGTCGAGGGCGTCGATGTCGTTGGTCATGCGCGAGACGATCCAGCCGGTGCGCTGCCGGCTGAAGAAGTCGAGCGAGAGCTTCTGGATATGGGCGAAGACGCTGCGCCGCAGGTCGAGGATGACGCGCTCGCCGACCCAGCTCACCAGGTAGGTCTGCACGTAGCTGGCGCCAAGGTTCAGCAGGTTGACGGCAAGGAAGGCGACGATCACCAGGTCGAGGACGCGCAGGTCGCTCTTCGAGATGCCGGAGTCGATGGCGATCTTCACGAGGTAGGGCACCGACAGGCCGGTGACGGTGACCACGATCATGGCGACGATCGAGAGCGCGGCGCGCCAGCGGTAGGGATAGACGAGACGCGCCAGGCGGGCGAGCTTGAGCTCGCGCGCCAGGTGGACGAACGCGCGCCAGCCGCGGAACTCGTGCAGGTCGGCGCCGCTGCCGTGGGGGCCCGATTGCCGCGAGGTCCAGGCCACGGTCAGCTCACCTCCTCGGGGCGCGCTGGCGAGACGCCGCGGCGCCGGTCGGCGGAGGCGGGCCGGCGGACGTCCGCCGGCCCGCCCCCGCCGACCACCTCGGCGTCGTCTAATGTCGTGCCCTCGAGCTCGGCGGCGCCGAACATGCGACGGTAGAGCGTGTCGGCGGCGATCAGGTCGCGGTGCACGCCGCGCTCGACGATGCGCCCGCCGGCCAGCACCACGATCTCCTCGGCCAGCGAGATCGTCGACGGCCGGTGGGCGATGATGAACGTGGTGCGGCCCTTCATGACCTCCACCAGCGCCCGCCTGATCTTGAACTCCGTCTCGGAGTCGACGCTCGAGGTGGCGTCGTCCAGGATCAGGATCTGCGGATCGACGACCAGCGCCCGGGCGATGGCGATGCGCTGCCGCTGGCCGCCCGACAGGGTCAGGCCGCGCTCGCCGACCACGGTCTCGTAGCCCTCCGGCAGGGCCTCGATGAACGAGGCGGCCTGCGCGCGCTCGGCCGCCTCGCGGACCTGCTCGTCGCTCGCGTCCGGTCGCCCGAGACGGATGTTGTCGGCGATCGTGGTCGAGAACAGGAACGGATCCTGGGTGACGACGCCGATGTGGCCGCGCAGGTCGGCGAGGCGCACGTCGCGCACGTCGTGGCCGTCGATCAGCACTCGGCCGGCCCCGGCGTCGTAGAAGCGCGGCACGAGGTTGGTGAGCGTGGTCTTGCCACAACCGGTGTGGCCCACCAGCGCGATCGTTCGTCCGGCCGGCACCTCGAGGTCGATCTGCTCGAGCACCGGCCGGTCGACGTACGAGAACGAGACACCCTCGAAACGGACCTCGCCGCGCACGCCGGGAAGAGCGGTCGCATCGGGGCGCTCGGTCATCTCGATCGGCGCGTCGAGGATCTCGTACACGCGGTGGCCGGAGGCGATGGCCCGTTGGGCCAGGCCGGTGAGCCAGCCGATGACCTGGGCCGGGTAGATCAGCAGGATCAGGTAGCTGTAGAAGGCGACGAGCGAGCCGAGGCTGAGGGTGTGGTCGATGACCTGGCGGCCGCCGACGTAGAGCAGCACGACGATCGCGAGGTTGGGCAGGAAGCCGATCAGCGGGATGTAGAGCGCCCTGATGCGAGCGGCGCTCACCTCGGCCTCGAAGACGCGTGTGCTGCGGTCGGAGAACTTGGCGAGCTCGTCGTCTTCGCGGGCGAAGATGCGCACGATGCGCGAGCCGGTGACGTTCTCCTCGGCGGTCTCGGTGACGTCGGCGATCTTCTGCTGCACGTCGCGCAGGATCGGCTGCAGACGCCGGCTGAAGCGCACGGTCACGAGCAGCAGCAGGGGCAGGAACGCGAGGCTGATCAGGGCAAGCTGCCAGTTCAGCACGAACATCAGCACCGTGACGGCCACCATCGAGAAGATGTTGGTGGTGAAGAAGATGAGGCCGTACCCGAGGAACATGCGCACGTTCTGGATGTCGGCCATGGCGCGCGACATGAGCTGGCCGGTGGGCCAGCGATCGAAGTAGCCGAAGGGCTGGCGCAGCAGGTGCGCCCACATCCGGTTGCGCAGCTCGAACTCGATGTCGAGGCTGATCTTGCCCGTCGACAGGCGCCGGGCGACGGCGAAGCCGAAGCGCAGCGCGCCGATGCCCAGCAGCGCGAGGCCGTACCAGACGAGCAGGCTCGTCTTGCCGGGGACGATCGCCTTGTTGATGACGCCCCGCGTGAGCCAGGGGATGGTGAGCGTCGCCAGCGTCTGCAGCAGTGCCGTGCTGAAGCCCACGAACACGAGCCACGGGTAGTCGGCCAGGAGTTTGGTGATGCGCCAGAAGGTCTTCATCGGTACGGCAAGCATACCCGGCACGAAACCGAGCGCCGGCGCTTGACTTGTCACGAGAGCAAATTGATAATGGTTCTCAAGTAAGTGCCTCGGTGGCAAACGGAAACCGGCGCGAGACCGGTGCTGCCCCGCAACTGTGACCGCTGACGAACGTCGCCGGCAAGCCACTGTCTTCCGTGACAGGGAGATGGGAAGGCGCGACTAGTAGGCTCGTAGGCGGCAAGCCAGGAGACGGGCCCCCGAGGAGACACTGACAGCGGGCCTCGCGGGAGGATCGGCGTGCCGTCACATTTCTGGACGACGACTCTGTGGCCCGGCGGCCGGGATGCTCTTCCCGGCAGTGGTCATCCGGCTGCCCGCGCGAAGCTCCCCCACCACCGTATCCTCGCAGTGCCAGAGGCAACCCAACCAGATCAGGGAGACGCCATGCGCAGAGACGTAGAGACGCTGCCTCAGGGGCTCGGCCGCTCGGGCGGAGAGTCACGTGCCGGCGCCACAGACGGCCGAGGCTACGTGCACGTCTACACGGGGGACGGCAAGGGCAAGACCACGGCCGCCTTGGGACTGGCGGTTCGCGCCGCCGGTCACGGCAGGCGGGTCTGGATCGGTCAGTTCATGAAGGGTCGCCCCACGGGCGAGGTCGCCGCGCTGCACGACAACCCGCTGATCGTGGTCGAGCAGTTGGGCGATCCCCACTTCATCGGCCGCGGCGGGATCGGCACGGCGCACCGCCTACGCGCTGGTGAGGCCCTGGTCAGCGCGTTCGCCGCGCTCACCTCGCAAGAGAACGACCTCGTCGTATTCGACGAGCTCGACGTCGCCGTCTCGTTCGGCCTGCTCTCAGAGCAGGATTGCGTGGACCTGATCGAGGCGCGGCCGCCTCAGGTCGAGCTCGTGATCACCGGCCGCTGGGCGCCGCGGGCAGTGATCGCGCGCGCCGACCTGGTGACTGAGATGCGCGAGATCAAGCACTACTATCGCAGCGGAGTGCAGGCCCGGGCCGGGATCGAGTACTAGTGCGTGTCGAGGGCCACAGCCGTTGCTTGAAAGGGAGGGCGAGATGCCGTACCGGTGGGTGAGCGCCGCCGAGGGTGCAGAAATCGACAACGTGATCGAACATGACGCCGGGCTGCGCTCGCTACGCGACGCCGCTCGCTTGCTGGCGGTCGGCACCGCCGTGATGCGCGTCGCTCTCGAGCGCGGCATCCTGCCGAACGCCTTCCAGACCCCTGTCGGCCACTGGCGCGTGCCGCTCGCCGACATTGTGGCGGCGCGCGCGGGGGAGCGGGGCGCGCTTTCTGTGGCGCAGCGGCGCCGGCCGGGCGAAAAGCCGCCGGGGGCGGGCGCCTTGAGGGCGCGCGGACGCGCGTGCAGGAGCCCACAGACCCCCGCCGGCCAGCGTCGCGCTCGCATCCTCGAGGCGCTGAGTGAACGAGGGGCGGTGCGCGTCTCCTCGCTCAGCGCCGCCCTGGGCGTGTCGCAGATGACGATCCGCCGGGACCTCGAGCGCCTCGATCGCGAGGGTCTGGCGCGGCGGGCGTTCGGCGGGGCCATCGTGCGCCGCTGACCCGATCAGGGATCCCAAGGTCGCGTTCGGTGGCGTGCTGGCCTCGAGTGCTGCGCGCCGGTCGCCGCGCCACGCTTGCGTTGCTCCGTGGGTGGGAAGATGCTGGTCGACCGGCGTCTCGCCGAAAGGAGCCAAGACCATGCTGTGCAGTCTCGCGACCAAGCTCGACCAGCAGCAGCTCGACAAGATCGGCGCGCTCGAGAAGGACCTGGGGGTACCAGTGCTGGCCTTCGCCTGTCATGCGGCGGAGCCTGCGGCCATCGACGGCGCCCAGGTAGCCAGGATCAAGGAGCTCGAGGGCACGCTCGGCGTCTCGCTGGTCGCGGTCAAGGGGTAGCCCCTGCCGGGCCCCCGAAGCACCGCGCAGCGATCTAGCCTTCAGGTGAGCGTAGCTTCGCTCCGCGTTCGCCTGCACTCGGGGCAGATGCCGTACACCTCGAGGATATGGCCATACACGGCAAATCCCGTCGTGGTTTCGAGCTGCCTCTCGAGATACTGGAGGTCGCCTTCGCCGTCGAAAGCGACGATCTTGCGGCAGACCCCGCAAATGAGCGGATGGGCGTGACCGACGGGTGGGGCAGTGTAACAGGGAGTGTCGCCGCTGACGTGGACGCTGAGGAGCAGGCCGAGCTCGACGAGCAGGGTGACCGCGCGGTAGACAGTCGCCTGGCCGATGCCCTGGGTCTGCAAAGCCTCTGCGGCTTCGGCGACGGTGCTGGCCCGGCCGACCGTCGCGAAGTACTCCCAGATCGCACGGCGCTGCCGCGTGAGTGGGATACCGCGAGCGGCGAAGACGTCGTCGATCGAGGACTGGTGCGGCTGCCTTGGTCGTCTCATGGCTGAGAAGCATCGTCGAAGCCGCCGAGAGCGTCAAGATTGCCGTGGTAGGGCGCTGCAGCGGTCGACCTTGCGGGCGTGGTCAAGAACGTCACGCTCGTGCGGGCCCGGAAGCGCGCGATGATCGCCACTGCCCGGGGCCCGAACAGTGCCGCCAGGATGGCCGTGGCGCTCAGGTGCGACAGGTCGAAGGGCAGTCCCTCGCCGTAGAGCGCCACGAGCGCCGGCCAGGTATGGGGCGTGTAGGAGAGGTACATCCAGACCGTCACGAACCAGTCGAAGCCGACGGACAGTGCCGCCCCGACGAGCACCAGCTCCCAGCGCCGGGGCCGCCTTCCCTTGATGCCCATGACGCCACCGCAGACGCCGACGAGGCCCCAGGCGAGCATCTGCCAGGGAGTCCAGGGTCCCTGGCCGAAGAACAGGTTGGAGACCACGGCCGTCGTCGCGCCCACCATGAAACCCGGAGCCGGCCCCAAGGCGACGCCGGAGACCAGCACGATGAAGGTCACGGGCTTGAAGTTGGGCAGCGAGGCGAACAGCACGCGGCCGGCCGTAGCCAGGGCCGCCAGGGCGGCGATCAGCGAGAGCTCGCTGGCGCTCGAATCGCGCAGTCCGTAGGCGACAAGCGCCAAGCCTACGATGGCGGCGATCAGCACGAGGCTCAGAAACCCCCAGTTGACGGAGCCGGGGTCAAGCACGGCAAAGCCCGCCGCGACGATCGCCACGGTCCCGAGAAAGGCCAGGAGCAGCCGGGCGAGCAGGTCTCTACGCAGCCGACCGTGCAGAGCCAGCTGGACCGCGCTCACGAGTCCCCCCCTGCCCACTCGATCTCGTCCTCGCGCAGCACACCCGGAAGCGCGCGGCGGAGCAGACGGTTGATCTGCGTCGAGAAGAACAGCGACCCGTCGAGCACGTCCGCCGCCGGTCCGTCGGCCAGCAGGCCGCGGTCGCCCAAGACGATCACCCGCTCGACGACGCTGGCGGCGAACTCCACGTCGTGCGTGACGAGCACCACGCAACGGCCCGCGGCGACCCAGCGGCGAACGGACGCTGCAAGCTCGGCCTTGTGCAGTGCGTCCATACCTCTGGTGGGCTCGTCGAGTACGACCATCGTGGGGTCGGCACAGACGGTGGCGGCCAGCGCGACCCGCGTCCGTTCGCCGCCCGACAGGTCGCGCGGGTTGCGCTGCAGGAGGGCTGCGAGATCGAGCTCGGCGACGATTCCGGCCGTCAGGGAGGCGCGTTGCTCGCCGGTGATGCCCAGCGCGTCGAGTGTGAAGGCGATCTCCTCGGCCACCGTGTCCTTGACGAACAGGTCGTTGGGGTTCTGGCCCATCACGGCGCAATCACGTGCCGCCGCCGCCACGGTGAGCTCACCGACGTCACGGCCGAGCAGCATCACCTTGCCGGCCAGGGGCCGCGCCAAGCCGATGAAATGACGGACCAGCGTCGACTTGCCCACGCCGTTCTCGCCCATGAGGGCCACGGCCTCGCCGCGCGCCAGACTGAAGCTCAGACCCTCGAGCAGCGGCTCGTCGGGGTCATAGCCGATCGCCAGCTTGCGTGCCTCGAGGGCGATGCCGCCGGGAGATCCTTGCGAGGTCGCCGGGCGGTGACGGGGCTTCGGGTCTTCGTGGGCGACCAGCAGACGGTGTGCATCCTTGACCGTCATCGGCAGACCCGGGTCGTCAGCGTCGGCGGAGTGCCCCCTGGCTCTGCGGGCAAAGAGGCGCGCGACCGGTGGCAGCAACCCACGGTGTCCGTCCAGTGCCCAGTCCGCGAAACGCTGCGGGTCGGCGTCTGCGACTAGGACACCGTCATTCATATACAGCACGCGGGTCACCAGGTGCAGGCAACGCTCGGTGCGATGCTCGGCGAGCATGATGGTGGAGCCAGTGTCCTCGGAGAGTCGCCTGATCGCGGCCAGCAGCTCCTCGGAGCTCACCGGGTCGAGCTGCGAGGTCGGCTCGTCCAGGAGCAGCAGCTGTGGCTGGGTGGCGACGACCGAGGCCAGGGCGACCTTCTGAAGCTCGCCGCCGGACAGCGTCGCAAGCGAGGCGTGCCGCAGGTGCGACAGGCCCAGCAGGATCAGCGCCTCCTCCACGAGCCGGCTGATCGCGGCGCTGGTCACCCCTCTGTTCTCGAGGCCAAAAGCGATCTCGCGCTCGACGGTGGTCATCACCGACTGGCTCTCGGGGTCCTGAAAGACGAGGCCGACGGCGTGGGCCAGCTCGTGCGTGTGTGACGTGCGCGTGTCCTTGCCGTCGACCTCGACGCGTCCGGCCAGGGTGCCGCCGTGGAAGTGCGGCACGAGGCCGTTCAAGCAGCGCAGCAAGGTCGACTTGCCGCTGCCCGAGGAGCCGACGACAAGGATCACCTCGGCTGGACCGATCTCCAGCGACACGTCGCGCAGGGCAGGCTGCCCGCGACCGGGGTACCAATAGGTGACATCGCTCAGCCTGGCGAGCGTCGCCACGGCAGGCTCCAGAGCGCGGGAACGACCAGAGCCGCGAAGGCGAGCACCCACCAGAGACTGGCGAGCTGGCTCCAGGGGTCGTCCAGCAGAGGGTAGAAGTTGTACGAGAACGCCCCGGCGAAGAGACCGCCGAGCAGTGCCGCCGCGGCGAGCAGCGCCGCCGCCGTGGTGACCAGGTCGGCGAGCCTCCAGCGGCGCTCGTGCGACCAGTGCGAGCGATCGCGGGCGCCGAAGCCGCGGGCCTCCATGGAGGCGGCGACATCGACGGCCCGCTCAAGACTCTGGGCCAGCAGGGCGGCCAGCAGCGGCACGCGCGCCGCCACACGGGCGCGCCGTCGGCCGGCGTCGAGCTCGACTCCGCGTGCGCGCTGTGCGTTGGAGATGCGCGCCGCGTCGCGCGAGAACACCGGCAAAAGCCGGCAGGCCAGCGAGATCACGAGACCGGTGCGAAACGACAGTCTGCTCATGAGGCCGAGCTGATCGTCGGGGTCGAGCACCAGGTTGAAGAGGGCGAAGGCCGTGATCACGGCGATGATGCGCAGGGCGGTCGCCACGCCGTAGGCGACCCCCTGGATGGTGATCGGCACGTGGAACGGGCCGAGCTGGAGCTGCCAGAGCACGGTGGCGCCGCTGCGGCTGATGAGCGGGTTGACGATGGCCAGGAAGCCGCCGATGTAAAGGGCCGTTTTGAGATAGGGCCAGGCGGCCCGGCCGCGACCGGCGACGATCAGGACGGCGAGGCAGAGCGCGAGCAGCAGCGTGACCTGGAGCGGGTTGATGAGGATCAGGGCGGCGAGGGTGAGAGCGCCCACGTAGGCGACGATAGCGGCGGGCCGCCGGCGCGCGAGTCCGCGGCGACTCGCCTCGCTTCGCCGCTTGGGGCTCGCCCTCCGCTCCACCGCGGCCGTGCGGAAGGTCGGCACACGGCCTCCCGGCTGCATGGCGATGGCGTTTGCCGGTGACGAGCCCAAGCTCTGCGCGTCCGGCGCGTTCACTGGGCGTGCCAGGGCAGCGCGACAAGCCTGCCGTCAACCAGCGCCACGCCCACACGCGCAGCGAGGGCGCCGGGCGTCAGCAGCGCGAACAGGCGCTGCGCGGCGGAGGTCGAATCGGCCAGCAAGACCAAAGACGGACGGTGCCCGTTGTTCTCATCCGGCAGGGCGAGCGCGACGGCATCGGCCGACGGACCCCGGGCACCGGTCGGTGAGAGGAGCGAGATCCCTTCGCTCCCCAGCCTCACCAGTCGTACGCCATCTCCGCCGTCGAGAAGCTCGCCAAGCCACTTCGTGGCGGTCACCTCTTGCGGTGTCGCGACGACGAGGCCACCGGAGGGAGCTCCTGCAGTCAGGGTCTTCGTCGCGCTCAGGGTCAACCCCGATGCCTGCGCCCACTGCTGAAGTCCGGGCCAGTCCCGGCTCGTGGCGACCTCGAGGGCATGACCCTTCCACGGCGCCGGGAAGGCCGAGAGGGTCGCCGGGATGGACATGGCGTGGGCCCACTGGTGGAAGTCCCACCAGACGGTCTCGCCGCCGTGGAGCCGGTAGTCGGCGGCACCGACGCCGGCCATGATCCCGTCGACCCAGTAGAACCAGTCGGCGGCCTGCGCGGACGAGACGCCGCCAAAGGTCGACTTGACCCCGTCGATGCCGCTCACAAAGCCGCCGCCGTATTCGGTGTCGACGCGAGCGTGCTCGGCCAGCAAGCTCATCCCGGCGAGTCCCTTCTTCCACGGCACGACTTCGTCGAGCATGACCGTGGCACCGAAGTGCTGTGTCACGATGAGCCGCACCTCGCCGGAGGTGGGCGTCTGGCCGTTGACCGCCGGCGTGGCCTTGCCCTGCACTCCGGCGCAGCCTGCGAGCCCAGCGATCATCAGGAGCAGCAGCACGATCGTCGCGGCTGCAGGAGTAACCGCCAAGGTTCGGCACGACCCAGCCGACTTCCCGCGGTCAAGGGTGAGAACTCTCAGAGCTACGCCGGCACGCTTCCTCTCGCCAACACTGGACCTCTGCAGTATATGATACTCATTATCATTGCAACGACTGCGGTCGTGTTCGCTGCAGGCTCGGAGCCGGTGTCACGAAAGG
>Ga0335079_10002737_pt1 | contig 20271 bp, 24 predicted proteins | sample Lox_Sample_33_FD_206719 | JGI IMG/M metagenome (GOLD analysis project Ga0335079, IMG submission 206719) | Soil microbial communities from Loxahatchee National Wildlife Refuge, Florida, United States - Lox_Sample_3.3 | ecosystem: Environmental > Terrestrial > Soil > Wetlands | place: USA... | reverse complement strand
ATCGCCCGAATCACACAAGGAGGAAGTATGCGACGGTTTGCATTACTCGCTGTAGCTCTGTGCCTCGGGGGCACGGCAGCTTTCGCGCAGGACCCGGTCAAGGTTGACCCGAAGCATTACACCGTAATTTCCGAAAACGACCGCGTGCGCATTCTCAAGATCCATTACGGCCCGCACGAAAAGTCGGTGATGCACCACCATCCCGATTCCGTGGTCACCTTTCTCACCGACGCGCACGTGAAATTCACCCTGCCCAACGGCACCTCGGTTGTGCAGGACGGCAAAGCTGGCGAAGCCATGTTCACTCCCGCCGGAAACCACTTGCCCGAAAATTTGTCCGATAAGCCCATGGACGCGATTCTAGTCGAGCTAAAGGGCCCCGCCCCCAAGCCGCCGGTAAAGAAACCAACGACGTAAGTTCAGTTTATATTTGCGCTTCCTGTAGCTCAGGTCTGGCCCCACTATATGGGGCCAGACCTGAGGTTTTCCGCTTGCTTTTCGTCTTTGCCGGGTGCCGCACCCTTCGCTGTTGAGGGTGCGGGTGTTGCCTCACTTCACCTCGCGCCCCGCGGGTCCTTACATCCCGCCCATGTATTGCACGTGGACGTAAGCTCCGGTGTAAACGTTATAGAGAATGTACCAGCCCGGGTGATCCAGGTCTTCGTAAACAACGTAGTCTTCGCCGCAATCCCAACACCAGTCTGAAAAGAGCGGCCAGTCCCACGCGGCCACATCAAAGAAGTAGCCACCCGGAAACCAGAACCTGTGGAGGTTTGCGTCCACCCGGAAGAATCCGTAGCGATAGCCTGGCCCGAAGTGCTGAAACCGCCCGTGTTCAAACGGACGATCCAGGCGGAACCGCGGATCGTTGGGAGCTTCATGGCCGTACCACTGGCCGTGGTTGACGTGCGGAGTATCGTTCACATGGCCGGTGGGTAGATGTTCGGTCTGGCGCTGCTCGCCGGGATTCGTTCTCGCCGCCGGTGGCGGCGGTACACGTCCCTGGTTCGCGCGCGGTGCTGAGCTGCGTGCCGGTGGCGCGCTGTGGGCAGGCGGAGCGCCGTGAGAGCCGCCTCCGCGTTGCGCAATGCTCGGCCGGACCAGCACGAAGGCCGTAGCCAGAATCAGAAAAGATGCAAGCGAAAGAAGCAATTTGGTTTTCATAAATTTATCCTTTTTCCAGGGGACCCGGATCATCTCACCGATCCTGGTAGCCAAGTCCACTTATACTTTGTCGTGCTGGCCTGGAATGTGATTGAGATCACGACCTGCAGTGATGAAGTGCACTTTGTTCTTTGCGTTCATTGAATAGGATTTGGATGGAAAAGTGAAATGTCAGATACCCGACAACATATCCTTGTCACTCTCGATGGTTCCAAACTGGCAGAACTCGCTCTGCGTGAGGCGCTCGCACTAGCTAAACTTCCAGAATCCCAGGTAACCCTGCTCCAAGTGATAGCGCCGATTGACGAAATCATCGACGATGGCGAGGCGTTCGCGATCGATCAGCAATGGGAAAGACGCAAAATTAGCGCCCTGCGCTATCTGAACAGTATTTGCACCCGGCCTGAGTGGCGGGAAGTGCACACCAAAGTCGCAGTGGAGATGGGGAAACCCGCGGAGACAATTCTCGATTTTGCGCAAAGGCATAATATTGATCGCATAGTTATGGCCACCCACGGGCAAACAGGGTTAGGCCGATGGGTTTTCGGTAGTACAGCGGACAAGGTGCTTCGCGCGGCAGATACGACTGTTGTACTTGTGCGGGCCGGGCGATCTCCTCAGACTCCGCAATCGTAGCCAAACGTGCGCAGCCTCGCCTGCACCCTCCGCAGCCTTGGCGCAGGAGGGCCGGCCACTAACCGCTCGGCACTAGTGACTGCCCCTTTCCCCACCCTCCCCGCTAAATCGCCCAATTCCGTGCGTTTCCTTGACACGATCTCCTGATCTGCCATCCCAAGGCCGCTCCTTGCCGAAGGTATGTGAGTAGCATCACGATCAGATGCGCCGCGAATCACATCGTTGGACCCGACATACGGCTATAAAAAGCTTGGCTTAGGGATTCACATCCATGAGGTTCAGCGTACTTGCGCTCGACTATGACGGTACCATCGCCCGGGATGGAGCGTTGGATCCCGATGTCAGGTCAGCCATTGCGGAAGTTCGCGCGCGCGGGATTATCGTAGTCATCGTAACTGGTCGCATCCTGGCTGACCTAAGAAGAGTGGCTGGACCTCTGGAGTTCGTTGACGCGGTCGTCGCCGAAAATGGCGCCGTTCTTGAGTTTTCAAATGGAATTTCCCGATTGATTGGCCAACCTGCCTCGCAAGTTTTCATGGAAGAACTCCGTCGCCGTGGCGTCCCATTCACTGTTGGCCGGTGCATCGTGGAAACCGACGCGGCTGCCGCCCCTCAGATCCTATCGATCATTCGAGACTTGGAATTTCCACTTGTCCTTCTGTTCAATCGCGGTCGTCTGATGATTCTTCCACAAGCAATCAGCAAAGGCACTGGCCTTCGCGAAGCGCTTACGATTCTTCGTCTCTCGCCTCACAATGCAATCGCGATCGGGGACGCGGAAAATGACCATGACCTGCTCGGCGAATGCGAATTCGGTGTCGCTGCCGGCTGGGGTAGCAAGGCCCTTCAGGCGATTGCGGATGATGTCCTGCCAGGAGACGGCCCGAGCGCTGTTGCCGGATACATCCGCAAAGCAGCCAGAGAGATGCGCTTGCCGCCCGAGCGAATTGATCGATCTCGCCTGGTGCTGGGCACATCGGACGATGCATATCCCCTTACCCTCGCCGTTCGCGGCCGCAATATTTTGATAGCAGGGGATCCAAGATCCGGAAAATCCTGGGTTGCTGGTCTTGTTTGTGAACAACTGATTCTTCAAGGCTATAGCCTGTGTGTCATCGACGCGGAGGGCGACTACCGCACTCTCGAGTCGCTCCCCGGCGTCGTAGTATTCGGAGGGGACACCCCGCCGCCGGAATTGCCGGATCTAACGCGCGTCCTCCGCCACCCCAATATGAGTGTGGTGGTTGATCTTTCCCACGTTCCCTATCGTGAATAGGTCGATTATTTGAATACGCTCTTGCCCATGCTTGCTTCCATGCGTAGAAGCACTGGCCTGCCCCATCGCATCGTTGTTGACGAAGCTCATTATTTTCTTCATGAGCCGAACGTTAGGGATCTCGTTGATTTTGACTTGGGCGCCTACACCTTCGTTACCTATCGCCTATCCGACATTCACCCTGACCTTCGCAAGGTAATTGAGGGCATCATCGTGAAGCGCACGACGGATCCCCGCGAGGTCAGAACGCTCCTTGCGATGGCCGGAAGCGTGAACGCCGAATCGGAATGGAAGGCCATCTTTGAAAGGCTGACAGTTGATGAGGCTGTTCTTCTTCCTGGGATTGAAGAAACCGGAGGCAAGCTCCGGCGGTTTCATCTTTCACCTCGAATAACATCTCACGTTCGCCACAAGGCGAAATACGTTGATCTGCAGCTGATCGAAGAACAGGCATTCATTTTTATGGACAATGGCAAACCAGTCGGCACGCCTGCGCGCACATTGAACGAATTCGTCCGCTCCTTGAAAACTCTCCCGCTTTCGGTTCTGGAGGCGCATGCCCGCCGTGGCGATTTTTCGCAGTGGATTGGCGGTGTCTTCCACGATCACCCGCTCGCATCCGACGTGCGAAAAGTCGAGCAGCGCTACCGGCTCGGCCACACGCGCGATCTTTACAACGCACTCGCCGAATCCATTCAGGAGCGATACGAATTGTCTCTCAACGGCGAGGAACAACTTGAACAATCTCGAGCCGCGGCCGGAGGCTAAGTTGATGATCAGCACGATTTAAGTGTGGAAATGCGAGTTCTGACCCGATCGCATGAATCAAGACACCTGTGGAGGCAAAGCGATGAATACACAATTGCAGATTACCTTTCGGAATGTGAAGGCCTCGGAAGCCATCGAGGACTACATCCGTTCCAAGGCGGCGAAGCTCGATATGCTTTACACACGCCTGATGGGATGCCGCGTCGCTGTCGAAATTCCGCACCGTCACCATCAGCAGGGAAGTCTCTATCACATCCGGATTGATTTGATCGTGCCGGGAGGCGAAATTGTCGTGAAACACGAGCCGAGCTCGAATGCTTGGGCCCGCCATGCAAGCGAACGGGCCATCCGCAAGAGCTCAGAAGTGAATCTTGTGCATAAGGATCTTTGGCTGGCAATCAACGATGCCTTCAAGGTTGCAGGCAGGCGCTTGCAGGATTATGCCCGCCGCCAACGGGGAGACATAAAGAATCCGGCAACTTTTCCCGAAGCCCGCGTCAGCAAGATCCTCCCCGCCGAGGGTTATGGTTTCCTGACTTCCGACGACGGACGCGAAATTTATTTTCACGAGAATAGCGTCCTCGGCGGCGGTTTTCAGCGCTTGAAAATTGGCACAATGGTCAGGTTCGCTGAAGAGCCGGGCGAAAAAGGGCCACAGGCGAGCTCTGTCCACATCGTTCCCAAGCAAGGCGCTCGAAAAGTCGCGTAAGCGGCGGCGGTCCGGCCAATCGGCAAAAACGAATGCTTTTCCCCGCGTGACGCAGCTTACGCGGGTGCGTGACGCTGGACATTTCCTTTTCCCGCGTGCAGAAGTAAAAGAGAAGCGTGGCAGCGGCCACGCAAGAAGCCTGAACGAGGCGCCCGGGTTTTTCGACGCACCGGCCCGTCAGGGTCGGAATCACTTCGAGCGGACCGCTGCCTTTCATTTTCCAATCTCAATTCCTCGCCAACCATGTGTTTCTCGTCCCCTCCCTGCGTGACGTGTGTCACATACCAAGCCGGTGTTTCAGACTAAAAGATTTATGTGACAAGTCGCTGTAGAAGTCGGGAAGTTGAGGGTGATTGACATGGATCCACATCATTCCTATGAGATTCTTCCTGCCGCCGCAATTCGCCCCGTATTCTCTTTGGCCGCCGCAGGGTTTTATTGGGTGCGCGAACTGCTGGCCATGTTCGCCTTCTTTGTCGTCGTATTTGGGTCAGTTGCAATAGTTGTCCTGCTGGTCCTTTTCCTTAAGTATTCCGGGCTAAAGGGAATTTCCTATTTTCAGATGGGCCTATCTCGCTTCCGAGCAGGAGTGACTCCCATCTCAGCGCATCCGCGCCCTGTTGCAGGATTGAGGAGCACGCATTGGAACTAAGGGATGTCATCAAGTACAGACGTTCTGTGCGCGAGTACACCGACGCGCTGGTTGACCAGGGCACCATAAAGAGCATCATAGAGGTCGCAGCATTCGCAGTAGAGCTAAATCGCGCGCGTATTGACGAGTATGGAAAACAAGCCAAGATTTGGTCGCTTGCGAATTTCTCGCAATCCGGATTACCGCCGGACATTCGTGAGAAGCTCGAGGATCCAGAATTTGCGTTGTTCTATCACGCCCCTGCGTTGGTAATCGTCATGGCAACCTCGAGTGAGATTCAAGCCGAAGAGGATTGTTGCCTCGTTGCAGAAAATTTGATGCTGGCTGCTCGCGATAAAGGGCTTGGCACTTGCTGGATTGGTTCAGCGCGTCCGTGGCTGGATCTACCCTCAACGAAGGACAAACTGAATTTACCGGACCATCTAAAAGCCGTCGCACCCATCGTAATTGGATACCCGAAAGCATGGCCTGAATTCCATGGCCCAATCCCCGCAGAAATCTACTGGCTCGGTCTCTAAGCTTTTTCGCACCGTCCGCTTTTCGCGCACAAAAAAAATGGAGGTTTGGGATCTCGCGCACCGGAGATTTCTGCCCAACAATTTCCCTTGACATTCACTATAACCCTATGGTAACCTCGATTGCAGACTGCGACGACCCATTCGAATGCCATTCCCCGCCTCGGGCGGGGGAAAAGTCGCCCCTGCCGAAAGTGAGAATCACTCCGGCTTGAAACACCCCGTAAGAGTATGATTCTAAACGACTTTAAGTCCATTAGAATCACACTCTTACAAGCCACTAGACACTAGTCACTGTAACTCGCTGATTTTAATATGCTTAGTATACTACAAGTGAAACACCGTAAGTCCTTAAGAATCATACTCTTAACGGCCATCGACGCCGTAACTCCTTTAGAATCACACTCTTACGATTTCATGGGGGATACGCCCCCCACCCGTATCTCCATCGCTTCCTCAACCCCAGCCTTGAGGATCCTCAAGCTTCCCTCAAGCCTCAACTCCAACCCTCCACATTCGGTTACCGCAATTCCAATTTCAATTAAAGGAGCTTCAAATGCCTCAAAAAATTAAATCGTTCGCCAATGAATCCAGAATTAGGAAGCACAGAACGGGTATTCCCGATGAGGGAAATCGCTGCACCCACACCGATGCACTCGGACGCCAGTGCCGCGCCCTCGCCGTCCCTCTTCCCGGCTTTCGCGAAGCGGGGAGCAAGTTCGGTCTTTGCCCCACCCACGCCGTCGCCGATCGCCAGATTCAACAAGCCGATGCTGTCGCCAAACATCTCCTCGAGAACACTCCCCATTTTGACACCGCCACCGGGGTCAATTATTTCCTGGAAAAACTTGTCGAGATGGTCGTAAATAACCGCATTCCGGTGCGCAACGCTACGGTGCTCGGCTATCTCGCATCGTTGCTGCTCAACAGCCTCGGCCGCGTCAAAGACGAAATGTTCGCGATGGGGGATTGTAGAAGGTGGAATGAAAAGGTTTTCATGGCCGCCACCGCCATTAACCCTCACTCCTTCGATGACATCCTCGAATCCGTAAGAAAGGAATTGGAAGCATCTGGAAAGATCCCCAGGATAGATTAGGGGAATCAGGCCGTCTCCGATTCACGCTCGGACACCGGCAACTCCTTCTCTGACGCGAGATCAAAAGCTGATTCCTCGTCGGCGCGCTACTCGGAATGACAATTTAGGGGGTGGCGCGGAGCGGGTGGGGTAAACTCCGGCGCATGCTATTCATGGTCATTGAGCGGTTCAAAGAACGCGGCGCAAAACAGGTTGGCGAGCGGTTCAAGCAGAAGGGACGGATGCTGCCGGAAGGCGTCACCTACATTGAGAGTTGGATGGATCCGAGCGGGGCGTTTTGCTACCAGATCGTGGATTCGCCGAACCGTGAGTTGTTGGATGAGTGGATGAGCGGTTGGGATGATTTGGTGCAGTTTGAGGTTGTGCCGGTGGTGAGGTCGGAAGAATTTTGGAGGAAGGAGTAGCGGGCGGCACGCCTGGGGATGACGAATTTTAACGATGGCCCTTGTAGCGCTGGCCTTTAGGCCGGCAGGTTTACGCACGAACAAAAACCGGCGGGCCTGAAGGCCCGGCCCTACACAGGAGAAAGCAGCCCATGTGTTAGAATTGGTTTCCCATGCAAGAGAAAATTAAGAGGTTGGTCGAGCTGCAAGATGTGGATGTGCGGCTGACGGCCGTGCGGCACGCGCTGGCCGGGTTTCCCGCGCGGCTCGCGCAGATCGAAGCGCGGCTTGCCGTGGCGAAGAAGCGTCTCGCGGATGCGCGCGATGCTCACACCACCAGCCTGAAAGACCGCAAGAAATACGAGCTGGACGTCGAGCAGTGGAAGGAAAAGGCGAAGAAGTACCGCGACCAGAGCTACGAGGTAAAAACCAACGAAGCTTTCCGCGCGCTGCAACACGAAATCGCCAACGCCGAAAAAGAGATGGCCCGCGCGGAAGACCGCTTGCTCGAGCGCATGGTGGCCGGCGAGGAATATGACGTCCAGATCAAGGCCGCCGACGCCGCGCTGAAAGAAGCGGAAGCCGCGGCCGCGCGCGAGAAGGCAGCGCTGGCCGAAGAGCGCGTGGCGGAAGAATCGAAGCTGCACGCGGCGGAAGCCGAGCGCGCGGCGGTTGTCGCGCAAATTCCGGAAGACCTTCTGACGGAATACCAGCGCGTGGCAAAGTCGCGCGGGACGGCGCTTGCGGCGGTGGTGAATGAGTCATGCCACGCGTGCGGAATGCACGTGCGGCCGCATGTTTACCAGGTGTTGCGCCGCGCGGGCAGCGACGAGATCTTTCACTGCGAGACGTGCGCGCGCATCCTTTATTATGACGAGCCGGCCGTGCCCGCGGAACTTGTTCGCGGGGAGACGACGGCCAGCGCCGATGGCGCGGCGCAGTCGGACGCGAGCGCTGATGCGGCTCCTGCCGATGAAAAGCCCGCCGCGCAGGCGCATACGGGCGGGCAATGAACGCGGCGAAAAGCAGATCCCTCACCCGGCAAAACGCGCCGGGATTCGGGATGACAAAGAGTAAGCAGAATGCGCGGGAAGTCCGGACCGCAAAGAGTAAGAGGCAATGACGGCGCGGCGCCGCGACACTCTTCCCGCGCGGCTTTTTTCCGAGCCGGATCATCCGACGGACATTTTCACCGCGGAAGTGGATGGAGCGTCCCGCGGAAATCCCGGCCCCGCATCCTACGCAGTAATTATCCGCAGACCTGATGGTTCCACCGTTTACCAGCTTGGAAAATATTTGGGGCGCGCGACAAATAATGTTGCGGAATATTTTGCGTTGATCACGGCGCTCGATTATTGCGCGTCGTCGAACATCCATCGCTTGCGCGTGCGGAGCGATTCCGAGTTGCTGGTGCGGCAAATGCAAGGACGCTACAAGGTGAAGAGCGCGTCGCTGAAGCCGCTGCACGAGCGTGCGCTGCGGCAGTCGAAGAGCATGGCGTACTTCGCGATCGAGCATGTGCCGCGCGAGTTGAACAGCGACGCCGACGCGCTGGCGAATTCCGCGCTCGATCGCACAGGCGAAATCGGGTCGAGCGTGCGCGTGTTGAGCGGCGCGACACGCGCGGCGTCCGCTTCCGCAGGAACCGCGGGCAACGCGCAGTGCACGATTCGCGCGAAGTACAAAGATGGCGTGTTGCATCCGACTGAGGCGCTGGATTTGGAGGATGGCGCGGAAGTGGAAATTGTTGTGCGGCAGACTAAGAAGGATTAGTCGCGGGTTACTTCAGGAAGTAGGAGCGATAGAGAGTGTCGCGCTGGGCTGGGATGTAGCCCGCATCGGAGATGATGCGGCGCAACTCGTCTTCGTTGGTGCGATTGCGTACGCCCGCGGCGTAGACGACGTTTTCCTCGATGAGAATGCTGCCGACATCGTCGGCGCCGAATTGCAAGCCCACCTGACAGACCTTGATTCCCGGCGTGAGCCAGCTTGATTGAACGTGATCGATGTTGTCGAGATAGAGGCGACTGATCGCGAGAGTTTTCAGATAATCCACGGCGGTGGCTTCCGGGACTTTCTTTCCGAGCGGCGTATTTTCCGGCGCAAAAATCCAGGGGATGAATGAAGTGAAGCCGCCGGTATCTTCCTGAATGCGGCGGACGCGCTCGAAATGGTTGACGCGGTGACGAACTTCTTCGCCGCAGCCGAACATCATGGTTGCGGTGGTGCGCAGGCCGAGCGAGTGCGCGGTGCGGTGCATCTCTTCCCACTCATTGCTGGTGCATTTCAGGCGCGAGATGCGCGCGCGGATTTCGTCGTCGAGTATTTCGGCGCCGCCGCCGGGAATGGAGTCGAGGCCGGCGTCGCGGAGGCGCGCGATGGTGTCACGCAGAGTGAGGCCGGAAACTTCGGCGATGCAGAGAACTTCGGGCGCGGAAAAGCAGTGGAGATGCACGCGCGGATAGCGCTTCTTGAGCGAGCGCAACAGCATTTCGTAATACTCAATGCGCAGGTCGGGATGGAGGCCGCCCTGGAGAAGGACGCCGGTGCCGCCGAGTTCGAGCATCTCGTCAATTTTTTCGTAGATGGCTTCGAGCGGGAGGATGTAGCCATCCTTCGCGCCCATGGGGCGATAAAACGCGCAGAAGGAACAATACTCGGTGCAGAAATTTGTGTAATTGATGTTACGGTCGATCTGATAGGTGGCGACGCGCGGATTATTTTTCTTGTTGCGGACGGCGGTCGCGGCCATGCCGACGCCGATGAGGTCGTCGGAGGCGAAGAGGTCGAGAGCTTCCTGGTTTGTTATGCCCATGGCGATATAACGATTCACCTAGTCTACAAAAACGGGGTCGCCGCGTCGAACGATTCCCTCGCGCAGCACGACGGCGTAGACGCCGAGGCAGTTCGCGTGATTCCTGGCGACAACTTCGAGAACCTGAGGCGCGGGCTGAGCCGTATCCGGGTCAAGCGTGATTACTTTGCAACGCCCATCTTTCTTCGCGATCACGAATGCAGCTGTGTCTCCGATGCGAATTGTGCGGCCAATCAGGAAGTCTTCGTGTCGCGGGGTACCGTGCGCCCAATCCACGATGAAGTTCGGGCGAAAGCGGCGCAGGTCGAGCGGAATGCCGACTTCTTTTGAAAGCGCGCCGATGCTTTGCGTGCTCAGCAGGGAAATGGGCCGCGCATCCATCATGCTGCGCTCGGAAAAGCGCATGGCAATAGCGCGGCCGAATTTTTTTTCGAGATGCGCGCGCAATTCAGGAGCGGCGACATCAAACTCTTGGCCATCGGGCGTGGTGACTTCGATTCGATAGTCGGCGCCGCCGGGGATTTGCTGCTGCGCGGACGGGGCGGAAAGAAAGCGCGGTTTCATGAGAATCATTTCCGTCCACACCCGCGCCGTCATCCAAGGAAAATCGGCATTGCCTTCGGGGTCGAGGAACGCATAGACGCGGTCACCTACGAGGCCCGCGAAGGTAACGAAGGATTCGTCGAGATCCTCGCCGGACATTCCCTTCACGGGATAGCGGCGAAGGCGGGCGAGGGTCCCGGCGGGCTGGGCGGTTTCATTCACGGTTTATGGCGCAAAGAGTCGCTCAGTCGTGGCGCTGCGAAGCGGCTTGTGCCCGAGGAGCCGCCGCCGCAAATTCTACAGGGTGCGCTTGCGGAATAATTCCGGCTTCGGCGCATTGCTGATAGTAAAGTTCGAGGCCGGCGAGATTTTCCGCGTCGAGCGAAAAATCAATATTCTCGCGCAGGTAACGCTCGAGCGGGCGCGGGGGCAAGTTTAATTTGAGCGCGGCGCCTTCGGCGATATCAGTGATTCGCGCGAGTCCGTATTCCTTTGAGGCAAGAAAATCCGCGAGAACTTCGGGCGTAACGGCTTCGCGGCGCGCGGCCCAGACAGCGAGGACGCAGGGACGCGCCGTCATTTCGCGCCACTGATGCGCGACGTCGTAAACGAAAAGGGAATCGACTCCGGGGACGGCCTGATCGCCGGGGTCGCCGCCGCAGCAGAATTCGCCGGTGGGCTTTTTCTCGGCGAGCTGCTCGAGTTTGATGGCGATGCGCAGGGCGGGATCGCCGATGACGAGCGCGGCGTCAGCCTGCGCGAGCATCGCGGAAGGATCGGGCGCGGCGGGAATGAACTCGGGGGAGATGCCCCAGTAATTCCGGCAGAGCAATTTCACGAGCGCGGCGGAACTTCGCGAGCTAGTGTCCAGAGCGAAACGGCGCGCGAGCTCGATGGGCTTACGCGCGATGACGAGGATGCTGCGGACTTCGCCGCGCGCGGCAACGGCCATATCCGGAAGGACGACTAGCCTCTCGATGCGCTGGTATTCGATGGCCGGGATGATGGCGATATCGGCCTGGCCCGCGCGAAGGGCTTCGGCGCAAAGGGACGGAAGCGTGAATGAAAGATCGTATTTGCCTGCGAGGGGGCCGTCTGTAAAACCCCAAACGAGGGGAGCTGTGTTGAGATACTCGACGATGGAGATGCGAAGTTTGGCCATGGTTTGTTGCGGGGCTACACTTCAATATAGCACACTCCGAAATGTGGGATTCCCGCCGCGGGCGTGACCCGACTCATCTCCATCAGCCTTTCGGAAGCCGAAGGAAGGGCGCGAAAGTGCCGAAAAAACCGGGGCAATAAGCGACCATTCCCCCTATGAGCTGAATCTAACTGGAAGGGATAATACGAAATGGGAAAGGAATTCTGGGGCAGGTGACATGAAACTCAATGAATACAGAAAGAAGCGGAATTTCGGCGTGACAACTGAGCCGAAAGGTGGGGGCAAGGCACCGCATAAGACGAGTGGATCGTTCATTTATGTTGTGCAGAAGCACATGGCATCGCGTCTGCACTACGATTTCCGTCTGGAATGGGGCGGCGTGCTTCTTTCCTGGGCGGTGCCCAAGGGCCCATCGCCTGATCCATCCGTGAAGCGCCTCGCGATGCAAACGGAAGATCACCCGATTGAATATTCCAAATTCGAGGGAGTGATTCCGGAGGGCGAATATGGAGCCGGAACAGTGATGCTATGGGATCAGGGAACCTGGCAACCGGTGAGCGCCGATGTGGACGCATCACTAAAAAAGGGAGATTTCAAGTTTACGCTCGAGGGCAAGAAGCTCCGCGGTTCGTGGGTGCTGGTTCGCACCCGGGGCTTTGGGAAAAATCCATCCCGATCCACCTGGCTTCTGATCAAACATCGCGATCGCTATGCATCCGCAAAAGATGTGACGCAGGAAGAGCCGCGGTCGGTGGCGAGCCGGCGGCTTCTTGCGGAGATCGCAAGGGACGAAGGGGGAGATGTTGAAAGGGCTTCGACGGGCGACCCGGCCGGGAAAGGGTGGCGCGCGAAGGGTGCGAAGCCGGTATCAGGACGCGTGAAAAGGAGAGGGAAGTCCGATTGAGCGACAGAATTCCATTTCGCGTTCAACCGATGCTTGCGACGCTGGTGTCCGAGCCATTCGACAAGCGCGGGTGGGACTACGAAGAGAAATACGACGGCGACAGAATGCTGGCGTACAAAGAAGGAGACCGCGTCCGGCTGCTCTCAAGGAATGGAAAAGATCGCACGGACAAATATCCACGGATTGCGGCGGCGATCCAAAAACTGAAACCGGCCACGCTTCTCCTGGATGGCGAGGTTGTTGTATTTGACCGGAAAAAAGTCTCCCGATTCCAATTGCTTCAGCAGGGGAAGGGCGAGCCGGTGTACGCGGTGTTTGATTGCCTTTTTCGTGAGGGCAAGGACCTGCGGCGTGAACCGCTTTCGGCGCGGCGCGCTGTGCTGGAAAGATCGATCGGGTCGAGCAAGGTGCTCTTCCCGTCTCACATACTCGCAGCCAATGGCCTGAAGGCTTTCGAGATTGCGAAACGGCGGGGATACGAAGGGATGGTCGCGAAAGATCTTTCGTCTCCATACAAGGAAGTGCGCTCACCGATGTGGCTGAAAGTGAAGGTTCACCAGGAAGATGAGTTTGTAATTGCGGGATACACGAAGCCGGCGGGCTCGCGAAAATATTTTGGCGCGCTCCTGCTAGGCGCTTTTGAAAAGGGCAAGCTGCACTATGCCGGTAAGGTTGGAACAGGCTTTGACCAGAAATCTCTGGCTGCGCTGTATAAGAAATTTCAGCCCTTTGTGAAAACACAATCCGCACTGGTGGATCCTCCACGGGAGAAGGGTGTGGTTTATATGGCGCCGCGGCTTATCGCCCAAATTTCATTTCAAGAATGGACCGCGGACAAAAAACTCCGTCAGCCGGTTTTCCTGGGGCTGCGCGATGACAAGCGTGCCAGAGACGTGATCTTACCGGAGGTCCGCAAATGAAGAGAGCCAAGAGCGCACAATCCAAGTCCACGAAATTGCCGATTGAATTGTCGCATCCGGACAAAGTCTTCTGGCCCGAAGAGGGCTACACGAAGCTGGACCTGGCGGAGTATTACAGAGAAATCTTTCCACGGCTCTTGCCATACGTGAAGGATCACATGCTGTCACTTGAGCGGTGCCCCGACGGGATGCAAGGCGAATGCTTTTTCCAAAAGCAGGCGCCAAAGGGCATGCCTTCCGGGACGCCGACGAAACGGATTGCTCATGCGAGCGGCACGGGCAAATTCACGGATTATGTGGTCGGAGGTTCCCTAATCACGCAGCTTTCGCTCGTGAATCTGGGCTGCATTGCTGTGCATGTGATGGCGAGCCGCGCGCGGTCGCCCCGGCAGCCGGATTGGATATGCATTGATATCGATCCCGAGTCCGGAAAGTTTGGTGACGCCGCTCGGGCCGGATTGCTCGTCAAAGAAGCAATGGACATTCTGAAGCTAGAGTCCTTCGCTAAGACTTCTGGAAGCCGGGGGATGCACGTCTTTGTGCCGATCCGCATGGGGCCGGATGCGGATGAAGTCCTAAAGTTCGCCGAAGAGTTCGTCAAGCGCGTGGCGGCAGCGCACCCGAAAGAATTGACTGTCGAGCATTCGGTCGCAGCACGGGGCGGGCGTGTGTACCTCGATCCATTTCGCAACGGGTTTGGTCAAACGGTGGTCACGCCCTATTCGGTGCGGCGGCACGCGAAAGCGCCCATTTCAACGATGCTCGAGTGGTCGGAAGTGAAGCCATCGCTGATTCCCTCTGATTTCAACATGGGGAATTTTGCGAAGCGAGTGAAGCGCGCGGACCCGTGGAGAGATTTCTTTAAGATTCGCCAATCTCTGAAAGATGCTGCCAGATTGCTAGACAAGCTGTGAATGTTCCCCCGAATCCTTCGTAGGCCCACCACATCTTCGGCGGCCCGGGCCTAAAACCCTTGGGCCCACTGCAGTCCAAAAAAACTGAAGAAATCGCGTAACACTTTGGGGGTTGGCATAGTCTATCTATGTTAGGAGGCTGCCTTGAATCGAGACGAGATTCCGCCCGGGACACTGCACCTGCTGATTCTGCGGTCGCTGGCGCGGAACGGGAAGATGCACGGATTTGAGATTGCGAAGTTTATCGAGCGGGTTTCCTCGGATGTGCTGCGCGTGGAGGAAGGGTCGCTGTATCCGGCGCTGCAGCGGATGCTGGTGAAGGGATGGGTAAGGGCGGAATGGGGCGCGACGGCGGAAAACCGTCGGGCGCGTTACTACCATTTGACAGCGCTTGGGAAGAAGCAATTGGAAGTTGAGGTAAGTGACTTCGAGCGGGTGATGGGCGCGGTTGCTCGAGTGATTCAGACGGCGTGAGCGGTTGAGGAGAGCGACTGAAATGCTTGGCGAGATATGGAGGCGGATCGCGAATTTATTCCGGCGGGGGAAGTTTGACCGCGAGCTGAGCGAAGAGATGCGGCTGCATCGCGAATTACGCGAGCGGGAGTTGGGTGAAGGAGCGGGAGCGAATAGTGGAGTGACAGAAGATGAGGCGCGATATGAAGCACAACGGCGATTTGGAAATGAGTTGAAATTGCGCGAGGAGAGCCGTGACATGTGGGGAAAGAACTGGATAGGGGATTTTTTTCAGGATGTGCGGTATGGCGGGAGGATGTTGCGCAAGAATCCCAGCTTCACGGCGGTGGCGGTTCTTACGCTCGCGCTCGGGATCGGGGCAAACACGGCAATCTTCAGCGTGGTGAATGCCGTGCTGCTGAAGCCGCTGGCGATGGAAGACCCTTCGCGCATCGTTTATATGCAGGAGGAATGGCAAGGGCTCTACCCGGGAATGTCTGTGGGGAACTTCACTGACGTGCACCAGCAAAGCACGTCATTTGAAAAACTCAGCTCATCCAACAACGCGAGTTTCAATCTTGCGACGCAGGATGTTCCCGTGCGCGTGCAGGGCGAAGTTGTGACGGCGGAATATTTCCCGACCTTCGGCGTGCAGCCGATCGCAGGACGATTTTTCACGGCCGAGGAAGATAAGCCTGGAACGGCGAAAGTGGTGGTGATTAGCGAAAGGCTGTGGCGCACGCGCCTTCACGCGGATCCCGCGATCGTGGGGCAATTGCTTCGGGTGAACAGCACCCAGACGGTGGTGGTCGGTGTAATGCCGCAATCATTTGATCCACTGCTGCTCAAATCCGATGTTTGGGTTCCGGCCGCATTTACGGCGCAACAGGTTGCGGATCACGACGACCATTATTTGAACGTAATGGGAAGGCTCAAGCCAGGCGTCACCATGGCGCAAGCGCAATCGGAACTGGACGTAATCGCGACGCGGGAACAACAATTATATCCGATTGACGATAAAGGCCGCGGATTCCATCTCACACAACTCACCACTACTTTACTTGGCGACCAGAGCCGGGTCTTGTGGTTGATGCTTGCGGCGGTGGGATTTGTGCTGCTGATTGCGTGCGCGAATATCGCGAACTTGCAATTGGTGCGGGCGCGCCGGCGGCAGAAAGAAATCGCAGTCCGCGTCGCGCTGGGGGCATCGCCGCAGCGCGTGGTGCGGCAGCTGATTGCGGAAAGCCTCGTGCTTGGATTTGGAAGCGGCATTGTTGGAGTGATGCTCGCGTTCTGGGGAGTTTCGTGGATTGTCGCGGACGGGCCGGCGGGAGTGCCGCGGCTGGATCAGGCGAACGTGGACGCGAGCACGCTCGGGTTCGCGTGCGGCATCACTTTGCTTTGCAGTTTCTTGTTCGGGCTGGCTCCCGCGTTTCGGTCGGCGTCTACACGGCTGACGGAGGCGTTCAAGGAGGGCATCGGCAATTCCAGCGGGAACCGGGATCGAGTCAGGAGCGCGCTGGTTGTTGCCGAAATCGCGCTGGCACTGGTGTTGATGGCTGGCGCCGGATTACTTCTGCGTAGCGCGCTGCTCGTCTCGCAAGTAAACCCCGGCTTTGACGCTTCTAATTTGACTGTCGGGCGCATCGGTCTTCCCGACGCGAGCTTTCACGATCCCGCAGTCGCGCGGCAAGCTTTTGAGCGCATCTTGACGGCGGCGGCGGCGTTGCCCGGCGTGCAATCCGCTGCGGTGGTTTCGCGCGCCCCGCTGGCGGGCGGAGGAGGGAGCAACGGACTTCTCGCGGAAGGGAAGCAAGTTGACCCGTCGAATTTCATCAATGCGAATCTGCGGATCGTATCTTCCGGCTATCTTTCAACGGTGCGGATACCGCTGAAGGCCGGACGCGAATTCACGGAAGAGGACAAGCGCGAAGGAAAGATGGTCACGATCATCAACGAGACGCTTGCGCGCACAATGTGGCCGGGAGAAAACCCGATCGGGAAGCGATTCGCTTGTTGCGAATCCGGACCGAAGGGGCGCATGGATCCCGTGTGGCATGAAGTCGTCGGCGTCGTCGGAGACGTCCGCGCGTGGGGATTGGACCGCCAGGTGCAGCCGGAATTCTATCTTCCGATCAACCAGATGCCGCCAAGTTCGTGGGATTGGATTGGGCGCACCATGGATGTGGTAGTGCGAACGCCGGGCGGCGCAATTCCGGCAAATGAGTTGCGCATGGCGGTTGCCTCGATTGCGCCGGGCGTGCCGATTTACCGGCTCTCGACAATGCGTGAAAAAATATCCGGGACGCTTGAACAATCGCACTTTGACACTTTTTTGCTAGCGGTGTTTGCCGCGACGGCGTTACTGCTTTCTTCCATTGGAATTTACGGAGTGCTTTCTTACATGGTGGCGCAACGAACGCGTGAGATTGGCATTCGCGTGGCATTGGGCGCAATGCCGGCGGACGTGATGCGCGATGTGCTGTGGGACGGCGCGCGATTGACGGGCGGCGGGCTGATCCTGGGTCTCGCGGGCGCATTTGTTGGTACGCGATTGCTTTCGTCGATGCTTTATGGCATCGGCAGCACGGACGCGATTACATTTGCCGCTGTCGCTGTAACTCTTACCGTGGTCGCGCTGCTGGCGAGCTATCTTCCCGCCCGGCGTGCAACGAAAGTGGATCCGATTATCGCGCTGCGGTACGAATAGTAGGAAGGCGATGCGAATTTGGTGAGACCTGCGTGGTCTACCGCTTGGGGAGCACATTTCGTTATCTTCATGCTCGAGGATGTGGCAATGCCACACGTACCGGCCGGGGTAGCCCTCGAAACGCGCGATGATTCGCGTGACGGCATGAGATGTGGCGCGGACTGTATCTTTCCATCCGGCCTCAGTGGGATCGGGCGGCACAGGCGGGCCGGTGTATCGCAACTGGCCGTTTAAATTAAATGTGAATTTATCGAAGGGCCGGCGGTCGAGTATCTGGAAACGCACCAAGTGCAGATGAATGGGATGCGTATCGTCGGTCAGATTAATCAGGCTCCAGATTTCCACTGAATCAAGCTCCGGTTTTTCTGTGACGGGCATCCCCCAGTGCGCACCGTTGAGGAGGACAATCATAGGATTTGCGACGGGATCATCGTATTCGATGAGCGTCAGCGGGCGCGTGCGAACCGCGGCGGATTCCGGGATTAGCATCACGGGCCGCAACGCGGCGGGCAGCGGAGTGACCGGCTCGGTGAATCCGCGGCGAACTCGAAATTGCATGAGGGTGAATGCGTCATTGTGAAGGATGATTTCATTTCCAGATTGCGCGGAAAAATCCACCACCACATCGGCGCGCTCGCCGGGGGCCAGATAAACATTATTCGACGGCACCGGCGCGGCCAAGAGCCCCTGATCGCTGCCGATGTGCTGAAACAATTGGTCGCTGGAAAGCGTGAGGTTGTAGAAGCGCGCGTTTGAGCCGTTGAGTATGCGGAAGCGGTAAAGACGCGCTTCGACATCGAGATACGGGAAGAGCTTTCCATTTATAAGTGTCGCGTTGCCGTAGAATTCAGGAATCCACGGCGCGGCAGGGTCCGGCGAAACTTCATAATCCAACTGGCCATCCGGAGTGAGATCGCGGTCGCACAAGATCAACGGGATTTCATAATCGCCGGCGGGTAGGCGCAAAGCGTCTTCCGCGGAGTCGCGAATGACATATAGGCCAAGCAATCCCGCGAACACATTCAAGCGATTGATACCGAGTGTGTGATCGTGATACCAGAGCATCGCCGCGTCCTGCTGATTTGGATAGTGATACACGGCGGATTTGCCCGGCACATACCAGGCTTCGGGATAACCATCGCTTTCCGGCGGCGCTTTCGCTCCGTGCAGATGCACGACCGCGCGTACTTCTGGTTTTTCTTTTTCCGCGCCGTGGATTTTGTGATCGATCGGAAGAAAATGGCGCGCGGGAAGCTCATTTGCCCATTCGACCAAAATTCCCTGCCCGCTGCGCGCTTCGATGGTTGGCCCGGGCGAACTTTCGCCAAAGCCCCATACCCGCGCTGGCTTCAGGTCACGGTGAAATCGCATTTCAAGTTCGCGCATCGCGAGCCTGTAGTATGGAATCTGTACCGAAGGACGCGATGGGTCCGGCCGAGCGCCCGCAGGCCGCGCAATCCGCGGGACGGGCAGGGGGTCCACAAATTTTGCGAGAGTATTCGGATCAAGGACCGGGCCAACGTGGACTTCGCCCTGCATCTTTTGCATCTGAAGAAACGCGTTGATGCGAGGCAGCGCGAGCGACGCCGCGAGCCATCCGCTTTTCTTCAGGAATTGCCGGCGGTTCAGGGAAAATTTCTTTCGTTTTGGCAAAGCGTCCCCTGTGAATCGCATCCACGCACAGACATAGATCAGCGGGAGCTTCCTCTCCCCGAGGTCGCTCCCGCTAATCCGTTCGCTGCATTTTTCGCTTCAGGCACTGCAACCGCGATGCCAATGGTTCTTGGTTAGAAGTGGAACACCGGCTCGCCGGTCGTTGGATTTAGGATGAGTACTCGATTCGGCGGAAACCGGTCGAAGATGAAGAAACCATCCTTATCCAAGCTGAAATCAAACATGTTTTCGATTGTCCCGGCGATGGAATCAAACGAGCCGGTAATGCGCTCGCTGTGAAGCCAGTTGTCTTCGATGAACCGAATCACTGAAGATTGATCAGTGATGGTGTGGTCCACGAAATTGTGCCGGGCCCAGGGCGAAATCACCAGGAACGGCATGCGCGGCCCGTACCCGCACCGGCCCTGCGCATTGGGCACACTCACGCCGGCCAGAGTGGGAAGCCCGGTGCCGCAGAAACCCGCGCCTGAAATTGCATCCGCGGCCGTCTGCGACTGGTTCACGATTGGACTCATTTGGTGGTCGTACCAGCCGTCCGAATCGTCATAGGCGATGATCACGGCGGTGTTCTTCCAATCCGGCCGCTGCATCAGGAAGTTGATCGTGTTCACGACAAAGGTTTGCTCGTCAAGCGGATCGCTATATCCAGCATGGCCATCCTGGAAGCCAGGGGCCTTCAGGTAGCTAACCGCCGGAAAATTTCCCGCGTTGAGAGCGTCGAAGAAATCGTGAATATCGTACTGGTGGTTGCCCGCATCGCCCGCCTTCCCGATCGTCGAAACGGAATTGGGCCGAGTGTGGCTCAAATTGGCCGTCGTCGCGTAATACTGAAAGGGCTGGTGGTGGGGAATGTAATCGGCCTTGGTGACGCCAGTTACGGACGAAGTTGTGGTGCGCTTGCATCCGGTGGTGCCATTTGAGTTGGTAATCGTGAGGTCGAACCCGCCGCTGAAGAAGCCCCAGGAAATGCCGGAGGC
>Ga0335079_10002736_pt1 | contig 20274 bp, 17 predicted proteins | sample Lox_Sample_33_FD_206719 | JGI IMG/M metagenome (GOLD analysis project Ga0335079, IMG submission 206719) | Soil microbial communities from Loxahatchee National Wildlife Refuge, Florida, United States - Lox_Sample_3.3 | ecosystem: Environmental > Terrestrial > Soil > Wetlands | place: USA... | reverse complement strand
GGATGGAAAGGAATCCGAGGCTCTCAGCATAGCGATCCGGACCGGCGACACCGCTTTGGTCAAGGTCCTGCTCCGCGCTGGGGCCCCGGTGAATCCGCGTAAATTTCGATTTTGGCCGCCGCTCGAGGAAGCAGCCTCGCGGGAAAAAGTGGATGTCATGAAAATCTTGTTGGAAGCCGGAGCCAAGGTCGACGCGGTTGACCGCCAGGGCACCACATACCTGGCCGGTTCCGGCTATTTTTTCCCGCGTGTGTTGACGATCCTCTTGGACGCCGGTGCCAATCCGAACGCCACCGATCAGGACGGCCGAACGGCCCTGATGCAGGCGTCAAGCTACGGGTACGAGGATTCAGTGGTGCTTCTGATTGACCATGGAGCGGTTGTGGACCAGAAGGACAGGAAGGGGAGCACCGCTCTCATGTACGCCGCGAAGGGCAAGTACGTCGACGCAATTCCCCACCTCTTGAGTCACGGCGCGGACGTGTATGCTCGGGATCTCGATGGCAAAACCGCTCTGGATCTCGCCCGCGCTTCCAAAAACGAAGTTGCGATAGAGCTCATCCGGGCTGCGATGCCGGGCAATCAGTAGCGCACGTTCTTACAACTTCACCAGCGCCTCGGACCGCCGCGCCGCCGTCACATGCTGGAACAACGTATCGCGCAGAGCCTCCGCGTTGACTGGCTTCGCGATATAGCCGTCCATGCCCGCGCGCAGGCAGACTTCTTCATCTCCTTTCATCGCGTTGGCCGTCAGCGCCACAATCGGGATGTGGCTGCCGTTGCGCTCGCGCTCGCGAATCAGGGCCGTCGCCGCATACCCGTCCATTTCGGGCATCTGGCAGTCCATCAGGATCACGTCGTACCGGAAGCGCTCCCACATCTGCACGGCCTCGCGGCCGTTGGCCACCGCATCGGCATGACAACCCAGGCGCTGTAATTGCAGCAGCACGACGCGCCGGTTGATCGTGTTGTCTTCCGCCACCAGCACCCGCAAATTTCGCGAAGAGTCCGGCGCTACGCTGTCGGGCCCTTCTTCGGACTCCAACCCCGGCGTGCTTCTTTTCAGACCTTCTTCCAACAGAGCTTTTAGCAGCGACGAACGCACCGGCGTGAGTAGCGTGCGGGTGAAGCCGGAGTCGGGCGGGGGCGCCGGCGCGAAATTCGCCGTCGACGTCAGCAAGGCCAGTAAGGACCCGCCGGCAATTTTGCGAGCCGCCGGGCCGAAATCCAGCCCCTCCATATCATCCAGCTTGGCCGCCACCAGCACCACATGAAAACGCCGCCCGACCTGCCGGGCCGTTTCGAGCATCCGCAGCCCTTCCGCCCCGCTATCCGCAAACGTGCAGTGCACCTGCCACGATTCGATCCGCTCGCCCAGCGCTTGCCGGGCCAGTCCGTCGGTGTGAACCACTAGCACGCGGCAATCCGCCAGCCGGCCGGCATCGGTCTTTCGCTCCGCGGGAGCCAGCGGCAGCCGCATCGTGAAGGCAAACCGCGAACCCACGTCCACTTCGCTCGACAATTCGAGCGTGCTTCCCATGAGCTCCACGAGCCGCTTTGAGATCGTCAGCCCCAGCCCCGTGCCCCCGAATTTGCGGCCCGTCGAGGCGTCCGCCTGGGCGAATTCGTTAAAGATCAGCTCCCGTTTTTCGGCTGGAATTCCGACTCCGCTATCTTCCACCGTGAAGCGCAAACAACACTCTTCCTGGTTCTGGGCCGGGCACAAAACCTCCAGCAGCACGTATCCCGATGGCGTGAACTTGACGGCGTTTCCGGTCAGATTCAGCAGCACCTGCCGGATACGCCCGGGATCGCCGACCACGTGACGCGGCACCTCTGGTGTGAGCCGCACGACCAGCTCGATCCCCTTGGCCCCGGCCTTGGGCGCCAGCAGCGCGCCCACGTCCTCGATCATCTCGCGGAGATCGAACCGCACCGGCTCGATCACCATCTGGCCAGCCTCGATCTTAGAAAAATCGAGAATGTCATTAATGATGGTCAGCAGGCTCTCGGCCGAGAAACGAATAGTATCGGTGAAATCGCGTTGTTCGGCCGAAAGCGGTGTGTCCAGCAGCAGGCCGGCCATGCCGATGATGCCGTTCATCGGCGTGCGAATCTCGTGACTCATGTTGGCGAGGAACTGGCTCTTGGTCCGCGTGGCGCTTTCGGCCCGCGCCCGCGACTCTTCCAACTCCGCCATCAGTTCCTGGCGCCGCGCCAGGTCCTGGCTCATCGCTGTCTGGCTCGCCGCCAGTGCCCAGGCCTGGCGCTTTGAGTGGAGCTTCTGCCGGCGCTGCAAGATCGCCCAGTAGGCTGCCAGGCCGACCGCCGTGAACCCGATACTGAACCCGAAAATATTCATCGGCACCAGGACCAGTGGCCCCACCAACAGGCACCGCGCATCCTGATAGACAATCAGGATCAGTTGGGCTGTAAAGAAGAGGCAATACGCTTCCGGTGCGCCGTGCGTTTGATAAACCGAAAGCGCTAAAAATCCATGTAGCGCCACGGCCGCCGCGGCCCGTGCCGCCAAGGTTCGCGGCCAGATCCGGCGCACCAGAAGAAAACCGCCCATGGCTGCAGCGCCGCCAACCAAAGCCGCCAGCCAGGTTTGGTGCCAGCCCGCCAGGGCGAATGCGAGGAGCCAGTGCCCGAGCAGCACGAAAATCATCAGGCGGTCGCCGCGGGCATAAACTTCACCCATGATCTGGGTGACTTCTTCCGGGGTGAAACCAAAAGAGTCGGCGGCGAATTCACGCAGTTGCCGGAGGCGTTGCCCCACCTGCCATGTCGCATTCGCCACGGTCACGGCCTGATGATGGCCGGATTCGATCAACACCGGCAACCTTGCCTTTCGTTAATGGCTCAGGGCTGAGCGTCGTCGGGGAATTTCACGCCGAGCGAGTGCAGGAACTCGGCATCCTTCTTCTGGAAGGACGCCTTGGTGGTCTTGCCGCTCTTGACCGTCGCCTCGGCCAGTTCTTCCTCGGTCGGGCAGAACAAGAAGCAATCGTCGAGAGGCTTCAGGCCGTAGACGTAGCTCTTGCACTGGGAACAACGCCAGTGCACGACCAGCTGGTGGTCGGACGTGAAGCCGATTTCGCGGATGCGGCTGCTGGGGTGTCCGCAGTGGCAACGCAACGACAGAATGCGATATCTCATACGAGCTCCCTGTCGCATTTGTCGCACGCGGGGCACGTACGCGGACAGTCCTGGTCCCGCTATCGGAGTACTGGGCGAAAGCAGTACGCGGCTATCGTTGGTTAGCGATGATTAACGCACGGGCGTCGTACGCCGGGCCAGCACGCGCTGCACCTGCTGATACAGCGCCAGCGCTTTCGGTATGCTATCGACCGCGTGGAGCACTTCGGGGTCATTTTGCAGAGCAGCGTGATTGGCGGCCTCGCGGCTGAAGGCCCGCCGGTACAGCTCGAAGCGGATCTGGTCGGAGATGAACTGGCGTGCGTCTGAAAAGTCGGCGTCGGTGAATGGGAACTGCTCGTCCTTCAGGTACGAGCGGAAGCGGTCGAGCACCGGAGAATCCGGCGTCCACTCTTCGGGAAGGTCGGGTTTTTTTCCGCTGAAGTAGAGCGAGCCGAAGTGGAAGAAAACACCCGAAGCCGCGAGCCGCCGCGCAAAAAGGCTGTAGTGCGGCGCGTCGTACTGCTCATCGGGACTGATGCCGCCGCCGCCGTATACTTTGCGACCGCTGTCGGTCGCCTTGACGTCGTTGAGGTTCGGGCCGTCCTTGCGCCCCGCATAGTAATAGTCGAAGAACGAGCGGTGCTGGTAATCGCGTTGGATCAATCGGCCGCTGGGAGTGTAATAGTGGGCGATGGTGAGCACCAGAGCGGCGCCTTCGGAAAGCTGGTATTGTCCTTGCACCAGTCCTTTGCCGAACGTGGTTTCGCCCATGACCCAGGCGCGGTCATGATCCTGCAGGGCGCCGGTGACGATTTCGGCGGCGGAAGCGGAATGCCGGTCGACCAGAACCACGATGGGATATTTCTGCCCGTCCGGTTTCGGCTTGGCGCGGAACACCTGCTCGGCTTCGGCGCGGCCGCGGTGCGAGACGACGGTCTGGCCGCCGCGCAGATACCGGCCGGCTACCGACACGGCTTCGGTGACGAGTCCGCCGGGGTTGCCGCGGAGGTCGAGCACCAGGCCGGTGATGGACGATTCACCAAGCTTGCTAAGGGCGGCTTCGACGTCATTGGCAACGCTCTGCGATTCAAAGCTGGTGATGCCTAAATAAGCAACACCGGGCCGCAGCCAGAACGCATCGACCAGGCTGGTCTGGATGGCAGCACGGGTGACGGTATACGTCACCGGATCCTTCACGCCTTCGCGCGCGACGCTGATGGCGACCTGGGTGCCGCGCGGCCCGCGCAGCAGGTTTGCGACCGCGCCCAAATCCAAGCCCCGGGCGTCCTGCTTGTCGACGGCCACAATCGCATCGCCGCGCCGCAGTCCGGCGGCGAGCGCCGGCGAATTGGGGAAGGGCTGGCCGACCACCACCTGATCGCCGTCGGTTGTGAGTTCCATTCCCACGCCGTAATACTGGGCGCTTTGCCGCCGCTGGGCTTCCCGCCATTCGTCCGGATCGAGAAAGTTGGAATGGGGGTCCAGCGTCTGCAGCATGCCGGGAATGGCGCCCTGGTAGATGGCTCGTTCGGAAGAGACCGGGTCGGCGAAATTCTTTTCAATGAGCGAGTAGACGTTAGCCACCGAGCGCATTCCGTTGGTGAGGTCGTCGTCGGCATTGGTAGCTTTTACAGCCTGGCTCGAACCGAGGGATGCCGACCCGAATGCCAGCAGGGCTACCAAACACGTCTTTCGCGTCATGAAGTCAACCTTTCAGGCTTGTCCGAGGCGGTAAGCCATCCGAGGCGGTAAGCCAAAGGATATGAGACTGATGATCGTGCCGATCTGGTTACGTGTCAAGGCCCAGAGGGGGGAAGGTGGTTCAAAATAGTTCCACGCCGCCCGAATGGCCATCGAATATAATTGTTTTCAAACATCTGCATGCCGGCAACGCACCGCGAACTGGTAATCCACTGCCCCGATGGCCAGATCAAGACCGTGCCCTTGGTCGGAGGGCGGCTCTCGGTTGGCCGGTCGAGCAACGCCGAAATCAGCTTTCCGGAGGACTCGGGCCTCTCCCGCCAGCACTTTGCCTTTGAATCGGAGGGAGAGGACTGGACGGTCTGCGACCTGGGGAGCAAGAACGGAACCTTTGTAAACAATATCCCACTCAAGGCGAAGCTGGTGCTGACGCCGGGCGACCGGATCACGGCCGGGCACATTACGGCGGTGTATGCGCCCCCCCAGGACAGCAAGGGACCCGGGCCGCGGCTGGTGATTTTCGAGGGGGATGATTCGACGGCGCCGACTTCGTCGACGGTGGTGACCAGCCTGGAAGGCGCGAGCAAGACGGTGATGCTGGAGCGTCCGGGCGCTGGGGCGAAACCTTCGGCCGCGCTGCAGGCGCTCATCCGGGCCGGGCAGGAACTGGCGGTCAACCGGCCGCTGGCGGACCTGTTTCCGCAGATTCTGGATCTGGCGATCGAGGCCGTAAATGCCCAACGCGGTGTGGTGCTGACGCTGGAAGGCGAAAGCCTGGTGCCGCGCGCGCACAAAGGCGAGGGGTTTCGGATTTCGACGGCGGTCCGGGACCGGGTGGTGAACCAGAAATCCTCGATCCTGGTGCGGGACGCGCAGTTGGACGATGCCTTCCGGAGCCGGTTGAGCATCGTGGAACAGAAGGTCCACACGATGATGGCGGTTCCGCTGCAAACCAAGGAGCGGATCATCGGGCTGATTTACGTGGATTCGCCGTTTGTTTTGCGGGAATTCACGGAATCGGATCTCAGCCTGCTCACGGTGATGGCCAACGTAGCGGCGATCCGGATTGAGAACGTGCGGCTGGCGGAGATCGAACAGCAAGAGCGGATCATGAAGCGCGATCTGGCGCAGGCGGCGGAGATCCAGCGCCGGATTCTGCCGGAACGCGCGCCGCAAGCCCGCGGCCTGGACGTCTCGGGGTTCAACATGGCGTGCCGCACGGTGGGCGGCGATTATTACGGATTCTTCCCGTATCCGGACGGCCGGATAGCGCTGGCGCTGGGCGATGTTTCGGGGAAGGGAATGCCGGCGGCGCTGCTGGTGATGCAACTGCAGGCGCGGCTGGAAGCGCTGGCGGAGGATCCGTGCGATCTGTCGGCGCTGATGATGCGGCTGAACAAGATCACGTGCGCCAACTGCCCGTCGAACCGCTTCATCACGTTTTTCATGTCGCTGGTGAATCCGGCGACGGGGGATCTGTCGTTTGCCAACGCCGGGCACAACCCGCCGATCATCGTGCGAGCGTCGGGCGACATCGAAATGCTGGAGGGCGGCGGCCCGGTGCTGGGCGTCCTGCCGATTGCGAAATACGGCGAACAGCATGCCCGGCTGGGCAAAGGCGATTTGCTGGTGATCTACAGCGACGGGGTGACGGAAGCGACGGACCGCGCCGAAGAGGAGTACGGGGAAGAGCGGCTGACGAGCGAGTTGAGAAAGCATCGCAACGAGAGCGCTGACAGCATTGTCAGCGCGATTACCGAATCGGTCAAAATGTTCGCCCAGGGGGCGCCGCAGGCGGACGACATTACCCTGATCGTTGCCAAGCGGACCTGACATTGTGATCACCGACCTGGTGCAGATCCGGACGCTGGGCGAGAAGAAGCGCGAGGAAAATCTCCGGTTCCGGCGATTTCTCAAATCGCACGACCATTCGGACCGCATTCTGCGGCGCATCGCGGAAGATATCGAGGCGCAGATCGACTGCACGGTGTGCGCCAACTGCTGCAAGGTGGCGACGGCCGTGGTGACGGAGCGCGACGTGGAGCGGCTGGCGCGGCATCTGCGCATCCCGCCGGCGCGATTCATCGCGGAGTACACGACGGAGAGCGAGGAGGAAGGGCGGGTTTTGCGCCGCAGCGACGCGACCGGCTGCGTGTTCCTGGACGGGACCACGTGCACGGTGTACGACGCACGGCCGGACGCCTGCCAGCGGTTTCCGCATGTGGTGCGGGGGGCCGGGTCGATTGCGAGCCGGATGTGGCAGTTCGTCGACCGAGCGTGCTATTGCCCGATCGTGTACAACGCCCTGCAAGCGTTCAAGGTGGAAGTGGGGTTCAAGCGGTAATGGTGGAAGCGCCGGCGGCGACAAGATCGCCGGCGCCCCATTTTGCCGGGATTTCGAGTGGTACGTTTCGGAATTCGGGACGAGCTTTGTTGAAAAAAAAGACGTTAGCGAGAAATTCACGATTGGTACAAATCGAACCGGTCGGGTCCTCGCAGGCGTTGCGTGGAAGCGGGCGGTCCGGACTCGAGTGGTGCTTCTCTCACACACCTTGATTATCGCCTGTGGGGGTGGGCGGGGGTCGTTTCGAGACTCTTCGGGCAGGCAATAACTATTGTCTTTTGAATTGGATATAAAAATATCTTAAAGCTGTCACTGAGGGACTCGCCGACGACACGTCCGTCGCCGCTGGTCTTGGTCGCTGTTGTCCTGAACATCTCACTGGGCAGGTCGGAGACCTGCCCCACATTATTCGTGGCGTAAAGCGAGCAAGGGGTCCAGGCGGGCGGCTCTTTGCGCGGGGACGAAAGCGGCGGCGAGTGCAACGATTAACAAAATCGACGGGGCCGCGATGAAGGTCAGCGGGTCGAGGGGACGTATGGCGAATAATTGGGCCGCTAAGAGCCTGGTCAAGATCGCCGCTCCGAAGAGGCCGATCCCAATACCGAGGAGCGCCATGCGCAGGGCTTGCGCCAGGACGAGGCGCAGGGCGTCGCGACGATTGGCGCCGAGCGCGGTGCGGATGCCGATCTCATGAGTCCGCTGCTCGACGTTGTAGGACATTACGCCGTAAATGCCAACGACCGCGAGCAGCAGGGCGAGCGCGGCGAACAAGCCGAGTAGCAGCAGATTGAAATTCTGCCGCGCGGTGGAATCGAGGCTGACCTGATCCATGGTGCGCATGCTCACCGGGGCTAAATTGTGATCGGACAGCAAAACCTGCCGGAGCGCCTGGCGGAGGCTGATGGGGGCCACGCTGGCTTCGGTGCGAACGAGCAAGGCCGCCGGCTCGTACGCATTGAGAAGGGCCATGTCGGCATCGGGAATCTGCGATGGCGTCTGATACATGACAGGAGAAGGATCGAAGAACAGCCGCTCGCGAACATCGCCGACCACGCCGACGATCTGGGTCAGTCCCGCTTGATAGGCAGGGCCCAGACCGGGACCGATGAAAATGGTTTGGCCGACCGGATTGATGCCCGGCCAATCGCGGCGCGCCATAGCCTGGCTGATGACGACGGTGCGGCGGGGTTCCTGCTGCTGCAACAACCTTCCGGAGAGCAGGGGAATGCGCAGGACGCGGAAGTAATCCGGCGAGACAAAACGCCACTGCACATCGCCATTGGCGAGGCGGCCGGGCGGTACGCGTCCGGGAATGCTGAAGAGCATGTCCATTTTGCCAAACAGCGGCAGGGCGCTCGCGACGGCGGCGGATTCGACACCGGGAAGACTCTTGGTCCGCTCGACCAGCTCGCGGGCGAGGCGATCGACGCGGCTCGATTCCGCATAACCGTCACCGGCGAGAGAGATCTGAGAGGTCAGAAGATGATTCGGATCAAATCCGAGGCTGACGCTGTGCATCGCGGCGAAGCTGCGGATCAGCAGCACGGCGCCGCAAAGCAGGACGAGGGCGATGGCGACCTCGGCTGCGACGAGCACGCTGCGAGTTCGGCTCTGTTTCCGGCCGGCGCCAGCCCGAATGCCGGACTCGTTCAAGGAAAATGCCAGCCCGGTGCGGGAGAGTTGCAACGCCGGAGCCAGGCCGAATAGTAAGGCCGTGATGAGCGACAGCAAAAAGGAGAATGCCGCCACTCGAAGATCGATGGCGGGCAGGGCAGCGATCTCGGGAACACGCGGGAGGTCGCCGGGCGTAAGCGCCAGCAGAACGCGTACTCCCCAGGATCCGAGCGCCAGACCGAGCGCGCCTCCGGCCAGAGCGAGGAGCACGCTTTCGGTCAGGAGTTGGCGGAGGATGCGCCGGCGGCCCGCGCCGATGGCCGCGCGAATGGCGATTTCACGCTGGCGGGAAGCGGCGCGCGCCAACAGCAGGTTGGCGACATTGGCGCAAGCAATCAGTAATACCAGGCCGACCGCTCCCATGAGGATCAACAGGGTGGGCCGGACGTCGCCAGTGACCTGACGCTGCAGAAAGGCGACTTGAATCTTCTGCGCTGTCTCGATTTGAGACGGGTGCATCTGAAGGTACTGCTTGCCGATGGCGACCACCCACGAATTGGCTTGCGCGAGCGTGGTGGCCGGCGGCAGCCGACCGGCAACGGTCAAGACGCTCGCGAGATTTGTGCTATTGGGATTTGGCTGCAAGGGCACCCAGACATCGGCGGCCGGATACGGCTGAAAGCCCGGCGAGAGGACCCCGACGATCGCGTACGGCGCTCCTCCGAGCGTGATGGATTCGCCCAGAATCGAAGAGCGGCCGCCAAAGCGGCGCTGCCACAGGCCGTAACTCATCACCAGCACAGCGGGGCCGCCGGGGCTGTCCTCAATCTTTTTAAAGGTACGTCCCAGGATGGGGCGGGCTCCGAAGAGCTGGAAATAATTTTGCGAAGCGGCAGTTACCTTCACGGGTTCCGGCCGGTCACCACCGCTTAGATTCATGCTGGCGCCGGCATGCCAGGCGGATAAATCTTCGAAGCCGGGGTTATTTTGGTTCAGGAACGCGAACCGGGGCATATTCGTGGAGCTATCGTTTCCGGGGCGGCCGATGTTCACGATGCGATCCGGATCGGGGTAAGGCAACCGGTCGAGCAGCACGGTCTTGATCACCGTGAAGATGGCGGTATTGGCGCCGATGCTCAGGGCGAGCGCGGCGAGGACGGTGACGGTGAATCCGGGAGCTTTCCGGAGAGAACGAAGGGTGTGGCGAATGTCGGCCGCGACGGTGTCCAGCCAAATCCAGCGGCTTCTCTCATAGAAGCGCTCGGCAACGAGAGTGGGGTTGCCGAAGGCGCGCCGCGCGGCTCGTTCGGCATTCGCCGGCGACAAGACCGGCGGCGCCACTTTGAGGCGATCGGCTTCGAGGGCGAGATGAGATTCGATTTCCGCTGCGAAGTCCTCAGGCTTGCGGCGCCGGCGGAACATGGCTTAGCCTTCCTGGGCTTCGGGCCCGAGGATGCGTCCGATGGCGGCCGCCAGGCGTCTCCAGCGCGTGGTCTCGTCGGCCAGTTGTTTGCGGCCGGCCTTGGTCAGCGAATAAAAGCGGGCGCGGCGATTGTTCGTCGAGGATCCCCATTTGGCGCTGATCCATCCCTTGTCTTCGAGGCGTTGTAAGGCGGGATACAGTGCGCCGTGCTCGACGAGCAGCGTGTCTTCGGCGGTCTCCTGAATGGTTCGCGCGATACCCTGACCGTGCTGGGGGCCAAACACGAGAGTGCGGAGAATGAGAAGGTCGAGCGTGCCTTGCAGAAGCTGCAAGCGGTCTTCGCCGGATTCGCTTCGCATGCACTCTGAGAATAGGACGCTTCGGGTAAGATGTCAACCCGAGTGCGGAAGCACACTTCTGTAAGATGGATCTGCGCCGTTGAACTCACGAGCTGCGTCACAATCTTGAGTAGGAGGCGAAACATGCAGAAGCGCAAGTTGGGAAAGAGCGGCCTGGAAGTCTCGGCGATCGGGCTGGGCTGCATGGGAATGAGCTTTTCATACGGGCCGCCCAAGGATAAGCAGGAGATGACGGCTCTTCTGCGGCAGGCGGTGGATCTCGGCGTCACCTTCTTCGACACGGCCGAGGTCTACGGTCCGTTTATCAATGAAGAGCTGGTGGGGCAAGCTCTCGCTCCCTACCGCAGGCAGTTGGCGATCGCCACCAAGTTCGGGTTCGATCTGAATCCGAATTTCGATCCCCGCGGGATGAAGGGCATGCCGGGACTGAACAGCCGGCCGGAGCACATCCGGCAAGCCGTGGAAGGCTCGCTCAAGCGGCTCGGGGTGGATACGATCGATTTGCTGTATCAGCACCGGGTCGACCCGAACGTGCCGATTGAAGAGGTAGCGGGAGCGGTGAAGGACCTCATCCGGCAAGGTAAGGTGAAACACTTCGGCCTTTCCGAAGCCGGAGTGCAGACGATCCGGCGCGCACACGCGGTGCAGCCGCTGGCGGCTCTTCAGAACGAATATTCGATATGGACGAGAACGCCGGAGAAGGAAGTGATCCCGGCGCTAGAGGGACTGGGAATCGGCCTGGTGGCGTACAGCCCGCTCGGCAAAGGCTTTCTTACGGGCAAGATTGACGGGAATGCGAGATTCGAAGGCTCTGATTTCCGCAGCGTCCTGCCGCGATTCACGCCGGAGGCTCTCCAGGCGAACCAAGCGCTGATTGACCTGCTCGCCCGGATCGGCGAACGCAAGAAGGCGACGGTGGCGCAGATCGCGCTTGCCTGGGTATTGGCGCAGAAGCCGTGGATTGTGCCGATTCCCGGGACCACGAGGCTCGATCGGCTGCAGGAGAATCTTGGGGGGCTGGCAGTTGAGCTCACGCCGGACGATCTGCGCGGAATCGATGAGGCCGCCTCTGAGATCACGGTGCAAGGCGCGCGGTACCCGGAACAATTGGAGCGGATGACCGGCCGCTGACCTTCAATACGAAAGGCAAAATGAAATCCGATGGAAATCAAACGCAGCGGTTCGCAGGCTTCCGGCAAGGGGCCGGCTGAGTATTTCACGGGCACAGTCCGGATTGACCCGCTGATTCAGGCGGCCGCTCCGGCACGTGTTTTCGGCGCGAGCGTGACGTTCGAGCCCGGCGCTCGCACCGCCTGGCATACGCACCCGCTCGGACAGACGCTCGTCGTGACGGCCGGCTGCGGGCGCGCGCAGCGTTGGGGCGGGCCGGTGGAAGAGATCCGGCCGGGCGATGTAATCTGGTTCGCACCGGGCGAGAAGCATTGGCACGGCGCCGCGCCGGCCACGGCGATGACGCACATCGCGATCGTGGAGCAACTTGACGGCAAAACCGCCGACTGGATGGAACACGTCAGCGACGAACAATATTCGCAGCCGGCCGTATGACGGCGCTGGCGGCGTGGCAGAACTTTTATGTGATCGTGGGGTCGTCCGCGGGCGCGCTGATCGGCTTACAGTTCGTGGTAATGAGCCTCATTGCAGATCGGCCGGCCATTCGAACGAATCCTCAGGCAGGCCAGGCGTTCGCGACGCCCACTATCGTCCATTTCACGGTGGTGCTGGTGCTCGCGGCGCTCATGAGCGCGCCGTGGGATGGCATCGACGCCATTAGCATGGTTTGGGGAGTAGGAGGCGCCGGCGGTATTGGATACACGATTCTTGTCATCCGGCGCATGCGCGGACAGACGTTGTACAAGCCCGAATTTGAGGACTGGTTGTTTCATGCCGTCCTACCGCTGGCCGCCTATCTGATGGTGGCGGCGTCGGCCTATGCCGCTCGTATTTACCTGCGCGAAGCGTTATTCGGGGTGGGGGCGGCGGTTCTGCTGCTGCTTTTAATTGGCATTCATAATGCCTGGGATGCCGTGACGTACCACATGTTTGTCGTGAGAACCCGGGACAGCGGGCGGCCGCAGTGAGACCTGGTTATTTGGCCCGCTTGTCTTCGTCGCGCGCCGAAGAGAGAATTCCGGTCATGCCGTAGTTGCCTTCGTGGCACGCGTATTCGAAGATCGCGCCGTCGGTTCTGACGCTGGGAATCTGTACGGTCCAGGGCTTGGTGTACATCGAGGGGTCGTTGACGGTGAACTCGTACATGATGGTATCGGCGTCGACGCGAGTGAATCGTTCCGTCAGGTGCATGGTCGCGGTGGAGTGCAGCAGTTCCAGGCCGCCATTGATCCCGGCTTTATCGCGGAGGTTGGTGGTGTCGACGACGAGGGTGTCGCCCTCCCAGTGACCGCGGGAATCACCCAGCCACAAGTGCATGTTGCCGGGAAGGTGGGGGCGGCCGTCGAGCGGGATGATGCGCGCGTCGTGAATCATCTCATTGAAGATGACGACGGTATCGGGAGTCTGGATGATCTGGTAGTTATTGTTGTACGCGCCGGGCAGCATCGGGGGACCGGCGGTATTCCAATTCAGACAGCGCTCGGAAAGGCCGCGGTCTTCGGGACCGTCGGCTGGATGCTGGCGCTTGTATTCGGTGCGCGCCGTCATCTTGGCCTGACCCGCCGGGGTGAGCGGAGGGATGCGGCCGTCCGGAGGGTCGACGATGAGCGAGGTGCGATGGGATTTAATGGTCCGGGTTCCGCGGTCATACCAAAATTCGTTGTAGGCGCGTGAGACGTCGGCGTCGGTGCCGGCACCGTCACGCCGGTCGCGATCGTTGACTTGCAGAGTGCGCTTTTCGTATGCGGCGGCTTCCTTTTCGGTGAGGACCGTTTTGCCAGCCAGATCTTCGGGACGCTCGAGCGGGGTGATGGTCGCGTTCGACCAGATTCCCTGCAGGTCGGGGTGGCCGTCGGGTGTGCGCGGCGCTTTCCAGGACTTGGCAGTCTGGCCCACCGCAGCGCAGGTTGCCAAGCATACAAGCCCCGCGACGGTTGCGAAACACGGGTTTTTCATCGTACCTCCGTCTTGCTGCGAAGATATCACAAACACGGTGGGCCGCTCTGACCGGTACAATGTCAAGCGAATGGCGGCGATCGAGAGTCTCGTCTACGATCTGCGATTTGCGGTGCGGGCGCTGCGCCGGGACCGCGGGTTTACGGCCGGGGCGATCGCGATGCTCGTGCTGGCCATCGGGCTGAACGTGACCGTGTACACGGTGATGGACGCGATGCTGTTTCGCGGATTTCCCCTGGTCCAGCGGAACGACCGGCTGGTCTACATGCAGGAACGCTATCCATCGGGGTTGTGTTGCCTGTCGTACCCCGATTTTGAGGATTGGCGCGCGCAAGCGCATGCGTTCGAAGGGATGGCATTTGTCGCGGGAAGGCGCATCAGCTTGAGCGAAGGCGGCGGGCGTTCGCTCGACACATTTACGGCCGTGGTGAGCACGAATGCGTTCGCGCTTCTCGGTGTGGCGCCGATGCGGGGACGCGATTTTACGGCCGCAGATGAGGTTCCGGGAGCCGCGCCGGTTGCCATCCTGAGCTACCGCTTTTGGGAAAACCGCTTCGCCAAACGCGCCGATATTATCGGGCTGACCGTTCGCATCGACCAGGCTCCGGCGACGATCATCGGCGTGATGCCCGAACGATTCGATTTTCCCGAAGAACAGAACCTATGGATGCCGCTCGCGCACACCGCGGAACTGAACCGCAGAGGGCCGGGAGGCTATTTGGCATTCGCCCGGCTGCGGGACGGGGTCCCGGTGCAAAGCGCCCGCGCGGAGCTGGAGACGATCAGCCGCCGCCTGGAAGCGGCCTGGCCGGAGACGAATCGCGGTGTGGTTCCCACGGTAAGAACGTGGTCGCAGGTTTTCGTCGGACCGGACGCGCCGATCATCTATGGCTCGCTGTGGGCGGCGGCCTGGTTTGTGTTGCTGATCGCCTGCGCCAATCTGGCCAATCTCGGGCTGGCGCGAACGCTGGGACGATCACGCGAGTTCTCCACCCGGATCGCGCTCGGCGCGGGGCAGGCGCGGATGATGCGCCAGATTTTGCTGGAGAGCGCGGCGTTGGCGGGCGTGGCCGGCGGGCTCGCGTGGTGGATCACCCGGTGGAGCGTACACGTGTGGGCGGTGGCCACCGCATCGCGGTACCAGGTACTCGATTACACGGTGGGTTCCGGCACGCTTGCGTATCTAGCCGCGATTTCGATTCTGGCCGCGGTTCTGTTTTCCCTGGCTCCGATCGGCAAGGTTCTGCGATTCGATGTGAACAGCGCACTGAAGACCGACGCGCGCGGCGTCACGCAAGGCCGGCGTGGCAAACGATTCGCGGCGATGCTGGTGGTGGGCCAGATGGCTCTGGCGATGGTGCTGTTATCGGGGGCGGGAGTTCTGGCGCGAAGCCTCTGGAATGTGGTCAGCGCCAGCACCGGCGTCCGCGATCCGGAGAATATTCTGGTCGGTCTGACCAGCTTGCCAACGGACAAGTACGCGAGCCTTGAAGCGACTCGCGGTTATTTCGACCGGCTCGAAGCGCAACTGAGGACGATTCCGGGAATCGAAGATGAGTCGGTGGCGAGCACGATTCCCGTGAATTCCGGGAATCTGCGGACGTTCGAGATCGAGGGGAGGGCCAGCGCGGCGGATCGGGGAGAGGCTGCGCAGTTTCTAAACGTCGGAGCAGGCTACTTCCGGGTTGTGGGGGCGCGCGCAATTTCCGGCCGCGAATTCAGCGATGCGGACCGGCCGGCGGCCTTGCCGGTGGCGATTGTGAACCAAAGCTTCGCGGCGCGGTTTTTCAGTGGCCAACAGCCGCTCGGAAAGCGTCTTCGGGCGACGGATCGGAAGGGCGAGGCGGGCGAGTGGCGCACGGTGGTGGGGGTGGTTCCGAATATCATGCAGGGAGACGCCATAAGGGAGCGTTTCAAGCCTTTGGTGTACGTGCCGTTGCGGCAAGAGCCGCCACGTGATGCATTTTTTCTGGTGCGCGCGCGGGCGCCGCTGGATCAGGTGGCGGGAGCCGTTCGCGCCGAGGTGCGGAAACTCGACCCCGATGTGACGCTCGAAGATTTCACGACGTTGAAGGCCACCTTTGGGTTTCATCGCGACCGTATGGATCTCGAGCATGCCGAGATGGGAAAGCACGCGGCGGTGGCGCCGATCTTCGCCGTGATTGCGCTGCTGCTGGCCGCCATCGGGCTTTACGCCGTGATTGCGCATTCGATGAGCCAGCGCACGAAAGAAATTGGGGTTCGCATGGCGATCGGCGCGACGGCAGCGGACATCGGCCGGATGGTCCTGCGAGACGGCATGTGGCCGGTCGCGCTCGGGATGATCGGCGGCCTGGCGGCGTCGCTTGGGGTGAACCGCATTTTGGAGTCGCAACTGGTCGGAGTGCCGCCGGACGATCCATTGACGATGGCCGGCGCGACGGTGCTTTTGATGGTGGTCGCGCTGTTCGCCTGTCAGATTCCGGCGCGGCGGGCCATGCATGTCGACCCGGCGGTCGCGTTGCGGCACGACTGAGGTCGTAGGGGGAAGTAAAGAGCTAGCACAGATGCGTGCGGATGTGCTGGAGATAGAGCTTCTTTGCCCTGGTCAGTTTCCGCCGCGCTTGCTTGATTGGCGCGTCATAGCTATCCAGGGAATCTCCACCTTTGATGAAATGGGCGATCTCGTCGTTCTGAAGCACCAGGAACTGGCGGGCTGCCTGGACGTATGCGCTAAGCAGCACGTATTTTGTGGGGCAGACACCAGGCTTCGGGTTGCCGGCGAAAGAGGCCATCGAAAGCTCCAACGATCACGTGCATTTTCTCGCCACACCGTATCAAGCACATTTTCGGGAACCCGGCTGCCGTCGTCGGTGTCATAATTGCGGCAGTGTTTTCCTGGCTGGTTTCGCGCGTTCTTCGGGCGATGAGCAGGATTGTGCCCAGAGATTGCCGGGACGAGTGGTTCGCGCGTTGGAGCGGCAACTTCGCGGCCTGGCAGATTCTGTGCGATCGCGGCGAACTCCGCCGTTCGAAGTCCCACGGCTTCGCCGATTTTTGCAAGAACAGCTTCCGGGACGCCTGGGCAGCGCGGATGAGGAACGGCGCCACCGAGGCGGTGCTCTACGGGCCGCGAATTGTGGCTTGCACCGGCGCGTCTCTTCTCATTCTGATTGCTGTTTGCAGCGGCGGGCTTCACGGCGCGCGGTCGCTGTTTGCCGTGATTCCGGTGGACGATCCGGCGGCTCTTGTCGCGATCGATTACCCGAGCCGGCCGACCGAATGGGCGGCGACGCTGGCGCGCCTGATTCCCTTGTGGCGGGCCAAATCGACTCTGGTGCGCGACGTAGCGGGTTACCGCTATCAATACAACGGGTCGCTGGCGTGGGTGAGCTGGAATTTTTTCTCGCTCCTGGGGGTAAGGCCCGCGGCGGGACGCCTCTTCCAGAGCGGAGATCGCGATGCAGCGCTGATCAGCTACCCGGCTTGGCGATCGCTATATGGCAGAAATCCCCGGATTGTAGGAACGAAGATCTCGGCCGAAGGCCGGAATTATAGGGTGGTAGGGGTCCTGCCGGAAGGATTTTGGGCGTTGTCTCCGGTGGTTGACGTGTGGGCTCCGCTGGACCTGGGGACTGCGCCACCCGGGCCGCGAATTCTGGTTGGCGCGGTAGCCCGATTGCGCCGCGGCGCAGGGGCGGAACGAGCCGGAAGAGAGCTTTCCGAGATCGCGAGAACCGTAAACCTGCCCGCGCGGTCGGTGCATATCTTTGCTCTCGCAAACCGATTGCCCGGCCGCGAAGCCGATCTGTACCTGATCGGAACTCTCTTTGCCGGCATCAGTTGTCTGGTTATGGTGGTGCGCGAGCATCGCTGGCCCATCGGGCAATGTTGGCGCTATTGGCCATTTCTAAGCCTCAAGGTTGTACTGGCGGTGTGCATTCCGCTGCTCGCGTGGATAGAGTTCGATAGCCTGGTGCGCATCTTGCGGCCTGCGCTTGGCGCCGGCGCAACGGTGGCACGAATTCTGGCGGCGGTCACGTTTCTTGTGACCTGTGCCCGCGCCCTGTGGTGGAGTTTCGCCGACCAGCGCCGCCGGTGCCCGGTCTGTCTGCAGCGGCTGACGATGCCGGTCTCGGTCGGTTCGCCGGCGAGCATCTTCGAGCCGGTCTTTACCGAACTGGTTTGCCCGAACGGGCACGGCGCGCTCGCTTTGCCGGACGACGAGGGCGGCCGCCGCGACCGATGGATCGCGCTCGATTCGAGCTGGGACGAGCTATTCGGAAACCGTTCGAGCTAAGGCCGCAATTCAATCGCGAATTAGTCGTCATGGCTGGGCGGATGGATGAACTTGAAGATGCCCGCGAAGTCCAGACCAGCAAGAATGACGCCGAGAGCGGCGAGGAGCACACCGCGGTTTCCGGCAGCGCCGCCCTGGGCCGCCAGTTTCATGCCGCCCTGGATCAGTGCGAGGCCCAAGGCCAAGAGGCACGAGAGCATCAAAATGGAGATTCCGGTTCGGAGGCGAGACTGTCGTGGAGGCATCGCTTGCTCTACGGCCGCGGCTGGCCGGGCTTCGTGCTGCGCAGGTGCTGGAGGTCCTTGTTGTTCTCGCTGCACTCGTATTCGAGCAGCTCCGGTAGACCGGGAGTCGGCTTGAGCGGGGTCATGACGCGCTGCTGCTTCCAGGGCGTCGCGTACATTACCGGGTCGTCCACGATGTATTCGTACGCGATGGCATCCGGCGCGGTGCGGTGGAGGCGTTCGATGACGTGCAGCTTGTCGCTGTGCTGGTGGCCGGCGGTATCGAGCCAAGTGCGGTCGTTCAGGGCGATCGTGTCGATGACCAGCGTGTCGCCTTCCCAGTGGCCGACGGAGTCCCCCATGAACGTGGAATCGATGCCTGGGTTATGGGGGCGGCCGTCGGTGTAGATGGCGCGCCACATTTTCATGTACTCGAAGAGCATCAGGAGCTGGTTCCCGGTCTGGACGAACTGCACCGGGTAGGGCGACTGCATGATGCGCGGCACGCCGGGATAGAGGCAGAAACCGGTGGGATCGTCCTTGGAATCGTGATTCACGAAGGCGGCTTTGCCGGCGGGCGCGTAGGGGACGGACTCCTCTTTGCCCTGCGCCATGTTGGGGACATAGGGTAGATTCCAGTAACCGGAGAGATCGGGATGCGGCGTCCCGGATTCTTCTTCGGCAATGGCAGGCGCTGCGATCAGAATGGCAAAGATCGCGGCGCTCAAAAACCCGCGTTTCATAAAGGTGCGCTACCGTTTGACGGGCTTTCCGTAAACCTCGATGGCGGCGACGTCGATCCAGCCGCCAGGGCCATGGCCGCTGCCGGGAATCAGGCTGGTGAAACCGATCTCATCGACTTTGCTGAGGTCGGGTTTGGGAACGAAATTCCCTTTCGTCACGAGCTTTTCCGGGTCGAGGCGGAGCCAGCGGACTTCGGAGATCAGAAATTCGCTCTGCAGCCAATCGGCGGTGGAGCCGTCGGCGTGGTCGCCCACCAGCATGGTGCCGTCGGCGAGTTTGAGCACGGGGTGGACTTGCTGCAGGCCGGAAACCTTGGTGGTCCAGCGGATCTTGGCGATGCCGGTGAGATCGACGAAATTTTCCTTATCGCGGAGCGTGGCGCCACAAACCGCGGTGCAAAGGCCGGTCCAGAGATGGATAGGATTGCCTGCGTTGCCCGCCTCTCCGGTGATCTGGATATCTTTGCCATCTGCGCCGTAGAGTTTCAGTTCGAGATTCGGGTTCGCGACGCCGACGCTGTCGACGGAGTGCTCGCCAGCTCCGGGGGCCTGTTTCCATTCCTCGCGGAGGAACAGCGGCGGACGCGGCGGACCGGCGGGTTCGCGGCGAGCGGCGCGGGCAGGAGTGCCCGAGGGCTCCTGAGCAAACGCGGGCGCCATCATCAAGGCAATTCCGAACGAAAGGGCGGCGATGCGGGGTAGCATGAAAACCTCCAAAATCCCGGCCATTATATCAATGCTTGGAAGCGCTGAAGGAGAGGTTGGCGGAGAAGAAGGGCAGCACCTTGGTTCCCACGCGCGCGGCAATGCGATTGGTGTGGTCGCCGTCATACAGCTCGAAGCTATGCGGTATGCCGTACGTGGATAGCACGTCGGCGAGTTGCTGGTTGCTGCGCGCGAGGCCGTCTTTGTTGCCGACGTCGATGCCGATGGCATGCAACTGGCGGAGACTCGGCGCGAATTGATCGATGATGGCGAGCGGGGCGTTGGCTACCCAGCGCGCAACGACTTCGGGTTGCGGCTGGCCGTCTTTGACGGGGAGATCAAAGAAGAGGGGCGGATTTTTGGGATCGGGTGACCAGGCAGCGGCCTCGGCGAGGATCGTGACCGGGCCGCGCTTCAGGTTCGCCACGTCGGCGGGAGTATGGACAGCCTCGGCTTGTGCGTAGGAATCGCCCTTGGGATCGAGGTTCGCAGTCAGGCAGCAGGCGCTCAGAATGTAGATGCTCGAAAAGACGCCGGGATCTTTCATGGCGAGCCGGATGGTGCCGTAACCACCCATCGAGTGGCCGGCGAGGCCGCGGCTGGCGGGATCAGCGATCGTGCGGTAATGACTGTCTATGTAGGAAACGAGGT
>Ga0335079_10002735_pt1 | contig 20274 bp, 18 predicted proteins | sample Lox_Sample_33_FD_206719 | JGI IMG/M metagenome (GOLD analysis project Ga0335079, IMG submission 206719) | Soil microbial communities from Loxahatchee National Wildlife Refuge, Florida, United States - Lox_Sample_3.3 | ecosystem: Environmental > Terrestrial > Soil > Wetlands | place: USA... | reverse complement strand
AATTAATGCTCGAGGAAAAGTTTTGAGCCGATTGCCGCTGTTCACTACCGCAACGCTGCAAGGAGAGGTGCAGGGATATTCCGGTGCTACGCCATATGTGATTTGGGGTAATGATGCAGTGCTGCTAATCTGCGTGCTGGCAATTGCCTCGTATCTCTTGCGTTCGCGCCGTTTGCTTTCTCGAGCCCGTTAAAACCAGTAAAATCCGCTAACCGCGCGGGTTTTGCCTTGCATGATCACTTTCCAGCAAATCATCTTGAAGTTGCAGCAATACTGGGACAAACAGGGTTGTGTCCTATTGCAGCCTTATGATATGGAAGTCGGCGCCGGCACGTTCCACACCGCTACTTTTTTGCGAGCGATAGGGCCGGAGCCGTGGAAAGCTGCATATGTGCAGCCATCGCGCAGGCCCAAGGACGGCCGTTACGGCGATAATCCAAACCGTTTGCAGCATTACTACCAGTACCAAGTCGTTCTGAAACCCTCGCCCGATGATATCCAAGATGTCTATCTAAAATCGCTTGTGGCACTCGGCATTAATCCCAAAAAGAACGATGTCCGTTTCGTCGAGGACGATTGGGAGTCGCCTACGCTCGGTGCAGCGGGACTCGGCTGGGAAGTATGGCTCAACGGAATGGAGATTACGCAGTTCACTTACTTTCAGCAGGTCGGTGGACTCGATTGCAAGCCGGTGCTGGGCGAGCTCACCTATGGACTCGAGCGGCTCGCGATGCATCTCCAGGACAAGGAAAGCGTGTTCGATCTCATCTGGGTAGATGGCATTACTTACGGCAGCATCTACCACCAGAATGAAGTCGAGCAGTCAAAATACAACTTTGAACTCGCCAATACCGAGATGCTGTTCCAGCATTTCGGCCAGTTCGAGGCTGAAGCGAAACGGCTGATCGAGGCCCATTGCGTGCTCCCTGCGTATGAAATGATGCTCAAGTGCTCGCATGCCTTCAACTTGCTGGATGCGCGGGGCGCGATTTCGGTCACGGAGCGAGCAGCTTACATCGCCCGCGTTCGCGCACTCGCCCGTTTGGTGGCGCAAGCGTATTACGAATCGCGCGAGAAGCTCGGCTTCCCGATGCAGAAGCAGCCACAAGCGACGAAAAAGAGAGCCCGGGCTTAGACGATGCCAAAAAAGAGGGCAGTAAAAAATACCGGGGCGCAGAGTCTTCTGGTCGAGCTCTTCACCGAAGAGTTGCCGCCGAAGTCGCAGCAGCGATTAGCCGAGAAGTTTCGTGATGCACTTGCCGCGGGCCTAGAAGGGGTTAACCTGTTGCCTCGCCCATTTGTAGCTAACCCGCAATGCTTCGCGACGCCAAGACGTCTTGCAGTATTGATTAAAGGTGTGCTCAACCAGGCAAGTGATCTATCCGGCAAAACATCCGGTCCATTGGTAAGCGCCGGCGTGGAAGCAGCCAAAGGATTTGCGAGAAAATTGGGCGTTCCCGTCGATTTGTTGGAGAAGATTCCAACGTCGGATGGAGAAAAGTGGCTCGCAAGTTACATGAGAGCCGGTGCAGTGCTGGACGATGTCCTCGCACAAAAGGTTGAGGAAGCGCTGAAGGTGCTACCCGTTCAGAAGCTAATGCGCTGGGGCAATTGCGAAACGCTGTTCGCGCGTCCTATTCATGGACTGGTGATGATGCACGGCAGGCGCATTATCGGAGGCAAAATTTGGGGCCTTGAAAGCCGTAATTACACACTGGGACACCGTTTTCTGAGTAGTGGCAAAATTAAAATTCCCTGCGCCGATCAATACGAAGCCGTGCTTGAAGAAAAAGGTTCGGTAATCGCATCCTTCGCCAAGCGTAAAGAGCGCATTTGCGCCGAGTTGGAGAAGAAAGCTGCCGACGGAAAAACCGTCTCAGATGATGCACTGCTGGACGAGGTCACTGCGCTTGTTGAGTGGCCGGTGGTTTACTCAGGTGCCTTTGACAAGTCGTTTCTGGAATTGCCGCAGGAGTGCCTGGAGCTTTCCATGAAGCAGCACCAAAGGTATTTCCCGCTTGCAGACAAAGCGGGCAAGCTCTTGCCGCGCTTCTTGATGGTGAGTAATCTCCAGACCGCCAGTCCCGAAAATATCATTCATGGCAACGAGCGCGTCCTGAACGCGCGACTATCGGATGCGAAATTCTTTTATGACCAGGACCGAAAATCCCTGCTCGAGGAACGCGTGCCGCTTCTTGCTCAGGTCGTATACCACAGCAAGCTCGGCAGTCAACTCGAGCGGACCGAGCGGGTTCAGTTGATTGCCGGGCGGATCGCACGCGACCTCAAGACGGACGTGGCGCTCTCTGAACGCGCAGCCTGGCTGGCGAAGGCCGATCTGCTCACCGAAATGGTTGGCGAGTTTCCCGAACTGCAGGGCGTGATGGGGCGTTACTATGCATTGCACGACGGCGAGCCGAAAACGGTAGCGGATGCCATTGAAGCGCACTACCGGCCACGATTTGCCGGTGACAGATTGCCCGATGGCCTGGTGGCCTGCGCGGTCGCGCTTGCGGATAAACTCGATTCAATGGCGGGTCTGTTCGGCATTGATCAGGTTCCGACAGGAGAGAAAGATCCGTTTGGGTTGCGTCGGGCGGCACTTGGAGTAGTGCGGATATTGATTGAACGAGATCTCCCGCTTTCTTTGCAGGAATTAATCAATGCAGCTTTTGCGAGCTACAATGGGCGCGTTGGAGATGCGCACACTGACCTCCAATTATTCATCTTTGAACGCCTTGCGGGATACCTGAAGGAACGGGGGTATTCGCCGCTGGAAGTCGCGTCAGTCGTGGATCGGCATCAAGTTGCAATCAATCAGACTCTTCGAGTAATCGAGGCAGTGCACGCTTTTAATGCGCTGCCCGAAGCACAAAGCCTTGCTGCCGCAAACAAACGCGTGGTGAACATTCTCAAACAGGCCGGGGCTCGCGGCGAATCCTTCGCAAATGCCAAAGAGAGTTTGCTACAGGAACCTGCAGAGAAAGCGCTATTTGATGCGCTTAAAACTACATCGGAGCAAGCTGATTCGCTTTTCAAGCAAGGCGATTTCACTGGTTATTTGAAGACATTCGCGATTCTCAAATCTCCCGTGGACGCTTTTTTCGATCGCGTCATGGTAATGGTTGATTCACCCGAATTGCGGCACAATCGCCTTGCGCTACTTGCGGATCTTCGGGAGAAAATGAATCGCATCGCCGACATCTCTAAACTCGCCATTGAAAAATGAAACTTGTCATACTTGACCGCGACGGCGTTATCAATCACGACAGCGCCGGCTTTATTAAGAGTCCCGATGAGTGGAAGCCGATTCCCGGGAGCCTCGAGGCAATCGCGCGCCTTAATCAGTCTGATTATCATGTGGTGGTTTGCACCAACCAGTCCGGGATCGGACGCGGACTTTTTGACATGATTACGCTGAACGCAATCCACGACAAGATGCATAAGGCACTTATGCCGTACGGCGGCCGCATAGACGCAGTCTTTTTCTGTCCGCATGCGCAAGAAACCGGCTGCCCCTGTCGCAAACCTAAAACCGGGATGATGCAGGAGATCGGGCAGCGGTTTAATACGAATCTTGCCGGTATACCGTGTATTGGTGACGGGCTGCGTGATTTGCAGGCCGCGGCTGCAGTCGGTGCACAGCCGATCCTAGTCCTAACCGGCAAGGGAAAAAAGACCAGGGACTCTGGCGGTATGCCGGCGAATACACAGATATATTCCGATCTCGCGGAAGCGGCGCAGGCACTTACCGCCTGATCATGATCGTTCTGCGTTCGCTGTTGTTTGGGCTGATACAAGTACTCATCACCCCGATTTTCTACTGCATTGCGCTTTGCACGTTCCCTTTTAATCCTGTTACCCGTTATCGAGTCATCACATCCTGGTCCCGGATCGTTATTGTATTGTCGCGGGTAATTTGCGGCATCCGCTACCGCGTCAAGGGTATCGAGAATATTCCTAATAAACCTTGCATTATTATGTCCAAACATCAATCAGCGTGGGAAACGCTCGCATTTCAGGTGATTTTTCCGCCACAGGTGAATGTTATTAAAAAGGAGCTTTTGCGGGTCCCTTTTTTCGGCTGGGGGCTGGCCATGCTTTCGCCCATTGCCGTCGACCGCGGCGCTGGATCGCGGGCATTGAAGCAAATTGAGGAGCAGGGCATTGAGCGCCTCAAACAAGGTTTCTGGATCGTCGTTTTTCCGGAAGGGACGCGAATGGGCGCAGGCACCAAAGGCATATACCAGCCCGGCGGCGCGTGGCTTGCCGCCCGTAGTGGCGCAACAGTCCTGCCGGTAGCGCTCAACTCCGGTGAATTGTGGGGCAGAAACGCTTTTCTCAAACGTCCCGGCACCATCACGGTCAGCATCGGCAAGCCGATCAAGCCCGCCGGAATGAAAGCAGCCCAAATCAATGCCGAAGTAGAATCGTGGATTGAAAATGAAATGGCGCGCATTTCGTCCTCGTGACCAACTCCCGCTATGGTGCGTCTCACCTCGTTAATTCGTGGCACTCGTGTGTTAAGATTTCGTCTTTCCAAGCGCAACAGCACATTATGCGTTTCCGCTCATTGATATTATTTGTCGCATTGCTTTCGGGTTGCGGCTACAAAGGCGCGCTTTACCTTCCGGAGACACCGCCCGCTGCGCAGCCTCAACCGGCACCGCAGCCCCAGAAACCGCAGAAACAGGATTCAGACGAGCAGCAAGCGCCGCACTCTCAGTGACATACTTTTCTTATAAGAATAAAGAACTGCACGCCGAAGCCGTGGGCCTGGCGGACATCGCGACTGAATTCGGCACACCGTGTTACGTATACTCCAAGGCAGCGCTGATTTCCGCATTCAATGGCTTAAGCGAAGCGTTCAAGAAACGCGAGCACATGATATGCTACGCGGTCAAAGCTAATTCCAACCTCGCTGTACTCAACTTGTTTGCGCGCATGGGGAGTGGTTTCGATATCGTATCCGGCGGCGAGCTCAGGCGCGTCATGGCTGCACAGGGCGATCCGCGCAAAGTCGTATTTTCGGGCGTCGGTAAGAGTGCAGAGGAAATTCGTGCGGCACTCGAAGCAAATATTCTGTGCTTTAATGTCGAATCAGAAAGTGAGTTGATAAGACTGAACGAGGTCGCAGGGAAAATCGGGAAAAAGGCACCGTTTAGCCTGCGTATCAATCCGGACGTGGACCCCAGGACGCATCCGTATATTGCCACCGGACTCAAGGAAAATAAATTCGGGGTCGATTACGCCGACGCCCTTGCCTTGTACCGCAAGGCCGAATCCTTGACCCACCTTCAAGCATCCGGCATTGATTGCCATATTGGCTCGCAAATTACCGAGGTTGCCCCTTTTATAGATGCGCTCGACAGAATCCTTGCCCTGCTCGACAAACTCGAAAAAGCGGGGATCTCAATCAAGCACATTGATATCGGTGGCGGGCTCGGAATCCGCTACCATGACGAAACTCCGCCGAATTTCGCGGAATACGCCGCCGCGCTGTTGGCCAAGCTGGGAAAGCGTCAACAAAAAATCTTGATCGAGCCCGGTCGCGCTCTGGTCGGGCATGCGGGAGTGCTGCTTACCCGAGTTGAGTATCTCAAACACAACCGCGGCAAATATTTCGCGATCGTGGATGCCGCAATGAACGACTTGCAGCGTCCTGCATTGTACAACGCTTATCATGACATTCTTCCGGTCGCTCAGTCGTCCCGAATCCGGCGCACGTACGAAATTGCCGGGCCGGTGTGCGAAAGCGCCGACTTTATCGGACGCGGCCGCAAGCTCGGACTGGCTGAAGGCGACCTGCTGGCGGTAATGTCGGCCGGCGCATATGGCATGAGCATGAGCTCGAACTATAATTCCCGCCCGCGCGCTGCGGAAGTAATGGTCGATGATGACAAAACTTTCCTTATCCGCAGGCGAGAAACAGCGGATCAGCTTTTTTCAGCTGAGATGCTGCTTTCCTAGGCGCGCATTGTTGCAGGCGTGAGATTAATTCTTGAAAGCGCGCTAATGTGACTGAGAAAATCAATTCGAACGATATTTTGAAATCTCGCGACGGTAATAAAAATGAAAATAGTTAAAAAAAATGTTGTGTTTCTTTAAAAAAGTGGAATAGAATTGGTGCACCGAGCATTCGTTATCGTTCTCTTGCCAGGTTTTTCGAGAGAATTAGCAATTCACATGATATCGATGCTTTGGGAGTGCGGAAGAAATACTCCGCGCGTTAGAAACTAGAAAAAAACTTGAAAGGAGTCGCAAATGGCAGCCAAAAAGAAGGCAAAGAAGTCCAAAAAGAAAAAGATCTAACAAGAATATAAAATGAAATACAAGGCTGGTTTCTCGTAAATCAGCCTTTTTTCAAAGCAGGCGGTCATTATGGCCGCCTGAATTCTTTCCGGTTCCACACGTTGTCTCCCCAAATACTGATTTCCATACAGAGTCTGCCCGGCATGAGATCGCGCCACAAAGTGCGGCTTAAACCCCGCAATCCAGTTGTGCTTAACCCGCTGATGAGGAAAGGCGGGGCGCATGGGCTAAAAACTAAGCGGGCAAAACGAGCGATACAGAAGGAGCGGCTGAGAAAAGCACTGGCCGGAGAAATTAAAGGAAACTCTGATTAACTGCAACTCGGTTGTGACGGCGGCTTTCCGCCAGGTGATGCGCGACGCAAGGCGCAGCCAATGGTCACTCCCCTTGGCAATCCGATCGGCAAAGCGAACCGTCCGGAAATATCCTTGCCGCCGGGTTGCGCCATAATGTGGACGGCATAAACACACGTTCCGTAACGCTGCCTCAAAACGGCGTTAAGCGGGCCGCCCATGCGCCGCTACAATAAACAATCTCAAGCGCGATAGAAACCCGCGTATCACGGCGCGATGGAGCGGCCCGGGATCCCGTTGTTCACCAGCACCGGAAGTACACCAGGTCGCCGGCAGCGGCGAATTCAGCCGCCTTTCAATCTGGCGCAATGCTTGCAGAACAGGCCCTATCAAATCGGATTACGCGAAGCATCTCGGGACGAATTGCGGTCGTTATCGACCGATGCGCCGTTTAATCAACAACGCCGCCTGGCGATAGTCAGTCGGCTGGCGCCTTTTCGGGTCGATAAAGGGCGGGGAACGTCGTTTTCAAGTTTGAAAGCTTGGGAAGATCATTAATCATGATATACGGGCTATGCGGGTGGAGTGTCGCGTAATTTTGATGATAGTCTTCCGCAGGGTAGAACGCTGTAAAAGGATCAACTTTCGTCACAATGGGCTGCGAATAGATTTTCGCCTTTTGTAATTGGTCTATGTAGGCTAGTGCGATGCGTTGCTGGTCACTGTCAGTGTAAAAAATCGCCGACCGGTACTGGGTTCCCACGTCCGGTCCCTGACGGTCAAGTTGCGTCGGGTCATGGGCGACCGAAAAGTAAATTTTTAACAGCTCGCCGTAGGTTATTTGCGATGGATCATAATTAATCTTCACGGACTCAGCGTGTCCGGTTGTCCCCGTGCTGACCAATTCGTAATCCGGGTTCTTGGCCGTACCTCCCGAGTACCCCGAAGTCACGGCGGTGACGCCTTTTACGTGCTGGTACACCAACTGAATGCCCCAAAAGCATCCGCCGGCGAGTACGGCGGTCTGCTGGCCACTGGCATTCGCCAATGGGGCGTCGACCACAGGATTCGGCAGCTGGACCGCCAGAGCGTCCTTGCCCGCAATCCCGCAGGCGGAGAACCCCAGGACAGCAATCAAAATCGTAAGAGTTGAAACTCGGCGAACGAATAAGCTATTCATCATCCTGCCCTTTCAGAGTTATATCCCGCTGTCCCAAACAGCGGCCGGTAACTGGCGATGACGGTTAAAAACCATCGCTGCGATTCGCGTCCAATTTGACGCCACCATCCCCAAATTCCAATAAAGAATCGGACGACGATCTCATGCTGACTTAACGAACCGCAGCGCGACTGAATTTATGCAATACCGAAGGCCCGTAGGCTTGGGGCCATCATCGAAGACATGGCCCAAGTGAGCATCGCAGCGTTTACAGGAAACCGCGGTTCGGATCATGCCGAGGCTCCGATCCTGGAACTCTTCGATATTTTCCTGTGCAATCGGCTGCCAAAAACTTGGCCAGCCCGTTCTGGAATCAAATTTCGTTTCAGAACTAAATAATGCGGTGCCGCAGCAGATGCATCGATACAGCCCTTTTTCATGCAAATTCCAGTACGCACCCGTGTAGGGTATTTCTGTCCCAGCATTGCGGGTTACGGTAAATGCCAAACTTGACAGCCGCATGCGCCAAGCGGCGGCGCTCTTAACGATCTTCGAAACTCTGACCGCGGACTCGCGTGTGCCGAGATCCGAGAACTGAACGATCAAGACACTTTGCGGTGCAGATTCCGCCGTCGCCGCGGTGGCTGCCTCAGTCTTAGGCATCGACCACCAGGCAAATCCACCCAGTAACCATGCAACTTTAACTAAGAAAGCCCGCCGGCCCTTAAGGGACGGCGTGCCGTTAACCCTGCGAACCAACTCGATCATTGTGACCCTCTAAACGGTCAACCAAAAATAAGTGCAGGAACAGTCCGGAAATCGCCCACGCGCCGCGGCCGCTACCCCGGGCTTCATGAAATCGCGACGCTTGGGATATACCGCCTGGTTATTACTTCCGAAAGCAAAACATCGACCGATGTCTCGATTAGCATCGCGAGCTCGCGAATTCGGGTTACAAGCATACGTCGCGCAGCAGCCTGATTCCTTACATTCCCGCCTATTGCAATCTCAACATTTTGACCGTGAGCACTGGCCCGAGTTCGGGAGAGTTCTCCACATCAACCTAGCAGGGCATGCCGCTGCGGCGGTACAGTGGAGACCGCGGCCCGCTGAATTGCTGAACGTCCCGGACCACTTGCGGCAGAGGACGCGAAACGGATCGGTTCAGACCAGGAACAGTGTCGCCAGACCCAGAAAGCTGAACAGACCGACCACATCGGTTACGGTAGTGAGGATCACTGTGGTGCCGACCGCCGGATCAATCCTGAAACGCCGCAATATAAGCGGAATCGCGACGCCGCTCAAGGCCGCGGCGAATAATTCGATTATCATCGCGGCGCCGAAAACCAGGCTGAGCTTCAGGTCGCGATACCACAACGCCGCCAGCACACCCACCACCATGGCCCAAATCAATCCTTGAATATAGGCAACCGCCACTTCCTTGTTGAACAAATGCGGGATATTGTCCCGGCTGACCTGATCCAGCGCCAAGCCGCGGGTAACCAACGCCATGGTTTGGGTTCCGGCGTTGCCTCCCATGCTTGGAATCACGGTCATCAATACCGCCAGGGCCACGATCTTTTCAATCGACGCTTCAAACAAATGAGTTACCCAGGAGGCGGCGAAGGCGGTAATAAGATTGATCCCCAGCCACAAGGTGCGGTTCTTGGTACTTTCGCGCACCGGCGCGAACAGGTCTTCTTCCTCGCGCAAACCTGCATTGCTAAGTATCTGCGTATCCGCTTTCTCGCGGATGTATTCCACGACTGACTCGACGGTTAGACGTCCAACCAGCTTATTTTGGTCGTTGACCACCGGGGCGGAAACCAGCCCGTAGCGCTCAAACGCCAGCGCGGCTTCGTTGGCGGCATCCTGCGGATTGAAACTCACGAATTCCTTCAGCATCAGCCCTGCGACGTTAATGTCCGGGTCGCTCACCAGCAGACGCTTCAGCGGCAATACGCCTTTGAGGGTATCGTCCGGGTCCACCACGAAGAGCGCATCCATATGCCCGGGCAGCTCATCAAAACGGCGCAAATAACGCAGCACCACTTCAAGCTTGATATCGTCGCGAATGGTTACCACTTCAAACTCCATGAGTGCACCCACGGTATTTTCCGGGTAGGCCATCGCCGTCTGCAGGCGCGCGCGATTCTGCACATCCATGGAATCCAAGATATCTTGCACCACGTCGCGCGGTAAATCGGGAGCGAGATCGGCAATTTCGTCGGTGTCCAGGGTCTCGGCGGCGGCAACCAGCTCCTCGGCCTCCATGTTCGCGATCAGTGTTTCGCGGACCGCATCGGAAACCTCCAGCAGGATCTCCCCGTCCCGCTCAGCTTTCACCAGGTTCCAAACGATCATCCGCTGTTTGAGTGGCAGTGCTTCGAGAACGTAAGCGACGTCGGCCGGGTGCAGCGCGTCCAGGCTTTTTTGCAATTGAGCTAGATTCTGCTCATTGGGACGCGCTTCTTGTTTGCGCAGCAGGCGGATTATATTTTGCAGAGTTTCCGGCGCTCTCTCTTGCTGGGTTTCTTCCATTTCCGCCATGGTCAGTTTCCATTACCGGCGCAATCCGCGCCGAATTTAGACATCGCGCATCCATTGCGAACCGGGATTTTGAACGCGCCGTTGGTCGGATTATAGGGTATTTGCCGGCCGATCCTAACCGTGCCGGTAAATTTCTTTATGAAGATCTAGAATTCAGGGCGCTTCGACCGCATTCATTCTGTCAAGGATGATTTCGGTCTTACGGTTTAGCCAATGGGTATTGCGGTTGCGGTCGTAAAAACGGGGGTTGGGCACCATCGCGGCAAGCCGCGCCGCCTGTTCCCTTGAAAGCGCAGAAGCGGAAACACCGTAATAGTGCCGGGCGGCGGCTTCAGCGCCGAAGACGCCGTTTCCCCACTCGATGGTATTGAGATAAATCTCCAAAATGCGCCGCTTGTCCATCACGGATTCAAGCATCAAGGTGATCAGCGCTTCCTCAACCTTCCGCCACGGCGTGCGGCTACTGGACAAAAACAAATTTTTAGCCAGCTGCTGGCTGATGGTTGAACCGCCGGCGACAATTTTTCCTCTTCGAAGATTTTTTTCGTAAGCTTGTTCTATTCCTTCCCAGTCGAATCCCTCGTGCTCCAGGAACCTCGCGTCTTCGGCAGCGATCAGTGCGCGCTTCAGGTACACCGAAATTTTATTGTACGGCACCCATTCGTGCTTCAATGCGGCGCGTGGATTCTTCGATTGAAGCACTTCCAGCCGTGTTTCCATGAATGCGGTGTCATCGGGGTTATGGTGCACCCAGTAACAGATATGCAAGAAAAACCACAATTGATAGACGAATACCGCTGCGACCAGAAAGGCGGCGGCACGCCACAGCCAGCGCCACAATATCTTCAACGTCGCAAGATGCGCCCGGTAAAATGTAAAGGGTAAAACAAACTGGAGCGCGACGGCGGCGTTAAACCTGTAACTTCCTCACACCTCAATCTTTACTCCTCACCTTTAAGCATGGCGATGACTGGATGGGTATCGGGACGCACACCGCGCCAAATTAAAAACGATTCGGCGGCCTGCTCAACCAGCATTCCCAGGCCGTCAGCCAGTTTAACGGCGCCCTGCGTCTGGCCAAACCGCAAAAATGGCGTGAGTCCCTTGCCGTACATGAGGTCGTAGGCCAGCGCCCCGGCGGCGAATATCCCTTTTGGCAAGGGCGGTAACTCATCGTTCAGGCTGCTCGAGGTTGCGTTGATTATTAATTCGAACTGAACGCCGCTTAAGTCCGGGTACTCGGCTACTTCCAGATTTTCCGACGCATGAAACCCGTCTTTCAAGTCGCGCGCCCTGTTGATATCGCGATTAGCAATATGGAGTGATGCCGGACGCCTGCGAAGCAGTTCCGGCAGAATACCGCGGGCTGCGCCGCCTGCACCCATCAATAGCACCCGCCTCCCGGCTACAGGAAATTTGAGATTGATCTCGATGTCGCGCAACAGGCCCGCACCGTCTGTGTTATCGCCGATGATTTTGCCGTTTTCGAACGTCAGCGTGTTCACTGCCCTCGCCGCCGCCGCGCGCGGACGAAGATCGGTCGTCAAGGACTTCCATGCCTGCTCCTTGAACGGCACGGTGACATTCATTCCTTTGCCGCCCTGCGCGATGAAATCCGATACCGCAACGGCAAAGCTTTGGCGAGTGGCAAGGATGGCGGTATACGAAACATCCTCGCCGGTTTGTTGCGCGAATTTGGTGTGAATCAGCGGAGACTTGCTGTGCGCTACTGGATTACCGATCACTGCGTAGCGGTCAGTCATGTACGTCGCTGATTAGGACTTCGCGGTGCGCAGGTTTGGACACCGTGTTTACTCCTCGCCGCTGAGCTGGTCGCTGCGCGTGAAAGTCCAGGTTCGAGTAATACTCAGGATATCGACCTTCTTGCGCATTTCCTCGGAAAACGGCGCAAACGGGCTGGACAATTGCACGATGCGGATCGCCGCAGCGTCCAGGATTTTTTCCCCTGATGAGCGGTTGATTTCCACGTATTCCACAGAGCCGTCAGCTCTGATTGACACGGTAAGCACGAGGCTGCCATAGATCTTCTGGCGCCGCGCCGCGTCCGGGTAATTCAGGTTGCCAATGCGTTCTACTTTGATCCGCCAGTCATCCACATAGCGGGTAAATGCATATTCCTTGGCGCGCGCGCCGATAAACATGCGCCGCGGCCGGTGCTGGTATTCTTCTTGCTCCCTGGCGATTTGTGCTTCGAGCCGCGCCTCTTCCAATCCGCTTTGCACCAGGTCCATGGCGTCAGGTGTTTTGACTTTTGGTTTTTCGGTTTGCGGCGGGCTTTCCTGTTGCTCGATTTTTTTCTCCGACACCTGAGCGGCCAGTTTGCGCGCCTTTTCTTCCAGCTTCGCCACCCGGCGTTGCGCGCGTACCAGCTGATCTGACGGATGCTCATTTTTCTTGCGCACCGGCAACGGACTCTTGGCGCGGCGTTCAGATTCGGTATTGCCACCGCCATCTAAATTGTATTGCGCCAACACGTCAGGATGCAGCGGCTTGGAAACGGTCCTGCTGTTGACCAGTACAACTTCCAAGGGCAATCCATCACGAACGCGCTTGGTCGAGTCGGGAAATTTGAAGTTGACGCCTAGCAGAAATATCGAATGCAAGGTGAAAGAAACGAGCAGAGCCAGTTGCAAGCGCGTGGATACATCCATCATCGCGATCTTTTGCCCCAGCGACACGGATGCGCGTTTTAGCGCTGTCATCTCGAACTGCACCTAGCGAACCTCTGACTGATTCCTGCGCAGGCGTGGCAGCCCGGTCGAGGGCGGCGCACGCCAAACAAGCCGCGCAGTTTGTTCAATGCCAAGCCGATGTCCAGCGACGAAATACGACGCCCGCAAAGCGTCTTCCATCCGGACTGCGCAAAAGCGCGGCGCTACGTTTTTCGCTGCCATAGCTCGAACCATAAGCATCGCGCGAACTGCGTTCACCGGCCTGTTGCCGGAAACACACCTCATTTTTTATTGTATGGGACAATGCGTAACCTTGCTAAAAGCAAATGTGGCATTTTAATCAACAAAATGCGTGCTGTCACTGCGTATCCAGACTGCGTTTATGGCGGCATGCAAAGCTGAGTTCAAGAAAATCCAGTTGCGAGATCTCGACCTCTACTCGGCTGGCGGCGGGCAGTTCAGGCATAGAAGTGATGCGGGCGTACAGCGGCAATTTTTCTATTTTCACCAGATTATCCCTAACCACTGTGGCTGGCAGGAGGCTCGCTGACTCTTGTTGCAGCCAGCGCAGGCACCAGTAACGCTCCATGGTGCGCTGAAACAGGGCGTAAGCTTCGTATGCCAACTCAAAATCGCGCATCGCAATAAGCAGCCGCCCGCTGTTTCTTGCATAGGGAGGAATATCGCCATTAATCCATGCGAGCAGTTGGCGTTGATTGACGAGGTCCACATAGCGTCGCAGGGGCGAGCTCGCCCAAATGTATTGGCCGACACCCAGTCCTTGATGCTCCCCGGGAGCCGTGCTCATTTTCACTTTGCCATTTCCCTGGGCGCGGAAAATAGCCGCAATTTGATTGTCCGCGAGCAGCTTTCCCCAGGCGGTGTTCACATAAATCATCAGCTCCGAAACTATTTTATCTACCGGCGTGCCGCGTCGTCGTTCAGTAATGGTGACGTGTCCGTTCTCAATATAAAAATTGTAGTCAAGCTGAGGCATGCCTACGGCCTCAGCCCTCGCCCGCGACTTTTCCAGAGTTTCCGCAAATTGCCACAGCAGTTTCAGCTCGCTGCCCAAAGGAAAATCCAGCTTACCCGTTGACAGCGTGCTTTCGTTGAAAATCTTCTCCAGCGCGCCGCGTTGCAGATTCGCGCCAATGGGCACTCGCTCAATCCTGGTTGACGAGGCGACGATTGTCAGGTCGCTGCCACAAACCTCCAAATACATTGATACCGCTGGACGATTGGTACGTTCGGTCAGCGTGAATTTTCCTATCACCGATTCCGGCAGCATAGTAATTTTGCGGCCCGGCATATACACGGTCGACAGGCGCCGCGCAGCGATCGAATCGAGTCTTGAGTCAGTTGCGAAGCCCAATGCGGGCGCCGCGATATGTACACCTATTCGCCAATGCTTATCGGCAACTTGCGAAACCGAAAATGCGTCATCAATCTCGGACGTGGTTACATCGTCAATGCTGAACGCCTCGGCTTCGGCTAGTGGCAGTCCCTGTGGCTCGGTCATTTCACCGAAATCGCCAAACTCAATACCTTCGGGGAAGTGCTCAAACAAAAAACGCTCCACATGGTAATCATGCGTTGATGGGATCGCGCCGCATTTCTCCAGAAGGTGGGCAACCGTCAAATGGGTCGCCGCCGCCGCGACTTCGAGCGCTTTGAATTCAATTCCGGAACGATCAGGTTTGTAAAGCAGCCTCGTAAGCTGCGCAGCAAATTCGCGGGGCAAATTGAACTGGATCAACTGTTCGACGTAATTCGCCTGCTGTGCTGCCTGAACACGTTTTTTTTCAATGCTTGCCAACGCCGCCTTGAGGGCTTCGGGGGGCGCTGCCTTATAGCGGCCCCGGCCTTTCTTATAAAAATACATTGGTGAACCATGGAGTCGGATGAGCAGGCCCGCGGCTTCGACCGGACTTGGCTGGTGTCCGAAATATTCGCGCGCCAACGCCTCGTAGCAAAATTCGCCTTCGCCACAGCAAGACCACAGGAAATCCGGGTCAATACTTGTCGCCACTTGCTGTGCCCGTTCCATGAACTGTATCTTTTCAGGATCTTCAAATCTGAACAATAACCAACTGGACTTGATTTTGCCCCGCTTGCCGAATGCGGCTTCAACCTGCAGGGTGTTGTCGTTGTCGGCAAGGATGGTTCCGACCTTGAACGTGCCGTCTTCTTCGTAAAAAACGTTCATGGGATCACGCGGGCCGGCGCTGTGAACGGCAATTTAGGGTTTCAGGAATTATACTCTAGGACTTGCGGTTGCCGGCTGAACTAATTTGCCTGCGGCAAAGCCCAGAATCAACGGAACGTAATCAAAAAAATTCCGGAAGCCGTGCTCCCCGCCTTCGATCACAACCTGCTGCGCACCGCGGTACTTTTCGAGTGCATGGCGGTAATCCAGTACTTTGTCCCCGGTCTGCACCAATAGCAGGTAGCGTTCGGGATGAGAAATCGCGGTCACGTTATATTGCTCGAGCTCGCTGAGGTGTCGCAGCGTAAACCGGTACCGTTCACCAGTATAAATATTCGTCTGCCTGCCCAGGCACGGCGTGAGCGCAACATGCGGGTTTACCGCAGGATTTACCAGTACCGCGACAAGATCATATTTCTCTGCCAACCAAGTCGCATAATGACCACCGAGCGAGCTGCCGACTAAGGCAATATTTCGGGTGCGTTGCCTCGTGATTTCCTGCTCCAGTGTTTGCATTGCGCGGCTCGGCAGGTGGGGCAGGTCCGGTGCACGAAATTCATGCCCACGGTCCAAGCGCAGCAATTCCTCCCGAATCAAGCGCGCCTTGATTGACGCCGATGAGCTGTTAAACCCGTGGACGTACAGGAACTTCACGCAACCGACTCAGCGCCTCGAGCAATTTGCTATGGATATTCCCAAAATCCCCGTTGCTCATGATCAGCACATGATCCCCCGGAATCGTGCTGCTGACGACGACACGAAGCAGCTGCTCCAGGTCGCTATAGGTATGCGCGCGGCCGCCCAGGGGTTGCAACGCGGCTTTTGCATCCCAACTGAGATTTGCCGTGTAACAAAATACTTGGTCGGCGAGCGCGAGGCTTTCCGCGAGGACGTCTTTCATCACGCCCATTTTCATAGTGTTGGATCGCGGCTCGAGCACCGCGATTATTCGGGCCCCGTCTACTTTGTCGCGCAGCCCCTCCAGCGTGGTGCGGATCGCAGTCGGATGATGGGCAAAATCATCGTACACCGTGATGCCGTTTATTACACCTTTGACTTCCATGCGCCGCTTGACGCTTAGAAATTTTTGCAGCGCCGCAATTCCTTCATTAACGTGCACACCGGCATGCCGCGCGGCAAGCAGCGCGGCGAGCGCATTCAACCGGTTGTGTTCGCCGAGCAGGCTCCATTTCAGCGCGCCTATTGTCTTGCCTTTGTCGGTGATAACAACGCTTGAGCCGACGCTCTCTGCCTGCCATTGCTGGTCAGTGCCGAAAAATTCCACCGGCGTCCAACAGCCGCGTTGCAGTACGCGCCGGATGTTTGCGTCGCGGCCATTGGCGATGATCTGCCCGTTAGATGGCAGCGTGCGGACCAAGTGGTGAAACTGGGTTTCTATTGCAGCGAGGTCCGGAAAAATGTCCGCATGATCAAATTCCAGGTTGTTGAGAACGGTGGTGCGCGAACGGTAGTGAACAAATTTGGAGCGTTTGTCAAAAAATGCCGTATCGTACTCGTCCGCTTCGATGACGAAGAATTTTGTCTCGGACAATCGCGCAGAAATTCCAAAGTTTTCAGGCACGCCGCCGATGAGAAAACCCGGAGTAAAGCCTGCTTGCTCCAGAATCCATGCAAGCATTGAAGCGGTTGTGGTCTTGCCGTGCGTCCCGGCGACTGCCATAACCCATTTGTCTCTGAGGATATTCTCGGCCAGCCATTGCGGCCCGGAAACATAAGGCAGCCCGCGGTTGAGGATTTCCTCCATCAGCGGATTGCCGCGGGTTATTACGTTTCCGATAACGAAGACGTCTGGATTGAGCTTCACTTGATCAGCGGAGAAAGCGTTAGTGATGGCGATGTCTTGCTTTTCCAGCTGGTTGCTCATCGGTGGGTAGACGTTGGCATCGCAGCCCGTGACTTTATACCCCGACTGCTTGGCGAGCAATGCGATTCCGCCCATGAAACTGCCGCAGACGCCGAGGATATGGATATGCATTATTAAAACAAGAGACGTGCGGGGTCAAAAAGAGACCCGGTACTTAACGGTGCATTCGAATAGGAAAGAACGTCTTCCGAGCCGCCCCGCGTCTAAAGCGGGTTCCAGCTCTTGGTTTTCGTGTAATCGATATAGCCGACGTTTATTCCGAAGCGAAGTCCCACTCCGAGCCTGATCGGTGCCAGGATAACATTTCCGCTTTGATGGTAATTGAGGCTTGTGCCTCCGATGAAGTAAAGACTTCCGTCGACCGCGGGAAACCGCTGGTAAAGTTCATCCACATTTTGCAGGTTGTAAACCAGCACGAACACCTTCGATGCGTCCGCACCCACGTCAAAACCGACCGACGGTCCTTGCCAGTTGACTTTGTAGTCACCCTTATTCTTTAACGTCAGCGTGCCGTCACCATAACGCAAGCCCACGATGAATGCGCCGCTTGCTTCCTCGCCCTTAATGTAACCGGTGGGCCGGCCATGGTCCTTGAAAGCTTTCTCGATGACCTTGGCAATGCTTTCAGCGCCTTCGCCGAAGAAAGCAGTGGCATCCTTGACTACGGTGTCTTGGGAGTATGTGTCTTTGTCTTTTTGATTTTTGGTGCTGGTTGCTATGCTGGCTGGCTTCTCCTGCGGCGCTTTCGCGCAATCTCCCGTGATGAAACAACTGCCCGATTGCTGCACCTCGGACGCGCCGGCATGCGCCGCGAACAAAAGGCTTAGCGCAGCCATAATTATGTAAGGGAAAATTCGGTCGATAGGCATGGTAAGCTCCGAATAAAACTCCTCGCTTGAATTATACTGCACATTTTTGTCCTGCGGCTGCACGGATGTAGCAAAATCGTTTGCAGATGTTATTGCCGCTGTTGTCAAATGACGACATAAAATGATGCCTCAAAGGTGTTAGAGTGCGATCTCGACGCGAAATTCATGGTTTCTCTGCCTGCAACTGACAAATCGGTTACGTATCCGCGGGGTTCAAGGCTTGCCGGTTATCTCGTTCTGGCTTATGTGCTCCTTATCGTCTATGCCAGCTTAACGCCATTTGCAGGATGGCGCGATCCGGGTACTGAAATCCGGTCTTTTCTGTTTGCGTCCTGGCCTCGGCATATCCGCGGCTCCGATATTGTTATCAATTTCCTGGCCTATCTGCCGCTGGGTTTTCTGCTGGTGGTGGCGCTGCACTCCCGATTCAGCGTTAAACAGGCACTGACGGTATCCGCACTTTCCGGAATTGCGTTAAGCGTGGCAATGGAGGCAGTGCAGACATATTTGCCTTCCCGCACCAGCTCCGGGCTGGATGTGCTGACCAACGGAATGGGCGGCATGATGGGCGCAATCATTGCGTCACGCCGGGACGTGCGCGATCTAATTACCGACCATCTGGCAAGTTTTCGCGACCAATGGTTCGTTGCCGGGAGCCTTGGCGATATGGGACTGGTGTTGCTGGGCCTGTGGTATGTGAGCCAATTAAATCCCTCGTTACCACTTCTGGGTACAGTTTTTTTCACGGCAAACGACGGCCTATATACGCGCACTTTTAGTCTGCTGGGCATGTTATCTGCAATGTGCAATACTCTCGCCGTCGGTTTGCTCTTAATGCTGCTGATGCGTACCGCAAAAGCCGCATTCATTGCAATGGTAGTGCTGCTGCTAACAGCTTCCGTCACTAAGTTCTTGGCTGCTGCGGCGCTCCTCAAACCGCAGGCAATGCTGCAATGGCTGGCCCCCGAGTCGGTTGTTGGAATTGGCTATGGTCTGTTTGTCGTCGCAGCCTCGCTACTCCTGTCGCTGCGCCAAGTAATCCTGCTGTGCGCTTTCGTGCTCGCGTTTGGCATTTTCATATCACACCTGCCGGGCAATGATGCGCGGGCGGCGCTGGGCCTGTTCAGCTGGCATTATGGGCATTTGCTTAATTTCACCGGCTTGGCGCGTGTCGTGGCCGAGCTATGGCCGTTCGCCGCTCTCGCCTATATCTGCCTGTTTGTCCACAAGCTGCGTGCCCGGATGCGGCATCGAGTATAATGAATTCAACTGCTTCTGCGTAAGGCCGGGGGCCGTGAGTTATTATCGTAAGCATGTGTTTTTCTGCTGCAATCAGCGTGAACCGGGCGAAACGTGCTGTAACAATCACAATTCACGCGAGATGCGCGGCTATGCTAAGGAAAAAATAAAGGCGCTTAATCTCACCGGCAAAGGCAAGATCCGCATCAACTCGGCGGGTTGCATGGACCGTTGCGATGAGGGGCCAGTGTTGGTGGTGTACCCGGATAACGTGTGGTACACCTATGTGGACAAACACGATGTAGACGAAATTATCGAAGAGCATCTGCTGCACGGACGCGTTGTCCCGCGCCTTAAGATTTGAAGCGCTTTCGGCTGCTTGCATCCCTCCACTCCACAAAAGGTATTCATTCATGGTCCGGCGGGCAAGCTGGAAACCGTGGTCAACGATCCCGGAGAGCAGCACCGCGGTATTGCGCTGATTGCTCATCCCCACCCGCTGTTTGGCGGCACGCTCGATAATAAAGTCGTGCATACGCTCGCCAAGGCTTTTGTTGAACTCGGCTACGTGGCGCTGCGGCCCAATCTGCGAGGCGCGGGAGAAAGCCATGGCAGTTTCGACGAGGGGGAAGGTGAAACGCAGGATATGCTGGCTGTAGCGCAACATGCACTAGAACACATAGGCAACTTACCGCTTGTGCTCGCGGGATTTTCCTTCGGCGCTTACGTGCAGTCTCGTGTAATAAAACAGTTGCCCGCTGAAAAGCTGCTAATGGTCGCGCCCGCAGTGACGCGCTTCGACGTCGGCCATGTCCCGGCCAGCGCCCTGGTCATTCACGGCGACCAGGACGAAGTGGTTCCGCTGGCGGCCGTGCTCGCGTGGGCGCAACCGCAAAAATTGCAGGTAATCGTGCTGCCCGGCGCCAGCCATTTTTTTCACGGGCATCTTCCTGAACTCAAACAAATCGTGCTTAACGCGTTCCGATCTTAGGCATGCCCAACGCGCGCCAACTCCATGTTACAACCGAACCGAATGATCGCACGACTCTTCGAGCGCGCTCGGCC
>Ga0335079_10002734_pt1 | contig 20277 bp, 21 predicted proteins | sample Lox_Sample_33_FD_206719 | JGI IMG/M metagenome (GOLD analysis project Ga0335079, IMG submission 206719) | Soil microbial communities from Loxahatchee National Wildlife Refuge, Florida, United States - Lox_Sample_3.3 | ecosystem: Environmental > Terrestrial > Soil > Wetlands | place: USA... | reverse complement strand
GCCAATCTCGAGCGCGCGCCCGCCCGCGAGCAGCTTACGCTCCGAGGGATACAGCTCGAACACACCGACCCGAATGTGATCCACGGTCCGCAACGCCATTCAAAGCCCCATTAGCAACATTTCAGAAGAAATTCAGGTGCGATTCAAGACCAAAAGTGTGAGCTGCGAGATCGTACACCCGCGCCGTACAGATCGTTTGACACCACCCCACGGGAGATCACCATGAAGAAGTTCACCAAGCTTGCAGCCCTCTCAGCCCTCGCCGCTTTTGCAGCCAACATCGCGCTCGCGGATTCGCCTTTTGAACCGCGCTCGGCCGTTGTCGCGTTTTCAGACGTGGACACCAGCAGCGCGCACGGCGTTGCGGTGCTCTATCAGCGTTTGAAGATCGCCGCCGAGTACGTGTGTAGCGTTCCGAGCCCGGATCGTTCACAGCTCGTGCTGATGCAGCGGTATGCGAGCTGCGTGAAGCAGTCCCTGGGCAATGCCGTCGCCGATGCACACCTCCCGGTACTCGCGGCGTACGCGGCGTCGCGCGGCATTGGCTCGTCCCCCACGCTCACAATCGCCCAGGTCAAGTGAGCGGGCTGATCTCGGGGCTCCGGAGCCCAGGGCTCCGGAGCCTCGAGCAAGGCTCAAGAATACACGGTAAGACATTGAATTGACTGTTTTATGAAAATTTCAGACCGGTTTCAAGACAGTCGCGCTCCAGCTGCGGAAACTGTGCCCCACGCGGACGCAGTTTGAGAGCCGCACCTTACTTCCACGGAGACGACCATGCCGAAATTCGTCATCGAGCGAGAAATCCCCGGCGCCGGCAAATTGAGCCCGACGGACCTCAAGTCCATCTCGCGAAAGTCCTGCGGGATCTTGAGCAGCCTGGGTCCCAGCGTGCAGTGGATCCAGAGTTTCGTCACCGCCGACAAGCTCTACTGCGTGTATCACGCGGCCGATGAGTCGCTCGTGCGTCGACACGCCGAGCTGGGCGGCTTCCCCGCCAATAAGATCAGCGCGGTGGTGACCGTCATCGATCCGGCGACGGCGGAGTAACGCCGCCCGCACACCCCGGACACCCCCGTTCACGCCGGCCGGAAAAGGAAGTCCGCCGGCGTGTGCGGTTCACAGACGACCTTAACCCCGATCATCCAGGACCTGCGTTTACCCATCGAGCTTGCGCCCACTCGGGAGGCCACGCGCGATGAGTTCGACACGCTCGATCCTTGGCTGCGCCCTGGCGTTGTTGCTGACCGCAATGACGCATGCCGCGCCCCCCAAAGTTGTCTATCTCTACGGCGCGGCTGGGCTCGAACAGCTGCGGCATGACAACCCGGCGCACTATGAGCGCGCGCGCCGGATTCTCGCCTCGGCTCCCCAGATCTGCGCGGCCGGACCCGCCGCGTTGCACTATGCCGGCATCGACGTGCGTAACCTTCGCTGCCTGCAGAGCTTCCTGCTCACGAGCAATCCGCCGCAGCAGGAGATCGATTTCCAGCTCGATGACACGCATTACATTGCGTTCGTGTTCGTGACCGGCTCAGCACCCGCCCTGAAGCCCGCTCGCTAATGAGGGGCCGGACACCCCGGCGTGCTTGACTATTTGATTGCGAATACGGTTAACTATTGCCGTAATCGATAATCACTTGGGAGCCCGCCATGGCGACGACCCCGCCCAGCCGACCGGTCTTCATCTCCTCCATCATCTACCGGGACAACCGCTCGGCGATCGCGTGGCTGCAGCGCGCCTTCGGTTTCGAAGTCCACGAGGTGCTCACCGATGGCAAGGACAACATCGTTCATGCCGAGATGAGCTTCGGCGACGGCGTCATCATGATCGGCAACGAATTCGTCGACTGGGCGAAAAGCCCCGCCTCCATCGGCGGCAAGAACACGCAGCGCCTGCACGTGCAGGTGGAGCGCGACATCGACGCGCACTACGAACGGGCCAGGGCCGCCGGAGCCACCATCGTGATGGCGCCGCAGGATCAGTTCTACGGCGTGCGCACCTACGTAGCCGTCGATCCGGACGGCCATCACTGGACATTCGGGCAGCCGGTGCGACAGGTCTCGAATGAGGAAATGGAGCGCGCGACCGGCTTCAAGTACCGTCAGTTCAAGTGAACGCGGAGCAGATCGACCGGACGCTGGCCGCGCTCGCCGACCCGCACCGCCGGCGCATCGTGGATCTGCTGCGCGAGCGTCCGCATCGTGCCGGCGAGCTGGCGCAAGTGGTGCGCGTTTCATTCCCCGCCATGAGCCGGCACCTGAAGACCCTGCGGCGCAGCGGTCTCGTCGATGAGGCGCGCGATGAGTTCGATGCACGCGTGCGCATCTATCGTCTGCGGCCCGAGCCGCTCGCGGGACTGAATGCGTGGCTGCAGGCGAGCGAGTCGCGCTGGGTGGCGCAGCTGGCATCCCTCAAGACGCATCTTGGCAAGGCCAGGCGATGACCTCGAAGGTGCTGGTTGCGATGCGCGTGCCGGGCGATCCCGAGCGGGTCTTCAATGTCTTCACGCGCGAGATCGGGCAGTGGTGGCAGCCCGAGCCGCTGTTTCAGATCACACCCACCGGCGACGGACGGCTGGAGTTCGAGCCCGGACAGGGCGGCAGGCTCTTCACCACGCTGCCCGACGGCTCGCAATTTCAGATCGGCCAGGTGCTGGTGTGGGAGCCGGGCAGCCGGCTGGTCTTCGGCTGGCGTCACGCGAGCTTCAGTCCCGATCAGTCCACCGAGGTCGAGGTGCGCTTCGAGGCTGCCGGTGAGGAGACGCGGGTGAGTGTCGAACATCGCGCCTGGGATACGATTCCCCAGATGCATGCCGCCCGCCATGGCTTTCCGGAGGCAGCGACACTGCAGCACGCCGCACGCTGGTGGCGTGGCTCGCTCGCAGCGCTCGCGACGCGGCTCGGCGCCTAGTCGTCCTCGGCGCCGCCCTGCGGACCCCAGACGCTGTCGCGCCGGAAGGCCGCCGGTCCTACCTGGTGACGCTTGCGGAAGCGGCGGGCGAAGTGGCTTGGATCGACGAACCCGCAGCGCGCCGCGATCTCCCCGATCGGCAGATTGCTGAAGCGCCGATCGGCCAGCATGCGCTGCGCGGACTGCAGGCGCGCGGCGATCAGCTCCTCGCCGAAGGAAGTGCCTTCCTGCGCGAACAGTGCGTGCAGATAGCGCTTGCCGATGCCATGGGCGGTCGCAACCGCGCCCGGATCCAGATCCGGCTCGTGATGCCGGTCCTGGAGGGTGCGCTTTAACTGCTCGAGGAGCTTCGGCTTATGAGCCACAGATGCGCTGCCGCGCCCCAGCGATAGTGCAAGCAGTGCCGCGATCTCCTCCGCCACCTGGCCGCTGGGTAGTGCGAGTTCCTCGACCTTGTCCGGTGCGAGACACTCCAGAGCACGGGCCAGCGCCGCTCCCCAGCCGCGCCGCGGCAGCCGCCGAGCGACTGCGGCTTCGGGATCAGGCAGCCAGCGCTGCAGCCAGGGCTGAGGAAACTCGAGGGAAATGCAGGCCGTGTCGCGCGGACAGGTGAGCCGGCACGGCTCCTTGCTGTCGATCAGGACGCACTCGCCGGCGCGAATCGTGACCTCACGCGCGTACTGCGAGAGTGCGAACTCCCCGCGACGCAATTGCAGCAGATGAAACGAGGCCGATGAGCGGCTGCGCGAGATGCTCTGGCGCGTGCGCTGCATCCACTGTTCCGAGGCCTCGATGAAATTAAGGCGTCCCGGGCCAAACTCGCTCTGCTGGAGCGTGGCCCGGAACGCCTCACGTCTTGCGGTATCGATGTCGAGTTCGAGCAGTGTCCGACCGACGCTGTCGACCCAGTAGGCCAGAGCCCGCTGGGGATCGACATCGTCGGTCGACAACCGGCGTACGCGGTCCGCTGCCCTCCGCACGTACCTTCGCTTACTTCGTGTCGAACTTCATCTTGAGCGACAGGTACCACTCACGCGGCGCGCTGTAGGTGCCGTCCTCTTCGCCGGCGGCCAGATTGATCGAGCCGACGGTGATGTAGCGATCATCCGTGAGGTTCGTGCCGCCGAAGACCAGCTCATACAAGCCGGTCGGGCTGAGGTAGTGCACCGACGCATCCAGGATGTGAGTCGGAGAACGGCGCAGCAGCAGCAGGTTCAGGGAGTCGTTGTACATCTCGGCCGTGTACGTGTAGTCGGCCGCCAGGCGGATCGTGCCCTGGTTCGGCAGCGCGATATCGTACGTCGGTCCCAGGGACAGCTTGTACTTCGGCGTCTTGGGCAGTCGCGGTGTGCGCGAGGTATCCAGCGAGGGATTGCCATTCGCATCGACCGCCTGCGGGATCAAGGTATTCGGATCGACGTACGTGTAGTAGGCGTCCATGTAGGCGCCGGTGAAGGCCACCGACAGACCACCGCCCACGACCCATTGCGTCTCCAGCTCGCCGCCCTTGATGCGCGCATTGCCGGCGTTCTGCGTGACCGGCGAGGCGCCCTGCTGCACCTGCAGCTGGATGCCATCGTAGTCCGTATAGAACACCGCCAGATTGGCGAGCAGGTGCCGGTCGAACCACTCGGACTTCAGGCCCAGCTCGTAGGTCTTGCTGTACTCCGGCCGGAACTCCGCCTGGTCGGCGCTCGAGATCGGGTCCGACAGGCGCGTCGTCCAGCCGCCCGCCTTGAAGCCCTTCGAGAAGCTGACGTAGGTCATGACATCGTCGGTCACGTGGTACTGCACACCCACCGTCGGATCGAAGATGTTCCAGGTCTGCGAGCTCTGTCCGGGCGGGAAATAGCGGTACGGATTGCTCGGATCCGGGAATCCCAGTGCCTGCTGGCAGGTCACCCCCGGGGGAATGAGCGGGCTCAAATGCGCATTCGCGGGATCGGTCGACGGATAGCACCCGCTGATCTTGTAGGTGAAGCCATTGAGGTCCGCCTGGCCACCGATGAACTCTTTCTTCACATCGGTGAAGCGTCCGCCGGCCGTGAAGCCCCAGTTGCCGAGCTTGTAGTCGGCGTGGATGAACGCGCCGTAGTTCTTCGTGTCCGCATCGTTCTGGTAGTCGTACACGTACAGCAGGCCCTGGAACGGCACGAAGTCGTGCACGTAGCCAGCCTCATGGAAGAAGTAGAGGCCGCCGACGTAGTCCAGGTTGTTGTCGAGCGCCTTGCCGTTCAACTGGAACTCCTGCGACACCTGGAACTGATGCTGCCGGTCCGTGACTTCCTGGATGGACTCCGGAGTGCCGTCGAGGTCGATGCCGACGTTCCAGGCAATCTGCCGGTAGCCGGTGATGGACTTGAGGTTCACCTGATCGTTGAGCGCCCAGTCGCCCGTCATCGACACGCCGAATGCGTCGTACCTCGCGAAGCTCGGGCCGTTCGCGTACGTGGTATCGATGTTGCCGGTGTTGGTCGCCGCGTAATTCCAGTAGATGCGCGGGGAGAGTGAGCCCTGATAGTTGGGATCGGTCACGTTGAAACCCGTGCCCGTGGGTCCGCCCACATAGCCGGCCCCGCCGAGTGCCGCGCCGCCGGGCGAGAGGCCCGGTACCACGGCGCGCGGACCGCACAGTCCGCCCGGGCCGGTGCCAAAGGGCCCGCCCGCATTCAGCGCCGCGACAGGAGTCGAGATGCAGGTGTTGTAGATGCCGCCGAAGAAGGAGCCGACGCCCGGTGCGCCTTCATAGACGGCGAGCACCGTGTTCGGGAAGCCGGACTGATCCTCGTGCGACCAGTCGCCGGCGAAGGTCATCTTGAAGCTGTCGGAGGCATTCCACAGCAGCTTGCCGCGCGCCACCTGAAGGTTCTGGCCGCCGTTAGCGGTCGCTGACTGTGAGCCGGCCTTCGGATACGCATTCTGCTGATCGACGACGAAGGCGTTCTCGCCGTAAACCGAATCGGACGGATACGGAATCACCCGCTGATAGCCGTCGCGCGTCTGCGAGGAGACGCTGATCGAGCTCAGCAGGTTGCTCGAGATCGGCAGATCGGCCGTGATGGCGAAGTCGCGGCGGTTGTAGCGGCCGGTCGTCGCCTGCGCGATGACTCGCGGGTCGGGGCCCGGTGTATGGGTCACGATGCTGATCGCGCCGCCGATGGTGTTGGCGCCGAACAGCGTGCCCTGCGGGCCCTTGAGGATCTCGATGCGATCGACATCGAGCAAGTTCTGGTTCGCACCGATCGTACGGGCGAGATACACGCCATCCAGATATACGCCGACGCCGGGGTCGAGGTTAAAGGCGAAGTCGTCCTGACCGATGCCGCGGATCGAGGCCGACAGCACCGAGGTGTCACCGGAGAACGGCGAGCCGCCGTCGAGGTTGACGTTCGGGGTCAGCTGCGTGAGGGAGTGCAGATCCGTGATGCCCTTGCTCTTCAGGGTGTCTGCGGTGAATGCCGTGACCGCGATCGGCACGTTCTGCACGTTCTGTGAGCGGCGCTGTGCCGTGACCACGACCTCCTCGAGTCCACCGGTATTCGCGGTCGTCTGAGCGGTGGTCGCTGGCGCCTGCTGAGCCTGAGCTGCGGTCAGTGCGCTGGCGATCGCGATGCAGATCGCGCCTCCCAAGCGCGACGCAGCGCGCCAGGGGCGCTGCCGAGCGTGGAGGAGATGTGCGTTCACAGCATTCTTCATGATTTTCCCCTTAGGCATCCTTCGTAGTGCGTGGCCCGTTCGCGACGATTCCCATGAGCTCCGGATCTAAGAATCGCCGCATACCCCTCAAACCGTATCGCGCGCGCAACAGCGCGCCGCCCATCGGAGCACGCGGAGCGTAGCGAACACTCCCCCTGGGCGCGCGGACTATAGTGCAAAAATGCTCGACTGAGAGTGCACAACCCTCAGCGGAACATGTTGTTGTTCGTGTGATCTCCCGCCAGCCAACGCTTGAGCTCCGAGTGTGCCTTCTTCAGCTGCTCGGCATTGATCCTGTCCGCGTCCGGGTGATCGAGCGTGAACTCGCAGATCATGCCGTCCGGGTCGGTCACGTACACGGAGCGGCAGTAGCCGTGCTCCAGCACGTAAGTCTGCGGCGCCACGATCCCCGCCTCTTTCACCCGCTTCTCGATCCCGTCCTGGGTGGCCTTGTCGACCTTGAGGGCGATGTGGTGGAACGGCGAGGCCGGCATCGTCGGCCCGAACAGCGCCTGGTCCTCCGGCTTTTCGAACTGGAAGAAGGCAAGTGCGCCGCCGTCCGCCAGGGCGAAGAAGCAATGGCAGTACGTGCGGACGGAGCCGAACAGCTCATCGCTCTCGCACCACGTGGCCACCAGCGGCAAGCCGATGATGTCCTCGTAGAAATGCCGCGTCTTCTCCAGATTCCTGGAGACGTACGCGGTGTGGTGCAGTCGCGAAGGCAGCTTTACCGATCCGCTCATTCCCGAAGCTCCGGTCAGAACTTGTAGTTGAAGTCGATGCCGTAACGCCGCGGCAGGGCACGCCAGAGGAAGCCGCCGGGCGAGAATTCCGCATTGTACTTCTTGTCCGTCAGGTTCTTCGACCAGGCGGTCAGCGACCACTTGTCGGCTTCCAGGCCAAGGCGAAGATCGAGCAGATTGACCGGATCGCGGCTGGTGCTGTTCTGCGGATCCCACCAGGTGCGCCCGATGCTGTTGAAGTCCAGGCGCAGCACGCCTGCCATCTCCCCGCCAAAGGGCTGGCGGTACTGCACGCCGGCAGCGATGGTGTCGCGCGAGACCAGCGGAGCCTCATTGTGCGTCTGGGAGGGATCCGGTGCCTTGGTGATGTCGCTGTCGGTATAGCCCGCGTTCAGGTAGAGGGTCAGATTATCGGTCACGCGAGCGGTGAGCTCGCCCTCGAGGCCCTTGTAGATCACCTCGGGAATGTTGCCGAGGTTCTGCGTCGAGTTGGCCGCGAGGAAGACGAAGAAGTAGCTGTTGCGTGAATCGGTGCGGAACGCGCTCAGGCCGACGTTCAGCCGCCGCTCGAGGAACTCCTGCTTCCAGCCCACTTCCCAGGTGTCGGCGACTTCGGCGTTGAACAGGTCGCCCACGCCGGCGATGCCATTGGCGACCGCTACCGTGCCGACGCCCGTCTGATTGAATCCGCCGCTGCGGAAGCCACGGCTCCAGCCGCCGTAGAACGTGGACTCGTCCGAGGGCTTGAAGCGCAGCGTCGCCTTGGGCTGCACTTCATCCCAGGTCTGCTTACGCACCTGGCCCGTGAACGCGTTGGGATCGCCCACCATGGCCAGAAACGCCGGCGGGGTGTCCGTGGTATTTGCGCGCGTGTCCTCGTCGTAGCGGATGGCGGTATCGAGCTCCCACTTAGGCGTGAAGTCGTAGGTCGCATCGGCGAACAACGCCCAGGCATTGTTGTTCTGGCTGTCGGCCAGGAACGTGGCATTCGTGTTGGTCGCGAACGGATTCGCTGGATCGACGATCGGCGTCTCGTACACCGGCGGTACGGTTCCCACGCCGCGGTCGATGATGTTGCCAGTGGAGATGAAGCGCTCCGTGTGAATGTAGTAGGCGCCGGCGATCCAGGACAAATTGCCCGCCTTGGGTGAGGTAAAGCGCAGTTCCTGGCTCCAGGCCCGCACGCGGATGAACTGAGCCTGGCTCTCGTCGAACGGAAACGCATTGGGATCCACCGGCCCGCCGAATGTGCCACCCGTCGCCGAATAGACCAGCGAGGTCGCGACCGGGCGAAAGTCGTAGGCATCGCCGGTATCGATCTCTTTCGTCTGGTCGTAGTTGCTGACCGAGGTGATCGTGCCGTAACCCGGATTGAAATCGAGTTTGAGCGCGACATCGAGCACGTCGCGATTGTCCGAGCCCAGATTGTTGTTCTGGATCGGACTCGTCACATCGTTCGCATCCGGCGGGAAGTTGACCGGCGGAATGCCCACGTCGCTGAAAGGATTCTGCTCGTTCGCACGCGGAATCACGAAGTAGTAAGCCGTCGTCTCGACACGGTCGTAGAAGAAGCGCAGATCCGCGCTCAGGGCATCCGAGGACTTCCACAACAGGCGCAGGCGCGCGGAGTAATCGCGGTTTGGGTCGGCCTTGCGATCCAGGTACGCGTTGTGCAAATAACCGTCCGTGTTGTAGAAGTTGACCGAGGCGCGGTACTTGAGCGAGCCGGAAGAGTCGAGCGGGCCGCTCACGGCGAGCTGCGCGCGCTCCGAGGTGCCGTTGCCCACGCCCACGCGCGCGTTGCCCTCGAACTGATCACTCAGATCGGCGGTGTTGATGATGATGGCGCCGCCGATGGCATCGCGCCCGTACAGAGCGCCCTGCGGCCCCTTCAGCACCTCGATCTGCTTGATGTCGTAGAGCTCCTGGGTGAACTGGTACGGATTGGTCTCCAGCACGCCATCGACGAGCACCGCAACCGAAGGCTCGCTGTTGCGCGCCTGGGAAATGCCGCGGATGGTGACGAAGGAGTTGCCGACGTTCTGTGTCTCCACCAGCGTCATGTTCGGCACCATCGCGATGTAGTCGCGCGGACTTTCGATGCCGGCAGACTTGATGGTCTGCTCCGTAAAGACCGATTCGGTGATCGGCACATCGCGCGCGGACTCTTCGCGCTTACGGGCGGTGACGACGACTTCCTCAAGGGTGCCGGAGGTGTTGGCATTGGCCGCTGCGGCTGGCGCCTGGGCATGCGCTGGCGCAGCGAGACTCGTCCCGATTGCCGCGAGCACTGCAATCGACACCGCCGAATGGACTCTGCTGTTCATGTGCCACTCCCCCCCGTTATTGACACCGAATTCATGCGACGCGTGCGCAATCTAGCAATTTCGCTTGCCGAACTCCATTTCGCTGTACGAAAATTACAAATCTTGCGCTCGAACGATCAATCACTTATGCACCGGCCCACATCTGAGGCCCGTTCGACACGCGAACACGGTTTTGCAGAGGGGCGACGCGTATGCGCAACAACCGCTTGGGCACACGTCCTGAGTCCGAGAGCGAGCACATCACCGCTCTCGCCCGCGGACTTGCGGTCCTGCGGGCCTTCAGCCGCGAGCGGCCCGAACTCACACTGAGCCAGGTCGCCCAGGCCACCGATTTGTCGGCCGCCACGGCGCGCCGCTGCCTGCACACGCTCATCACGCTGGGCTACGCGGCCCGACGTAATAAATTGTTTCTGCTGCGCCCCACGGTGGTCGCCTTCGCCTCGGCGTATTTCGAATCGACGAACCTCGAGCAGATCGTGCGCCCGCATCTGCAGGAGGTGCGCGATGCGACCGGCGATAGCTCCTCGCTCGCCGTGCTGGCGGACGCCGAGATCCTCTACCTGGTGCATGTCTCCACGAACCGCATGATCCGGGTCCCCGCCTCCGTCGGCACGCGCTTCCCGGCCTATCCGACCTCGCTCGGTCGCGTCCTCCTCGCACACCAGCCGCCGGCCGCGCTCGATGGTTATTTTCGCGGCACGCGCTTCATCGCTCTGACGGAGAAGACGGAGACATCGCGCACGACATTACGCGCCCTGCTCGCACGGGCCCGCATCGAGCGCTACGCCTCCGTACAGGATGAGCTGGATTACGGCATTGTGTCGGTGGCCGTCCCCGTCTTCGATGCGTCGGGGATGATCCTCGCCGCCATCAACTGCTCGACGTCCACGGCGAGGATCGATCAGGCGGGCATGATCGCCTCACGCCTGCCGCTGCTGCGCAAGGCGGCCCACAACATCGAGGAAGAGTTGCGCCGCAATCCGATGCTGGCGCATTCGCTGGGCTTGCCCGGCTGATCAGTGCCTGGCGGGGCTGCCCCAGAGGCGGCGGCTCGCGATGCGTGCGCCCTCGGCCATCGAGGCGAGCTTCATGAAGGCGACATCCGGATCCACCGGACCGAAGCCGGCGAAGGTGCCGAAGCCGCAATCCGTGCCGGCGATGATGCGCTCCCGGCCGACGATGCCGGCGAACCGGCACAACCGCTCGGCCACGAGATCCGGATGCTCGACGTAGTTGGTCGTCGAGGACAGCACGCCGGGAATGAGGATCTTGTCGGCCGGCACGCGCTGCTGCTCGAACACGGCCCATTCATGCGCGTGGCGCGGATTGGCCGCCTCGAAGAGCAACGCCTGCGGTTTCGCCTTCACGACGATGGGCAGTAGCTGCGCGAGCGGCACATCGTGATGATGCGGCCCCTCGTAGTTGCCCCAGCAGATGTGCATCCGCGCCCGGTCGGCGGGCACGTTGCGCAGCGCATGATTCAGCACCTCGACGTGCATCGCCGCCAGCTTGAGGTAATCCTCGATCGAGCGGTGCTTGTACATCGTGTGCCGGCCCATGCCGAGATCGGGCGCATCGATCTGCAGCAGGATGCCGCTCGCCGCAATCGCTTCGTACTCCGCACGCATGCCATCGGCCACCGCCTCGAGGTATTCATCCTGAGTCTTGTAATAGTCGTTGGGCTGAAAGAGCGCGATCACGCCCGGCGAGGCCGCGTTCATGAAGGCCTCGCCGGGCGCGTGACCGCCCGGGGCGCGCTCCTGCGACTGCTTCAGCGCCGCCTGCAGGTTCGCGACGTCGCTCGTGACCGGCGCCAGATCCTTCACCTTGATCGCCCCGACGCAGCGCGGCCGGCGGTACTTGGCGGTGGCGCCCGTGTCGGCGAGCTTCTTCAGAATGCGCGGAAATTCGATGAGGTCGAGCCCCGGCTCGCGCGGCGTGTCGCCATCGAAGCCGGTCAACCGATCCTTGATGTATGTCGCGTAGGAGATCTTGCTCATCTCCCCGTCGCTGACGATGTCGACGCCGGCCTCGGCCTGACGGCGCACGATATCGGTGACCGCCGCCGCGATCACCTGCGCATCCGCCTGGGGCGAGGGCCGCGGTCCCTGCTCCCGGCCGAACACCACCTCCGTCACTTCGGCGGAGCGCGGCAGACTGCCGACGTGCGTGATCAGAATGCGATCGGTGCTGGTTTTCACGTTGCGCTCGCTTTCAGTGCCACAATTCCTGGCTGGCGATGCGCGCGCCCTCGACCAGCGCTTCGAACTTCGCCCACATGATCTCCGGGTGCGCGCGCCTGATCACATCGACCTGCGCAAAGCCGCAGTCTGCTCCCGCGATGACGTTCTCGCGTCCCACAAGGCGAGCGAAGCGGATGATGCGGTCGGCAACCAGGCGCGGGTGCTCGACCGTGACGATGTGATGAGTGATGACGCCGGGAATCAGGATGCGCCCCGGCGGCAGCTTCACCTTCTCCCAGACTCTCCACTCGTGCTCGTGGCGGGGATTGGCGGCCTCGATCGAGTAGGCACCGGCACGCACGCGCAGGACCAGGTCGATGATGTCCTCGAGCGGCGCATCCGACAGGTGCGGCACGTGCCAGCTGCCGAAGCAGACGTGATAGCGGACGCGGTCCTCCGGAATGCCGCGCAGCGCATGATTGAGCGCCTCGACCCGCAGCTCGGCCCACTCGCGATAGCGCTGCGGACTCTGCTGCGTCAGCGCGTCGTACATATTGGCCAGCACCGCGTCATCGACCTGCACCAGCAGGCCCGCGTTGTGAATCGCGAGGTACTCGCGGCGCAGCGCCTCGGCGACTGCAAACACGTAGTCATGCTCGTTGGGGTAATACTCGTTCACGCCATCGTAGGCCGTGCTCGCCGGCGCCACGGCGGTCATGAACGCCTCAAGCACCGGCACGCCCGTGAGCGCGTTTTTGAGATTCTCGACCGCGCGATCGATCGGGTGTGTGTCCGGATAGCTCACCGGCGCGACACACACCGGCGTGTCCGCACCCGTCAGCACGTGCGGCAACTCCTGCGCGATGAACTCGGCAAAGCGCACACCATCGCGTCCCAGCCATTCGAGCGGGCGCTTCTGGTCGGTGCGGATCTCAAAGCCCGAGAGGCGCTTCAATATGTAGTTGGCCCAGCTCTCCTTGCCGTACTCGCCGTCATTGATGATGTCGAGGCCCACGGCCGCCTGCTGCTCCACGACATCGACCACGGCGATGCGCAGGCGCCGGTCGTACTCGGCCTGATCCTGCGGCGGTCCGGTGCGCACATTCGACAACTCGAGCAGAGACTGCGGCCGCGGAATGCTGCCGACATGCGTAGTCAGGATGCGATCTTCACTGCGTTTCATGCGGATAGCCTAATGCCCCGGCGCGCATTGTGCGCGTCCGGCAGTGCAGCCCGGCAGTAGCAAACTTACTTCGCGGGCGGACTCGCCTCAGCGGCCGGAGCCGCGGCAGGTGCGGCGCCTGGCGGGCGCTCGAAGTGCGGCAGGTTATACATCACCCGACCGTCGGGCATTTTTACGCTCACGTTGAAGCCGCCCTTGCGTCCGTCTTTCAGCGGATGGATGACCATCACGACCTTATCCCCGGGCGAGAGCGTGTGCTTGTTCCAGCCATTGCGCGAGAGGTAGTTGGGGCTCATGCCCTCGATACCATATTCATCCATCGAGCCGTTGGCATTCGGCACCAGGAACACGATCCAGGTGTGGGGATTGGTCCACTGGAAATCCTTGATCGTGCCGTTCAGTGTCACTTCCTTGTTCATGTCAAACATGGCCGTGGAGTGATGGGCGCCGGCCGTAACCGCGCCGGCCAGTCCGGCGATCACGCTTGCCAGCTGTAGCAGGTGCTGTACTGATTTCTTCACTGTCCGCTCCGCGGTCTCGTCAGTTGATGCGCTCACCCGGGCGACCCTGGGCATCGGCGCTGTCGTGGTTGTTCTCTTCACAGATATACTCGCGCAGATCGTCATTCACGCGCGCATAGGCGCGCACCGTGGTCCAGGGCTTGGCGAGCACCTGCGGATCGCTGATCGTCGTCTCGATGGAGAGGTGCTCCGGATCGGTCTTGCGAATCCGCTCGACGATGTGCATCTGATCGCTGTGCGGAATGCCGGGCGCGATCAGGCTCTCCTTCACGAAACCTACGCTGTCGATCACCAGCGCGTCGCCTTCCCAGTGTCCGATCGAGTGTCCCTGGAAGGTGGGATCGGGATCGTCGGGATGCTTGCGGCCATCGGTAAAGACGTGGCGCACCTGGCTGTACGCCTCGATCACCATCACGATCTTGCCGGGATTGAACAGGAACTCGATCGGATAGGGCTGGGTCATGATCTGCGGCATGCCGGGCGGCAGGCAGTTGGCGACCTGCTCCTGCAGGTTTTCGCCCTTGGCCTGAGCGGCGCGGAATATATCCAGCTTCTTTTGCGCCGCAGGCAGCAGCGCCGGCGGTGCCTGGCGCATCAGTCCCGGGCTGTGCTGCCAGTCGAGTTCCCAGATGCCGTGCCAGTCCGGGAGCTTGCCGAGCGCTGCCCATTCGGCGCTACGGTCGGGGGCCGCGGCGCTTGCGGCCCAGCCGGCCGCGACTGCGGCGAGCAGGACGATCGGTGCGAGGAGCCACAGGCGGGATTTCATGCGCGTTCCTGGGTGTCGGGCCGAGAGCCGCGATGATAACAGCCCGCTTCTTGCCGCGCCGGCACAGGTTGCTACGATGGGCGACTTCATCGCGGAGAACTCCATGCCGAAAAAGAGCGGAACGGTCCTCATGGTGGGCAGTGTCCCCTGCCAGACGGCTGAACAGGTGTTTCGACTTCTGGGACCGGCGATCGGCGATTTGCTCATCGGGCTTTCCGACGGGGAACCCGGCTATCGCAACAAGTGGATTGTGTTCAATGCGCCGCATGTGTTCGAGCCCAACCCCGCGCTCGAGGCGGTGAACAAGCCGAAGGGCAATCGCGACAAGACCGTCTTCAAGGATCTCGAGGACTGGGTGCCGACGAGCTGGGAAGAGATGTGGCGCTTTCGCGTGCGCGAGGGTTACGAGCGCGTGTCGTTCGACAACCTGCACTACGCCGAATTTGCCCGCGAGTCGTACGAGACCTTCCGCAAGCTGCGAACCGCGGGTGTCATTCCGCCAGGGCCGCGGTTTCAGGTGTCGCTGCCGCTGCCGGAGGACTTCACGCGCTGGTGCACAGGGACCGATCGCGACTTCACGATCATGCGCAAAGGGGTCGAAGACGCCCTGGTCAATGAAGTCGACAAACTGCTCAAATTCATTCCGCATCAGGATCTCGCGATCCAGTGGGATGTGTGCTGGGAGGTGTTCGCCTGCGACACCGGCGACTACATGGGCCGCGAGCCGCTCGCCTTCCGCGGCTCGGGCGATCCCTACGATCGCTTCGCGAGCTATATAAGACGGCTCTCGCCCCGCATTCCGCCTCAGGTTCTGCTGGGCATGCACCTGTGTTACGGCGATCTGGAGCACAGCCATCTCATCGAGCCGAAGGATCTCGGCGTGTGCGTGCGCATGACGAATGTCGCCATCGCCAATGCCGGCCGGCCACTCAACTTCGTGCAGATGCCGGTGCCGCGCAACCGTGCCGACGATGCATATTTCGAGCCGCTGCGGGATCTGAAGGCCGGCACTGACACGACTCTCTTTATAGGGCTGGTGCATCTGACCGACGGCACCGCCGGTTCATTGAAGCGTCTGGCGGCATTTCGCCGTCACTATCGTGGCGCGGCGGGCGTGGCGACCGAATGCGGCTGGGGCCGGCGCAAGCTCGAGACGATTCCGGCGCTGATGCAGGTGCACCGCGAAGTGGCGGAGGCGTTATGAGCCGGGTCATCGTCGCGCTCATGCTGGCGCTCACACTCAACTGCGCGCAGGCGGCCGAGCCGCCGGATGAGCCGGGCGTGCTGCGAGCGACACTGCCGAACGGCTTGCGCGTGATCATCGTGCGCAACACGCTCGCCCCGGTAGTGGCCACCGCCGTCAACTACCTGGTGGGCTCCAATGAGGCGCCCGCCGGCTTTCCCGGCATGGCACACGCCGAAGAGCACATGATGTTCCGCGGCAGTCCGGGCCTCACGGCCGATCAGCTGGCAAACATCGGCGGCATCATGGGCGGCAACTTCAACGCCAACACCCGCGAGAGCCTGACTCAGTATCTCTACACCGTTCCCGCGGCCGATCTGGATGTGGCGCTGCATATCGAGGCCATCCGCATGCGAGCCGCGCTCAACAGCGCGCGCGAGTGGAGCGAGGAGCGTGGCGCGATCGAGCAGGAAGTCGCGCAGGATCTCTCCAACCCCGGCTACATTCTGTTCGAGAAGATGCGTGCCCTCGCCTTCGCCGGCACTCCCTACGCGCACGATGCCCTGGGCACGCGGCCGTCATTTCAGAAGACGACCGCCGCGATGCTCAAGCAATTCCACGACACCTGGTACGCACCGAACAACGCGATTGTGGTGATCGTCGGTGACCTGGATCCCCCCGCCACACTGGCCAAAGTGCGCGAGCTCTTCGGATCGATTCCGCGCAGGCAGCTGCCGCCGCGCTCGCCCGTGACGCTGCGGCCCGCACGCGCGGCAAGCTTCAGCGTCGACACCGACCGGCCCACCGGCACGCAGATGCTTGCGATCCGTATTCCCGGACTTGAAAGCGCGGATTTTCCGGCGCTCGAGGTGCTGGCGGATGTGTTGAGCAGCCGCCGCTTCGATCTCTACGGACTGGTGCCGCAGGGCAAGGCCCTGAGCGCTGAGTTTTCGCTCGATCCGCTGCCGCATTCGGGCCTTGCGTACGCCACGCTGTCGTTCCCGGTCGGTACGGATCCGAAGGCACTCGAAGCCGACACGCGCGCGATCCTGGCGCGTGTCGCGAAGAATGGTGTGCCACCCGAGCTCGTCGAGGCGGCGAAGCTGCAGGAGCGCCGCGAGGCGGAGTTCTCCAAGAACTCCATCCAGGGCCTGGTCGAGATCTGGTCCGAAGCCGTGGCCGAATATGGTCTGCGCGCACCGGATGATGACCTGGCACGCATCGAGAAGGTCACCGTCGCCGATGTGAATCGTGTGGCGCGGCAGTATCTGGATCTGCAGCACGCCATCTCCGCCGTGATGGTGCCGCAGGGCTCGGGAAGGCCCGTTCCGGCGAGCGGAGGATTCGGCGGTCAGGAGAGCATTGCGCTCGGTGAAGCGCAGCCGACCAGGCTCCCCGACTGGGCGCAAGCGGCCGTCGAGCGGCTCACGGTGCCGAACTCAACCACGCACCCGATCGTGAGCCACCTCGCCAACGGCCTCACTCTCATCGTGCAGCCCGAGGACGTGAGCGACACGGTGAGTGTGTACGGACAGATCCGCAGTCGACCGGAGATGCAGACGCCGGCCGGGAAGGACGGCATCGCGCAGCTGCTCGATCAGCTCCTGGGGTATGGCAGCGAGCATCTGGATCGCGTCGCGTTCCAGAGCGCGCTCGATGACATCGGCGCCCAGGCCCGCGCGGGCACGGAATTCTCCGCCGAAGCGCTCTCGCAGCACTTCGATCGCTCGGTCGAGCTGCTCGCGGATAACGAGCTGCACCCGGCGCTGCCGGAAAGCGCGCTGCAAATCATCCGCGCTCGACTGGCCGCGGTCGTCGAGTCGCGCAACAAGAGTCCGGGTTACCTCACGCAGCGCTCGCTGCGCGCCGCGCTGTTCGCGGCCGATGACCCCAGCTTGCGTGAAGCCACGCCGCAGAGTGTTGCCGCGCTCACACTGGCGGATGTTCGCGCCTATCACCAGGCGGTGTTTCGCCCCGATCTCACGACCATCGTCGTGATCGGACGTGTCACACCAGAGCAGGCCCGTACGACCATCGAGCGCTACTTCGGCGCCTGGAGCGCCAAGGGCGCGGCGCCTGACATCGATCTGCCCCGCGCATCGCCGAACAAGGCCCTGGCGGTTGCAGTTCCCGATGCCACGCGCGTGCAGGACAACGTCGTACTGGCTCAGAACCTCGATCTGACGCGGCTCGATCCGGACTATTACGCCCTGGAGCTCGGCAATGCGGTCCTCGGCGGCAGTTTCTACTCCACTCGGCTCTCCATCGACCTGCGCAAGAAAACCGGCCTGGTGTATTCGGTGGAGTCGGTGCTGCAGGCCGGACGCACCCGCAGCGTCTATCTCGTCGAATTCGCGAGCGACCCGCAGAACGTGAGCCGTGCCGCCGCGATGGCAGCGCGGGAAATCCGCGGTATCCAAGACGCACCGGCGACTGCCGATGAGCTCTCGCGCGTGAAGGCCATGCTGCTGCGGCAGATCCCCTTGAGCGAAGCCAGCATCGGGGAGATTGCGGAGAGTTTCCTCAGGCGCGTGGAATATGGGCTGCCGCTCGATGAGTCGACACGCGCCGCGCGCCGCTTCGTCGAGCTGCAGGCAGCCGATGTGCAGGCCGCATTTCGCAAGTGGATGCGGCCCGATGATCTGGTGCGCGTGAGCCAGGGACCCGCGCCGCAGTAGCGCCGCAAAGAAACGGAGTCCGTGCCGCTCAAGTTTCTGCTGCCCGTCTACTGGCCCTTATGGGTCCTCTTGGGCATTCTGCGCCTGATCGCACTCCTGCCCCTGCCGCAGCTCACGCGCGCCGGCGCAGCCCTGGGGTGGATCGGCCGGCACATCCCGTTTCTGCGCTTCCCGCACATCGCGCGCTGCAACCTCAAGCTGTGTCTGCCGGAGCTCACTGACGCCGAACGCGAGCGCATCCTCGACGATCACTTCAAGGCGGTCGGCATCTGTCTGTGCGAGTCGGCGATGAGCTGGTGGAGAAGCGATGCGAGCATTCAGAGCTTCTCGCAGATCGAGGGCCTCGGGCATCTGCAGCAGGCGCTTGCGCGGGGCAAGGGCGCAATTGTCCTCACGGCGCATTTCACCACGCTGGAGATCAGCGCGCGGATTCTCAATACGGCGGTCCCGCTCTCAGCGCTCTACCGGCCGCCGAAGAATGCCCTGCTCAACTGGTTCTCCGTCCGGCAGCGCACGCGGCTCGCACAGCGCTCGATCCTGCACGACGACATCCGCGGCATGGTGCGGGCGCTCAGGGACAACCACTGCGTGTGGTATGCGCCGGATCAGGCCTACCGCAAGAAAGGCGCGGAGATGGTGAAGTTCTTCGGCGTGCCCGCCGCGACCAACGTCTCGACCTCGCGGCTGGCGAAGATGACCGGCGCCGCGGTTCTGTACTTCGCGCACGAGCGCCTTGATTACGGCCGCGGCTATCGGGTGAGCATCAGTCCGATACTCGAGGACTTTCCCGGCCCGAGTGCGATCGGGGATGCCGAGCGCTTCAATCACTTCATCGAATCCGAAGTGCGCCGCATCCCGGCGCAGTACTGGTGGATCCACCGTCGCTTCAAGGGCCTTACGAGCGACTATCCGAACTACTACGCGGCGAAGTCTTGAGCGCCTGATCGATCAGGAACAAATCGGTGAGCAGCGCCCGTAAGTGAATCGAGGCGTTGAGGTTATCGATCAGCGCTGAAGGAATGGGATGCCGTGCCAGCACCAATGCGATGGCACCGGCGGCAACCCCGGCATCGCGCTCCACCGCATCGAGGAAGGCACTCACGGCCGGCGCGCCTGAAAATAAGGGCCGCACCACATCGGCCAGCCCCTTCAATGCCGCGTGCATCGCTGCGAGCATGTCGCGCGTGTTGGAGCCCTCATCGGTCGGGCGGCCCTGTGCAGCGTAGGCCAGAAGGTATTCATAGCCGGCCTCAATCGCCTCGATGCGTTCGCCGAGGGCGCCGCGCGCGACCGGCTCACTCATGGCCGCGCAGCATCGCGCGCAGGAACGCGCGCTTCTCGGGCAGCAGTGAGAAGTAGATGTGGATCATGACCAGGGTCACTGCGGCGAGCGCGGCGAGTCCGTGCAACACGTACACCACACCCCAGGTACCGGCCGACAGCCAGTAAGGATTGCGATGCCACCAGGGCGTGTCCACCTTCGCCAGCATCAGCGCCCCGGTCACCACCGCGGTCAGCACCGCAAGGCCGAGGACGTGATGCATCAGCTTCTGGGCGAGCGAGTACTTGCCGCTCGGCGCGCCCGAGCGGAAATCTCCGCTGCCGATCCACATCGAGCGCAGGCTTTGCCAGAAGAGCGAGCGCAGCAGATGAAAGGCCACCGCCACGATCAGCACGATGCCAGTGATCCAGTGAATCCCGACCCAGGAGAAGTGCAGACCCGCGATCGGCAGGAACGCCGTGCACAGCAGGATCAGAACGGCGGCGGCGGTCACCCAGTGGAACAGCCGATCGATGCCGGCGTGCCGGATGCCGCCTGAAGGGGCGCTCATTTCTTGCGGACGACGCGATACAGCGCGTGACCCACGATCACCGCAAGCCCAATCCCGATCGCCACCGGCAGAAGGTCCCAGGATATGCCTTCCATGACCTCCTGGCCCCAGACGTTGTGCGTGAAGCGCAAGAAATGCATGGCCGGCTCAGGCGTCGCGGATCGCGCGGCGCACGAGATTCTCCATCAGCGGAATCTTGAAGTGGTTGAAATTGAGCGGCGTTGCGCCCTGCACCGCTGTCTTGCCAGCAA
>Ga0335079_10002733_pt1 | contig 20277 bp, 22 predicted proteins | sample Lox_Sample_33_FD_206719 | JGI IMG/M metagenome (GOLD analysis project Ga0335079, IMG submission 206719) | Soil microbial communities from Loxahatchee National Wildlife Refuge, Florida, United States - Lox_Sample_3.3 | ecosystem: Environmental > Terrestrial > Soil > Wetlands | place: USA... | reverse complement strand
CGGATCCATGTCGTGCCGCCGTCGGCCGACTGGTAGAGGTTGTTCTCCGCCGCCAGCCACAGCCGGTCGGGAGCAGCGGCGGCCATAGCCTGTGGCTCCTCGAGGGTGATCGCGCCGGGACTCGGTGGCGCGGTCAGGCTCGTCACCTGCGAGGCCGTAGTCCAGATCCGGCCGCCGTCAGTGGTGTCGAGGAGAGCCTTCTCGCTGCTGCCGGCGGCGGCGCCTCCGAGGCACAGCAGCCACCAGCTGGGTCCGGCCGCCGCGAAGGCGCCGGCCTGGCATGGCCGACCCATCCAGAGTGGGTCGCTGAGCGTGACAAATCGCCGGCCCCGACCGCTGATGATGACGAGGTTCCCGCCTTCGCTGATCGCGACTCTCCGCCCGCCGGCAAAGGCGAGCTCCGGCGTTGGTTTCGGGGCGAGCTTCGGCGAGGAGATCGTCAAGGCGCCGTTCGGGAGGGACTTGCGCAGCAGGACGGACCAACAGCTGGAGTCAGATCCGCCCAGGCACTCGATCATCCACAGCGTTCGTCCCGATCGAGCCAGGGCTATCGCGCGGGAAGGTGGCGTGTCCGGGGTCCAGTTCGCCCCGCCGTCGGCCGTCGAGATCAACCGGCCGGCCCCGACGACGGCCCACGCCCGGCTCGTCGACGTGGCGACGAGCTGCTCGGGGCGGCCCGCGCCGGGGAGCCCGCTTCCCTCCGTCGCCCAGTGCCGGCCGCCGTCGCGGCTGACCGCGAGCATCGCCGAGCATCGGCGCGTCGGTGTGGTCAGCCCGACGCCGACAGCGGGGCTCAGGAAGTGGATCGCGCCGAGCCGCGAGGGCGCGACCGCACCGCCACAGGACGCCGGGGCGCTGGGCTTCACCCCCGCCACGCCACAGCCGGCCGCCATGACGGCGGCCGCGAGCCAGAGGTACTTCACGGCATCGGGACGAGGTGGTAGCTCTGACCGGCGTCGGTCGTGTAGTAGAGCCGTTCGTTGGCCGACGAGACCGAGCCGACGTACCCGAGCCCGACGCCGTGGGTCGAGTCGGTGAACCCGAGGTAGGCCCATTGCACGACACCCGGCACCGTGACCGCGGTCCAGGTCGCGCCGGCGTCGGTGGTTCTGAAGAGCTGCTGGTACCCGACGACCGCGGTCGTGTCGGACGCGGCCGCAAATAGCGCCGAGTTCGGCTGGGGCGAGAGACCGGATCCGCCCACCCTGGCGAAGTCCGCCCCGAAGTTGCTCGAATACCACACGCCGCTCTCGGTGCCGGTCGCGCAGTGCGCCCAGATCACCGGCGGGGACTGCGCCTGGAAGTCGCAGGGCAGACCCGGCGACGGGGCGGGATGGCTGGCGAAGCTCGCGCCGCCGTCGGTGGAGACGAGCACGTCGGTGCTGTTCCCCGACTGGACAATCACCTCGCGACCGAGCACCCACAACCCGCCCGAGACCCGGCCGGCCGCAGGAACGGCGGACCATTGATCCTCGTCGACCGGAGAGCGCATCAGGTGATCCGGGCCACCGCTTCTCGAGCTCACCATTGCGTACACCTCGCCGGCCGAGATCGCGAGGTCATCGACCGTTCCGCCGACGTCGACCGGGTGCCATGTCGTGCCGCCGTCGCGCGTGACGTACAGATCCGGTCCGTAAGCGAACCCGTTCTTCACACCGGCGAAGCGGAGCTGGGAATACCCGGACCCCGCCACACGACCGGCCAGTGGTGCGCGCGGGGCTTCGATCGCGATGAAGTGCTGCCCACCGTCGGTGGTCCGGAGGATCGCGCCGCATGGCGGCTGCGCGCCGACAAAGGTGCAGGGTGCCTGTCCGAGCAGCCACCACGTCAGCTCGCTGATCGCGGTGAACGACTGGGGCGCGAAGTGGACCGGGATCGGGAGCGAGGCCGTGGTCGGAGTCGTTATGGGGTGCGTCGTCGTCGGGGTTGTGGTCGGGTGGGTGGCCGCGGACGTCGAACCCGTGGAGGTGCGCGCCGCCGGGGCGCCGCCCGAGTGGGACCCGGGGTGGGCATTCACCAACACGATCACGACCACGGCGATCACCACAGCGGCCGCCGCCAGGAACGCGAGCACCTCGTTCCGCCGGCGAGGCGGCCGTGGCGCACCCCCGCCGGCGGCCCCGCCGCGGAGACCCGGCCTCCGAGCGCGCAGACGCTGGTGGGCGCCCTTTTCGGTCAGCTCGGTCAGCTGCGCCTCGACCAGATCCAGATAGTCGCTCACGTCGATCCCGTCTCCTTCAACTGATCGCGCATCCGCGCCAGGCCGCGGCTCACGCGCTTGCGAATCACCATCTCCGAGCACCGCAACTCGCTCGCGATCTCGCAGTAGGGGCGTTCCTCGAGCACGCGCGAGCGGACCGCGACGCGCTCGTCCTCGGGGAGGTCCTCGACGAGCGCCACGAGCCGTCCGCCGCCGCGCCGGGCGACCTCCTCGATCCGGTCGAGGTCGCCGTCATCGAGCGCCACGGCCTGGAATCCGAGGCAATGACGGGCGCGCGCCTCGACGCGACCGCGGCGGAAGCTCATCAGCAGCTTGTTGCGCGCGATCCCGATCACCCAGGGCGTTGCCGATTCACCCTGCTCGCTGTATCGACCCGCCGCCAGGAGCACCGCCGCGAACACCTCGGCGGCGAGATCGGCCGCGGCCTCGCGGTCGCGCGTCTCCCGCATCAAGAATGCGAGCACGGTCGGAAGGTGGCGCCGGTAGAACACCGAGAATGCCGCACCATCACGACCCGCGATCGCCGCCAGCAGCGCGGCGTCTGACCCTTGCCGTCGGTTTTCCATTCGCCCGTGTATTGCTCGAGCCCGCTGCGTTGTGACGAGCGTAATCGTAGAATCAGCCGTTCGATCGATCCCGAATTCCCAGAGGAACCGATAAATCCATGGCCTATGTGATCGCCGAGCCCTGTATCGGCACGAAGGACAACTCGTGCGTTGAGGTCTGCCCGGTCGACTGCATCCACCCGACGCCGGACGAACCCGATTACGACGACGTCCCGATGCTCTACATCGACCCGGAGGAATGCATCGACTGCGATGCATGCGTCGAGGCCTGTCCGGTGGATGCCTGCTTCGCCGAGGATCAGCTGCCCGAGGAATGGCAGCACTACGCGAAGCTGAACTCGGACTACTACGCCAATAAGGGCTGAGATTTAGGGGCCGCCTGCGGCGGCGTCCTTGGGGCCGGGGAGCCCGTCCTGTCTGTGGTCGCGGTTACGCCATCGGCAACGACATGCCGACCGGCTTGGGCGCGGCTGCCGGCGCCGGCGCCTGCATGACCGGCAGCTCGACCGGCGACAGCGCGATCACGCCGCGCGCCGCATGGGCGAGCGCCTGTGCCGCCGGGTCGTCCGGATCTGAGACCACGATCGGCAGGCCGGCGTCGGACTGCTCGCGCAGGCCCATCGTCAGCGGCACCTTGCCAAGCAGCGGCACCTCGAGCTCCTCGGCCAGCAGCTGACCACCGCCCTCGCCGAACAGCTGGTAGCGCTCGCCGGTCGGGGTCACGAAGCCGGACATGTTCTCGATCACGCCGGCGATCTCGAGCTTGAGCTTGGTCGCCATCTCGGCCGAGCGGCGGGCCACCTTCTGGGCGACCGGCTGCGGCGTGGTGACGATCACGAACTTGGCCTGCGGCAGCAGCTGGGCGAGCGTCATCGAGACGTCGCCGGTGCCCGGGGGAAGGTCGATCAGCAGGTAGTCGAGCTCACCCCAGTCGACGTCCTCGAGGAACTGTTGGAGCGCCTTGTGGAGCATCGGCCCGCGCCACACGACCGCTGAGTCCTGCTCGACGAAGAAGCCGATCGACATCACGCTGATGCCGTCGAGCGCCTGGAGCGGGATGATCTTGCGCTCGGCGTTCACGTGCGGGCGCTCCGCGCCGAGGCCGAGCATGCGTGGCTGTGAGTAACCCCACACATCGGCGTCGAGCACGCCGACACGCTTGCCCTCGGCCACGAGCGCTGCGGCCAGGTTCGCGGTCACGCTCGACTTGCCGACGCCGCCCTTGCCGGAACCGACGCAGATCACGTTCTTAACCTGCGCGAGCGCGCCCTCGGGGAGCGTGCCCCGGCCGAGCTTGCGGCCCAGCGCCTGCTTCTCGTTGTCGGACAGGACGTCGAAGCTGATGTTCACGCCGCTGACGCCATCGAGCTTGCGGACTGCCTCGGCGACGCCGGTCTGGAAGTGCGAGCGGATCGGGCAGCCGGGCGTGGTCAGCGAGACCATCACGTCGACGACGCCGTTCTCGTGGATGTCGACGGAACGAACCATCTCGAGCTCGACGATGTCGCGCCGCAGCTCGGGGTCGATCACGGAGCGGAGGGAGTCGATCACTTGGTCTCTAGTAGGCATGCATTTGATTGTAGGCAGCGCGTCGCCGCGGCTACTTTGTGTGAGACCCGTCACGCACGCGGGTATGACTGCTTAAAGACCGACGGGGCGCCACTTGCGTGACGCCCCGGCGGTTGAGGGAGGAGAGGGTGCTGCATTCGCCGGCGAGGTTATGAGGCCGGCGAACCTGTCCCGCGGTTGAGCGCTCTCCTGGGCGCCCCGCGGGGGAAGTCTGTGGCTAGGAGCCGATAAGGCCCTGCGCGTTGGCGACGAGTCGCTCGACCCGGGCGGTGACTGCGCCCGACTGCTTCTCGAAATCCCTACGCACAGAGGTTATCTCACGGCTCACTCGACGCCGGTTCTGATGCATGGTCCGTTCGACCAGACTCCGACGCTGACGCAACTCGCGCTCTACCCGCGTACGCGCTCGCCGAACCTGACGCTCGAATCGATTGCGGGCGGTGGCGCCGCGGCGCTCGTAGCGCTTGAGCTCACGCTCGAAGGTGCTGCGGGTGCGGTACTTGGACGCGAGGCCCTTCACGGTTGAAACCACGTTGTCCCGGGCGAGCAAGCTGGCCCCAACGGGAACGAGCACCGCGCGCTCGGCGAGCACCTGCGCCTGAGCAACCCGGGTCTTGGGCTGCGTCGAGGAGGTCGTCGCCCGCGTCGGGCGCCGCGCGTTGGTGGTGGTCCGGGACGTCCGGGCACTTGCCGTCGCGGGCTTGCGTCGGGTCGTCCGCTTGGTCGTGGTGGTGGGCCGCTGCGGCCCCGGTGTGCTGGTTGCCATATCGGTGTCTATCTCTCCACTAACGAGGTCTGAGTGGGTATCGGCTCTCAGCTGATTCCCTACCGAAGTATCGAACATGTGTTTGTAAACCATAGCGTAGCCCCCGTTACACCCGGGCGCATGAAAACCTTGTGAACAGGTTGTGTCAGGCCGCAGCGTCCGAGGATCCCGTGTGGCGGGGTTCCTCGATCCGGCGGGGCATCTCGCGGGTCAGCCACGCCGCCGGATCCTGAATCTCGGCCAGGGTCGGAAGCGCCTCCGGGCTCGACCACAGGTGGTGGAGGACCGCCGGACCACGCTCGCGCACGATCGTGTCGCAGAAGTATTTGCCTTGCTCGTACTGCTTGAGCTTGAGCTCGAGCCCGAGTAGCCGCGCGACCACCCGCGACAGCCCCGATTGCGACTTGCGCCGACGGTCGAGCGCGGCCCGGAGCTTCGGCAGCGATGGCAGAAGATCCGGCGCCACGGCATCCATGACGTGCTCGGCGTGGCCCTCGATCACCGCCATCACGGCCTGGACGCGGTCAAGCATCTCGCGCTCGGGGGTGGTCGTGACGATCGAGATCAGGTCGCCCCGGCGGAGGTGGCCCATCACCCGCTTGACCTCGTCGGAACTTGGGAACTGGAGCTTGCGCGGCGCGTCGAGGCGCACCTCCGCGCTCTTCAGGAGCTCGCGGACGAGCCCGGCGACGTGGCCATGCAGCCAGGGGACCCCCGCGAACTGGACCGCGTGGGTGACCTCATGGAGCGCCACCCACGTCATGAACTCGTCCTCCTCGGCGGCGAACGTCCGTACCGCCTGACCGAGGTTGGGGAGCACGAACAGCAGGCGGGGCGGCCGGTCCTCGACAGCCTCGTCGAGCAGCACGAGCTCGTACTGCCCGAGCACGCGCTGGGCGAGATACCCGAGTACGACGCCGACCTCCGTGCTCAGCACGAACCCCATCCCGATCTCGACCGCGGGCTTGAGCGTCCCGAGGTTGTCGGTAGCGCGCGCCAGCACCGGGTCGAGCAGCAGGCGCATCGACTGGATGTTCGTCGACACCCATTCCTTGCGGGTGATCCCCTCGGGGGGCGGAATCGGCCGGGCCGGCTCGAGCCCGGTGTAAGCGACGACGCGCGTCACGGACTCGGCGGCGAGTGCGGTCAGGTCGGCGGTCGGCGGCACCGCGTCGCCCGTGCCGGCGACGAACGTGGCGATCCGCTGGGCGATGATCCAATCAATCACGCGGGGATCCTCTCGAGGACCTTGAGCGTCTCGGCCGAGCGGGCCGCGATCACCGGTGACGCCGGATGGGCCGTGAGCGGCGCGGCCAGAGGGCCGTCGCACCAGGGGAAGCTGATGTGGCCGCCGGCCTCGCGAACGATCAGCTGGCCGGCGGCGCAGTCGACGCCGCGGGAGCGACGGAGCGACACCATCCCGTCGAACCGGGCCGCAGCCACCTGGCAAAGCGACGCGGCGATCGTCCCGATCGCGCGCAGGCGGTAGGCGCTCTCGACGAGTGCATCGATCGAGGCGGCGATCCAGCGCGGGTCCGCCGATTCAATCCCGAGCACCTCGAGGCGCCCGTCGCGCCCGCGGCGCTCGGGCAGCGTCGGGTCGAGCGTGGCGCCGTCGAGCCAGGCACCGCGACCGCGCCACGCCCACCATTGCTCGGAGGGGCCGAAGTCGTGCACGAACCCGAATGCCACATCGGCCATCGTCTCCCCGTCGGCTACGGCGATCGACAGGGCATAGCTCGGCACGCCGCGCTTGGCGTTCAACGAGCCGTCGATCGGGTCGATGATCACTCGGACGCCGTCGTCGCCGTAGTCGATCTCGCCGCGCTCCTCGGAGACGGCCATGAACCGGTATCCCTCGTCGCGGAGGCCGTCGAGCTGGTCGAGCACGAGCTGCTCGGCGTCCTTGTCGATCTCGAGCGTGCGGTCGCCGCCGCTGCCCCGGGTGCCGGTCTCGAGCGCCCGTTCCGCGGTGGTGGGGACCTCCGCGAGCATGCGCTCCAGCCCCGCTACCGCGCGGCGGCATACACCGAGCCAATCTGCGTCGAGGGCCGAGCGAGTGGAGGTCATTTCCGAGCCTATGCTGTCAGACGTGGGGCTCACCCTAGACCCCTTGCTTCCCGTTCAGCGCGAGGCTGTCACCTGCGATCGCGAGCCGCTGCTCATCCTCGGCGCGGCCGGGACGGGCAAAACGCGCACGCTCGAGGGCCGCTTTCAGTGGTTCGTCGAGCAGGGCTGCCGTCCCGAGCGAGTGCTCCTGGTGACGCCCTCGGTGGCACGCGCGGACGCCACGCGGGCGCGGCTCGAGGGCGGCCTTCCGGGTGCTTACGACGAGCTGTTCGTGGTCCCGCCGGTCGAGCTCGCGGCGCTGATCCTGAGCGCGGTCGGCACAGACGTGGACCCGCTCGAGCCGGTGCTCGGTCCCCCCGAGCGGTTCGCGATGCTGCTAGAGCGGATCGACCGGCTGTCGATCGAGCGGCACGACTTCGGGGGAAGCGCGAACGCCCTCCTCGCCGGGTTCATCCGTCGGATCGACCGGCTCAAGGCGAACCTGATCGGAGCCGAGGACTACGCGCGCTGGGCCGAGCGCCTCCCCGAGGCCGATGCGGAGATCGAGCGCGAGTTCGCCGACGTGTATCGCGCGCACGAGCAGATGCTGGCCGACGTCGGAGCCCGCGACACGGGCGATCTGATCCGCGACGCGCTACGCCTCCTCCGAGACCGGCCGGGGGTGGGGGCCCGGTTTGAGCACGTGCTCGTGGACGACGCCCACGATCTCGATCTGGCCTCGGCGACCCTGACCCGGGCGGTCGCGGAGTCGCGGCTGACCGCCGCGGCCGATCCGGCCCGGGCGGGGGAGAACGTGCGATCTGAGGGGTTCATGCACGTGATCGATTTGGAGCAGAGCTTGCGGGTCCCGCGCCGCGTGCTCCGAGCGGCGTCGGCGGCAGTGCCGGTGTCGTGCGAGCCGGCCTCGGTGGAGGGCGAGGTCGCCTTTTGGCGCTGCGCGAACGAGCGCGCCCAGGCGCAGTCGATCGCGGCCGACATCGAGCGGCTGATTGCCGCCGAGGGCGTGTCCCCGGGGCAGATCGCGGTGCTCGTGCCGGTGATCTCACGCGAAGGGCAGGCGCTGGCGGTGGCGCTCGAGGAGCGCGCCGTCGCCCATCGCGTCGTCGGCGAGACCGCGTTCTTCCGCCGTGCCGAGGTCCGCGATGTGTTGGCCTGGTTGCGGCTGCTGGCAGATCCGACCGATGCGCCCGCGGTCGTGCGTGCCTTGGCCCGCCCGCCAGTCGAGCTGCGCTCGGTCGACATCGCGCGGTGCACCCAGATCGCGCGCCGGCGCAAACTCGACATGGTCGCGGCGCTCGTGGCCGCGATCGAGTCGCCGCAGGTGCCGCCCGAAGCGCGCGAGCGGATTCGCGGGTTCCTGAAGCTGTACCGCGCGGGCATGGCCACGATCGATTCGATGCGTCCGGATCTGTACGTCCACCGGCTGATCGACAGGCTCGGGTTGCGCCGCCAGCAGCTATTCGCCGCACAGGCCGACGTTGTCCAGCGACTGCGCGCGCTCGCGCGCTTCGGCGAACTCGCCGGCGCCTATGTGCGGCGCGCCCCCCAGGCGACGCCCCGCGAATTCGCCCGCCACATTGCCGGGGTCGCCGACTTCGGCCTGCGCGAGCACGAGGAACCCGACCTCCTCGGCCCGCAGGTGGTCCAGATCGTGATGCTCGACAGCGCGGGCGCGCTCGAAGCCGACCACGTGTATGTGCTCGGGCTCCACGCCGGGCTGGCCGCGCCCGTGCCGGAGCCGATCCCGCTGGTCGCCTCCGGGGCTGGCGAGTCCGTTGTCGCCTCTGGGACCGGCGGCCCTGCTGGGTCTCCGGACGGGGACGCCGACGGACGGGCGCCGGTCATGCGGGAGGTGCTCTATCAGGCGGTGACCCGCGCGCGCCGGCGTGTCGTGTTGGCGTACCCGTGCGCCAACGACCGCAGCGCTGCGCTCGCCCCGGCGCCGGTTGTCGAGACCATGCGGCGCGCGGTGGCGGGCGCGTGGGAAGACCGCGAGGAGGAGATGTTCGGACCTGCCGAGACGCTTCACTCGACCTACCGGTTGCTGCGCGACGAGGTGCTCGAGGGCACGATGCGCGCGGGGGGACGGATCGGCGAGTTGCGGCTCGACACCGACCTGGATGTGTCGCACGCCGTGGTGCGGTATCTGGAACTGCTGAAGCTCGCGGCGCTGATCGAGCGGCCCGAGGGGCAGTCGCTGGCCGAGGCCGTGCGCGATGTGAACTCGCGGATCCTCCAGGCGGTGACCGCCGAGCAGCGCGAGATCTATACGTCGTCGGCCTTGGACGACTACCTGCTGGATGCCGAGCGGGACGCTCGCCGGCGGGCTGCGGCGGTTACGGCCCGGGACGATCCATCGGTGGAGTCGTTCCTGCCGACTCGCGGCGACGGCGTAGTGCTGTCGGCGTCCGACATCGACACGTACCGCACGTGTCCGCTGAAATACAAGTTCGCGCGGGTATTCCGGATCCCCAAGGAGCCGACGATCCACCAGCGCTTTGGGATCGTGGTGCACCAGGTGCTCGAGCGGTTCCATGCCCGCCCGGGTGCGGACGCCGTTCCGGCGTCACTCCCCGGGATGCTGGGCCTGCTCGACGCGGCCTGGCGGCGGGGCGGGTTCGGGGAATCCGAGGAGGAGCGCCAGTTGCGCGGCAAGGCGGCCACGGCGTTGACGCAGTACCACACTCGCTTCCAGTCCTCGGACTCGGAACCGATGTGGTTCGAGCGGGCGTTCTCGTTCAAGCTCGGCCCGCACCTGCTGCGAGGCCGGGTCGACCGCGTCGATCGCCTGCCCGGTGGCGAGTACGAGCTGATCGACTACAAGACCGGGCGACCGAAGAGCCCCGTGCAGTTGGTGGACGACGTCCAGCTGTCTCTGTACGCGGTGGGCGCCCGGGAGGCGTGGAGCCTCGAGGCGTCGCAGCAGGCCTACTACTACGTGCTCGACGACCAGAAGGTCGCGGTCCCGGCCGACGGGCAGGATCGGTTCGCGTGGATCGAGGAGGTCACGATGGAGGTCGCCGAGGGCATCCTGTCGCAGGGGTTCGAGCCGACGCCGTCATTCGCGGCGTGCTCGGTGTGCGACTACCGCCTGGTGTGCCCGGCGGCCGAGGGTTGAGCCGGCGCGTTATCCCTCGCGCGCGGTGGGGTCGTCGTCCCCGCGCTGGCGCAGGAACCGCTGGAGCTCGCGCGCGATCGTGTCGCCCGACGGCAGCGGTCCGGACTCGTCGCTCTCCTCGTCGGCGGCCGCTTGCTCGAGCCGCTCGACGAACGCCTGAACGTCGGGGTCGCTCTGCACCGCCAGGTTGACCTGACGGTCGTAGTCGGCGGTGGCGGATTCGAGGTCGCTGGCGTCGACCGCCACCTGGACGAGGCCCTCGAGCTTGCGCACGAGTGCCAGGGCCGCCTTTGGGTTGGGTGCCGCCGCGATGTAATGAGGTACCGCTGCCCAAAGACTTGCCGAGGGAAGGCCGCTCTCCTGGCACGCGGCGTGGAGGACGCCGACGATGCCCGTGGGGCCCTCGTAGGACGAACGGGTGAGGCCGAGTCGCTGGACCAGGTCGGTGTCGGTGGCCATCCCCGTGACCGAGATCGGGCGGGTGTGGGGGACGTCGGCAAGCAGCGCGCCGAGCGTGACCACGAGTTGGGTGCCGAGCGCCTCGGCGAGCTCGACGATCACGTTGCTGAAGGTCCGCCATCTCAGCGAGGGCTCATGTCCGACCATGAGAACGAGGTCCCGTGTCGCCCGCGGCACCCGGGCCTCGTACAGCTCGACCTCGGGCCACACGATCTTGCGAGCGTGCCCGTCGGCCAGCTTGACCTGGGGCCGCGTGCTCTGGAAGTCGTAGAACTCCTCGGGGTCGATCGTCGCGAACCGTTGTCCACCGAGCGCGCCGGCGACGAACGTGATCGCGCTCGACGCCGCGTCGGCCGCGTCGTTCCAACCCTTGAACGCGCAGATCAGCGCCGGAGCCCTGAGCCCGTCGGGGCGATATTCCCATTGCAGCGGCTGCATCCGACTCAGCGTAGATCATGGGGAGATGAATTCGGACGATTCGGCTGCGGTCCTGATCAGCGCCCTGCGCCCCGGCCAGGAGGTCGAGGGCGTGTTCGCGTGCTCACGCAAGGACCGTCTGTTCACGCGATCGGGGTCGCCCTATCTGGCGTTGGAGTTGCGCGATCGCAGCGGCACGATCGCCGCACGGGCGTTTCGGGACGCGGACGCGCTGGCCGGCCGGTTCGAGCGGGGCGAGCTCGTGCGGGTGTCGGGGCGAGTCGAGCGGTTCCGCGACCAGCCGGTGCTCGAGGTGGTTCAAATCGCCAGGGTCTCGCCGGAGGCGGACGGTCCCGCCGGTGACCCGTCGCGGTTCCTGCCCACGGCATACCGAGATCTCGACGAGCTCGACGGGTTCCTCGAACACCTCGCCGGCGAGGTCCACGACAGCGCGTTTGGCGCGTTCTTGGATGGTCTGCTTCGCGACGGTGATCTGCGCGCGGAGTGGCGTCGCGCCCCGGGCACGCGGGCCGGGCACCACGCCTATCTCGGGGGGCTCCTCGAGCACACCGTCGCAGTCGCCACGCTCGCCTACGAGATCTGCCAGCTCCATCGCCGTCTGAACCAGGATCTGCTGCTGACGGCCGCACTCGTGCACGATCTGGGGCGGACGCGCGAGTTCACCTACGGCGCGGAGATCGGGCTCACCGAAGAGGGGCGGCTGCTCGGGCACCTCGTGATCGGCTCGCAGATCATCTCTTTGCGGGCGGGGGCGCTTGATGACGAGCGACGGCTAGCGCTGCTGCATTGCGTGCTGTGCCACCACGGAGCGGCCGGGGCGCCGGGCGGCCGATTCGGCTCCGTCGAGGCCCTGACGCTCTACCGCCTCAACGCGCTCGACGCCGGCGTGAAGGGAGCGTTCGACCACGGCCTGGGGCTCGACGCTGCCGTGCGGTCCGAGGCTCATTAGGATCGGCGGCGGCGCGGCACGGGCCTGGTGGCCCATCCAGTCTTCAAAACTGGCAGGCCGTGGTAGCCCCACGGTTGGTAGGTTCGATTCCTACGCCGCGTCGTGGGTGGAGTCGGCTCGGTAACGTCCGGACCCTGAACGACGCCTCGTCGCGGTGCAGAACGTGAATCAAGTTCGTCGCGAGATAGTCGGATTTGTCGGCCTCGGGCGTATGGGATGGCCGATGGCCAGCAACCTCAGACGCGCGGGCTACGAGCTTGTCGTCCGGGACGCCGGTGGCGATGTCGCGCGCCGGTTTGCCGGCGAGCTCGGGGCGGGCTCAGGGCAGGAGGCAGCCGCGTTCGCCGCTGCGGGCGTGGTCGTGACGATGCTTCCCGACGGCCGTGCCGTGCAGGACGCGGTGCTCAACGATGGGATCGCCGATGCGCTCCCAAGCGGAGCCGTGGTTGTCGACATGAGCTCCTCGAGTCCACGGGACACCATCGAGCTCGGTCGGGAGCTCGGCAAGCGGGCGATCGAGTTAGTCGACGCGCCCGTGTCGGGCGGAGTCCCGCGAGCGACTGACGGAACGCTGGCGATCATGGCCGGGGCCGACGACGACTCGGCGGTAGATCGCGTGCAGCCGATCCTCGAGGTGTTGGGGCGCCGGGTCTTTCGCACCGGCCCGCTCGGGTCGGGTCACGCGATGAAGGCGCTCAACAACTTCTGCGCCGCTGCCGGGTACGCCGCGTTGGCCGAGGCGCTCGTGCTCGGACGCAACTTCGGCCTTACGCCGTCGACCATGGTCGAGATCATCAACAACTCGACCGGGCGAAGCTTTTGCAGCGACGTGGTGTTTCCGGATGAGGTCCTCACCGGCCGCTACGGCACCGGCTTCGCGCTCGGGCTGCTGGCCAAGGACGTCACGATCGCGGCCGGGATCGCAGAGGGCTCGGGCGCCTCAGCGCCATTGTGCGAGCTCGTTCAGGAGCGGTGGGCGGAGGCGGCGGACGCGCTCGGGTTCGCCGCGGATCACTCGATGGCTCACCAGGAATGGTGGGACGTCGACCTATCGGATGCCGAGGGCCCGTGAGCGACGACGGGACGATGCGGCAGGGACTGCGCGCGGGGCTAGGCCGAAGCTCGCGGCGGCGACGACGGCGCACGCCAGATAGAGGCTCGCCTGACCGTCGAGCAGCAATGTCAGCGAGACGGAGGAGGCGAAGAGACCAGCGACAAGGATCCCGGTCCCCTGGCCGAGGGCCTCGCTTACTCCGATCAGGCTGAGCACGCGCCCGCGAACGCGGGGAGGTGCCGCGTGCTGGGTGCCGGTGATCAGCCCCGTGACGATTGCGGTCGCGGGCACGCCGGCCGCAATGAACAGCGCCGCGTACCACCACGTGCTGTCCGTTATCGCCGGGCTGTTCCACGTCAGGAGCGAGATGAGGCCAAATATGGCGAGGCCGCCGACGGTCAGCCAGCGGGCGCCGATCCGCTTAGCCGCGATCGCGACTACGAGCCCGCCGAGAACGCCGCCGATGGCCTGGACGCCGCGGAGGAGGCCGACGGCCTGGTCGCCGGCGCCGAGCGAGCGGAGCACGAACAGAACGAACAGCACGAGGAACATCCCTTGCGCCACGGCGCCGAGGAAGGCGATCACCAGTGCCGAGGCCAGCGTAGGGTCGCGGCCGGCGGCGCGCCAGCCCTCGGCGATGGCGGCGAGCCGGCCGCTGGCCTGAGTTTGGTCACCAGCCGGGGCGGTCCGACACCCGGCCAGCAGCGCGGCGCTGCCCAGGAAGCTGCCGATGTCACCGAGCACGAGACCGTGAAGCCCAACCACGGGCAGCAGGAGCCCGCCGAGTGGAGCACCGCACAGACGGGCCGTGTTGCTCGCGACCTGCGCCATCCCGTTTGCCCCGGTCAGCTGTTCGGAGGGGACGACAAGCGGGATCACGGCCTGGAGCCCGGGGACGGTAATCCCGGTGATCGCGGCCTGCACGCCGGCGACCGCATACACCATCCATAGCTGCCCCGGGCCTAGCCAGAGCAGGGGTACGAGCGCCACAGCCTGGATCGTCGTGAGCGCGGTGAGCAGTCGCGTCGGATTGGGGCGGTCGATCACCGAACCCCAGAGCGTGCCCACCACAACGGCGGGCACGAGTTCGGCGAGAAAGACCGTTGAAGTACTCATGGCCGAGCCCGAGACCTGAAAGACGTACACGGGCAGCGCGATGAAGAGCAGCCAATCGCCTGTCTCTGAGATTGCGACCGCCGACCACAGCCTGCGGTAGAAAGGTGCGCGGCGGAGACTCACCACGATCGGCGGAGACTCACGGCGATTGCGGATGCCGGAAGGCGATGATTCGCATGTACGCAACCTCGGCGCCCTCGGGTGGGGCGCCGCGCGTCAGGCCGATGTAGGGACGCACCAGCCGGTCGATGTCACCGACGAGCTTCTTCAGCTCGGAGGCGGTGATCCGCAGCCCGTAGCTGTGGTTGGTCTCGGCCGTTCGCCACTCGGGCGGTTGGTCGTCGCGGCCCGCCAGGGCTTGTCGCGTGAGCTCCTCCTCGCGTGCGAGCGTCAACTCGTCAACGGCCCGGGCCGCAGCCGCGGACGCCGTCGAGGGCTCGACATCGCTCGGGCCGAACTCGAGGCCCGTCGAGCTGCTCCGCCAAGGTCGCTCGCGTCCGTCGGCTGATTCGCCCGGCTCGATGAGCCCGACGCGGGCGAGGGCCCGCAGGTGATAGCTGCAGTTCGACGTCGTCGAGCCGACGGCTTCGGCGCACTGGGCCGCCGTCTGCTCGCCGAACGCCATCAGGCGCTCGAGCAACGCCAGCCGGAGCGGGTGGGCCAAGGCCCGCAACGCCCGTGGATCACTGATCCGGGTGCGTCGCTCTTCGTCAGGTATGAAAGACATGTTTCGCATCTTCTCACGGATCGGGAAAATGCGCAAGACTCCTTTCGTACTTGTCGATGGCGCCGGCTCTGTAGCGTTTCCGCAGTGCTCACGCTCACGCTGGTCGGCGGTCCGACGGCCGTGTTGGAGTACGGAGGCTTGCGCTGGCTGACCGATCCGGCCTTCTCTCCGCCGGGTGAGTACGCGGGTGGGCTCGTCAAGACGACGGGGCCGGCGCTTTCGCCGGACCAGGTTGAGCCGATCGACGTCGTACTCGTCTCGCACGACCAGCACAGCGACAACCTCGACCCCGCGGGCCGAGAATTTCTCTCCCGCGCGGGCCAGGTGCTGACGACGGTTGAGGGCGCCGGGCGGCTCGGCGGCAATTCGACGGGGCTCGAGCCCTGGTCATCGACCAAGATCGGTGGGACCGACGGTGCGGCGGTGACCGTGACCGCGGTGCCGGCGCTGCATGGGCCCCCTGGGGGCGAGCGCATGTCAGGGCCCGTGATCGGCTTCGTCCTGTCGGCCCCCGCCTCGGAGGCGGTATATGTCTCGGGCGACAACGCCTCGCTCGACGTCGTCCGTGCGATCGCTGCCATTTGCGGACCCATCGGCGTCGCGGTTCTGTTCGCCGGGGCGGTCCAGTTGCCGCAGAGGTTCGACGGCACCTACCTCACGCTCTCGAGCGACCGTGCGGCGGAGGCGTCGATCATCCTCGGTGCGCGGACCGTGGTACCGCTGCACTTCGAGGGCTGGACGCATTTCACGCAGGGTGCCGACGAGCTGCGAGCCGCTTTCGCCGGCAACGGCGTCACCGATCGTCTCGTCATACCGAGTCGCGGTGACCCTGTGTCGGTGCCCTGAACCGTTTGCTGTTCACCGCGGGTCTAATCGAGCGTGAACAGAGATGGAAAGGACATCGGAATGATTTTCAGAGACGGGCAGTCGGAGACTGTGAGCCCGGAGCTCGAGGGGACGCAGCGCGCGACCTTCGCGGCCGGATGCTTCTGGGGCGTGGAGGCGGCCTTCCGCGAGATCGAAGGGGTCGTCGCCACGCGCGTCGGCTACACCGGCGGCAGGACGACCGACCCGACCTACGAAGAGGTCTGCTCGGATAAGACCGGCCACGCCGAAGCCGTGCAGGTGTGGTTTGACCCGGACGTCGTGAGCTACGGCGAGGTGCTGGACACGTTCTGGTCGGTCCACGATCCCACCCAGCGCAACCGGCAGGGTTGGGACTTCGGCAGCCAGTACCGCTCGGCGATCTTCTTCCACGACGCAGAACAGGAGCAGCAGGCGATCGCGTCGCGGGACAAGTTGCAGGGCAATCGCTCAAAGCCGATCGCGACCGAGATCGTCCCGGCGTCGCCGTTCTACGACGCCGAGGAATACCACCAGCGCTACCACGAGAAGCACGGCGGCGCGTTCTGCGCGACCACCGTCCGCTAGGCGGCTCAACCCTCCTCGAGCTGCAGATATGGCTCGAGGAGGGCCCTTAGCTGCATCCGCCCGCGATGAAGGCGGCTCTTGAACGCCGCCTCGCGGATGCCGGCGATTTCGGCGGCGTCACGGGTCGACAGTCCCTCGACGTCGCGTAGTACTACGGCCGCTCGCAAGTCGACGGGCAGCTCGTCGAGCGCCCGTTCGAGCGTTCGCTCGAACTCACGGTCGAGCGCTTGAGCGTCGGGCTCCAGCTCCGTGGACTCCGGCAACGACAGAACGGGATCGTCGTCGCGGTCGGGGTCCGGTTCGGCGCGCGACGCCGGGCGACGTGACAGACGCCGCTGGGCCTCATTGAAAGCAATGCGGTAGAGCCACGTCGAAAATCGGGATCGCTCCTCGAACCGCGCGAGACCGCGCCAGGCACGCACGAACACCTCCTGTGCGACCTCGTCGGCCTCGTCCGCGTCCAGCCCGAAGCGCCGTAGCGCGCCATACACGCCATCGGCGTGCATCATGACCAGCTCGGCGAACGCGTCCTGGTCGCCGGCGCGCGCTCTCCGGATCAGCTCATGCTCGGAGCTCGCGCCGCCGGTCACCCGGCGGTTATACCGCGTGGCCGGCGGGCGACACGCGAACGTGCCGCCCGCAGCCGGTGATTTGGGTTAGTGCTCGTCGAGCTCGAGCGAGCAGGAATTGATGCAGTAGCGCTCGCCGGTCTTGCCCGGACCGTCGGGGAAGACGTGACCGAGGTGGCCGCCGCAGGCGGCGCAGTTGACCTCGATCCGGCGCATGCCGTAGCTGAAGTCGTCGACCAGCTCGACGTTGGCCCGGTCAGCCGGCTCGGTAAAGCTCGGCCAGCCGGTGCCGGAGTCGAACTTCGTGTCGGACGAGAACAGCTCGGCGCCACAGCCGGCGCAGCGATATGTGCCGCCGCGCTTCTCGTCGAAGTACTTGCCGGTGAACGCGCGCTCGGTTCCGTGGCCGCGAAGCACGTCGAACTGCGTGGGCGTCAGCTGCTCGCGCCACTCGCTCTCGGTCTTCTCGACCCGCGGGCGGTCATTCTGGTTCTGGGTGTGAGTCTCGTTGTTCATGTCTGTTTGACCCGAAGGAGCCCAGAAACGGTTCAGTCCCTCTCATCCAGGCGGCTGCGCACCGACGTCACGATTGCGAGCGTGTCGACGGCGTCGTCAGGTGCAGCGAGTCGATGGAGCGCCGCCACGGTCTGGCGCAGACCGGCGAGCAGCCGGCGGCAACCGGCGCATTCGCCCAGGTGGTGTTCCATCCGCGCGCGCTGGGCGGGAGCGAGTTCGCCATCGAGGTAGTCGGACATGCGCCCCGGTGCCCACCGGTGGTCTCGCCTGAAGCGCTCTCGATCCAGCAACGTGCTCATTAACCGTCCGACCCGTTCCGCCTCAGAAAAGGTTCTCACAGCCCTTCGTCGAGCAGCTGCTGCAGGCTCACGCCGCTCTGGACTGACTCTGGCCGCTCGGCGGCGATGTCCGACCCGGGCTGCGCGTACTCATCGCGCCGTTTGATCAGCAACCACTGCGGCTTGTCGCCGCCGCGCGTCCTTTGAAGCGCGAAGCCGCCCTGGAGCTTCTCGCCGTGCAGCACGAACACGGCGTGTCCTCGCTCGAGCGCCTCGGGCCACGGCACGCGCCCACCCTGTTCGTACTGACCGCGATCCCAGATGATCACGCCGCCGCGGCCGCTTCGCCCTTCGAAATCGTTGTGGGCCAGGGTGTGATCCTCCACCTGCACGGCGAACCGTTTGACGGTCGGATCTAGCGAGGGGCCCTTGGGCACGGCCCAGGAGCGCATTACGCCGTCGACCTCGAGGCGGACGTCGAAATGGTGTGCGGTCGCCTGATGCTCCTGGACCACGAACACGCCGGCCGGGACCCCGCGAATCGCGAACTGCTCGTGGCCCTCGGCCTTGACCTTTCGCTCCGAGACGGATTCGACGCCCGGCAGCGAGCGTAGGCTCGCGATCAGTTCCTCGATCGCGGCGCGGTCGCCCTCGGCGTGCACGCACAGACTCCCGTCCGGCTCGAGTCGAACCCACCCGAGCAGCCCGAGGTCGCGGGCTCGGGAGCGGACGTCCTCGCGCAGGGACATGCTGGCGACCGCGCCGGCGATCTTGATCCGGCTGCCGGCCTGGTCACTCACGCGCGTGAGTCAGAGGCGCGCCAGCACAGGGCCGCGGTGCCGGCCGCGGTCACCAGTACGGCGGGCCACGCCCCGATGACCAGCCCCAGGACGTGCGAGAGAGCGAACGCGACCAGCGCGGCGAGCGTGAGCACGATCGCGGTCTGACGTCCGTCACGCCGAAGCCAAATCGCGATGCACGCGACACCGAAGATCACGAGCACCACGCCGCCGAGTGCACGGGATCCGCTGATCACGGCGACGGCGAAGCCCCCGATGAACCCAGCTGCGGCAAGTAGCGCGGTCGGCGGGCGGTTCGGGCGGCTCACGCGCTCATTGTCGCGGTTCCGCGGAACACCCGGTTCTCACAAGCGCCGAAGTGTCCGCTCCCGCGCCAGGTGACGAGCCCGACGCGAGCTCCGCAGCTCACGAACTCCGCGAATTGCCGGCGCGAGTTTCTCGCTATGCGGGTATGCGACCTGTTACTTGTCGTCCCGGTGGGCGCGAAAGCGGGTCCAGATGTCGCCGAGGGCGATCAAGTCGGTGGCAGTGAGGTGGTCGATGAAGCACCGCCGGATGCCCTCGCGGTGGGTGACGCGGGCCGCGCTGATTTTCTCGAGGCCGGCGTCGGTGAGCTGGGCGTAGAGACCGCGGCCGTCGCTGCCAGCCGCGCAGCGGGTGACGTAGCCCTGGCCGACGAGCCGGTCGACGAGACGCGTGCAGCCACTCCGACTGAGGAGGACGTTGTCGGCGATGTCCGACATCCGCATGCGGTGCTCGGGCGCGTCCGCTAGGAACATGAGGACCTCGTAAGCCGAGACCGAGAGGCCGTGCTCGGCATGCATCTGCGCGTCGAGTTCCTGGGTGACGCGGGCATGGGCCTCAAGCATGCCGCGCCAGGCGGCGAGCTCGTGATCTGTGAGAGACGGCGTTTGCGAGCGTGTGGCGGCCATTGCGTGGTGGGGGGAGGCGTTGCGGCCGGCGCCCCGGGAGGTGCCGGCCGCAAAGGTACGGGGTGGTTAGGCGGACTGCTTGACGGCGGAGATGTCGAGGGCGAGGTTGACCTTGTCGGCAACCAGCATGTTGCCGCTGCCGAGCGCCTGGTTGAACTTCATGCCGTAGTCGCCGCGGGAGAGCTGGCCGGTGACCTCGAGGCCGACGCGCTCGTTGCCCCACGGGTCGACGTCGGTGCCCTCCAGGTCGGCGTGCAGGACGACGTCGTTGGTCACGCCGTGAATCGTGAGCTTGCCGGTGATCCGGAACTCTTCGTCATCAAGCGCCTCGACGCTCGTCGACTCGAAGCGGAGCTCGGGGAACTGGGCGGCATCGAAGAAGTCGGGCGAACGGAGGTGGTCGTCGCGCTGGGGCTCGTTGGTGTCGACCGACTGAGCCTTGACGGTGCCGTACGCCTTCGCGCTCGAGAGATCGTCTGCGATCTCCAGCGTGCCCTCGAACTCGGTGAACTCACCACGGACGGTGGCGATGCCCATGTGCTTGACGGCAAAGCCGACCTTTGAATGGGCGGGGTCGACGGTCCAGGTGCCGGTCGGAACGGCGGTGGCGGTGGTGGTGCTCATTGATCTGGTCCTTGTCTTCGTGATCTGGCCGTCCTCTGAGGGCGGCGGAAGTAGATTGTGCCCTCAACTATAGC
>Ga0335079_10002729_pt1 | contig 20286 bp, 21 predicted proteins | sample Lox_Sample_33_FD_206719 | JGI IMG/M metagenome (GOLD analysis project Ga0335079, IMG submission 206719) | Soil microbial communities from Loxahatchee National Wildlife Refuge, Florida, United States - Lox_Sample_3.3 | ecosystem: Environmental > Terrestrial > Soil > Wetlands | place: USA... | reverse complement strand
CTGGTTAGTACCGGTAGCTCCGGATAAGAGGACGCTCTGAACCTAACCAACCACTCTGAGCGTCTGAGACACGCCCGATTAGGAGCAATCCTTCATCGAAGCGATCTCGGCCAAGGGCGAGAAAGGGAAAACCCTCTCTCGCCCGATTGGCGTTTAGGGGCCGGCGTTCCAAGCCAGCCGCTGTCAGGCCGAGAAGGCGGCGGCGTTGCTTGTGAGGTAGTGACGCTCCCAATCGGAACAGAGTTTCTCAATCTCTTCAGCCGTGGCGACATCGACAACGGAACAGACTTTGCCAGGCGCGCCCTGCAGCCAATCCATACCGGCCGCAACATCGCGGTTGAAGCGCGCCACGCGACTGAAGATCACCATGTTCACCTTCACGCCGTCGTTGGAGAGCGGCAAAATAAGACGGGAGTTGCTCTGAATAGCGCCACTTTCCGTTCGATGTTCGCCGGTGGTGAAGAGGGGGCGGCCAGAGGGCGAACAACCCGCTCATAGATCGCTAAGACGGCGGCAGCGTATTCAGGCGAGGTGGCGTAGGAGCATCAATTGTGCTGATCGAGGAGGCGGCTTCGGGCCTGTCCTTGCTCCAGGATCTCCGAAGCGAACTAAGTAGTGTTCGCGGGTACAAACCGACTGGAGACAAGGTCATGCGAATGAACGCGCAAACCGCGCATGTTGAAAATGGATTCGTCTATTTACCTCGCGAGGCACCGTGGTTACCGGATCTCGAGCACGAGCTGACGATGTTCCCCAAGGGACGCTACGCCGATCAGATAGATTCGATCTCGCAGGCGCTGGAGTTCATCTTTAACCGGTCAGATATGGACGCTTTCGTCGCATTCACTCGCTGGGATATGGAGAGGAGGGTGGTCGGTGACGATGTCGATGCGCAACCGCGAAATGTAAGGGCTATTTCAAACACTCCGAGCATGAATATCGAGATCAAGACCAATTCGGGGCGTTCGGTCAGGCCCGATGCCAATGGCATTCTCTGGTTCACCAAAAGCGAGGCCGCGGGCCTCCGTCTCTTGCCAGGTATAACCTTCCTCCCCGATTAAGGGTCGGCAGGTCCCGTTGATCGAGAGCCAGACGCGCGGCCGCTGCCACAATGTGCGGGCGAATCGCTCCCCTTTGTCGATTGGTTCCCAACGCGAGACGAGGTGTTGCTCATCCCACCTGTTTCCGCCCTGATGTTCAGGCCTATCAGGCCCTGATAATGACCTGCTTTGGTCCTGTTATTTTGCTTCCCTGCCGCGGAGCGGTTGGCGCCAAGAGCCTATCTTGCTTGAGATTTCTGCGCACCAGGGGGCCGTTCAAAGGTTGTTTGAACCTGATATTTCAGGTAAAACAGGCCCGGTTCCACCGCCACTAATTATGTCTCTGAGATAGCAGTGTTTTATGACGGTTGCTCGAGGGGAATGTCGGCCACATTTCCGCGGTTTGCGCACACGATGAATTTGTCGTGGTCGTCTGAGACCACATTGCTCCGGAGAATGTGGTGCGCTGTACGCCGGAGTCTCCTAGCGCGGTTTCAGTGGTACGACGAGCCGCGCCATTGCAGTTCTTTTTGTCCTCGCAAAATTGGAAACGTTGCGCACCAATGGCGACGGTGGTAGTGCTCGCGATCGCGCATGCGGAAAAGGACGGGACTGCGGTCCTCGACGCCACCGTCACCCGCAAATCACCCTTCTCACCCGAACAGGTGGTCGGCGATTTTGCGACCGCGCTCAAGCGATACCGCTGCGCGGCAGTCACCGGCGATCACTTCGGCGGCGACTGGCCCCGCGAGCAGTTTCGCAAGCACGGCATCACCTACAACGTCTCGTCAAAGACGAAGCGCGACCTCTATCTCGACGTCCTGCCGCTCATCAATTCCGGGAAGGCAGACCTGCTGGACAATCCCCAGATCGGCGCCGAGTTCTGCGCTCTGGAGCGGCGCCGCAGCCGCGGTGGCCGCGACACGATCGATCATCCCTTGAACGCGCACGACGACTTGGCGAACGCCATCGCCGGCGCCCTGTGTCTTGCGGTCGATGCGGCCGCTCGCAATTTCGTCGCGTTCGTGCCGCCCGTCTTCATCGATCCTTCGGACTATCCCGAGGGGAGCTCCCAATTCCCATGGGAGGATATGAATCCACCCTTTGTACATCCAGCATGAAACGGAGAATGGTTATGCGTGAAAAGAAGATCCCGCTAACGGTCGACGAGCACCGAGAGTTCGGGCTTGAACTCAAGTTGGTGCGAAACACGATTGGAGAGGTGGCAACCCGCTATCCCGGCAAATCCAAGGTCGCGAAATCAGCAATCGCTGCGCTTGTCGCTCTCGGGGACTTGCGACGGGCGATGGAAAACGAGATGTCCGATCTGGTCCCCGACTATTACGAATTCATAAACATCTACTTCGGACCAATCCCGCCCTCATCGTAGTCACGGGGGTGCCGCCACGATGCTCGCCGCCTGTGCCGTCATCGTCGCGAGACCTTTGGGTTCTCGTCGGCACCGACATCACGTGGAAAAGGACGGGCTCGGGGGAACAGCGCGTACATCAAGATGCTGCGCGGGAAGTCGCGCGGCGGTCAACCTTGCTGAATTGTGACCTTCACCAAGAGCAGGCCCGCTCGCTGTATGATGCCGGTGCGGCCATCGATGGGTCGATGAATGGTCGGCGACCTGCGATGACGATTGCCCATCCCGCGGCGCCCGTCATCGGTCGCCGAGTCACAGCGATGATCTCACGCCATTGATCGAATGAATCTGCCGCGCCCTGCCCAGCTGCGTGCTGTGCCGGGCTGCGGCGTCGGGAGCAATCCCGCTCCCGAAAGGAGGTAAGTATCATGACCGACCTGATGCAGGCCCATCGCAATGGGCGAGTCGGCCTCACGAGCGGCGGTTCCTCTCTCTGATCGAGCTTGCGGACTTCGTACGTCAACAGCAGTCCCGCAGCCAATCGTCGACCGTCTCATCTCGCCGGCTCCGTGCCGTAGTGGACGAGAGCGATCCCAGAGGAGGGCTGGTGATCGAGGGCCCTGCCGGCCCGGCGGAGCCCACGCATTGGTCCTTCGGACAGATCGCCAGCCTAATTGGCGTCCCTGGGCTGGAGCACGAAGCCGGCCGAGTGATGCAGCTCGCAGCCTGACGCCAGGACCCCGCAGTGGAAGACCGCTGCGGGGTCATGGCGTTAGTGGTCACGGATAAGTCGCTGACGCAGGCGCAACAGCACTCGGTCCTGACCTCACCGATCACGAAATGACCCGAGGCGAACCGTATCTCCGGGAATTGCAACGCCTCCTGCAATTGCTGAAAACCGCCGCCGAAATGCGGGCTAAGGATCTCGGATCGCCCGCGGCAGAAGCAAAAACATGGCGTTGCAAAATCTGGTCATCCACGCCGCCGACTTTTGGGAATTGGACCTGAAGCGTCGCTTCCGCATCGATTACCACAAGGGCGCAGGCCTGACCCTGGCTTTTGAATTCGTGAAGGCACTCTTGAAGCCAATTGACGAAGTCACCGACACGCAAATCATCGCCGCAACGCGCACCGAAATTAAATTGCGGCGTCTTCCTGCCATGCAGAAGCGGCAGGCGCGCTAGGCTGTCGAGGTCGATCTGCAACGCCTGCTCAATTCCGCTTTGAAGCACTGCGGACTCCGCCCGCACCTCGTACCAAAGCCCGAATTGTGCCAAAAGCAATCGTTCAATGGTTTCACGCCAGGAGCTTCGTCGATCACGCCCGTGCGAGGTTGATAACGACGATCCCAATGGCGCAGAACGACGCAGATAGGATGCGCCGAGCGCCAAAGGGCTCATGCAGCAGCAGTGCTCCGATGGCCGCCGCCATGATCACACTGGTCTCGCGTAGTGCCGCGATCGGCGCGATGGCACCAAGGCTATAGCACCAGATGACGATACCGTAGGCGAGCATGGCGAGAAGTCCCGCAATGACTGGAAGCCGCCAGTTTACAATGAGCGCAGAGACGAACCCGCGTCCATGCACCCAACCCGCGACGACCGACATCGTCATGCCGTTGAGAACGAAGAGCCACGCGATGTAGCCTCCGGGGCTGTGGGAATGTCTCACGCCGAGGCCATCGGCGACGGTATAGGCAGCGATGGTGAGGCCCGTGGCGAGCGCCATCATGATGGCTTCCCATTTGAAACGCTCGTTCAGCTTCCGTTGCCCGGATGCGAGGCTCAGGATTCCCAGACACAATAACGCGACTCCCGCAAACTGCGCGGGCCCGAGATGTTCGCCAATCAGCGAAGGAGAGAGCATCGCCACTATGAGCGGTGCAACGCCCCGCGCGAGAGGATAGACCTGGCTCAGGTCTCCGAATCGGTAAGACCCGAGAAGGAAAATGAAGTAACCGACATGGATGACAGCCGAAAGTACGAGATAAATCCAGCTTAGCGGGGCCGGAGCCTTTACGAAGAGCAGAATTATTAGGCCCACGACCATCCCCGTCATGTTCATGAGACAGGTCGTCCTGAGGCGGTCGGTGGATGTCTTGAGGATGGCGTTCCAGCTCGCGTGCAATAGAGCCGCAAGCAGGACCAGCCCGGTCACCAACGGCCCAAGGCTGGATGTCGTCACCGGTGTTCCGGGATCGGGATGATCGTGTAGATTATCGGCAGCGCTTCCGCGGCGCTACGGCAGTATGGCGCCACATAGCAGCGCCAGCACGGCACGCCAGCGGCTCTCAGGCATTCGCGATGGAATTGGTGATGCCGATTCTCCGTTACGTCGCAGCTCAGCAGCCTGCGTCATGTATTCGTCTGCGAAACCCTTGAGCATTTCCAAGGTAGCGGGATCGGTGCAGCTTCTCATCAGCCGCAAACACTGCCGCGCCTTCTTTTCATACAGCTCGGCAAACATGGACGGGTACTCCCGGGTCTAAGCAGAGCACCACGATAAATCAATCGAGTGGACCGTCAATGCCTTACCGCAGCGTCTGTGCGCACGCCCATCGGGCCCGTGACTGTGTGTCGATTTGTTCAGCCAGCACATTTTTTTATTGGCGCTGATTGTCCGTCGCCACAGACGCCAACACCGCATTCTCGCTTTCCGGATTGAGATTAAAGACGAGATACGTAAGCGGCAAATTGCCGGGGTTGCTCCATTGATAAGAAAGCTCGGCTGGCTCGTAGGACACCGAACCCGGACCCTTGGCCACCGTCACGCCCTTTGCGCTCTCCGCTCCGAACCCGGACAAAACGAAGTGCAGGGCTGCCCCGGAGCGGTGATGTAGCACGTCGGGGGGCGCCTGATGCGGTAAGGTCGCTCTTATGAGACTCAGAACATAGCTACCTTCCCGGAGACCTGGAATTGGTGAACTCGAGCGATAAAGCTCGCGGGCACCGATCGGCGATATGTCGGGCAATTCAGGAAAGGCGATCGGCGAGAGCAGGAATTGAAGGTAGACCGACGGTTCCTCGGTGACAGCTTTCAACACCACTCTGGCCCCGGCCGGGATGAAAATCCCGCTCCCCGCGGAGACTGGTGTTGCCTTCCCATCGACCGAAACCACTGTCGCACCGGAGACCTGGTAGAAGAATCCGATCGCGGTCGATACACCATTCACTTCATCTGACCAAAGACTACCGCCAATCACTCTGATGTAGAGAGGTACTGCGGTTACCTCGGGCAGTGTGGTTGCGGCGACGATGGTTGCCTCTTTTGACGTCGAGTGCGTCACAGTTTGAGCGGGAACGGGCGTGGCGAAGACTACAAGGAGCAGCGTAAGAGCGATTCTTCCGTAGTGCATGCTGACCTCCATTGCCCGAGTAAACCGGTTGGGCTGTTTGCCGCCGGCAGATCTTGATCGACCCGCTGCGATTTGGCGTGGAGACACACTGTAATCAAGCTTTCGCTTATTGCCCGGCGCGCAATCGCGCACTCCCTTGTAGGCACGAAACCAGAAATCGAACCGATCCCAATCTCGGGAGAACAGCGCCTGCTCGCATTGGGTCAAAGCGAATTCGGCGAATGCTTGGTTTCGACCGATACGCCGTCGCCTCCTGGCGGTCCAGAGATCAACCACTGGCGGTTCAGTCATCGTGACCCTCCACTCGGTAGAGGTGGGTTCGGTACCGATGGGACATTCCGAGCCGACGATCGCGATCGAGATTTTACCTTGAGTCGGCTCGGCTGCAACTCCCCGGCAGATTCAAGTATGGGGTAGGCCGCCGAGCAGATATGTGAATGGATACGCTTGAGGTCTCTGAGCACGTCGAGATGAAGCGAGCTGGTCTCGATACTCTCCGGGCGGCCCTCGCGCAGTCGAGCGAGGTGATTTTCGGCGGCGAGACGCTCCGCCTCCCGTATCTGAACCTTTTCACGGAGCAATTGGCGCGCAATCTTGACGTCGCCCGAGATGAATACGCCGAGAGCTAGTTTCAAATTATCGACCACCTTTGCGTGGAAGGTTTTGAGTTCTGTCTCGCCTTCATTCGAGAAGGCCAGTTGGCGCTTGATCTTCTTGGCTGCAAGCTCCATCAAATTCTTGTCAATGATGTCGCCGATATGCTCGAGATTGATCGTGAGGGCGATAATCTCCATCGCTCGCCGGCCGTCTTGCTCCTCCAGACTTTCTCGCGTCACCTTGGTCACGTAAAGCATGATCGCCGTGTCGAGCCGATCGACGGCATTATCCATTCGAGAGATTTCCGCCACCAGTTTGCGATCGTTGGCCATGAGGGCAACGATGCTCTGACGCAGCATGCCTTCGATGATGTCGCCCATGTGCAGGACTTCTCGCGCCGCGCAAGCTAATGCCACGGCTGGGGTATCGATCGCGGACTGATCAAGATATAGTGCCGCCCCCGGGTCGGCTGCGGGCCGTCGCTCCGGAAGAAATCGCGCGAGCAGCCAAGCGACGCCATTCAATGGGCCAATGAACAACAAGGCCATCACAATGTTGAATGCAGAGTGAAAGTTCGCGACGCTACGAGCTTGGTTCGGATCGATTGCGAAGATGGCGTGCGCGATCGCCGGCAGGAAGGGCAATGCGATAGCGCATCCGACAAGACGATTAACGAGGTTGCCGACGGGAAGTCGACGACTCGCCGGATTCTCTGCCTTCCCGGTCTCAAACAGAGGGTTGACGGCGCTGCCGAGGTTGGCCCCTAGCACCAGGGCGAGCGCGGCCTCGGGGGTCACGAAGCTTGAGTACGACAAGGACATCGTCAGAATCACGACGGCGACGCTGGAATGCGCGGCCCAAGCCAGCAGACCACCCAGCAGCACGTTTAGGATCGCGTAGCCGGTAATGAGATGCAGCAGGGACCGCACACCAGGTGCGAGCTCTGCGGGGGCCAGTGTTTCGAGGAGAATGTGTAGTGCGAGCAGCATCAGTCCGAGACCGATCGCTGCTCTTCCAAGATCGTGCGTGCGCGTGCGGCTACCGTGATTGAACGCAAGAACACCAACCACAAGGAGCACGGGGGCGGCTGCAGTCACGTCGAAGGACATGACCTGGACCACAATCGTGGTTCCGACATTGGCGCCGAGCATCAATGCCAAAGCCGGCACCAAATCGAGCACGCCGCTCGCGGTAAACGAGCTTGCCATCAGCGCCGTTGCGGTGCTGCTTTGCAGTATTGCGGTAATGCCGATTCCGACGAGGAAGGCCGCAAACCGGTTCTTGAGCGCTTTGCCGAGGAAGCGCCGCAGATCGGCGCCGAAAGCGCGCACGATCCCGCTGCGGACCATGTGCAGCCCCCAGATCAGCAGTGCGACGCCACCCAGGAGATCGAGAAGAACCAGCTTACTCATGGTCGCTTACTCATGCTCGCGCTCTGGCGAGCGACTAGTACAATAATAAACCTCTAACACCAAACAAACGAGATGAAATTCGTTGCGGTCAGCAAAAAGGTACAATCGAGCGCCCTATTGCAAGCCAGCGGATGAACGAGCTTGCAGCCCGCCGCGAGCTTTGCAAGTTATAGGGCGTTGGAGGTTACCGCCAAATTGGGAACGGGGGGACATATGAACGGGAACACTTTTCTTGCACTAGTGCTCACCGCAGGTGCCAGCCTCGGAATCGTGCAGTCGGCCACCGCCCAGCCCGCGAAAAAGCCCCGTGGTATCGACCAAATCGAGACGGTGGTCGTGATCTATGCCGAAAACCGCAGCTTCGACAATCTCTATGGTTACTTTCCCGGCGCCAACGGCCTGCAGCACGTAACGCCCGCGCGGTACAGACAGCACGACCGCGATGGCTCCGTGCTGAAGGAGCTGCCGCCGATCTGGGAGGGACTTACCGGCAAGGGAGTGACACCCGCGATCACCGAGGCGCAGACCGAGCACCTCGCCAACAAGCCGTTCGCCATCGACGATCCGAAGGGATTCAATCTACCTCTGAGTATTGCTACCCGAGACCTCTGGCATCTCTTCTATGAGAACCAGATGCAGATCGACGGCGGCAAGAACGACAAATTCGTGGCTTTTGCCAATTCAGGCGCGCTGGTGATGGGGCATTACGACACCAACGCTTCAAAGCTGCCGATGTGGAAGTTGGCACGCGAGTACGTGCTCGCCGACAATTTTTTCATGGGCGCGTTCGGTGGCTCATACCTCAATCACTTCTGGCTGATCTGCTCCTGCACGCCGAAATACCCAAATGCCGATCAGAGCCCAGCCAAGGACCAAATTGCGGTGGTGAGCCCCGACGGCGTGAGCCTAAAGCTAGCGGCAAGCTCCCCGAAATCGGCGATTGATGGTGGACCGAAATTCGAGCACGACGGCACCATCACGCCTGGCGACTTCTATGCGGTCAATACGATGGCCCCGCCCTACCAGCCTAGCTACGTCAAGCCCGCGCCGGGCGGCAATTCCGCGTTCGCCGATCCAAAAGCGCCCAACACCTTGCCACCACAGACTATGCTGAACATCGGTGACCTCCTATCGGCCCGCGGCATCACTTGGGCCTGGTATGCGGGTGCCTGGCAGGCGGTGCTCGACCATGGCAATTCGGACCCAGTCCCGGCCTTCCAGTACCATCATCAGCCCTTCAATTACTTCGAGAATATGGCGCCTGGCGCTGCGGCGCGGAAGGAGCACATTCGCGACGGTGGACTCGGCGGCGTCGAGTTCATCAAGGCGATCGATGCCGGCACACTGCCGCAAGTCGCCTTCTACAAGCCGCAAGGCAATCTTAACGAGCACCCTGGATACGCCGCAGTGCTGAGCGGCGACCAGCATATTGCCGACCTGATCGACCACTTGGAAAAGGGGCCGCAGTGGAAGCACATGCTGATCGTCGTCACCTACGACGAAAACGGCGGCTTCTGGGACCACGTGGCGCCACCCAAGGCCGACCGCTGGGGCCCGGGCTCGCGCGTTCCCGCCATTATCATCTCACCCTTCGCCAAACGGCATTACATCGATCACACGCAGTACGACACCACCTCAATCCTGCGCTTCATCACCAAGCGGTTCCGGTTGGAGCCGCTGCCCGGGCTCATTGTGCGCGATCAGGCGCTCAAGGCGAATCATCAGAAGCCCATGGGTGATCTCACCAATGCGCTAACGGTCGTGTCGAAATAGCAGATGTATTCAATGTCTGCGTCGAGGCAAGTGCGGTGGTCAGCTTAATGTTACTTCGACGTTTCCGCTCACTCTCATTGTTTTGCGTCGTTCGCACAAAGCATCGGATTGAGCATCCATGCGAGAGGGAGGGTCACAAGCACGACTGCCGCAATCGCAAGCCCGCCATCGTGCCCGCGTAGAGGCCACGCAAGGCGCCAATTGCAGCATAGTTGATGCCGAATACCATCTGAAAGGTGGGCAGCAGCACATAGAGCGTATCGGTCAAGCCGAAGGGTCCAAACGAGAAGGATCGCCATAACGCCTCCCGCGTTCCCTTGCGCGGCCGTCATTCAATCCCAGGCGCCGTGCGACCGCAATTCAACCGTTGGCCGCCGTTTCATCCGCGAAAATACGCTGGTAAATATCGACGCCAAAACTCTTCGGCAACGGCTTGGCCTCGCGCAAGCGGAAGCTTCTGGCCCCGTCCTCGCCCCGCTCCGCGCGCAGGAACAGCACCCGATCGTCGTCGAGGAACAACCGGGCGAACTCGTACATGTGCGAGACGAAGAACACCGTGACGTCGTTTTCGAGCAGGGCCAACACAATCTGCCGCGCGATCTCGGAGCCTTCTCGCTCATGAGTGGCGGCAAACGACTCGTTGAACAGCACCAACCCACCGCGGCGGATGCGGTCGGCAATCGCACTCATGCGCACGAGCTCTTCGTCGAACTTGCCGCTCTGCATGCTCCGGTCCTCCTCGCGTTTGTAGTGCGCAAAGAGGCCGGTATGAAGCGACGAGGCAAAGGCATCGGCGGTGACAAACAGTCCACATTGCAGCATCAGCTGAGCGAGGCCGACGCTGCGCAAAAAGGTCGACTTTCCGCCGCGGTTCGCCCCGGTAATTATCACGAGCGGCCTGCTGTCCGCGTCGACATCGTTTCCGACGGCCCGGCGGCCCATGGTCAAGCTAAGGCAGACGTCGCGGAGGTTGCGGCACGAGAAGCGCCGCCGGCTGTCGCAAGCTTCCGGGAAGGTGACCGACTCGCCGATCCGGTCGAGGTGGTCTTTGAGATTGAGACAACCGATATAGAAGGCAAGTTCCGCCCTGAGCGCCACCAGGAAGCCGACTACGTGCACCGCAGATTGGTAGATGGCGTCGGAGATCAAGCTGACGCCGCGATTTTTAAGTTCTCCGAACGCCTGGGCTCCGGCTTCGTCGCGCGGATTCAATTGCAGCGTGAAGCTCCGCGCGCCGGGGCTAAGTACCGCGCGAAGCCAGCTCAGATCCCGCGGCTGAGGCTTGCGCAGCATCGTGCCCACGCCTTTGCCGCCATCGCCGACCTGCGCGCTCAAAAGGATGCCTTTGCGAAAAGTCAGGTTGTTCAAATCCGTTCCGGCTGCCTCCAGGTAAGCGTCGTCGAGATCACGCGCGAGCGTGCCGAAGAACTGCCGAAATCCCTGCGACGTGAAACAGCCCGCATGCGCGGAGCAGGCATCGCGGAAGCGACGGAGGACCCCGAGACAGTTCTGCAGCACGCGAACGCCGCTCCCCACCATCATCGACGGGTCCCGCCCATAAAGATTGAAATCCCAGCTTCGCTCCCGCCCGAATGGCTCAATCGCGATCGCATAGAATTGCCGGACGACCGTCGGATTCGCGAGACAGTCCTTAAGAATGTCCTGCCGGTAGCGGATGGTGGCGACGTCGTTGGTCCATGCGCCGGCGCATGCCGCGGCCATAACATCGTAGAGATACCGGTCGTCTGCGGCAGCCGCGCTCAACAAGACGTCCAGCTCGAGATCTTGGGCAAAGCAGAGCGGCTTTTGCGGCGGGGCCGCGTCGAAATCCCGGTCGGGATGCATCAGGAACGTCTTCATGGACGCACTCTCGTCACCAGCTGCTCGTAAGTGACTCCCCGTTTTCTGGCGAGCGAGAGCGCGTAGGCAAGCCCATCGGCGGGCTTGCGCACTAACTCGAAGGTCCGACGGGCGGGGTCCTCGGGGACGACGGTACTCACCATGCTGACGGTTTTTTCGCTCAGCGTTGACAGAATGTCGAGGAAGGTCACGCACACGCCGATGGCGCCGGTTGCCAGGATTCGCCGGAGCACATTCGTGCTGAGGAATATCTGATCTTCTAGGCTGGTCGAATTAAAGATCTCATTGAGCACGACGACGCTATCGGGAGTCATCGCCTCGCAGCTCCGGCGCAGGCGAACGAGCTCCTCCTCGAGCTTGCCGCGCAGGTTGGTAATGTCCTCTTCGCGCTCGAAATGGGTAAAAATCCGGTCAGCGAGAAACAGCCGCGCCTGCTTTCCTGGCACAGGACAGCCGAGGCCGGCCAGAAAGTGTAGTTGGCCGAACATGCGGGCGAAAGTAGTTTTGCCGCCCTGGTTCGGACCTGAGACCACGATCAGGCGCTCTGCACATTCGAGGTAGAAGCTGTTGCAGACGATAGGGCGCTGCTCTTTGACTAGCTTCGCGGCCAAGGCAAGGTCGAAACTTGCCGAGACGCTCGTGTCCTTGTCGGATGCGGACACCTTGGGGTGGCAGAACGGCAGACCGGCCTGCTTGAGCGGATTGATGAAAGCGAGATAGGCGACGAAAAAGCCGATCTCGCGATCGAAGGCCGCAACGGCGGCGTCGACGAAGCGCGAATGACGGGCGACAAAGTCCTCCAGAAGGCGGAATTGATCAGGGAACAGTCGCCCGACGAACTCGAGGATCGCCGTCTCGATGTGATTGAGCGAAAAATCGTCCTTCAACCGCGTTGGAAGAAGGGGCTCCACCTGCGTCTGCCTGAACCTCGCGAACCGTTCGAGAATCGTCACCGCGTAGTCGGGCTCGGATGCGTATTTGCGCACCGTCACCTTGTCGCCGCGAAACAGCATGCCGTAGCTGATCTTCCCCAGCGTCTCCCGGAGATTTCGCGCTTCCGCCGCCAGCCGGGTAAACGGTTCGGAACCAGCGTAACCGGCGAGGTAGGCCTGAAGGTCCTTGAGCCCCTCGGACCCGAGAGAGAGCGACTGCAGGCCGCGAAGAAGGGCTTCGACCGCTTCGCAATAAAGCGCGGCTGCGCGCAGGATAACCATATGGCGGTGGCGTTTCTCGGAGATCTTGCCGGCATAGGCAAGGTTCGCACGGACCAGGCGCATCGCCTCGCAAAACACGGGGAAAATGCGAAACACTTCGGGCCGCTCGACGTCGGCGAAAACGGCCTGCCGGTAGCGGACGATCTCTTCGTTCCGGTAAGCGGTGTAGAAGATCGGCCGCAGGACCTCCTCGTCGCGCTTAGCCACGATCGCTGTTATCACTTGATCGAGATTCAGGTCGATGAAGCAAGCCGGCTGATCGGTGCGCTCCGCGCGCGCCTCCTCCAATCCCGGTGGAAAGAGAATGCTGCGAAAGACGGGGGGCTTGGCTCGCGCCGAAACCAGTCGCCCGCCGGTTTGCGACGGCAGATCAACGGGACGAAGATGTCGCTGCTGGCCTTTTACGGCGTCGCGCGGCAGCCGCTCGACCGGCGCAACAGGACGGGAATTCGGACCGTAGGTTCTTGCCATGACCCTGCCTCGGCGACCGAGATTGGCGCGCGGTTTAAACGGCAGGAGTCATCAGCACTAGAGGCGTGAGAGGGGACCCCATCCCTTTCAGTAGATATAGATATGCCTACGCGCAGCGTCAATGCCGCCAGGCATGGCGGCTGCGCCATCATCTGACGGCTTCGGCCGCGCGAGCCATCCTGAACGGGTTTTCGAAGACCGCGTCGCCGCCAAGTTCGCGCTCGATTTCGAGGAGGCGGTTGTATTTCGCAATTCTCTCGCCGCGGCAGGGTGCGCCGGCCTTGATCTGCCCGCCGCCCATCGCCACCGCAAAATCTGCTAGGAACGTATCTTCCGTCTCACCCGAGCGGTGGGAGACGACGTAGTCCCACCCGGCCTTGCGGCAGAGGTTGATGGCGTCGATGGTTTCGGTCACCGTGCCGATCTGATTGAGCTTGATCAAAGCGGCATTGGCCGTCTTCTCCTCAATACCCCGGCGTATGAACGAAGGATTGGTAACAAAATTGTCGTCGCCGACGATTTGGATGCGCGCGCCCAGCGCCGAAGTCAGATTCCGGAACCCGTCCCAATCGCTCTCCGCCAAACCGTCCTCGATGGACACGATCGGATAGGAGGCGACCCACTTGCCGTAGAGATCGATCATGTCGGCGGCGCTCTTACGCCCGTCTTTGGATCGCGCCAGATCATACGCGCCGTCCTGATAGAAGGAGCTCGCCGCAGGATCGAGGGCGATTGCGATATCTTTCCCCGGCTGGTATCCCGCCCGCGCGATCGCCCTCACGATCAGCTCACACGCGGCCTCGTTGCCCGCAAGCAGCGGCGCAAATCCGCCCTCGTCGCCGACGGAAGTCCCGGCCCCGGCTTCCTCGAGAAGGGCGCGCAAGGCGTGATAGGTTTCCGCGCCATACCGCAGCGCTTCGGCGAAACTTGGCGCGCCTACGGGCGCGATCATGAATTCCTGGAAATCGAGGCTGATCACGGCACGGAAGCTAAATAACAGGGCCAAAGCAGGTCATTATCAGGGCTGATAGGCTAGATATTAGGGCGGTAACAGGCGGCGATGAGGAGTAACTCATCTCACGCGGCAACAGCCCCTGCGAGGAGGTCCGATCGCCGACCGATGCAGCAATGCGACCGCGCGTCTGGCTCTCGATTAGCGGGCTCGGTGCCCTGCCGATCCTCAATCTGGGAGGATCGTAATATTGGGCATGAAACGGAGGCCCTGGGCCTCGTTTTCCGTGAGCCGTATTGCCTGGCGTCATCGGGGGGATCAGCCTGCTGCTTGCTCTTTTTGCGCTCAATCTGCTGCCAATTGACTATGCGGCCGCTGCGGCCGCTGCTCTCGTTCTGCTCGGGATCGGGCTCATGGTCGCGGAAGCTTTCATCGGCGCCTTTGGAGTGATCGGCATCGGCGGCATCGCCGCTTTTGTGTTCGGCTCCATTGTCATGTCCCGGCCGACGGCTTCCGGCTTCGGTCTTTCGATTGCGGTCGTGATTGGTGCCACCATTGTGACGGCGGGATTCTCTTTGCTCGTTCTTGCTATGCTCCTGGGCTCACGGCGACGGCCGGTCATCACTGGAAGAGAGGCATTGATCGGCGCGACAGGTGAGACGACGACGGACTGGCACGGAGAGACAGGGCGGGTGCGTGTCCATGGGGAGATTTGGCTGGCCCGAGCGTCCCACAACCTTTCATCCGGGGCGTCAATCAAAGTGGTAGGGCGGGAGGGTCTCGTGCTGATCGTAGAGCCCGTCTAAGCGGCGGTTCAATTTCGTAAAAGGGAGGCAGATCCATGATTGCTGCCGCATCGATCCTGATCGTTGTCGTGATTTTGGTGCTCGTTACCCTCTCAAGGGCAATCCGGATTTTCCGAGAATACGAACGCGGCGTCATGTTCACGCTCGGGCGCTATACGGGGACCAAAGGACCGGGCCTCGTCCTGATTGTGCCAGTGATGCAGCAGGTGGTACGCGTCGACTTGCGCATCGTCGTTGTCGAAGTACCGCCCCAGGACGTGATCTCCAGGGACAATGTCTCGGTCAAAGTGAGCGCCGTCATCTACTTCCGCGTCGTCGACGCCGAGCGGGCGGTCATCCAAGTGAGCAATTACTTGGAGGCGACGAGCCAACTGTCCCAGACCACGTTGCGGTCGGTGCTCGGAAAGCACGAACTCGACGAGATGCTTGCGGAACGCGACAAACTCAACATCGATATTCAGGACGCGCTCGATAAGCAGACGGAGGATTGGGGAATCAAGGTTTCGAACGTCGAGATCAAACGCATCGACCTCGAAGAGAGCATGGTTCGTGCAATCGCCCGACAGGCCGAAGCAGAGCGCTCGCGCCGCGCCAAGGTCATCAATGCTTTGGGCGAGGAGCAGGCGGCGCAAAAGCTGCTCGAGGCCGCGCGGATCCTGGCGCCACTGCCGCAGGCGATGCAGCTTCGCTATCTCGCCACTCTCTTCGAGATCGCAGGCGAGCGCACCTCGACCATCGTCTTCCCGTTTCCCATCGAAATGTTACAACTTTGGATGACGCAAACGAAGTCTACGCCGGGCGAGAGCTCCTGAGCGTCACACCGGTAGCAACGATGAGGTGAATTATCGCTGTTCCGGCAACTCTCAGCCCCGAAGAAGCGGCAAGCCACGTTGGCGAGACTGCTACCGTCTGCGGCACCGTTGCATCAGCCGACTACGCGACACGCTCGCGCGGACAGGCAATTGGGCAAGGCTTACCCGCACCAGGTCTTCACCATCGTAATTTGGGGCAGCGACCGTGCAAAGTTTGGGACGCCTGAAACCGCGCCCCAGGGCAAGCAGGTTTGCGCGACCGGCGTCATTCAACTCTTTCGCGGATTGCCAGAGGTGATCGTTCGCGATCCAGGCAGCTAGTTCAAGAGTGAGCCCTACCAAGCGCCGCGGTGCCGTTTTGCGGCTTGCTCCACGAGTTGACAAAGCGCATTCTGCCAAGATCGGTGTGACGATGGCCCCCGGGTAAACGCCGCTTGAGAGACAACGCCTGCCTCCAGAAGAGAGGTTGCGCGCGCTCCCGCCCATAGCGGAGGAGAGCCAGCATGGCGATAGAGCCTGCCTATATCATTCAAGCGAATATTCTGCGCTACCAAGGCCTATTGAAGAAGCCAGACATCACGGCCGTGACGCGCAAGAGGATAGAGAAGCTGATCACCGAAGCTCGCATAAACTTGGGTCTTGCTGAGATTGAAGAGCCTAGGCGATAGCGGAGGCAGCGAAAATCTGGGCCGCCCCGCCAACCGCTGCCATTGCAGTGACGAAGGTGGCTTGCAGCGGCTCCGCGTCACGCAGCGTAGGACCATGCGGCAGCTACGCGCCACTGAAGGGTACCCAGTAGTAACCGCCGCGCCGGCATTCGAGCCGGAGGACATCGCCCGCGTAGCACTCACGCGCTTCAGCCCGGCGCGACCGGATGAGGCCGGTGGCGATAGCGCGAGCGAGTTTCGTTGGACCTGGCATCCGGCTCCGCATCTATAGCCAGCCAGCCAGTGCGCCAATCCCGAACCCTACGCCGGTCCAACAAGTGACACCGAACATGATGCAGCCAAACAAGACCCAACCTGGATGACGGAATTGCGCTGCGTTGACGGTTTTCCGCCGTGGGAGGTCGTTGATGAGCGCGAGAGACAACCGCATTAGAGGCTCCTTCGCCCCCTGGTAGATATGGGGATGCCGGCGGAAGCAGCAACCGCATGTCTGGTGGCGCGCGCCGTCTTGCTTCGCAACCGCGACCGAACCCCAGGCACTGTGAGCTAGTAAATGAGCACACCAACTTTTTCGGCGCTTCGAGACTTCATCGTGTACAAGATGCGGATGTCACATATCTGTCAGCCGGTGATGTTCAAGGTCCTCATCGAAGGTGGCGGCCATCCTCGAAGTTCTCCATCACGTATCCCTTCGGTGTGTTCGGACCGATCCTGATGCTTTTCGGCTTAATACCAAGTGGGCCCGAGGAGCTTCGCCAATTGCTTTGGAGTGATCGAGTGGCCGTGGCGAAATTCGGGCCAGGGCCGATCTTCTCGCTTTCCTAGTGGGTTGAATGTGAGTGGCTCGATAGACATCCGTTTGGGAAAGGGCGGGAAGCGAATATAATTTCCGTCATGGAATGGAGGACTTGACCATGTTCCTGTGCTGCGGCGGCCGGAGAGCGCGCGGTCGCGAAGAGCTTGAGGTGCGCGAGACTGCTTCACGCGCCATGGAGATTTTGAAGGAGCGGTTCGCGAAGGGCGAGATAGACAAGGCTGAGTTCGAGGAAAAGCGCAGAGTTATTTTGGAGCCGCAAGCGGCGGTGCGTTGAAAGCGCTGACGCCCGTTCACGCGGTCGTGGGTTCTCAACGCCCAAGCTTGATCCGACTCTCTGTGCGTCGCTCGCTAAGAGCCGTTGTTCCGAGACGTTTGGATGACAAGAGGCCGTCAATCGACGAAGCATGACTCGGGTCATGGCGAGGCGGACAGGCACTTTATGCCCGTAAGGCATTGGCTCCGGTGGGGACGCCACGGCGCGTTCATGAAGGCGTCATGACAGGGAAATGACCGGCCCGTTCAACCAGATCGATCATCTGGGCTGCCGCATGGATCGTCAAAGGGTGAGAGGTGAAGCCCGGCCTCGGAGAGTGGCGCCGCGCGACTCAGTCGATCAGCTTGAGCGACACGGCCGAGGGTCTCCCATCAAGTCCGGCGGCAACCTCATACTGAAGAGTCTGGCCAGCCGTCAATGATTTCCATCCCGCCTGCTCGACGGCGAAGCTCCGAACCAGAACGTTCGCGCTCCCGTCCGTCGGCTTGATGTAACCATTACCCATGACGGGATTGAACCATTGCACCTTGCCTGTTGCCACCGAAGTTCCTCCATCTTGATGATGAATCCCGGAAGGATCCCGGTTGCGGCGACCGGTCACTGGCAAGCCATCAGCGCTGCCGTCTTCAAGGAGCGCGATGGTTCTCTTCAGTGAAGCAGCGCGGTAAGCGACCCTAGAAATCCATGCCGCCCATGCCGCCCCCCGGCATCGGGTGGGAAACCTTCTTCTCGGGCATCTCGGCAACCATCGCCTCGGTGGTGATGAGGAGCGCGGCGATCGACGCTGCACCTTGCAACGCCAGGCGCACGACCTTGGCCGGGTCGATGATGCCGGCCTTCACCATGTCGGTGTAGTTGCCGGTCTGTGCGTCGAAGCCGTAATTGGCGTCTCCCTTCTCGAGGAGCTTGCCAACGACAACCGAGCCGTCTGCGCCGGCATTCTCGACAATCTGCCGCGCGGGAGTCCGTAGCGCACGCCGTATGATGTCGATGCCGACTTTCTGATCGTCGTTCTCCGGCTTCAGCCTGGCGAGCGCCTTGATGCCGTAGAGCAGCGCAACACCGCCGCCGGCGACCACACCTTCCTCGACCGCGGCCCGGGTCGCATGCATCGCGTCTTCGACGCGGTCCTTGCGCTCCTTTACTTCGATTTCGGTCGCGCCACCGACGCGCATGATCGCAACGCCGCCAGCCAACTTCGCCAGCCGCTCCTGCAGCTTCTCTTTGTCATAATCCGAAGTTGTTTCCTCGACCTGCGCCCTGATCTGGCCGATCCGGCCCTCGATATCCTTCTTCTTGCCGGCGCCGTCGATGATCGTGGTATTCTCCTTGTCGATCCGGACTTTCTTGGCCTTGCCCAGCATGTCAAGCGTGACATTCTCGAGTTTGATGCCCAAGTCCTCGGAGATCAGCTGACCGCCAGTGAGCACAGCGATGTCCCCCAGCATCGCCTTGCGGCGATCGCCGAAGCCCGGGGCCTTTACCGCCGCGACCTTTAAGCCGCCACGCAGCTTGTTCACCACCAGCGTGGCAAGCGCCTCTCCCTCGATGTCCTCGGCAACGATTAGCAGCGGCTTGCCACCCTGCACCACGGCCTCGAGCAAGGGAAGTATTGCTTGCACGCCCGGCAGCTTCTTCTCGTGCAGCAGAATGTACGGCTCCTCGAGCTCGCAGATCATCTTCTCGGCATTCGTGATGAAGTAGGGCGAGATATACCCGCGGTCGAACTGCATGCCCTCGACCACGTCGAGCTCGGTCTCCAGGCTCTTCGCCTCCTCGACCGTGATCACGCCCTCGTTGCCAACCTTCTGCATCGCCTTGGCGATCATCTCACCGATCTCGTGGTCACCATTGGCCGAAATTGCACCGACTTGTGCGATCTCCGCATTCGTCGAAACCTTCTTGGAGCGCTTCTTCACGTCCTCTACAACGGCCTCGACGGCCATGTCGACGCCGCGCTTCAGATCCATCGGATTCATGCCTGCGGCTACCGCCTTCACGCCCTCGTGTACGATCGCCTGGGCTAGAATCGTGGCGGTCGTCGTGCCATCGCCGGCGAGATTGCTGGTTTGGGTGGCGACCTCCTTGACCATTTGTGCGCCCATGTTCTCGAACTTGTCGGAAAGCTCGATCTCCTTGGCCACTGTCACGCCATCCTTGGTGATGCGCGGCGCGCCGAACGATTTGTCGAGCACGACATTGCGGCCCTTGGGCCCCAGTGTCACCTTGACGGTGTTGGCGAGTATGTCGACGCCGCGCAGCATCCGCTCGCGTGCGTCGCTGCTGAAACGAACTTCCTTCGCTGCCATGATGATCTCCCTATGCGGCCTTCCGCTTAGCAGCGGCGCCTTCAATGATCCCCAGAATGTCGGATTCCTTCATGATGATGAGCCCCTCACCATCAAGCTTGACCTCGCTGCCCGACCACTTGCCGAATAGGATCCGGTCGCCTGCCTTCACGTCCAAGGGATGAACCTTGCCGTCCTCCCCTCGAACGCCCGAGCCCACCGCGACCACCTCGCCCTCCTGGGGCTTCTCCTGGGCGGTATCAGGAATGATGATGCCACCGGCGGTCTTGGCTTCCTGCTCGATCCGACGGACCAAGACACGGTCATGCAAAGGACGAAATTTCATCCAGGCTCTCTTCTGTTGTTTGGCGCTCTCGGTCTGAGAGTGACAGTGCACATGGGGGGATGGCGTGAGATTGTCAATACACGTGGGCGCCTGTTAGTTGATTTAACGCGGTGTGCGCCTCCTCGGTTAGCGTCCTTGGTCGTGGTGTAAATCGGGCGTGAGCGCGCGGCGGGCGGAATGCCCCATTACATGGAGCCCGACGCGCGCGGGGAGCGAGGTGGTCATTGGGCCG
>Ga0335079_10002726_pt1 | contig 20302 bp, 19 predicted proteins | sample Lox_Sample_33_FD_206719 | JGI IMG/M metagenome (GOLD analysis project Ga0335079, IMG submission 206719) | Soil microbial communities from Loxahatchee National Wildlife Refuge, Florida, United States - Lox_Sample_3.3 | ecosystem: Environmental > Terrestrial > Soil > Wetlands | place: USA... | reverse complement strand
GCAAAGACCGCATCGAAAAACACTGGGCCCTCATGGCCGCGCCCGAATCCATGGACAAAAACATCCGTAAGTTTGAAGAAATCGGCACCCACCCTGCCGCCATGCACAACGCCACGCTGCAAGCCCTCGAGTTCCACGAGCAGATGGGCGCCGAACGCAAATACGCCCGGCTTTGCTACCTCAAACAGCGCTGGGCCGCGCGCCTCTTGCAAATCCCTGGCGCCAAAATGCTCGCCCTCCCGGACCCCGCCAACTCCGGCGCCTTCGCCACCATTCACTTCGACGGCATCGAGCCCGGCAAACTGACCGACGCGCTGCTGGCCCAGCACAACATCTTCACCACGCCGATCGTCATGCCGTTCCTCAACGGCATCCGCATCTCTTCGAACGTCTACACCAGCCCCGCCGAAGTGGACACCTTCAGCGACGCCGTCTCTTCCGTCATCCGCTCCATGCGCGCCTAGCGGCAAACGGCGTTGCCTTACGCGCGGTGCCGGCATCCTTGCCGGCTTCTCGCACTCGTGTCACGCAGGGGCGCCACCGCTTGCGCTCCATCTAGGCAACCAACAAGGCACTCGCCTCGTTATTAGCTCTTCCGGTGCAGCCCAGCGGCGAGGCTCCCGGCATCTCTTCCCCTGGCGCTCCGCTAACAACTCCCTAACAAACTGCAAAGGACTTTTTCGGCCTCCGCCGACTAGGATTATGATTACAGCGCCCGTGAAGCTCTATTCGCTATTGCAATTCCTGGTGTTCCTGGCCATCGTCACCGCCCTCGTCAAACCTCTGGGCGGCTACCTGGAAAAAGTTTTTTCGAGCAAACGCAGCGCGCTCGACGGCTTATGCCTCCCCATCGAAAGGCTCCTCTACCGCATCGCGGGAATCGACCCCGAGCGCGAAATGTCCTTCGCCGAGTACGCCACGAGCTTCATTCTCTTTAGCCTAACCGGCACGTTGCTCCTCTACGCCATTCTCCGGCTGCAGCGCTTTCTTCCCTGGTTCTATCCCTCCTACCACACCACGCCCCTCGCCCCAGACCTGGCCATGAACACCGCCATCAGCTTCTCGACCACCAGCACGTGGCAAGCCTACGGCGGCGAGACCACAATGAGCTACTCGCTGCAAATGCTCGGTCTGTGCGCGCAAAATTTCCTCGCCGGCGCCGCGGGATTGGCCGTGGGCGTCGCGTTCATGCGCGGCCTAGCACGCCAGGCTTCGCACACACTCGGCAATTTCTGGGTTGACCTGACGCGCGCCTTGTTTCGCGTGCTCCTTCCCGGCGCGGTCCTCGGCGCGGTGCTCCTGGTGTGGCAAGGCGTGCCCATGAATTTTCATCCCTACGCCACGGCCACGGTCGTCGAGGGCGCAAAACAAGTAATCCCACAAGGTCCGGTAGCCGCGCTCGAAATCATCAAAAACCTCGGTACCAACGGCGGCGGCTTCTTCGCCGCGAATGGCGCTCATCCCTACGAGAATCCCACGCCGCTCTCCAATTTCATCGAACTGCTGGCCATCGTTCTTCTGCCTGCGGCTTTCACCAACACCTTCGGCAGAATGGTCGGCCAGCCCCGCCAAGGCTGGTTCTTCTACGCAGTGATGGTCTTGCTCTTCAGCAGTGGAATCTTTTTCGTGCAGCACTTTGAACAACGCGGCAATCCGCTCCTGCAGAGTGTTGATGCGCAACATCATGCGCAGCAGTCCGGCGGCAACATGGAAGGAAAGGAAGTGCGCTTCGGCATCGGCGCCTCCGCGCTCACTGCGGTCGTCACCTCCAACGCGGCCACCGGCTCTACCAACGCCTCCGATGACAGCTTCACTTCGCTCGCCGGAATGACTCTGCTGATGAACATGCTGCTCGGTGAAGTCGTCTTCGGTGGCCTGGGCACTGGTCTCTATAGCATGGTGATGGCCGCCGCCATCGCTGTTTTCCTGGCTGGTCTCATGGTCGGGCGCACACCCGAATACCTTGGCAAGAAGATCGGCCCCGCGGAAAACAAGATGATCACGCTCTACGCCTTGGCCGCGCCGTTGGTCATCCTTCCCTTGACCGCCGTGGCGGTCAGTGCTAAGGCCGGCCTCTCCAGCTTGACCACCAACACCGGTCCCCACGGACTCACCGCCATTCTCTTCGCCTACACGTCCTGCTTTGCCAACAACGGCCAGGCCTTCGGCAGCCTCAACGCCAACACGCCCTTTTACAACCTCAGCACCGCCTTCGCGATGATGGTCGGTCGCTTCGGTCTCGCCATTCCGGCTCTGGCGTTCGCCAGCCTATTCGCGCGTCAAAGAAAAACTCCCGCCTCTCTCGGCACTCTTCCTACGGACTCGGTTACCTTCGGTGTCCTGGTCACCGCCTGCCTGCTCCTTGTGACCGCGCTTAGCTATCTGCCCGCTTTTGCGCTGGGCCCCATCCTCGAACGTCTCCTGTTCGGCACGTGAAATCACCCTTGCGATGCCATTCCTCGCTGCTCGGAGACAGGGTTGAGCCAACGGCATTGGGGAGACCGATACCGGCTGAGTTTGCGGGGGCTTCACTTCATTTGAAGGGTTTCGAGGTAGGCGACTAAATCGTCCACGTGCTGTTGTCCAGTGGGGTCCCCGGCCGGGTCGATGCTTTTGAAACGCGATCCCCACACGGGCATGTCTTCCGAGCCGTGCGCAGCGAGGTCTCTTCCAAATTTCACGAGGGCGCCCACATAGCCCGCAGGAAACTTGCCATCGTAACGCTTCGTGAGCGTGGTCAGATCCGAGGGTGGCGGTTGCAACGCGATGGCCGCCGGACCACCTCCTTTGGCATCTACTCCGTGGCAAGACGCGCAGTAGCGCAGGAACGTCGCCTTGCCCGAGGTGAGGTTCGGCTTTCTCGTGGCGTGCTTCTGTTCGTCTTTCCTTTGCGCGCGGCAGACGCCCCAGGCCGTCAGCGACACGGCGCACAGAAAAATCACCTGGAGCGAGAGCATGCGATGCGTCGTCCGCGCGGCGCGAAGCTGCGTATAGGTCAGCACGAAGAGGAGTCTTTGCGGGGGAATACTATCACGGTCCCAACCGCTGCCGCTGTTTGATGCTGCGTCCGGTCAGGTGGCCGACGGCGAGGTCATTCAAGTCCCAGACCGTTGGCAAGTAGGAGGTGTATTTCTGGCGTTGCTTGGCGATTACCGCCGGCTAGGGAATCAGTCGCCTGATCCCAGCCGGAGCGGTGACTCCTGATAGCGCACCGTCAGGGCACCCGTAAGTCCTTTATCAGCAACAATTACAAAAATCGCCGGGGGGCCTCGCACCACAAACCGACCGCGTCAATCCGCTTGGCAGAATGCCGCGCTCTGCTCTAACCCCTTTCCGTTCCGCAGTGGTATTCTGCTCCGGCAGAGGAGGTCGCGACCTCTGTCCGCTCAAATGCGTACGCACAGCCACGTGAGCCCACCCAGTGAGTTGACCCATGTTTGAGCGCTACACCGAGAAAGCCCGGCGCGTTATCTTCTTCGCGCGCTACGAAGCCAGCCAGTACGGCAGCCCGCTCATTGAGACCGAGCACTTGCTGCTCGGCCTGCTGCGCGAGGATCAGCGCCTGGCCGTGCGATATTGCAACGCCAAAGGCGGCATCGAATCCGTCCGCGAAGCCATCGAATCGCAAACGCAGCGCCGCGAACGATACTCGACCGCCGTGGAAGTTCCCCTCAGCAACGAGTGCAAGCACATCCTGAAGGCCGCCGCGGAAGAAGCGCAGCGGCTAAACTGCGCCCATGTGGGCACCGAGCATCTTCTGCTGGGAATTTTGCGCGAAGAGAAATGTTTTGCGGCGCGGCTGCTCGCCGTGCGTGGTGTTTCGCTCGAATTGTTGCGCGAGGAATTGGCGCAAGCTCCAGCGGCGCACGCCTCCTTGACTACCACAGGCGGCCTCGTGTATCTCTCGCAGCTCATCAACGCCTGGAGTTCCGGCGGCGCCGCAGGCTTTGCCAGATGTTTTGACGCAGAAGGCCAATTCGTGGACCCGCGCGGCGATATGTCTGTTGGCCCGGCGCAGATTGCGGCGGCCGCCGATCGCATTTTCAAAACGCCGGGCTGGGCCAAATGCCAGGGCAAGATCGAGGACGTGGTCTTCATCGGCGCGAAAGCGGTGATGGCCAATCTCGCGTGGGAAGCGGCGGAAAATTCGGAGGCGTCCAACCCTGCCGGCGTGCGCATGACCGTGATTCTCACGCAGAAGCCCGAAGGGTGGTCCGTCACGCGCGTGCAGGCCACGGGCACGCGACCGCAGTCGCGCACCGCCGCCGTCTAAGCTGTCTAGCACGTAACGCTTTCCGGCCAGTCGAACCATCGCCTGCGAGACGTAGTGCAACGATGCCCATGCCGCGCAGAAATTCCTGCCGGCTGGGCACGAACAACCACGCGAGGAGTGCGGTAAGCTTTGACTCCCTAAGTTCCCTGTGACATGGCCAGAAACAGGGTCAAGTAGCGTTTCAATTTCTCAGTGATTAAAAAGTTTTCCTTCACGTGCTGGTGGCCGTGCTCGCCAAGCTTCGCCGCGATTTCCGGATGCGAAAGCAAAAAGCGAATTTGATAGGCGGTGCCCTCCACGGAATGTGCCAGCAAGCCGGTATGCCGGTGGATGACTTGCACGGGAATTCCGCCCACCGCGGAGGCCACCACCGGTTTTTTCTTCCACAGCGCTTCCGAAACCGTGAGGCCGAATCCTTCGCGCAGGCTCTTCTGAATGACGATCGTGGAAGCGCGCTGCAAGGCATTCACTTCGAGTGGGGCCCATGCGGGCAGCTCGAGAATATGAATGTCCGCCTCGCCGTCGGCCTCGCGCTGCACTTCCTTCAGGACCACCGCGCCTTCCGGATCATCCGAAGCGCTTCCGCCGGCGAGCACGAGCTGGCAATCGAAATAGCGCTTCACGATGCGGTACGCGCGGATCACGCCAATCGGATCCTTGAGCCGGTCGAACCGCGAAATTTGCGTGAGAATGGTGCGGTGCGGATCGATCCGGTAACGCGCCAAAACGTCCGCAACGAATCCGCCGTTCAGTTCCCGATTTTTCTCGGAAAGCGGATCGATGGCTGGATAAAACAGATACTGCGGGATGGGCAGCGCCCTGGAAAACTCCGGAGAGGAAAACATTGCCGCGTCGTAGCGCGCGACAAATTTCTCCAGAAAGTCCCACACCTGCCGGTTCGGATGCGAAAGATCGATGTGGCAGCGCCACGCCCAGTGATTTCCGTTTTTCTTGCGCCCCTCGATCAACCCGGCGGGTTGCGGGTCGTGGATGATCATAAATTCCGCGTCGAGGGGCAGCCTGGCCAGGTTGCGCCGGTTGCACTCGAGGAAAATCTGAAAATCCTTGGGGTCCGCGTGGTAGGGCGCGCCGTGCAGCGCATTGTGGAACGACTTGGTCACGCTAAAAAAATCGTCGCCACCGGTCATGACGTCCCAGCGCATGTCCAGCTCGAGTTCCTCCGCAAGCGGAACAAGGCGGTTGAGAATCTCCGCGACGCCGCCGCCCACGGCCGTCGAGTTGATCATCTCGATGCCGCGGCCCTTGAGAGGCTTGGCGAGCACGCGAAGTTCGTCAATTTCGCCTTGTCCGAGTAAGGCCGCGTAGTCGTCCAAGGGAATGCGCGTGGCGACCGCTGCTACGCTCATGGCTTTCTCCTTTCGCGATCGATCAGCCGCAGTAGCTTGGCGCGAATGCTGTCCAGAGTGTTCGTGTAGATGTCAATTTGATTGACGCTTTTCGCCAACGTGCCCAGCCCCAGCCCGTCGGCAAGCCAGTGGGAAAAGTCGTTGGTCTGCAATTGCAGACGCAGCCGCGAGGAAATGAAGTGAAAATAGAATGAGGCGTGGCTCAACCGCGTAATACCGTCGCGAAATTCTTCGAGCGTGCGCGCGCTTAATCCGAAGGGCCGCGTCACTTCCACGCTTTCGCAAAAATAGAAGCGCTCCAGCGCGGTCTGTCCGCAAAACGCCGGCTGCGATTGGCAATAATCGCCGACTACGCGGCAAAGGTCGGCGCGCAAGGCCGCGACAGAAATGTAATCGCGGACGTCGAGTGCCGCCAGTTGTTCCGCGAGGTCCTCACGGTTGGCGTCGGCATAAGCCCATTGCGCGAAATCGTTCGAGAAGCCCTCGGTCAGGAAGTGATGACTGCCGAGGGTCTGAAAGGTGTGGTGGAAAATAGAGGCATCGCTGCACTCCTGCAGCCCTCTAAGCATTTCACCGAGTGTTGAGGCGGACTGATTGCCGATACGCGTCAGATACGAAACGGTGAAAAATTCAAACGGTGTTTCTGTGGTCGTCATCGGAGGGCGCTCCTCGCCACAAATCCACTGGCCATGCAAGCCAATGCGATGTGTGTGAAACTCATGCCGTCAAGCGCGTTGTTCATGGCACTTGCGAAACCTCGCTCCGCTCCTGGGCATCAATGCGAATTTCCGTCAAATCGGAAAGCAGGTGCGCCGCCCAGCGAAACACGTTGTGTTCACGGACGCTTTGCCGCATGCGCCCCATTCGGAGCATCTGTTCGTCTTCCGGCATTTCCAGCGCATGCCGGACGGCGTTGGCGACTTGTTGCACGTCGTAGGGATTCACGAGCAGCGCATCCGGAAGCTCATGCGCTGCGCCCGCGAAGGTGCTTAGGATCAGCGCGCCGCGCTCGTCCTCCCGCGCCGCAACGAATTCCTTGGCCACCAGGTTCATTCCGTCGTGCAGCGAGCTGACCAGGCAAACCGAGGCCGCCCGGTAGTACCGTGCGATCTCCTCGTGCGAGTGATGTCTGTTGAGCAAAACGATGGGCTGCCACCGGCCAGCCTGGAGGCGTGCATTGATGCGTTCCGCTTCCGCCATCACCTCATCCAGAAATTGTTTGTACCGGCCAATCTCCGTGCGGCTCGGCGCTGCGATTTGCACGAATGTGAAGCGATGCTGGTATCCCGGGTTTAGCTCAAAAAAGTGCTCGAGGCCGCGGAAGCGTTCGATGATTCCTTTGGTGTAGTCCACGCGATCCACGCCGACGCCGAGCAGGCTTCCTTCCACGCCAAGTTCGTGGAGCAGCGCCGCGCGCTCTTCCCCGGCATTGGGTAGCTCGCCTGGAGCGTGGGCGTTTTCTGTGAACGCCACGCTGATCGGATAGGGCCGCACGCGCGTCACGTGTCCCTGCCGATTGACCGCAAAGCGGTCCCACTCGGTCAAGGCTTCCAGGGCGCGGTCCACGGTCTCGAGGAAATTGTTGCAGTGCGATTGAATGTGGAAGCCAATTAAATCGCCACCGAGGAGCCCATCGAGCAGTTCCCGCTGCCACGGACAAATGCCGAACACTTCGGGATTCGGCCACGGGATATGCCAGAAAATCGCCACACGCGCATCGGGCCTGGCGTCCTTGATCATGCGCGGGAGCAGTGCGAAGTGATAGTCCTGGGCCAGCAGAATTGGTGATTCGGTTCTTTCCATCTCCTGCAGCACGGCATCGGCAAAGCGCCGGTTGACGCGTTGGTACTGCACCCAATCTTCCGGACGAAACACGGGACGTGTGTGCGCGATGTGGCAGAGCGGCCAGAGTCCCTCATTGGCAAAACCCTGGTAGTAGCCCTTCTCCTCTTCGCGGCTGAGCCAGACCCGTCGCAGCGTGTAACTTGGGCGCTCCGGTGGCACGCGCTGATGGTCAAACTCGTCGGAGAATTCCCGGTCGGCGCTTCCGGAGCCATGCGCGATCCAGGTCCCGTCGCAGGCCACCAGCACCGGTTCTATGGCCGTCACCACGCCGCTGGCCGGAATAATCAATTCGATCGAATTGTCTTTTTCGCGATACACGTTCAAGTACGGCTCGCGGTTCGACACCACAAACAGCGGTTTCTCCTGAAGCTTGTTTCGCAGGCTGACCCGCAGGCGTTCCGCCGTCCAGATGGACGCATTCGATTCGCGCAGCCGCGCTTCTTCTTCGGCCGAAGCTCTCGCGGCATTCAAGTCGTGGGCGAGATGCTTCACTTCCTGGTGAAGTTCGTCGAAGATTTCTCCCTGGGGCGCGACGGGAGGCGCGTGGTGCTGTCCAGCACGCAGGCTGTGCAGCCATTTGGCGGTACGCGCCAGCGGGGCGGTGAACGTCCACCGCACCAGTACGAAGGCCAGGAGGCTGATCAACAGCGTCTGGATCAGGGCATTCAGAAGAGCATCCCGCAGCGTATGGCCGATCTGCGCGTCGATGTAGCTTGTGTCGTGAAATAAGGCGAGGGTTCCTGCCGGCTCGCCGTCCCGGCGCAGAGGCAGCGCGTAGACGTGCATGGGAGTTGCTGCCGTTTCATCTGCTCGTTCGGATTGAACCGTCAGGAACTCGCCGTAGCTTTTCCCCGTCTCGGCCGCACGCGCCGCGGCGGCTGGGCGCGATTGGAAGACCTTGGGCAGGCCCGCCGTAATCGCAATGGGCGCGCCGCCGGTGTCGTAAATTGCAACGCCCTTCAGGTGTTCTCTCTGTCCGAATCGCGCCACGAGGCGCTGGAGGTTCCGGTTTTCCCGCTGTCCGCCGCGTTCGAGCAGAGGTTCGACGTTGTCCTGCAGACTTTCCGCGAGGATATCGGCGCGCCGCGAGACTTCACTGCGCAGATTGCGCTTTTCTGTACGCACCTGGTACGCAGCGAAGAGCAGAGACACCACCGCGACGCTGACGATCAAGGGCAGGACAATCTTCAGGGTCGTGCGCATCCAGACTCCTCAGCAACGACGAGCGAGTCAGACCGCACCGGGGCTGGGTCGGGCGGAAGTAGAGCCAACGCTCCTGGAATAGAAGAGCGCGAATTTAGTAAGGCCGAACGCCGGAGGACGGAGTCACCACGACGTGCACGGCGACATTCTTTCCGCTATCCGCGCGATATTCTACTACTGCTTGCGCACCGATGGCCAGTTTGCCTTCTACTTTGGTTTTATCATCCACCAGGAACTGCACGGTTTGCGGCGCCTGATTGTCTTTTGCGATTTCCAGAGAAAAGCTCGCGTCGCCGACCGAAGAGATCTTTCCGGAAATGGATTGATTCTCAACGGCGGTGTTCAAGCTGGTTCCGTGGGGTTGCGCTGGCAGGGGTGGGCAGCAAACCGCAACGGTAAAGCAGGTCAGAAAAAGGGTGGCCAGGGAAAGAATGGTTCGGAATCTCATGAAGTTGCCTCCAAATAGATTTCGACCGGGGCCATTCGAAGGGCAAGAATTCCACCAAACTCGTTGCAAATTGCCGCTTTTGATTTAAGCCTTATGATCTCAGCAAGATAACCGCGAGGAGCGATGGGAAGGAATGCAACACGCCAGCGCCGAACCTGCGCAAGAATTACCTGTGCTCGCCGCCAGCGTGCAGCTTCCATCTCGAACTGAGCCGATTCGTCACGTCAGCTCGATCTTTGCACCGGTACTAGGCCGGGGCCATGCAATCCTGGAACGCAGAACTCACCGGAGGAAAGCCCGATTCCTTGACTTGACGCGCCAGCGACGGAATAATGATAAAGCATGAGCATTGGCATTGGTGCTGGAGGCGTCGGAGACGTGTTCCTGGATGTAAAAGAGCTGGCGGTTCGGAAGCTGCGTTTCCGGAAGTCCTACCATCCGGGCGCCATTGACTTCCACTCCTCCGAGATCAAACAGGTCGCGCCTTTGGAAGTGACGGCGACGGCGGAGTTGCTCGAGGGGCAGATCCGCATCGAGGGGCAGCTGGAAACCAAGATTGAAATGGTCTGTGCGCGCTGCCTCGAACCAGTCGTCGAAGATGTGAACCGTTCCTTCGACCTCATGTACGTGCCGCTTCCCAAAGGGGCCAAGCCGAAGGAAGACCGGCTCCAGGACGACGACACCGAGATTGGGTTTTTTGAAGGAGATGGCCTCTTTCTGGCGGATGTGCTCCGAGAACAGGTGCTCTTGGCGCTGCCTCTCAAGGTGATTTGCCAGAGCGACTGCCGAGGACTGTGCCCGAATTGTGGTGCTAACCTGAACCACGAGGAGTGCCGCTGCGAAACGCATGCCACGGATCCGCGGCTGGCTCCCCTCGCGCGCCTGAAGCAGGACTGGCTGAAAAAGCAATAGTTTTCCGGGCCGAAAGCCCATACAATCCGCCCGCGGGGCGGGAACGAGGAGCATTACTATGCCTAACCCAAAAAGGCGCCACTCGAAACGGCGCACGAGCAACCGGCGGGCCCACGACTTTCTAGCCAAGCCGACGCTCGGGGAGTGCCCGAACTGCCACGAAACGAAGCAGCCGCACCAGGCGTGTCCGCATTGCGGCTACTATAAGGGCCGCGCGGTGCAAGACAAGTCGGCCTGACGCATCCGAGTTCTTCCGGGGCTCCATCCAGAACTGGCGGTCCTCATCCGATGATCACAATCGCCGTTGACGCCATGGGCGGTGACCATGCGCCGCGCCCGGAGGTGGAAGGAGCGGTGCTGGCGGCTAAGGAATTGGGTGTGCGCATCATGTTGGTCGGCCAGCCGCAGGTTGTACGCGCGGAACTGGCCAAACATGCTGCGCCGAACTTGCCTATCGAGATTATCCCGGCCAGCGAAGTAATCACCATGGACGATCACCCGGCGCAGGCGTTCCGGCGCAAGAAGGACAGCTCCGTGCACGTGGCGGCGCGGCTGGTGCGCGAAGCCAAGGCCGACGGACTCGTCAGCGCGGGAAATACCGGCGCAGTCATGACCGTCTCCAGATTCCTGCTCGGGACGCTCGAATCCGTGGATCGCGTGGCTCTCGCGGCTCCGTTTCCGAATGCCAGGGCGGGGGTTTCCGTGCTTCTCGATGTGGGCGCCAATGTGGACTCGAAGCCGGAGCACCTGGTGCAGTTTGCGGTGATGGGCGAGATTTATTACCGCGCGACATTTGGGAACCGGCGGCCGCGCGTAGGGCTGCTGTCCGTCGGCGAAGAGGAAATCAAGGGCAACGAACTCACGCGCGAAGTTTACACACGTCTGAAGAAGAGCCCGGTGCATTTCGTGGGCAATGTGGAAGGCGGAGACCTGTTTTCCGGCAACGTGGACGTGATTGTGTGCGATGGGTTCGTCGGCAACATTGCTCTGAAGATTTGTGAAGGCCTGGCGTTGCAGATTTTCGGTTTGCTGAAGAAGTCGATTCAGAGCTCGCTGGCCTCGCAGGTCGCGTTTTTGTTTTCAGGCAAAGCGCTGAAAGGCCTGAAGAAGACGATTGACTACACCGAGTATGGCGGCGCGCCGCTTTTGGGTGTGCGCGGCGTGTGCGTCATTGGGCATGGACGTTCGAACGCCAATGCCGTGAAGAACGCCATCCGCGTGGCTGCGGGCCTGGCCCGCTCGCGCATCAACGAAAAGATCGAGCAGGAGCTTTCCGCCGCCGCAGTCCTCGCGTGACGGCTCAGGAATAGGACGGAACGATGGGCAAAGCGGCATTTGTATTTCCAGGCCAAGCCTCGCAATACCCGGGCATGGGAAAAGAGCTGGCGGAAAAGTACCCCGCGGCCCGGGCGGTCTTTGAAGAGGCGGACCAAGCGCTCGGATTTTCGATTTCCAGAGTGTGCTTCGAGGGCACGGAAGAAGAGCTGAAGCAGACGGCGGTTACGCAGCCGGCGATTCTGACCTGCTCCGTCGCGACATATCGCGTGCTGGCGGAGCGCGGCCTGACGCCGGATTTTGTCGCCGGCCACAGCCTGGGCGAATATTCGGCGCTGGTGGCGGCGGGATCATTGAAATTTGCGGACGCGGTGGTGCTGGTGCGCAAGCGCGGGACATACATGCAGGAAGCGGTTCCGGCGGGTGTCGGCGCTATGGCTGCGATTATGGGCTTGTCGCCTGCGGTTGCGGCGGACGCGTGCAAGCGCGCGGCGGAAGGCGAAATTTGCGCAGCGGCGAATTTGAATTCGCCGGAGCAGACGGTGATCTCGGGGCATGCGGGTGCGGTGAAGCGCGCCGTGGAAATTGCCTCCCAGCTTGGGGCGAAGCGCGCGGTGATATTGGCGGTGTCCGCGCCGTTTCACTCGGTGTTGATGATGCCCGCGCAGGAGCGGCTGGCGGAAGATTTGAAAAAGACGGAATTTTCGGCACTGCGCGTGCCGCTGGTGACGAATGTGGACGCGGACACGATCGAAACGGGAGCGGAAGCGCGGGAAGCGCTGATTCGGCAGGTGACGGCGCCGGTGCGTTGGGAGGAATCGGTGCTCACGCTGATTGAGGAAGGCGTGAACACGTTTGTCGAAGTGGGGCCGGGGCGCGTGTTGACTGGGTTGCTGCGGCAGATCGAGCGGTCGGTGGCGGCGCTGAATGTGGAGGATGAGAAGAGTTTGACGGCGACGATGGACAAAATTGCGGCTGCGCGTTCCGATGCGGCGTGAAAAGAAGTGACGCGTTACGATAAAAAAGATCCGAAGTAATGAAGTAAAGAGGTAACGACGTAACGAGAAGAGACGGGCGGGTGGAGAGAGTGTTTAGTTTAAAAGACAAGGTGGCGTTGTTGACGGGGGCTTCGCAGGGCATTGGACGCGAGACGGCGCTGGCGCTGGTGGAGGCGGGCGCGAAAGTGGCGGCTGCGGCGCGGAATGAAGAGAAGCTCGCAGCGCTGGTCAGCGAGATTGTGAATGCCGGCGGGGAAGCCGTGGCGATCAAGATGGACGTGGCCGAGCCGGAACAGATCAAAGCGGGATTCAAACAGGTGCTCGAGAAGTTCGGCCGGCTGGACATTCTCATCAACAACGCGGCGATTACACGCGACGGGCTGGCGCTGCGCATGAAGCAGGACGATTGGGATGCGGTGATACGCACGAATCTCACCGGCGCGCATCTTTGCACGCAGCTGGCGCTGAGCACGATGATGCGGGCGCGCGCGGGGCGGATCATCAACATCGCCAGCGTCGTGGCGCAGATGGGTAACGCCGGCCAGGCCAACTACGTGGCTGCCAAAGCCGGCCTTATTGGGTTGACGAAAGCCATTGCCATCGAGATCGCTTCGCGGAACATCACCGTCAACGCCGTGGCTCCCGGCTTTATCGCTACGCCGATGACCGATGTGCTGCCTGAGAAAGTGAAGGATGAGCTGAAAGCGCGCATTCCGCTCGGGCGGATGGGTTCGCCGCGGGACGTGGCCGCGGCCATCGTGTTCCTGGCGAGCGACGAGGCGGCGTACATCACGGGCCACGTGCTCGATGTGAATGGGGGACTATATTTAGCATAGTTTGGTAGAGAAAAGTGTCTGCCCTGACGATAGACGAGACATCTCGGTTTTTTGCTCGATTATTTACAGCGGCTGTGTCGGTTCCTTGTGAGCAGATCGGAGAAACGTCGGATCTGTTTGACTTGCCTGGGGGCATCGTTCGGTTAGTCGCAGGTGGATTGCGTAAAAACGTGACCAGATTCTTGCAGCCTGGTGAAGAGGCGCCTTCAGCGGAAACGAAAGGGCGGCTTTGTTTTCGAGGAACTAATGTTCACCCTTCAATGCATCGGACGATTTGCTTTTTCGGAGCAGACCGTACACCAACGCAATGCTTTTATGGATGCTTTCGCCTCAGCAGTTCAGGCCGTGCTCTGGCGAATGGCGGCCTTCGACGTCGAAGAAGAGCGGTTTGTTCATTTTTTCGCTGACGCGCACAACGCCAGAGCTGATGAGTACGAGCGATACGGATGGGAAACCGCCGTTGGAGAGTCGCTTCGGAACACTCTGCCTTGGGAATATGGCAAGAAGATCTTGAGAATCATTACGCCAGCAAAGGATGCTCTTCGGACTACGATGCTAGGAACGCTCGTGTTGAGGAGCGTTGAGGGGCTTGTTCCAATAGTCCAGGAGGCCATTCTGAACTACGGATACTAGCCCGCCAAAGAAGGGGCCAAGTTGACCTTGCGGGGCGGGGCAAATAGAATGGCAAGGTTGCCTGAACGAGGATTTTTGAGGTTGTAGGCGGCGTCTTGGGCCGGATGGTTTTTGTGTACATTGTGGACAAAAAGCGATAGCACATCGCGGAGGATATAGGCATGGCCAGCGTGGAAGAACGCGTGAAGCAGATTATCGTCGAGCAGCTCGGCGTGGATGAAGCCGAGGTGACCCCCACGGCGTCGTTCGTGGACGACCTGGGCGCGGATTCGCTCGACCAGGTGGAATTGGTGATGGCGTTTGAAGAGGCTTTCGGCATCGAAGTGCCGGACGAGGACGCCGAGAAGATGACGACCGTGAAGGACGCCATCGAGTACATCGACAAGCACGCCAAAGGTAAGTAAGCGACGAAATTATCACCACAACAGGGAGCTGCAAAGAGTTGACTCGCCGGGTAGTGGTCACGGGTGTTGGTCTGGTTTGCGCGCTGGGCATCGGCACGGAGGAGACGTGGAGAAATCTCCTGGCCGGGCAGAGCGGCGTCGGCCCTATTACGCAATTCGATACCAACGGTTTCGATTGCAAGATCGCCGGGGAAATCAAGAACTTCGATCCCTTCCGATGGATTGAAAAAAAAGAACTGAAGAAAATGGGCCGGTTTATTCAGGTGGCCCTGGCGGCAGCAGATTTCGCCGTCAGGCACGCCAACTGGAAGCCGGAAGATTCGGACCTGGATGAAGTGGGCGTGTACGTGTCGTCGGGCATCGGCGGATTCGATATCATCGAGCGCGAGCACTGGAAACTGGTGCAGGGCGGCCCGAGCAAAATCTCTCCGTTTTTTATTCCGTCGGCCATCGTGAATCTCGCTTCGGGGCACATTTCGATTCGTTACGGCGCGCGCGGACCGAATTCGGCGACGGCTACGGCGTGCTCGGCGTCGGCGCATGCGATTGGGGATTCGTTCAAGATTATCGAGCGTGGCGCCGCGGAAATGATGATTTGCGGCGGTACGGAAGCGACGATTACGCCGATGGGGATTGGCGGATTTGCCTCGATGCGCGCGCTTTCGACGCGCAATGACGATCCCTGCCACGCCAGCCGGCCGTTTGATGCCGGGCGTGATGGATTTGTGGTGGGCGAAGGCGCGGGCATTGTGATTCTGGAAACGCTGGAGCACGCGCAAAAACGCAACGCCAACGTTCTGGCGGAAATTGTCGGCTACGGCATGTCGGGCGACGCGTATCACATCACGCAGCCTGCGGAAAATGGCGATGGCGCGTATCGCGTCATGAACGCGGCGCTCAAGGATGCCAAGATCGCGCCCGAGCAAATCGGCTACGTAAATGCTCACGGAACGTCCACGCCCATCGGCGACGTGATTGAAACGCGCGCATTGAAGCGCGTCTTCGGCGAGCATGCGAAAAAAGTGCCCATCAGCTCGACCAAATCCATGACCGGGCATCTGCTGGGGGGCGCGGGCGGGCTGGAAGCGGGCATTAGCGTGCTGGCATTGCAGGATCAAATTTTGCCGCCGACGATCAACCTGGAGCAACCCGATCCCGAATGTGACCTGGATTACGTGCCGAACGTGGCGCGCAAAGCGGACGTGGAGTATGCACTTTCCAATTCGTTTGGATTCGGCGGTACGAACGCGGCGCTGGTTTTCAAGCGCTGGAATGGCAAGTAAAGTTCGTCTGGTGTGCGCGCCATCACAGCGCTCCGCGTAGGCCTTCGGCAAGAATAAAACGAGAACATCGCAAGGACTACTCCCGTGAACATCATCGTGTGCATCAAGCAGGTCCCGGCAAAAGACGCGCCGCTGGCCATCGCCGGAAATTGGATCAAGGAAGCGGACATCGGCTTCGAGATGAATGAGCCGGACAGCTACGCGCTGGAAGAGGCGCTACGCATGAAGGAGAAGCACGGCGGGGAAGTGATTGCCCTGTCGCTCGGGCCGGAGCGCGTGAAGCAAACCATTAAAGAAGCGCTGGCCAAAGGGGCGGACCGCGGCATGCACATCGCCGACGATCACTTCGCGCAACTGGACCCACTGGGCGCGGCGAAATTGCTGGCTGCGGCTATCGCCAAAGAAAAAGCAGACCTGGTGCTGACTGGCCTGCAGAGCGACGACCATGGTTTCGGGCAGACCGGTGTACTGCTGGCCGCGTTGTTGGACCGGCCCCACGCCACGATCATCATGGCCATCGAGGTGGCCGACGGAAAAATGAAGCTGAAGCGCGAGCTGGAGGCGGGGTGGTTCCAGAAGATGGAGTGCCCGCTGCCAGCGGTGCTCTCTATTCAATCCGGCATCAACAAAGTGCGCTACGCGACGCTCAAGGGCATCATGGCGGCCAAGAAGAAAGAGATTGCCACGATTCCCGCGCAGTCGCTGGGCGTGTCGCACGAGCCGACGCAGAAGATCGAAAAGATTTATGTGCCGACGAAAACGAAGAAGACGGAATTCCTGAGCGGTCCGCCGAAGGAAGTCGCGACCAAACTGGTTGAAAAGCTGAAGTTCGAAGCCCGCGTGCTGTAGGCCGCTCTGAGGAAGAGGAAAATCAATGAAAATTCTCGTGGTCAGCGAACTTCGGCAAGGCAAGTGGAACAACACAAGTTTCGAAACGCTCGTGGCCGCGCAACAAATAGCGAAGGACACCTCGAGCACGATCTCCGCGCTGGTTATCGGGAAAGACGTTGCCTCTTTCGCCGGCGAATTGGCTTCCAAAAACGTCGCGGAAGTTCTGCAAGCGGAACACGAGTTGCTGGAGGCTTACACGCCAGACGGCTTCTGCATCGCGCTGAAACAAGTGATCGAATCGGCGAGACCGGACTTGGTGCTTTTCCCGCACACCTATCAGGTGCGCGATTTTGCGCCGAAGCTGGCGGCCATGCTGGGCAAAGGTATCATCGGCGATTGCATCGGCTATCGCCACGAGTCGGGGAAACTGGTCTTCGTGCGGCAGATGTTTCAAGGCAAAACGGCCGCGGATGTTACGTTCCAGGGTGCCGCGCCGTGGTTTGCTTCGTTTCAGTCGGGGGCGTTTCGCGCCGACTTGCTGGAAGCGAATCCGTCTGGCAAAGCACCCATCAACAAAGTAGCGATTTCGTTGGGCGCGGAGCAGATCCGCACGAAGCCACTGGAGCTTTTCAAAGAGGCGAAGTCGGCGGTAGATCTGACGCAGGCACCGTTGATCGTGGCGATTGGACGCGGCATCAAGGCGCCCGAAAATATTCCGCTGGCGCAAGCGCTGGCCAAAGCGATGGGCGCGGAAATTGCAGCGTCGCGTCCGATTTGCGATGAAGGCTGGCTGCCGATGGAGCGACAGATTGGGAGCTCCGGGCAAACCGTGGCGCCCAAACTGTATCTGGCGCTGGGGATTAGTGGTGCGATTCAGCACGTCGTGGGTATGAAAGGCGCGCGCACGATCGTGGCCATCAATAAGGATCAGAACGCGCCGATTTTTGAAATTGCGGATTACGGTGTGGTCGGCGACATTTTTGAGATCATGCCGGCCTTAACCGAAGCCTTGGAAAAAACCAAATCTTCCTGACCAATACAGCCGATTGTTTGACATATGACCCTTCTGCACGCCGAACGCTATATGAGTTTATTTACATTTGCTCTGGCTGTTTTGTGCTTGCATTCAACCGGCGCGGGCCAAAAGTCCTCCCGAGTAGCGGAATCAAACCCCCGTTTCGAAGATTATCCAGCTGACAAAGTATTTTACGGAAAGCCCACGAAGATCATTTGGCCAGGCGACTTCGATGCCAGAGACCCGTCCTCTGACAGAGTAGTTTTTGCCGCGGAGAGCGCGATTCAGAAGAAGCCCAACTTTGCTGGCCACTATGCAATCGTGCAGTACGGCTGCGGTACAAACTGCGCTGGGCTAGTGGACCTCGAAAGTGGAGCAGTTTTGGATAATCCGCCCTACACAACGATCGAATCCAATTTCGATTCAAAAGAAGGTGTTTCATACAAGGGAATCAGGTTCCGGACGCGAAGTCGTCTTCTCGTAGCGTCGGGGTGTTTTGACTGGGATAACCCCGACGGCTCCGGCAAATGCGGGACAAAGTATTTTGAATTTAAGAACGGCCGTTTTTTGCTTCTTAGATTTACCCCGGGTCCGAGTCCCAAGTATTGGAAGTTCAGAAAGTAGAAGACGAAGAGTCCTTCGTATAAGGATTGTTTGATGACGGTACAGCGGGAACAACTGGAAGCGGATGTTCTGATTGTGGGCGCAGGACCCGCGGGTCTTTCCTGCGCGCTGCACCTTGCCAATCTCATCAAGAAGCACAACGAATCGGGCGCGAAGCCGCAGCTTTCGGCGGAAAATATCTACGTGCTGGAGAAGGGGCGCGAAGTCGGCGCGCACCAGCTCTCGGGCGCAATCATGAACCCCAAAGCGCTCGCTGAGCTGGTTCCGGACTTCGAAAAATCCGCTCCGCTGGATACGCCAGTCACGGATTCCGCGGCGTTGCTCTTCACGTCGGGCTCTTCGCTGCGCTTTCCGATAACGCCGCCGCCTTTTCAGAACAAAGGGAACTACGTAGTTTCGTTGAGCAAAGTGACGAAATGGCTGGGCGGGCTGGTGGAAGCAGCTGGGGTCAACTTGTTCAAGGAGTTTGGCGGCGCGGAACTGATTTACGAAGGTGAGGGCATTGCCGGCGTCATCACCGAGGACAAAGGGCTGGATAAGAATGGCAAGCCCAAAGATAACTACACGCCGGGCTACGAACTGCGCGCGAAGGTGACCGTGCTCGCCGAAGGACCGCGCGGCTCGCTCACCAAAAAATTAGTTGCGGCAAAAAAACTCGACAACATCAATCCGCAGACGTATGGCATCGGCATTAAGGAACTTTGGGACGTGCAGCCGGGGCGCATTCAGCCCGGCTACGTGGCGCACACGCTGGGTTGGCCCGTGCCGACTGATATGTACGGCGGCGGCTGGATTTACGGGCTTTCGAACAGCCGCCTTTCGCTTGGCCTGGTTGTGGCGCTCGAATACGCCAACCCGCAATTCGATCCGCACGCCGCGTTTCAGACCTGGAAGACGCATCCGTTCCTGAAGAAGATTCTGGACGGCGGCAAACTCGTGCGCTATGGAGCGAAAACGATTCCGTACGGCGGCTGGTATAGCATGCCGCGGAATTACCTGGGCGGCGGGCTGATCATCGGTGATTCCGGCGGCTTCCTGGATTCGCAGCGCCTCAAGGGCATTCACATGGCGATGAAGAGCGGAATGCTGGCCGCGGAAACGATTCTTGAGGCGCTCAAATCCGGCGATGCCTCGGCGAAAACGCTCAGCGCGTTCCCGCAAAAAGTGGAGCAAAGCTACATTAAGAAGGAACTCTGGCGCGTGCGAAATTTTCACCAATCGTTCCAGCACGGCCTCTTCAGCGGATTCTTCAAGGTGGCGTTCCAGGAGATTTCCGGCGGACGCGGCTTGACGGATCCGATGCGCTCGCATGCGGGCTGCGAGGCGTACAAAAAAATCAACGGGCGCCCGGCGCCGGAGCGATTTAAGGGCGATGGCAAGCTCACGTTCGATCGGTTGACGGATGTCTATCACTCCGGAACGCGGCACGAAGAGGACCAGCCGTGCCATTTGCACGTGCTGGACGCGAATATTTGCTCGACGAAATGCGTCGTGGAATACGGCAACCCGTGCCAGTATTTCTGCCCCGCGGCGGTCTATGAGATGACGAAGGAAGCGAACGGCGCACAAAAGCTGAAAATCAACGCGGCGAATTGCGTGCACTGCAAAACCTGCGACATTGCCGATCCCTACCAAATCATTGACTGGGTGGTCCCCGAAGGCGGGGGCGGCCCCAACTACGAAGGTATGTAACCTCACCCTAGATTGTGCATCTCGAAAACCGGGCGATGGGAATTCATTTTCGCTGCCACGATGCGATTCAGCTTCCGTGTGACCAGAGGCCGCGAACAAAGGACCTGACGCGGTCCATGACGGATGGCTGCGGCGGTGGCGCGGGCTTGGCGGCAGGCCGAGGCGCGGCTGGAGGCTGCGGTGGCGGCGCTGCTGCGGCCGCAGTGGTGGCCGGGGCGTCCTCGACGCGTCCCTGGAAGACGACCGCGGAACGGACGCGCACGCGCCTGACGAAAACCATGAGTCTGGGGTCCGGCTCCGGCTGCACTTTAGCGCTGGCGTCGTAGATCAGCGGAGGCATGTCCACATGAAGAATCGGCGCGTCGTTGGCAGCGGGTTTTTCGGCGGAGGCGGGTTCATTCGCCGGTGAGCTTGCGGTTACTGGGATGGTTTCCCCCGGAGCAGGGCTGCTGCTGCCTGCATCGGAGGTGGCGGTCAGAGGCCTGGGTGCGGTGATGGGCAGAGCTTTGACGATTTGCAACTCGCAGGTGCAGTGGCCTGCGCCGGTCGTGAGGGCGTCGATCTGCCCGTTGGTGATCAGTACGTCGCCGCCTTGCGGCACCACAACGCTTTGCCCACTGAGCTGCTGTTCCAGGCGCATGGCGCCGCGATACGTGCGCACGC
>Ga0335079_10002724_pt1 | contig 20304 bp, 21 predicted proteins | sample Lox_Sample_33_FD_206719 | JGI IMG/M metagenome (GOLD analysis project Ga0335079, IMG submission 206719) | Soil microbial communities from Loxahatchee National Wildlife Refuge, Florida, United States - Lox_Sample_3.3 | ecosystem: Environmental > Terrestrial > Soil > Wetlands | place: USA... | reverse complement strand
TGCGGCGTTGGCAGGGTCGATGTTCACCAGGTCCTTGTACATCGCTCGGACGGTGTCGTTGACGTAGTAGGGGCTGTACCAGAGGTGCGGATTGGTGTCGACTGGCAGGCCGAGTAGCTCCTGAACACTGAGCACGGTTTGATGCGGCGTATTGGAAGCCGCGATCAGATTGAGAGCCCAGGTGTCGTATCCTGCCCCATTTACGATTACAAAACAAGCGTTCGCTATCGACCTGGCGTTCGCGGCGTTCCCCTCGTATTCATGAGGGTCGACGTTGGGGTCGGACACGATGCTTGTCACGTTGACGTGGGTCCCTCCGAGCTGGGACGCGAGGCTCCCCCAGAAGTTTTCCCCCGCCACGACCTGCAGCACCCCTCCGGAGGTCGAGCATGCTGGCCCGGTTGAGGTATTGAGGCTTACGGCCGCATAGATCCCTCCGATAGCGACGATGACTATCACGACGGCAGCGATTACAATGGTTCTCTGCAACAGACAGAGGGTCTCGGTCGCCCTCTTTATTAGGTATCCTATTAGCTCTTAATAATGTGGTGGGAAACATATTTATCGAGTTAATAACCGCTGCCGGCGTCATGCCGATAATCAGTCTGTCGTTGCCCGACCAGATGGTCAAGGCCATGGACGAGATTCAGGACTCCGTCGGGTTCGCGGGGAGGTCTGAGCTCGTCCGAGCCGCCATAAGGCTGCTGCTCGAAGACACGAGGGACAAGAGCGCCCTGGTGGGGAGGACTAACGCGGTCGTAGTCGTAAGCCACGCGAGCGTCGACGAAGAGCCCGTCACCAGGCTGAAGCACGCCTACGGAGACATAGTGAAGACCCACATCCACTGCAGGGTCTCAGACGAGGACTGCATCGAAGTCTTCGTGCTGGCCGGAGAGGGTAGACAGATTTCGGCCATGGCTAAGGGATTCGAGCGGGAAAGGAAGATCAAGAGCGTCAAGCTGCTCCGGGTCTAGGGAACGGCCTGACGCCGCGGCCAGCGTCAACGGCTGCAAACTGATGGCACAGCACAGGACAAAATAAGTGGACCGGGGGGGATTCGAACCCCCGACCTCTCCCAGTCTGGATTTCTTTGCCAAGGGACTGGACGCACCCAGGCTGTATCCTACCAGACTAGACGACCGGCCCAACCTTGGAGGCTTTGCCTCCGAGCCACAGCCCGAGGTTTGGCTAATTATCCTTTCAGGAAGCGTTCTCGCTTCTGGAAATCGTCTCCGGGCTTGAAATAGCGAAACGGACCTTTGCCTCCGAGTCTGACATGGAGACAGTCCTCAAAGGGGAGGGGCCCCTTCTCGGCTGGCACGACCCCGACGAGCAGAGGAAGTGGATCCGGGACAACAAGCCAAGGCGAATGACCGACAAGAGGATGGGGCTTGGGCAGGCTGTCTCCAGGTTCGTCAGGGACGGGGACCTCCTGGCCATGGGCGGTTTCGGCCACGTCCGCGTCTCGATGGCTGCCATCTACGAAATGATACGGCAGAGGAAAAGGAACATCACGCTGTCAGGGAAGACCGCGACCCACGACTGCGACCTGCTCCTCTCCTCGGGGGTCGTGAGCAGGATAGAAGTGGCCTACTCTTTCGGCCACGAGCTCCGTGGGCTCTCCCCCGCTTCTCGGCGGATGGTGGAGCAAGGCCGCGTCCAGGTTCTAGGCGAGGTGTCCAACGCGGGCATCCAGTGGCGCTTCAAGGCGGCCGCCATGGGGCTCCCCTTCCTTCCCGCCCGCGTCATGCTCGGCTCCGAGACGTTCACCAAGAGCTCCAGCCTTGTCGCCAAGGACCCCTTCAGTGGGAAGAAAGTGCTTCTCGTCCCCGCCTGCTACCCCGACGTGTCTTTCGTACACGTCCACAGGTGCGACAGGTTCGGGAACTCCCAAATCGACGGCGTGAGCATCATGGACTGGGACCTGGCCCGGGCCGCCCGGAGGCTCGTCGTGACTACGGAGAAGATTGTTGGTGACGACGTCATCAGGAACGAGCCTTCAAAGACGATGATCCCCTTCTACTGCGTGGACGCAGTTGTGGAGGTCCAATACGGCTCTCACCCAGCGAACATGCCCTTCCTCTACTACTCTGACGAAGACCACATCGGGGAATGGCTGAAGGTCTCCAGGACAGACGCCGGGACGGAGCAGTACTTCCAAAAGTACGTCCACGGCGTGAAGGACTTCGGCGGGTACATCGAGCTCGTCGGCGGGCAGAATCGAATGGACAGACTGAAGGAAATAGAGCTGTTGAAGGCGCGCACCACTGCGCCCTGGGCTGAATGACCCATATGCAGAAGCAATCCTTCTCTCCAGTAGAGCAGATGGCCTCGGTCACCTCGAAGATTATTGAGGATGGCGCAACTGTTCTCACCGGCTCGGGTCTTCCGATGATCGCGATGGCACTCGCCCTGAGGACGAGGACGCCCAACGTAACCATCATATTCGAGGCGGGCGGAATCGCCCCCCAGATTCCCGTACTTCCCATATCTGTAAGCGATTCACGGACCTTCCACAGGGCCATAATGGCGACCAGCCTCGACTGCGTCATGAGCACGGCTCAGCAGGGTTACGTAGACTACGGGATGCTGGGCGCCGCCCAGATAGACATGTACGGAAACATCAACACCACGGCCATCGGGTCCTACGAGAGGCCCAAGGCGCGACTGCCTGGGAGCGGCGGCGGGAACGACGTGGGTTCACTCTGCTGGAAGACCATCATCATCATGCAGCAGGACAGGAAGCGCTTCTCCCGGAAACTCGATTTTCTGACGACTCCTGGGTACCTCGACGGTCCCGGCGCTCGGGAGCGGGCTGGGCTCCCCGAAGGCACGGGTCCCTTCCGAGTGGTGACCCAGCTGGGGGTCATGGGATTCGACGAGGCCACGAAGCGCATGAAGCTGCTCGCCGTCCACCCGGGCGTCACGGTCGACGACGTGAAAGCAAACACGGAATTCGAGTTGATCGTGCCTCCGGAGGTCTCTGTGACTGGCCTCCCCACCCCCGAGGAGATCAGGCTGCTCCATGAAGAGATAGACCCGTCCCATTTCGTCATCAGATAGTCAGTCACGTCGCTGGTTCGGCGCCAAGGCTTATCTGCCGAACTTCGGCGCCTTCCGGCATGTCGGTCACATTCGAGATCTTCAGCCAGCTCGACATCAGATTGGGCAAGGTGATAGAGATCGAGGACATGCCACAGGCTCGGAAGCCGATGTACAGGCTCAAGATAGACGTGGGGGACGGCACCCCAAGGCAGTGCGTCGCGGGGATCAAGGGCTCCTATTCAAAGGAGCAACTGATGGGGAAAACGGTTGTCGCAGTCATGAACCTCCCCCCCAAGTCTGTTGTTGGCGTCCTCTCTGAGTGTATGCTTCTCGCGGCCTTCGACGACGGCGGCGCCTCTCTCCTTTCCCCTGACAAGGAGCTCCCCCTGGGGACCAAGGTCGGCTGAGGATTCTCGGCAACCTTTTAACCTCGAGAAAAGGCGAGCTGAAATGAGCGGTGGTCGTCTAGCCTGGTCCAGGACAGTAGCCTGCCACGCTACTAACTCGGGAAGTCATGAAAATGGCTCGAGAATTCAAATCCCGGCCACCGCACCTCACTCTTGCCTCAGCTAGCTAGCTGCTAGCTAGGGTTGATGGTGAGTCAGACCAAAGACGGGGGCCGAGCCTGGCCCGACGTATGTGACCCTTTTATGAGTCCGATGAAAGGGGCAGCTCTGTTGGTAGTCGTAAATGGCAAGTCGCTGACCATCGAACGGGCGATCGACGTCGCCGTGCGGAATGCCCAGGTGAGAGCCAGCGCACAGGGCCTCAAACAGATGGAGAAGTTCAGAGCCCTTTTGGAGCAGAAACTCGTCCGCGGTGAGGTCGTTTATGGGGTCAACACGGGGTTCGGCTCCCTATCCGACAAGATAGTTCGTCCCGAGAACCTGGACGAGCTCCAGCTGAATCTCATCCGGAGCCACTCGGCCGGGGTGGGGCCACCCTTAGGCACCGAGGTAGTGAGGGTGGCGATGCTTATCAGACTCAACAATCTTCTGAACGGCAACAGCGCCACAAGGAAGGAGATTGCCGAGCTCTTCGTTGGCATGCTGAACAAGGGAATTACACCATACGTGCCGGAATTCGGCTCTCTTGGGGCCTCCGGAGATCTCGTGCCTTCAGCTCACATGGCCCTTGCAATGGTCGGCGAGGGGAAGTCATACTACCGCGGGAAGCTGAGAGACTCGTCAGAGGCGCTCTCTAAGTCTAGGTTGAGACCAGTCACCCTGCATGCGAAGGAAGGGCTGTCACTGATCAACAGCACCGCCTTTACGACAGGCCTGGGATGCATCGCGGTCCACAGAGGGGACACCCTGCTTCGTGCAGGCAACTCGGCCTTGGCGGTTACCGCTGAGGTCCTGGGGGCCTGTTCGCAGGCCTTTGACGAGAGACTGATCGAAGTGAAGCTTGACCAGGGTCAGGTTGAAGTCGCCAAACAGATCAGGGGTCTTCTCAAGGGGAGCCGCAGGATGAGGTCCGAGCCGGTCCCTCAAGATCCATACTCCATACGGTGTGCGCCGCAGGTGCACGGAGCCCTCTGGGACGCCATCAGATTCTCGGAGAAGCTGGTCGTCAACGAGATGAATTCTGCTTCGGACAACCCCGTCCTGCTCGATGACGGGTCGGTGCTCCATGGGGGCAATTTCCACGCGCAGCCCGTCGCAATGGCTCTCGACCTGCTCTCGCTTGCACTTTCCTACCTGGGGGTGATTTCCCTCGCAAGGATACACTATCTGCTGTCGAAGACCCCTCCTGAAAGCAGGTACATGGCCGCCAAACCGGGGCTTGAATCTGGCCTCATGCTCCTTGAGTACACCGCGACCGCGCTGACCTCCGACAACGCCGCACGAATCTATCCAGCGTCCTCATTCCCTGCGAACGTCTCGGGAGGAGTTGAAGACCACGCAAGTCACGGGGTCAACGCCGGGACTAAGACTCTGAAGGTTGCCAACAACGTCTCCAGAATCCTGGCCATCGAGCTGGTGTGCGCATCCAACATCCTCGGGTCAAACGAAAGCGGGATCTCCGACCACGCGAAGAGCGTCTGCAGCTTCGTACGCTCGATCTCGCCTCTGCTCAGCGGCGACAGGTCGCTTGGCGCCGAAGTTGAGGCTCTCGCCAGCGAATCGAGAGACGGCAAGCTCCCATAGGGGCATCTCGGCTCTCTTGGCTTCTAATCTGCCGAAAAAGGCTAAAAGCGATATCGCTCGATTCCGGGCTACGATTTCCTTTCTGGACGACGCAAGTGCAATCAAGGACCAAATCGTCGCAACGAGAAGAAGAATCCACTCGAACCCTGAACTCGCCTTCCAGGAGCACCAGACAGCCGCACTCATCGCAACGGAGCTGAGGCGCTGCGGCATCCGGGTAGAGACCGGCGTCGGAGGCACAGGGGTCGTAGGAGTTCTCGAGGGAATAGGCCCGGGACACACCGTTGCTCTCCGCGCCGACATGGATGCCCTCCCCCTGCAGGAGCTCTCCGGCGAAGAATTCTCGTCCAGATCCAAGGGAGTGATGCACGCCTGCGGGCACGACAGCCACATCGCCATGCTCCTTGGCGCGGCCAGAATTCTATCCGACCATCGATCCGAGCTGCGGGGCGTCGTCAAGTTCCTCTTCCAGCCGGCGGAGGAGGCCGCAGAGAAGGGCGGCGGGGCGAGGCCCATGATCGAGGCCGGCGTGCTTGAAAAGCCGAGGGTCGAATACGTCTTCGGTCTTCACGTCTTCTCGAACTTCCCTTCCCGTGCCTTCGCGCTCCGGCCTGGTCCGCTGATGGCCGCCTCTGGCACTTTCAGAATTAGAGTACTGGGCAGGGGGGGTCATGGGTCTGCACCGCACCAGACGATCGACCCGATCTTCGTCGCTGCCCAGCTCATAACGGCCCTTCAGGGCATCAGAAGCAGGATGGTGGACCCTGTGGAACCTTCAGTGGTCTCCGTGTGCTCCGTTCACTCCGGCACAAGGAACAACATAATCCCCGACGACGCGGTGCTTGAGGGGACCATGCGGACGGTCAGCGAGGCGACAAAAAGGAGGGTCTCCTATCTGATCAGGCAAATCGCCCGCTCCGTCTGCAGGACCTTCGGGGCAAAGTGCGAGGTCGAGATGGAGGATGCCTACCCGGTGACCGTGAACGACCCCAAGGTGGAGGCGGAGGTTTTCAGGCTGCTGAAGACCATCCCAGGAACGAAGACGGTGGAAGTCCCTCCTCTCCTCGTGGCCGAAGACTTCTCGTTCTTCCTCAGGAAGGTTCCCGGGACCTACTACTTCCTCGGGACCCGAAACGAGAAGAAGGGATGCGTGAGCCCCAACCACAGCTCAAGGTTCAAGGTCGACGAGGACGTCATGAAGTACGGTTCGGCCTCTCTCGCCCTTGTCGCCTTCGAATTCGCGGCCAGAGGCTCCCATTAGGCTGTCCTTCTTCCCTTCTCCGCCACCAGGTTCCCGTTCTTGTAGACCTTCTCAGCCAGGTTTACTCCGTAATGGTACGCGAAGTGCTTGTGGTTCGGAGCGTCGAAGACCACAACGTCCGCCCGCTTACCCACCTCCAGGCTCCCGACCTCAGCCGATCTTTCGATCGAATGCGCCGCATTGATAGTGGCTGCGACCAGTGCCTCAGCCGAAGTCATCTTCATCTGGAGGGTGGCGATGCTCATCATCATCTGCATCGACTCGCACATGTCCGCCGCGCTCAGGTCGGTCCCCAGCGCGACGGGGAGCCCCGCGTCGATTATCCCTCTCGCGTCAGCGTATGTGCCGAGGTAAGCGAAGGGCGTTGTTGGCAGGAAGGTCCCCATCACGCCTTTCTCCACCAGCGCCCTGACCTCTTCCTTGGGCGTGAAGATCAGATGGTCGGCCGATACGACCTTCAGCTCGCTCCCAAGCGCTGCGCCTCCGCTGTGTGCCAGCCAGTCGGCGTGTATCCTGAGCTTCATCCCCAGCCGCCTCCCGGCCACCATTATCCGCCTCGTCTGGTCCAGGTTGAAGTAGCCCTTCTCACAGAACACGTCGCAGTACTCTGCCAGCTTCCGCCTCGCAATCTCCGGCAGCCACCTCCTCACGACGTCGTCCGTCAGCTCGTTGACCCTGTTCTCGTATCCGAAGGGTATCCCCTGCGCCAGGAAAGTGGGGACGATGCCGATCGGGTGGGTCTTTGCAAGCTTCGTGATTATTTCGAGCTGTCGTATCTCGCCTTCGAATGTCATCTCGTAGCCGCTCTTGGCTTCGATGGTCGTCGTACCATAGGCAAGCATCCTGTCGAGGATTTTCTTGGTCTTGTCCATCAGCTCCGCGGTCGAAGCCTCTCCCGTCTTCCTGAGGGTGATGGGCATCCCACCGCCGTTGCTCTTGATCTCCAGGTAGGGGACTCCCTTGACCGCCATGTCCTCAAGCTCTCCCTCCCTTGAGCCTGCGAAGACCAGGTGCACGTGGGGGTCGATGAGGCCCGGGGTGACCAGTTTCCCGCTGACGTCCACGACGTCGTACCCGCGGCCGATCTTGCCGAGCACTTCCTGTGTGTTCCCCACTGCGACTATCCTGCCGCCGTCGACTGCCACCGCGCCGTCGCTCACCAGCCCCAGGTCGTTCATCTTCTCTCCAGACCTGGGCCGCCCGTTTCCCCCTCTCAGCGTTGCCAGCTCGTTGGCGTGCACCAGAACGAACTTCTGGCCGTATGGCCCCCTAAACGTCAAGGTACTTCTTCCTCTCCCACTCGTGAACGGACGTGCTGAACTCCCTCCACTCTTTCCTCTTCGTCTGGAGGAACTTGTCGCAGAACCTTCTTCCCAAGCTCTCCTGGAGGTACCTGTCCTTCGCGAGCTCGTCCAGCGCCTCTCCAAGGTTGGCGGGGAGGACGCTGATTCCCTTCTCGGTCCTCTCCTCCGTAGTCATGTGGTAGACGTCCTCTTCAGTAGGACGAGGCGGCTCGATTCTCCGTCTGATTCCGTCCAGGCCTGCTGCCAGGATCCCGGCGTAGGCTACATAGAAGTTGCAGGATCCGTCGGTGGGCCTGTACTCGATCCTCGAGCTCATTCCCTTGCCGGGAGGAATCCTGAGGAGGACGGAGCGGTTGTATCTCGCCCAGGAAATGTACACCGGTGCCTCCCATCCGGGCACCAGCCTCTTGTACGAATTGACGGAAGGGTTCGTCAGGGCAGCCAGCCCCCTGGCGTGGGCCAAGACGCCTCCGATGAAGTTCATCGCGGTCTTGCTCACCCCGTACTTTCCTTTCGCGTCGTAGAACAGGTTGGTCTTTCTCCTCTCGTCCGTCACGCTCACGTGCGTGTGCAGACCGGCGCCATACCCGTCGTGGAAGGGCTTCGGCATGAATGATGCAATCAGCCCGTTGCGTGCTGCAGTCATCTTGACCACCAGCTTCACGAGGTATACCCTGTCTGCCATCCCAAGCGCGTCGGCATACTGCAGGTTGAGCTCGTACTTGCCTGGAGGGACTTCATGGTGGTGCTTCTCCACCACGACTCCTGACTCCTTCAGGTTCCTGACTATCTGGAGCCTGACGTCTATGCCCAGGTCAGCAGGCGGGCTCGAGAGATAGCCTCCCTCGTCCTGCCTCCTCAGGTTCCCCGCCTGATCTCTTGAGAAGAGGAAATACTCAATTTCGCTGCAGGCGTTGCACGTAGCATTGGCTCCGATTACACTTCTGGATTCGTCGATGGCCCTCCTGAGCACGCGCCTGGGATCGATTTCGAAGGGCCTTTCCGAGTCCGGCTCGTAAAGGTCGCACACGATTCTTCCCACTCGCGATTGAAAGAGACCCGAAGGGAGCGCCGTGAAGGTGCCAAGGTCGGGGACAAGCTTGAGGTCGCTTCCGCTTATGTCAACCATGTCGACTGAGGAGCCGTCCACGTGTATGCCTTCGCTCGCCACCTTCGGGATCAGCTCCGCCGGTACCCACAGTGAGTGGAGTCCGCCGGTCAAGTCTGTGAACTGCAGTGCCACTTCGTCCAGTCCTTGCTTCTGAATAGCCGCCTTGACTTCCTGAATCCCCATTGCGGCCTGGTGAGGGTGTTTGGTGATTTATCCTATGCCCCAAAGGTGAGAGTCGCTTCACGCGGACCACCCGTCTCACGTATGGCGGACTGGCGGGAGGGTGAACCGTTATATCGACAGACGCTCTCGAACCGGCCATGCAAACGCACCTCGTGAGGGCTCCAAGAGGCGCCGAGATCTCCTGCAAGAGTTGGCACCAGGAGGCCGCGCTCCGCATGCTGATGAACAACCTCGACCCCGAGGTGGCGAAGGACCCGGAGCACCTGATAGTGTACGGGGGCACGGGAAGAGCTGCCAGGTCATGGAAGGCCTACGACGCCATCGTGAAGTCGCTCAAGGCACTCGAAAACGACGAGACTCTGATGATTCAGTCCGGGAAGCCTGTGGGGATTTTCAAGACGACGGCCGCTGCCCCCAGGGTGCTGATATCGAACGCCATGATCGTCCCCAAGTGGGCCGACTGGGACTACTTCCGGGAGCTCGAGGAGCGGGGACTCACCATGTTTGGGCAGATGACCGCCGGGAGCTGGATGTACATCGGCACCCAGGGCATACTCCAGGGCACCTACGAGACTCTGGCGGCGGTTGCGAACAAGCACTTCGGAGGCTCTCTGAAGGGTAAGGTGGTTCTCACCTCTGGCATGGGTGAGATGGGGGGCGCCCAGCCTCTCGCCGCCACCATGAACGACGGGGTGGCGCTGGTGGTGGAGGTCGACAGGAGGGCGATTCAGAGGCGCCTCGACAAGAAGTACTGCGACGTGATGACCGAGACCACGTCAGAGGCTCTGGGAATGGTGCGGGACGCGACCAGAGAGGGGAAGGCGCTCTCCGTGGCTCTCCTCGGCAACGCGGCCGAGGTCCTCCCAGAGCTGTTGAAAGCGGGGTTCAGACCCGACGTCCTGACGGACCAGACTGCGGCCCACGATCCCCTCGCGGGCTACATCCCTGAAGGGCTGACAGTGCAGCAGGCCGACGACCTCAGGGCCTCTGACCCAAAGGGATACGTGGCGCGGTCGATGGCGTCCATCGCTAAACACGTCAGGGCCATGCTCCAGATCCAGGATCAAGGAGCTATCACCTTCGAGTATGGGAACAACATCAGGAAGATGGCAAAGGAGGCAGGTGTAGAGGACCCGTTCAGGATCCCAGGGTTCGTCCCTGAGTACATCAGGCCGCTGTTCTGCGAAGGGAGGGGTCCGTTCCGCTGGGCGGCGCTGTCGGGGAAGCCCGAGGACATCTATGCTACCGACGAGGCCGTCCTCAGGGAGTTCGCTTCGAACGAGTCTCTCGTGAGATGGATCAGGAAAGCACACGACATGGTCCAGTTCCAGGGGCTGCCTTCGAGGGTCTGTTGGCTGGGCTACGGCGAAAGGGCCCGGTTCGGTAAGGTGATCAACGACATGGTCAAGAGCGGTAGGATTTCTGCACCCGTCATAATCGGCAGAGACCACCTCGACTCAGGCTCGGTCGCGTCCCCCTATCGAGAGACGGAAGGGATGAAGGACGGATCGGACGCAATCGCTGACTGGCCAATACTGAACGCTCTGCTCAACGCGGTTTCGGGCGCCTCCTGGGTCTCGGTGCACCATGGCGGAGGCGTAGGCATAGGTTACTCGATTCACGCCGGTCTAGCCGTGCTGGCTGACGGGACCTCGGAGGCTGAGACAAGAATCATGACCGCGCTCACAAACGATCCCGGAACGGGGATAGCGAGGCACGTCGACGCGGGCTACGACGAGGCCATCAGGACGGCCAAAACAAAAGGCGTCAAGATACCAATGATGGAATAGCGGCTGCCGCAGGGCTCCGCTTCGAAGCATAGGCGTAGTACACCATGTACGCCGCCGACATGGCAGCAACCAGCCCGGAGAGGCCGTCGATAACAGTGGGGGAAGTCGTGAATGTCGTCGTCGATTGCGATCCGGCCAGGACGCCCGCGTAGACGAGTATCACTGACCATGCAAAGCAGCCGACGGCTGTCATCAGAACGAACCGGCTCATCTTCATCTCGAACAAGCCCGCAGGGAGGGATATCACCGTCCTGAGCCCCGGCACGAACCTCGCGGCGAGGATGGTCCACTCTGCGGACCTGCTGAACCAAGCCTCGGCCCTGTCGAGAGAGTTCCTGTGGAGCCTGAAGAGGCTGAGGAGGCCAACGACGAATGGTCTTCCGAGCCATTTGGCGAGGTAATAGTCTACGAGTGCCCCGGTCAGGCTGGCGACGGTGCTGACCACCACCACTGCCCAGAAGTCCAGCTGGTGGGTGGCCACGAAGTAACCCGCCAGAGGGAGTACGACTTCGCTTGGGACCGGCAGCGACGCACTCTCGAGGGCCATTAGTGCGAAAACGCTTGCGTATCCGTAGGTCGAAATGAAGGAGATCAAGGCAGACGATGAAAGAATCGAACCCGACACCAGCGAAAACCACGCTCCGAAGGGAAGCTCGACTAGGTCAACAGCCTGCAGGAAACCCACGACAAAGAGGACGAGTGCGAATCCGAAGAGGTACTTGCTCTTGGGGACCCATGAGCCGAAAGAACGAGAGCCAGTGCCTTGCAACTTGGGCTTCGTTTAGTTGTCGCGTTTATAGAAGTTTCAAACGCGCGGGGGTTCCGGCTAGTTCTTTTTCTTACCGTATTCTTCGACAAGTTCCTTCGCTCTGTCGAATCTGATCCTCTTCTCCTCAATCAGTTTCGCTGCTACAGTGTCAATCAGGTCTCCAGTGGCTCCGGCTGATATTGCGATATTTCTGCTGTGCAGCTTCATGTGCCCTCTCTGGATTCCTTCGCTAGCAAGAGCCCTGAGAGCTGCAAAGTTCTGCGCCAGGCCAACCGCCCCCATGACCTCGGCCAGCTCGATTGCGCTCTTGGCTCCGATTATCTTGATGTCGGCTCTGGCGGCTGGGTGGGTTTTCGCTGCGCCTCCCACTAGGCCCACCGCCATGGGCATCTCCAGCGTGCCCACGAGGTCTCCATCGCGATTCTTCCCCCAAGTTGTAAGGGGCTTGTATTTGCCGCTCCTCGAAGCGTAGCTGTGGGCTCCAGCCTCGAGCGCCCTTATGTCCTGGCCGCAGGCTATGCCAACCGCCACGACACCGTTCATTATCCCCTTGTTGTGGGTCGCGCACCTGTAGGGGTCTGCATCTGCGAAGGCATATGCGTAGACGACTCCCTCGACGACGTCTGCACCACCTATCGCCTCCTTGTCGAAGACAGCGGTCGCTCTGACCAGTCTCTTGTCAGCAAGGTTGGAAATGATTCTCAGAAACACCCTCCCTCCGGTGATTTCTTCGATCATGGGCGCCACAGCCTCGGCCATCGTATTCACCGCGTTTGCTCCCATGGCGTCACCCGTGTTCACTATCAGCTCAGCGATGACCATCGGCCCCTTCAGAGAAGAGAGGACTTTGACGTTCAGATCTTTGGCGCCACCGCCGAGCGACACCAGCATCGGGTCTTGGTCGTTGGCCTTTTTCAGCAGGTCGCCCTTCCGCCGAATGAGCTTCGTCTTGGCCGCCTCGGGCTTCGGGACGTTCACGACTTGAATCTGGCCGATCATCACAGGTCCTGTGTTGGTGACCTTGAACCCGCCCTTCACCCTTGCCATCTTGGCCGCATTGCTCGCTGCTGCGACCACAGATGGCTCTTCCAGGGCCATCGGAACGAGGTAGTCCTTGCCGTTGATCTTGAAGTTGGTCGCGATTCCGAGCGGGTATGTATACCCTCCAACCACGTTCTCAATCATGTGGTCCGCCGTCTCGGCCGGGAGCCCACCGGTGTTCGCCAGTACCCTGATGTCGTCATCAGTGAGGGTCGTAGTCTTCTTCAACAGCTCTCTCCTTTGTTCCATCGGCAGCTTGTAGAATCCTTGGAGTTCCGAACTTCCAGTCATTCCTGTGACGCGCCTCAAGCGCTGTTATTTAATCACTAGAAAGGTTCAGGGGCAGCTCGTCAATCGGCGAACAGGGCCGGATTACTTCACGACTCTCTCATGCTAAGCATAAAAGGCGGGTTCGAAGACGGTGCCAGCATCGGGCCGGTCGTCTAGCATGGTTAGGACGTCAGGCATTGCCCGTCAGGCTCTGACACTGCTAGCAGAAGACGGCGAAGGTCCCCAGTTCAAATCTGGGCCGGCCCACCATCTTCAATCCTTATACGAGGGGGCGGGCGCGGTACCAGCAGCACTTGAACAGAAGCCTTTTCGTCTTCTCGCTCCTCCTGATGATAGCGGGCTTCGTGTCCGAGATCTACCTCGTTTCTCTTATCGGCTTGCTCCTGCTCATCCCCTCGCTCGCCTCGCCTTCGCAAGCCCCGGCGCGGAAGGCTCCGCCTCAGCCGTCGCAGCCGTCCCAGCCGCCGAGGCGCGTGGTCCCCCCTATGCACAAGTCCCAGCCTCCCACACAGATGTCGTCGCCCAAGACCGAGCCTGCAGCGCCTCCCGCCCAAGAGATGACTTACATGTCGACATCGCCTTCGGTACCATCGATGCAATCAATCTCGTACACGCCGGCGCTCTTCCCGTCTCCAATGCTCCCCTCGCTATCCTTGATGGGGAGTCCTCCTTCTCAAGCAAAGGCGCCGCAGGAGGTCAGGCGGGAAAGAGAAGACGAACTGGTCGAAGTGGGCGCTATGCTGGCGTTGCTAAAGCTCGTCCTCGGCTAAGGGACGTAGACGTTAATCTCGCGGCCTATCTTCCTGAGCCTTTCGATTCTGTGCTGCAGCGAGGGATGAGTTGAGAACATCTCGACGAGGGAGCTCCCCCTGAACGGGTTCACTATCCAGAGGGATGCGGTCGCGGGCGAAGGCGCCTTTGCGGGGTTCGTCGCTATTGGTCTCGTCTGGGACTTCGAGCTTATCTTTTCGAGGGCCGTCACGAGGCCTGAGGGGTTTCTGGTGAGCTTCGCGCCATACTCGTCTGCATTGTACTCGTCGTTCCTGCTGATGCCGAGCTGGACGAAGGTGGCCCCGAGAGGAACGAGTATTATCGCCAGGAGGACCAACGGGGATCCGCCGTTCCTGTTTCTACTGTTCCCTCCGAACCACATCGAGAACATGGCTATCTGACCGATGTATGAAATGGCCCCTGCGATGGTGGCAGCGATGCTCGACATGAGTACGTCTCTGTGGACGACGTGGCCGATCTCGTGCCCTATGACGGCCTCGAGCTCGTCGGGGGTGAGGGTCTGAAGTATGCTGGACGTGGCGCACACCACCGCCTTGTTGGGTCCCCTACCCGTCGCGAAGGCGTTGGGCTGGGGCGAATCCACGATTCCGACCTTTGGCATTGGTATGCCGGCTTTCTGGGCGACGCTCCTGACCGCCCTGAAGAGCGCGGGGTTGTCAGCCTCCTGAATGATCTTTGCCCTGCTCATCCGGAGTACGATCGAGTCGCTGAAGTAGTAGGACACAAAATTGATCACAGCTGCGAGAACCAAGGCGAGGCCCACGAACGTTATCGGGTCGTTGAAGAAGTACCAGCCTACAACGTAGCCTATGACCATCAGCAGACCAGTCAGAATGAAGAAAAGAGCTGTGATCTTTGCATACATCGAAGCGGACATTCCAAGCCCGATGACTGTCACGCGCGTAAAAGGCTTTTCCCGTAAGAGCTTCGAAATCAGCCCAAGGACGCTGAAAGAATAAATCGATGGGGCGCCCCTTAGCCAGACGGCGATAAAGCATTGGAGGACAACGATGATGACGAATGGCCGTCGCGAAGGAGACGCGGATCCCCGTTTGGCCCCTGGGGGTTTCCAGACATTGACGAGATGATGCGGGAGATGGAGAGAGCCTTCTCCAAGCAGTTCAAAGATCTCGAGAAGGAGCTCCCGAAGAACCTGGTGAGGGAATCGAAGACGCCGGAGGGAGGGGTGAAGAAGGAGATCGGCCCGTTCGTCTACGGCTATTCGGTAACCATAGGCCCTGACGGAAAGCCTGTGGTTCGGGAGTTTGGCAACGTCCGGAGCGGAGCGGACGGGCCATCGAAGGCTATCCAGGACAAAAGGGAGCCGTTGGTGGACGTGATCGGCTCAGGGAAGGATGTCAGGGTCATTGCAGAGATGCCAGGGGTCAACAAGGAGGACATCAACGTCACCGTGAACGAGAGGGAGGTCACCATATCGGTTGACAGTGAGGACCGGGGCTATTACAAGAAGCTCGAGCTGCCCGGAGTGGTCGACCCCAAGGGAGCTCGCTCGACATACAACAACGGAATCCTAGAAGTTACCGTGCCCCTGAAGTCTAGCGGGGACGGCGGGGTAAAGCTCAGGGTCGAATAGGGCCCTACTGGTAGGGGCCGCCCGCGAATTCGCCCTCGGCGTACCTAGCCATCGCATTGAAGGTCGCTTCACGGTAGCCATGCTTCTCGGCCAGCGTCCTTGCTAAGTCCCCGGTGGTCACAAGTCCGACCATGCTCCCCGTGTCGTCGATGACGACGAGTCTTCTGATGTGATAACGCGCCATCAACTCGGCTGCGTTGGTGAGGGTCGCCTCAGGCGTGACAGTGATTAAAGGAGTGGACATTATGTCCCTCACAAGTACGCTCCTCGCATCTATCTTCTCCGCAAGCACCTTGGAAACCAGGTCCCTCTCGGTGATTATCCCCACCGCATTTCCGCTCTGAGTTACCACTGCGCAGCTGACCCCGCGCTTGGCCATCGCCTTCGCACACTCCTTGGCATTCGTATTCAGCTCCAGCGACATGACTGACTTTGTCATAACATCTGCGACTGTTTTTTCTGCCTCGGACATACTTATTGGGCGCACAGAGGCATCATATAGGATTTAGGACAAGCGGGATTCATACCCAGTTAGGCGAAACTCAGATCCGCCATTGACTCTCCGAGGCCGACAGAGCGTATCGATGCAGGATCTGGCGAGTCGAACGCGAAGCATCCACCAGCGGCTCGTGCGTACAGCTATCGCCAACGATATAGTTAGGGACACGTTTTATATGCCAACTACTCGCGCGGCCCTGCATGCGAAGAGCTCCTGCTCATCCCTCAGAGGCCGGAGATGTTCCGGACGGGGAAGGCCCTCCCAGGTTCCACGTTGCGCCGAGGGGTCTGCTCTTCTTCTATGCGCTTCTCAGCATCGGCAAGAAGCCGATGAGCGGCTATGACCTCATGAGGGAGATTGAGGACAAGACCGAAGGGGCATGGCGCCCGGGGCCAGGGGCAGTCTATCCCACGCTCCAGAAGCTGGTGAGGCAGGGATACGTCAAAGCTCGAAAGAAGTCAGGGGTGGGGCCGACTCAGGTATCCTACGAGATAACCCCCGCAGGCCTCCGCAACATCGCGAACGCAAAGCGGGCTATGGGATCGTCCGGCGAGCGCATGCGGATGATGAGCTCACTTTTCATCGACCTTATGGAACCGGATGACCTCATGAAGTTCGCGCTGAGCTCCTTCGAGCTCCAGTCGGGGCTGGTGAGATCGATAGTCGAGTCGGAGAAGAGCGGACTGAGTGATGAGGACAGACTCTTCGTTCTGCGTCGTTTCAGACTCAATCTTGACAGGGAGCTGATCCGTACCAATGTCACCATAGGCGCCCTCGAGAGACAGTCGGAGCCAAGAGCCAGGTCGATGTCAAAGGGGGAAAGGACATGAGTTCGGCAGCCCAACTCACTCCTCCTGTCGTCCATGATGGACAGGACATGATCAGAGTAGACCATCTGAAAAAGAAGTTTGGGGATTTCGCGGCAGTCGATGACATCTCATTCGAGGTGAAAAAAGGGGAGGTGTTCGGACTCCTCGGCCCAAATGGGGCAGGGAAGAGCACCACTTTGAGAATACTCTCGACACTCGCGAGGCCTACCGCGGGGACGGCGACCATCGGAGGCTATGACATCGTGAAACAGGACAACGAGGTCCGCAAGCTCGTGGGGATCGTTTCGGAGAAGATGATAATGTACGACCGCCTCACCGCCAAGGAGAACCTCTGGTTCTTCGGGAGCCTGTTCGACATCCCGGCGGACACCCTGAACCAGAGGATTGACGAACTCTTGGAGCTGGTCCAGCTGACGAAATGGAAGACTTCTCTCGTGGGTACCTTCTCGACGGGAATGCGCCAGCGCATGAACGTAATCAGGGCTCTGTTGAACATGCCTCAGGTGCTTTTCCTCGACGAACCGACGCTGGGACTTGACCCCCAGTCGTCGGTGGAAATCAGGGCGTTCGTGAAGAAGCTCAACCGCGAAAAGGAGGCCACCATAATTGTGACGACTCACACGATGGTAGACGCCGACATTCTCTGTGACCGCATCGGCATCATCGACCACGGCAAGGTCGTCGCCCTCGATACGTCGGCCAATCTGAAGCGGCTGGTGTCTGGTGACAACGGTACCGTCCTAGAGCTGGACATCCCGAATCTTGCGCCCGCTCTCATCGAATCCATCAAGGCCGTGGACAACGTCAGATCTCTCTCCCAGGACAACTCCACCCACATCAAGGTGATCGCAACCGGAGACGACGCCTTCGACAACGTGGTTGACGCCGTACGGAGGAACGGGGGCAAGATTGCGTCAATGGACAGCGTTCAACCAACGCTGGAAGATGTCTTCCTTCACCTCACCGGACACGAGGTCAGGGATAGTGCCGACAAGAAGATCCCTCTCGAGCGGCGCGGTGGTTTCATGGGTGGGCGGAGCCGGATAAGGTGAGGGGCAATGGGGACCAGGGCGCTGCTTTCGCACAGCTTCAGAATCGCCTGGAAGGACGTAGTCGAGCTCTACAGGAACAAGTTCGGTCTCGTGCTTCTCATCGTCATGCCCCTTTTCATGATGGGGATGATAGGATTCATTTATCCCAGCAGCACGAGTTCGGGTAGCAACCTCCCGGTTGGGGTCGTCAACCAGGACACAGGATTCAACAACTCTACCATCGCCAGTCAGACGTTCGTCTCGGCTCTGCAGCAAATCAACGACAACACGAGCATGTTCAAGCTGACGACCGTATCAAGTGTCTCCGCGCTGAAGGACTCGATTCAGAAAGGAGATCTCGAAGGAGGAATTGTCATACCCAGCAATTTCACTGTGAACCTGCTCAGCGGCAAGCAAGGCGCCGTAACGATCATGACTGACACGTCGAACCCGCAAGTGTCGGCCACCATCCAGACTCTTCTCTCGGCTGTATTCAATCAGATGAGTATTGCGATGGCACAGCAGAAGGTGATGGCACTGAGTCCGTCGGTCGGTCAAGGTGGCGCTCTCGCCGTGGTGCAGCCGCTCAGGGTAGTTACGCAGGGCATCATTCCGGGTTCCTCCAACTACTTCGAATTCGTCGCTCCAGGGATAATGGCGATGACGGTCATGATGAGCGTCATGACAGGGCTTCCGGGGGCGATATCTCAGGAGAAGGAGGTGGGGACGATGGACGGGATGATGGTTGCACCGATCAACAGGCTCTCCATCATCCTTGGAAAAACGCTGGCTCAAACCGCCCGAGGGCTGCTCCAGGGGGTGATCTTGATGGCCCTGGCGATAACTCTCTTCGGCGTAACAATACAGGGGGACATCTTCCTAGTCTTCGGGTTACTGCTGCTAGGGGTGTTCAGCTTCGTGGGTCTGGGGATAGTCATGACCTCGATCACTAGCGACCAGCAGACAGCCACAATGCTCATGACCACGCTGATGTTCCCGATGATGTTTCTCAGCGGAGTGTTCTTCCCCATTCAGCAGATGCCCTGGTACATGCAGGACATTTCGAAATTGCTCCCTTTGACCTACGCCACGGACGCCCTGCGAAGGGTAATGGTGCTCGGCGCAGGCATCCCGGACATTTCCACCGAGCTCATGATACTGATTGGTTTCGGGATCGTCATGACATCTATAGCGGTTCCAGTTTTCAGGCGAGCAATGACCAGATGAGCGGGCTGAGCGCACCTGGCGAGTTTGCTGCCCTCTCCATCTCCGTGGACGCACGCAGCTGCTGCCGTGGCGTGAAGGCGCAGTCGACAGGAAGAAGGGCCCCCAAGGAGAGATACCGTGGCCGGACCGGTCCGAAAGAAGTGAGGGGTAACGCGGCGGCCGGCGTGTCCGACGAAGCACCTTAGGTTTCGATGTGAAATGACGACGCCGCGCCGCGTAGTTCCAGAACTGGGAATCAAGTCGAGACGTTTCGCAAAGATCAGAGAAAGGTGGACCGGGGGGGAATTGAACCCCCGACCTTGGGACCCTGGCGGGTTCTCCCGCGTGCAAGGCGGGCGTTCGTACCGCTGAACTACCGGCCCACTGGGCGAGGCACCAAGTTCTCGATTCTTATGCTCTTCCAGACTAGAAAGGAGTTAAAGCCATACCAGAGGCGACCGGCTTTCGTGGGCCGGTAGCTCAGCTTGGCTAGAGCACCCGACTGATAATCGGGAGGCCAAGGGTTCGAATCCCTTTCGGCCCACTTGGAACATATTAACTCTCTGAAGTTCACCTAGTCCAACCCCGCCAGAACTGCTAGGCCGTTCTCACGATTAGAACTGTACACCTCACGAGGCTACCCTACGAGGCATGAGAAACGGAACGATTGCCGCTGCAGAGCAGAAGCTAAGCGCCTGTATCTTACGGTCGAACAGGCCGGATTATCAGGCAGCTGGTTTGGGCCACCTATAGGCGAACCAGACTACCGACGCTCCGATTCCCACCTTGGGCACGTATAGCAGGGTAGCCGGCAGACCGAGTGAAGAGGTCACAGTCTGAGTCAAGGCTATGAACTCCAGTATGGCTATTATTGCACCTGCAGCGACGTTAATCCAGCGATTTGCACGATAGCTGAGACTTGTCGAAAGGAACGCCATAAGCAGCACTATGAAGAACAAGGCTTCGAACGCGTAGGACGCAGATTCCAAAGTCGTTCCATTCAATGTCCCTGACCTTATCTGGTCAATCATTCCCGGGGCTATTATCACGTAACCAAGGTAGACCGCGTAAGTCAGCCCTTCAAGGAGCCATAGGACGGATAACCTGATTCCGTAGAAGTCCCAATGATTCAAGCCAATTCACCTCCACATTGTGGCTTGCTTTGAGACTGAAAAATGCCGAATACAAGTCTCATACTTGGAAGCCGGGGGTAGTATCTATATCCTCTACGAACAAAGAACAGAATCTTGAACAGGTCTGGCGCTGCGGAATCCACGAGACTTTGTCCGTCCAAACCCCCAAGAATAGCTAGTTCAAATCCCGCCGCACGTCCGCACCCGGCACTGGCGCAGCATGGCACAACCCCGCGCAACCGGCACAGCAACGCATAACCACGTACACACAAAC
>Ga0335079_10002721_pt1 | contig 20307 bp, 7 predicted proteins | sample Lox_Sample_33_FD_206719 | JGI IMG/M metagenome (GOLD analysis project Ga0335079, IMG submission 206719) | Soil microbial communities from Loxahatchee National Wildlife Refuge, Florida, United States - Lox_Sample_3.3 | ecosystem: Environmental > Terrestrial > Soil > Wetlands | place: USA: Florida... | reverse complement strand
CCCCCCGACAGCTGCGTCGGCCGGGCCCCGGCCCGGTGGCCCAGCCCGACGACGGCCAGGGCGTGCGCGGCTAGCCGCCGCCGCTCGGCGCGGCGGATCCCGGCGTACAACAGCCCGTCGGCCACGTTTCCTAGCACGCTCTGGTGCTCGGCCAGGAAAAACTGCTGGAACACGAACCCGATCCGGGACGCCCGCAGCGCCGCCAGCTCCCGGTCCCGCATCCGGGCCACGTCAATCCCGGTGACGCGTACTGTCCCGGCCGTCGGCTTGTCCAGGGTGCCCATCAGGTGCAGCAGCGTGGACTTGCCCGACCCTGACGGGCCGACCACCGCCGCCAGCTCCCCGGGGGCCACGGCCAGGCTCACCTGATCCAGTGCCCGCACCGGCGGCGACCCGGGGTACACCCTCGAGACGTGCTCCAGCTCAAGCACTGGTACTCCGGCCTCGTTCCCGTCCTGGCGGAGTGGGGCTGCTCCAGCGGTGGTCACGACGGCGCCACCACGACGCGCTGCCCGGGGGTCAGTGCCCCGGCTACCTGCACCAGACCGGAGGCGTCATCGAAGATCCCGGGCGTGACCGGCACCCAGCGCCGCGAGCTCCCCCGGCCGACGACCTCTACGACGTACTCTCTGGTCGACTGGGCCACCAGAGCCGTCACCGGCACCACCAGCGTGCCGCGCGCGGTGTCGGTGGTGATGTTCACCGTGACCGGCGCCTGGTCCAGGGTTCCCGCCGCCTGCGGATTGGTCAGCTTCACCTGCACCGGGATCGTCGTGGTCGGGTTTGCCCCCGACCCTGACGAGGTCGCCACCGTGCCCACCGAAGACACTGTGCCCGGTGTCGTGTTCCCGTCGGGCAGCGTGACGCTCACCTTATTTCCGGCCTTCACCTCGTCTTGCTGGGAGACATCCAGCGGGACCGTCACCACGTGCTCGTCCGACGTCGCCGTCAGCACCGGGCCATCAGCCGGACCGCCCAGGCTCCCGGTTACCTGACTGACCCGCAGCGCCTGCGGCTCGAACACCACCGATCCGAGCGGTAGCGACCCCGACGGGAAGGAGACCCCCAGCGCCGACTGCAGCCTCTCCACCCCGGCCGCCGTTTCCCAGGAAAAGTAATTCCAGCCCAGCGCGGAGATGTCCGCGCGATTCGCCTCTCCCAGCGCCACCAGGTCGTGATTCAGCTGGGCCACGTCCTGTCCCGTTACCCCCTCGCCCAGGGGCCGCCAGGCCGGAACGCGGCCGTACAGCAGCACCACCGGAGATCCGTTATCGGTCCGGTACAGCGCATGGCCCTGCCGGATCACCTGCCCGGCCGACGGCAGCCAGGTCAGCGTCCCGCCGCCCTGCCCCCGGACCGGGTAGGACCCGGCGTACCCCAGCGTCGCGGTCACCGGCGTGGTGGCCGCGATGTCTTGCCGGGTCACCGCCGCCGTCGCCGGAGGCGGTGAGCCCTGCGGGCCGGTCCCGGAGGAGGCGGCCGGGGAAAACACCCCGGCCCGCCAGGCCCACAAGGTCCCGGCCACGACCACGACCACGACCACGACCACGACCACGACCACGACGCCCAGGGCGACCCAGCGGTGAGGGCCGCGCGAAACCGTCTCACTCACTGTCCATCTCCGTCCCTTCTGCTTCTGCTATGGGTGCCCGTGGGCTGGTGCAGCAGCGACTGGCATCGCTGCTTCCAGGTCTTGGCCTGCGGCGAATGTTCAGCCGGGCTGCCCCGGGCGGCTCAGCGGAACTCCTATGCCTGGCGGCAACCCGCGGTTGCATATGTCCATCTTTCCTTCGATCTGCGCCGAGTTCGGATCGAAGCCGTGCACGCCAACCAGGTTGAAGCCCCAGCCGGCCGCAGGATCGTAGGTGGGATCGGGCCAGGTCGGTACGCCATGGGAGCGCATGCACTGGGCGTAACTCCGCATGGCGTTCAGATCCTGCTGGGTCTGGGACTGGGTCTGCTGGCCGCCGTTCGGGAGCAGGTGCACGCAGGCGTTCTGAGCCGCCTGATACTGCGAATTGCTGACCCCGAGTTGTTGCACGCTGACCTTAGGCAACCCGTTAGCCAGCTCATTGCCGCTGCTCGGATCGGGGTATTTCGGCACCCCGTGAGAGCGCATGCAGCTGGCGTAGTTGATCCCTACCTGAGAGTTCGCTGACCTTCCCGCATTCGATGAGCCGGCGGAACCGGCCGACGACGGGCTGCTGCCGCATGCCGTCGCCAGCAGGGCCAGGGCGGCCATCGCGATGACGGCGGCCGCGGTTCGCGCCGCGGGCGGCCTGACCCGCCGTGGCCTGCGCACGACGCGGGTGCTGCCGGTCATCATGCTCTCCTCAGGGTCACATGTCATGTCGTCGCGGATGGCCGCGACGCCGTGCATGACTGCGCATATTCGAGATCCACTGGGCGCGTGTGCGTTCGGAGAACTTTAACCGCCGGGCGGCTCGCCGTAACCGTGGCATCCATCTTCGCCAATACCATTACATAGTTGAATTGTTGTCGGGCCCGTAGTGGATTGGACCAGCAGGTGCGTACATTCGTCGGCCACGTTACTGACGTGCGGCGAATCCGGGTTTATGCCGGGTATGTTGAAAATAGGTTGCCCATTGCTATCAGTAGTGGGGTCGGGCCAGTTCGGCACCCCTTGGGAGCGCATGCACCGGGCGAAACCCAGCATGCCGGCCATAATTCGCGGCGCCTGGGCCTGGCTCGGCTGGAGCAGCTGGGCGCAGGCTCTCTGGGCTGCCTGGAACACGGAATCGCTCACCCCGACCTGCTGCGGGGCGACCTTAGGCACTCCTCCCCTGCTGGTGGGATCGGGGAAGGTCGGCACGCCGTGCGAGCGCATGCAGTGGGAGAAGGCAACAGCGCTGGAGCTCGCCGCCTGCGAGCTGACCGATCCTCCAGCACTCGATGAGCCGCCGGAACCGGTGGATGACGGGCTGCTGCCGCATGCCGCCGTCAGCAGGGCCAGGGCGGCCGCGACGATGGCGCTCTTGAGCGGGGGCCGTCGGCGGCGCGGGGTTGGCTTCATGCCGCAGTTCTACTCCTGGGCGGGTGACATCTCCGCTACAGGCGATGTTGTACGGATGTCACGTGGGCCGGCGCATACTGGTGAAGTGCGGGTGCTGGTGGTGGAGGACCATACGATGCTCGCCGACCGGGTCGTCCAGGGGCTGTGTCAGGCCGGGCTGGCCGCTGACGCCGTGCACGACGGCGCGGCGGCGCTGGAGGCCGTCGCGCAGACGGCCTATGACGTGATCGTGCTCGACCGCGACCTGCCGATCGTGCACGGTGACCAGGTGTGCCGGTCGCTGGCCGGCTCCGGTCCGCGCATCCTCATGCTTACCGCCGCCGCCGACGTCGATGACCGGGTCGATGGACTGGAACTGGGCGCGGATGACTATCTGCCCAAGCCGTTCGCGTTCGCCGAGCTCGTCGCCCGGGTACGGGCGCTGTCCCGGCGCGCGCCATCCGCGCCGCCGGTGCTGCGCCGCGAGGACCTCACCGTGGACCGCGCCCGGTACCGTGCCAGCCGCGGCGGCCGCCCGCTGTCCCTGACCCGCAAAGAGTTCGGGATCCTGGAGATGCTGCTGGCCGCCGACGGCACCGTGGTCAGCGCGGAGGAGCTGCTAGAGCACGTGTGGGACGCTAATGCCGACCCGTTCAGCAACATCGTCTCGGTGACCTTGACCCGGCTGCGGCGCAAGCTAGGCGACCCGCCGGTGATCCAGACCGTGGTAGGCAAGGGGTACCGGATGTGAGCCGCCCACGGCTGACCGTCCGGGCCCGGCTAACCCTGCTGTACACCGGCCTGTTCGCGGTGTGCGGAGCGATCGTCGTGGCGGTCGGCTACGCTCAGGTGGCGCGGCTGCCAGCGCAGGGCCAGGAGACCGGCCCGCGACTCGCGGTTGGCGACCTGGCCAAGTTCGCGGCGCTGTGCCGGGCCCAGGAACTGAGCGTCCGTCCCGACGCGCGCGTCCTGGTCAAATGCGCCGCGTACTTCCAGCAACAGGGCGCGCAAGATCAGCGCGACCTGACCCTTTCGCACCTGCTGCAGTACTCGCTGATCACGCTGGCCGTAGTCATCGTTCTGGCCGCGATCCTCGGCTGGATCGCCTATGGCCGGGCGCTGCGCCCGGTGCAGAAGATCACCGCGGCCGCCCGCGCCGCCTCCGAACGTAACCTGTCGGAGCGGGTCGCGCCGACAGGTCCCCGCGACGAGCTCCGCGAACTGGCCGAGACGTTCGACGAGATGCTCGGCCGGCTCCAGGCCGCGTTCGAGGGCCAGCAGCGGTTCATTGCCAACGCCTCGCATGAACTGCGCACTCCGCTGGCGGTCATGCGGGCCACCGTCGACGTCGTGCTCAGCAATCCGGACAGCGCGCCCGGCGACCTGCGCGCGATGGGTGAGGACATCCGTGCCGAGGTGGATCATGCCGAACGCCTCATCGGCGCGCTGCTCCTCCTCGCGCGCAACGAGCGCGGGCTCACCATTCATGAGGAGATCGACCTGGCCACGGTGGCCGAAGATGCCCTGGACGCCGTCGGCCTGGGCGGACGGCGTGTGCACGCGAGCCTGGAGCCAGCGGTCATATCGGGTGACCCGGTGCTGACCGAACGCCTCATCGCGAACCTGCTCGACAACGCGGTCCGGTACAACCTGCCCAGCGGCGACATCTGGATCAGCACCCGCGCCGTGGCCGGCAGTAGCCAGCTGACGGTGGCCAATACCGGTCCGGTCGTCAAGCAGGCCGACGCCGGCCGCATCCTCCAGCCGTTCCAGCGGCTCAGCGACCGCACCTCCCATGAGGGTTTCGGGCTCGGCCTGGCCATTGTCGCGTCCATCGCCGCGATCCACGGCGGCACCGTCATCGCACGCCCCCGCGACGGCGGCGGCCTGCGCGTCACGGTCACCATTCCATCCGCCGACGCCTCGCCCAGGGCGCTGGCATTCAGGCAACCGAACGACGAGGCGTTCCACAGCTCATAGCAGGGCGCGTTCCGCACGTTCAGCAAGCTTGCGCACGGTATCTTCCTGAGTTAGCTCCTGCCGGCTCAATCGCAGCATCGGCTCCGCCTGCACGGGCGGATAGTCCATGACAATCCTGTGTCGGCCACCACCGGTGACATTGAGCAGGACCACCGAATCCTGATCAATTTTCTCCTGGACCACAGCGTCGCTCAGGCAGGCAACCGCCACCCCCGCCGCCGGCTCTATATCGATGCCTTCCAGCCAGCGGAACATATCCATGGCCTTCTGGACGGAGGTATTGTCCGTGGCCATGACATCTCCGCCGCTTTCCACCAGCGACTCATAGACCCCGCCACGGACGCCGTAAGGGGGCTTCCAGTTGGTAAGCTCATCCGCGAAGGCATCTGCCACCGCGCCGCGATAGCTCTCGGCCGACTCGTTACTCAGCTGGCGGAGCCTTCCTCGCCACGCGTCATAAATCGGCGTGAAAGGTATGTTCTGGCACAGCACCAGTCGCGGCAGCTGACCACCACCTATCGCACCGCAAACTCGTCTCGCCCCTTCGAGTACGGCAATCGCGCCCGTGCCGCTGCCCACAGCCTGGAAGTAATGTGATGGCAGGCATCCCATCTCCTCGAACGCGGACAGCAGGACGGTAGCGAGCCCATCCCTCCGGCCGACGTTCCTGATGCCTCCCTCGGGATAGAAGGGTGCCGTCCTCGACACGGCAGCTGCTAGCTCGATGGCGTCCGGGTAGTCGCCGTCCGCTATGACCACCAAGTTCACGCACGGCTCGACAGCAGCCCGGAACTTGAGCCGGCCAAGTCCTTTCTGCGGAACTATGAGCAGGCATGGCTGCCGGACCCGGGAACATCCCCAGGCGAACGCGGCACCAGTGTTGCCCGATGAAGCGACGGTCAGGATACCGCCACGGCCAGCTACCCGGCCGAGCACCGTATACGCCTCGTACTCCTTGAACGTCGCGGTCTCAAGGAGAGCGCCGCGTTCTGGCCAGTATCCGTTGAATGCTATCCAGAGATTCGGCAGTCCGAGGGCATCGCCGATGCCCTTACTGCGGTATACAGTGCCGCGCCCGGCATTGTCCGGGGCCTGGATGACAGGTAGCCAGTCCTTATACCGGAATATCCCCGAACATTCGGAGCGAGGGCTGAACCGGCGGTTGTCATACTCTGTACGCAGCAGCGCGGGCGGATGATCCTTATCGCAGTCGAGGATCATTCCGTCGTCCTCTTGCCGACTGCCGCAAGCTCGGCAGACGAGCACATAGTGGCGGCCCGACCGCGGCATTTTCTCATCCAGATCCGGACTGCTCGTATTCAAGCGTCGCCTCATTATCCAGGAGTCCGCGATTAACAGAATCCGCATCGGATAGCCTGGTTCACACCTATCATCCCCGGCTGGCATGAATCAACGTGCATGAAATCCGCGTGCTCGGCCGGATGTTCAACCGCGACTGCGCAACGGTTAAACGGCACCGAGTCCCGGCCACTGCTGGCGGGATGGGGCCATCTGCACTTGTCATGCCCGGGCCGGCCTGCTGGCTCATCCATGTCTTCCCTCCACTGGTTCCGGCTGGCCACCGGGGGAAAGGCGGATGGCCGCGGCCAGGCCAGCCGCCCGTATCAGACTGTCCCCGGCCGGAGTTCCGGTGACCGGGAACATCGCCGCCTGCTTGCCACTGGCCACCGCAGGCAGATAAGAAAGCGTGAGGTGCTTTTACGGTAGCCCGGATTAGGTACCTAACTCCTACCCGAAGCCCCTCCAGTATGCGAGCGAAAACTAAGAAACTCAAGTAACCTGCTAGAAGCAGAAAATTGCTACACGGCAGCAAGAGGCTCTTGGTGCAACTGGGGCAGAGGGGCGAATTCGCTTATGATAGCTCACTACCGCACCGGAGAAACGTGGGATGGAGGTCAAGAGACACCAATTGTAGACATCGCGTTGAAGATTGGAACACGATGGCGGAAAGTCGGACTGAAGCTTGAATCCCATAACCCGAGCGGGTCTATCAAGTACCGGACGGCCTGTGGCCTCATAACAGCGCTGGAGGCATCTGATCAGCTTGCGCCGGGTACTCACATAGTCGAATCGACCTCAGGGAACCTCGGTGTGGCACTGGCTTTCCTGAGTCAGGTCCGAGGCTACCGGTTCACTGCCATAACTGACCCGAAGGCCGATCCGGTGATGCTGGAGCACATTCAGTCGATGGGTGCCGCTGTGATATCCGTAAGAGAACCCGATGAAGCCGGAGGCTATCTGCTTTCACGGTTGGCGATGATCCGCCGGCTACTGGCCGAAGACCGGGCACTGATCTGGCCAAATCAGTATGAGAACCCAGCCAATCCCGAGATACACTATCACGCGACCGCGCCAGAAATCTGCCGGCAATGGCCCGGCATGGATGCGTGTTTCATTGCCGCCTCGACCGGTGGAACGCTAGCCGGAATCGGAAGATACTTGAGGTCGGTCTCCTCTGCGGCGAAGGTTGTTGGCGTAGATATACGCGGATCCCGGGTCTTTGGCCAGCCAGGCGGAAAACGGCTAATCACTGGAATTGGGTCAAGCCGCCCCTCCCTGTTCTTGCGGCCGGGCGACTACGATGATGTTGTTATCGTTGACGACCGGGAAGCCGTTACGGCATGCCATTACCTGCAAGATAATCTAGGAATAGGTCTCGGCGGGTCTGCGGGCGCAGTTGTCGTCGCATGCGCCCGTTATCTCGAGACACATCCGGGGATAGCGGAACCAGTGTGCGTCTGCCCGGACGGAAGAGCCAATTATCTCAATACTCTTTACAATCATGCCTGGCTGGCCGAGCATGGCCTGAACTCCGTCCTCAATCTTGAGAAGGTAGCCTTCAGCGAGGTAGCGAAGTGGTGAATACAGCCATAGAATGAATGAAGACAAGCTGCTTTACCTGAACAGTTCTGATATCGCAGAGGTATGTGCGGATATCGATCCGCTGCGATGCGTGGCCGAGGCACTGCGCCAGCATGCGGAAGGCACCGCGAGGGTGGGTGACGAAGGTACGCTGCGCTGGTCGCCAACTGAAGGACAATCCGCCCGGACTCTCAACATGCCCGGGCTCCTGGCAGCGGCGGGCGTGGTAGGAACCAAGATAATCAATGCGAACACCGGCAATCCTGATAACGGCCTGCCGAGGGCCGACGGACTGACCCTCTTGTTCGACCCCTGGACCGCCCGGCCTTCGGTTATCTTGCAAGGTGCGCAGATAAGCGCTCTCCGCACTGCCGCCGTGTCCACCCTGGCCGCCCGGCTCCTGCAAAATGGTTCACCGATCGTATTGGCTCTGCTCGGCGCGGGCAAGATAGCCGAGACTCACGCGGCTCTCATGGCGAAGTATCTTGACATCGACAGCGTGCTTATCTATGACCGGATTCCGGAGCGCGGGCAGATCCTCGCCGAAAAGCTGTGCGCCATGGGCAGCTGTTTTCGGCGGGTCGCAACCGCGGGGGCCGAGCATGCTGTCAGTCAGGCCAACGTCGTGGTGGCCGCCACCACTACTACCAGAGCATACGTGCCCTATAACTGGATCGCTCGCGGGACGACAGTGATCAATGTGTCATTGGACGACATTGATGCCGATGCGTATATCAACTCAGACTTGCTCTATGTGGATGACTGGCAACTCATCACGGCAGACACTCAGCGACTCCTCGGACGGCTCGCTCGCGAAGGGAAAGTGAGCGGGCCGGGGGATTCCGCTCCGGCTCGCGGCCGGAGCGTAACCGGGACGATCGGGCAACTGCTGGCAAGAAAGTGTCCAGGGCGCGAGAACACGGAACAAGCTGCTCTGGTAAATCCGTTTGGCATGGCGATTGAGGACCTCGCCGTAGCGCAGGCAGTCTACACCGCAGCCGTATCACGCGGTCTCGGGACGCCGCTTGACCGGTAATTCGTGCCGGCGGCCGGTCACACAGTAAAACCTCACTCGGCGCCGGTCATGGGGGTTCCGTTCATGCAGACCGCGTTGTTCCGGCGCCCGGCGGCCAACTGAGCTTCCCCGCACCGGCAACCTGCCCTAATCAGGTTCCTCTAGTCCGAGTTGCGCGGATATCGCGGGCCAGGCCTGGGCCAGTATGTCCGCCCTCATCATTCCCGCATGATCGCACGGGAGGCGGACTTCCGTGATCGTGCCGGACACGTAGCTTTCCCACAGTTCGGCGGTGCCCTCGTGCTTGCTCTCCGCGGCGATGAGGAGCAGCGCGTCTCCGTCGAACCAGCTGGGATCGTGGGTCCTGCCCAATTTCATGTTCTGGTAGAACGTCTGCGCGAGGACCATGATCTCGTCGTCTGTTATCGCTCCGATGACTTCGCCTATTTCCTGACGAACCTGCTCGATCAACTCGGCCATCAGGACGTCGTCGGCCTCGGTATCCGGCGCTGCTCCGCCCGGGTCTTCCGCGGGCTCGTCTTCCTGGCCGCCGGCATCACGGCCGGGTCTGCGCGGGTAGGCGTCCATCAAGATGAGGGCGGCCACCTCCTCACCGGCTGCCTGCAGCTGGACGGCCATCTCGTGTGCGGGTTCCGCGCCGGAGGACCAGCCCAGCAGGTAGTACGGACCCGTTTCCTGCACGGTACGGATCAGTCCGATGTAATCGGCGGCCATTTCGCCGATCGAGCGGGGGAGATCGCCGCTGCCGTCGAGGCCGCGGGCCTGCAGCCCGTAGATGCGGAAGTCGTCCGGGACGTACCTGGCCAGTGGCATGTAGCACCAGCTCAGTCCGCCCGCGGGGTGTACGCAGAACAGAGGGGGCCTGTTTCCCTTGGCCCGTATCGGCAGGAGCGCGCTGAAGGCGCCCCGGACCGAGGACAGACTCATCTGGCTTATGAGCTCGGCGACGGTGGGAGCGGTGATGACGTCACGTACCGAGACCGATATGCCTCGCGCCTTCAGCCGCGTCACCAGCTGGACCACCAGCATCGAGTGGCCGCCCATCCGGAAGAAATCGTCGTTGGGCCCGACGCGTTCCAGGCCGAGCACCCCGGCGAATTCCTCGCACATCATCTCCTCGAGATGCGGCATAGGCCCGGGGCGGGCCGCGGCCGTTCCTGCGGATGCCGCGTAGTCGGGGGCGGGCAGGGTGCCCTTGTCGAGCTTGCCGGCGGGGGTGCGGGGCAGGGCGTCCAGGATCACGATGGCGGCGGGGACCATGTAGTCGGGCAGCCGGGCGGCGGCGTGCGCGCGGGCGGAGGCGGCCAGGCCGTCGTGCGCGCGGCGGTCGCCGTCGCCGGTGCCTTCGTCTTCGCTTTGCGCGCTGTTCGTGCCGCTGCCGTGGCCGTTGCTGGCGGGGACGATGTAGCCGGTCAGGCGCTTGCCGCCGGGGGCGTCCTCGCGGGCGATCACCGCGGCCTGGGCCACGCCCGGGCAGCCGGCCAGCACGGCGGCGACCTCGCCCGGCTCGATCCGGAACCCGCGGATCTTGACCTGGTCATCGGCCCTCCCGCCGAACACCAGCTGCCCGTCGCCGGCCCACTTGGCCAGGTCACCGGTCCGGTACATCCGCTCCCCGGGCCCGCCGAACGGGCACGCGGTGAACCGCTCCGCGGTCAGCCCCGGACGGCCCAGGTAGCCGCGGGCCAGCTGGACCCCGGCCAGGTACAGTTCCCCGGCCACCCCGGCCGGGACCGGGTCCAGCCAGGCATCCAGCACGTACGCCCGGGTGTTCGCCACCGGGACGCCGACCGGCTCCGCCGCGGCCGGGGCGCCGCCGCCCGGGCCGCCGCCGGCCGGGCCGCCGTGGACCGGGCCGCCGCGGGCCGCGGTCGCCCACACCGTGACCTCGGTCGGCCCGTACAGGTTCGTGACCTCGGTCGCCGCGCCGCGCAGCCGCGCGGCCAGCGCCGGCGGCAGCGCCTCGCCGCCGGCCAGCACTCGCAGCCCGGCCAGGTCCTGCTCGTGCCCGGCCAGCAGCGCCTGCCACAGCGCCGGGGTGGCCTGCATGATCGTGGCCCCGGACCGGCGCAGCACCCCGGCCAGCAGCGCCGGATCCCGCACCGCGTCACGGTCCGCGACCACCACGCCCGCCCCGGCCAGCAGCGGCAGGTACAGCTCCAGCACGTGGATGTCGAACGAGACCGTGGTCACCGCCAGCAGCCGGTCCCCCGGCCCCAGCGGGAACCACCCGGCCATCGCCGCCAGGAAATTGCCCAGCGCCGCCTGGGGCACCGCCACGCCCTTCGGCGTCCCGGTCGACCCCGAGGTGTAGATCACGTACGCCAGGTCCCCCGGCCGCCCCGGCCCGGTCCCGGGCGCCGCCGCCAGCCCGGCGGCCGCCTCCGCCCGGACCGCCAGCCCGGCCGGCACTGCCTCGGGGGACACCCCGTCGCCGGCCAGCACGCACACCGGCGCCGCGTCAGCCAGCATGAACCCCACCCGCTCAGCCGGGTAGCCCGGGTCAAGCGGCAGGTACGCCGCCCCGGTCTGCCACACCGCCAGCAGCGCCGCCACCAGCTCCGCCGACCGCTCCATCAGCACGGCCACCACCGTCCCCGGGCCCGCCCCCCGCACCGCCAGCATCCCCGCCAGCACCCCCGCCCGCCGGACCAGCTCCCGGTAGGTGACATGCCGCTCCCCGCAGTACACCGCCACCGCATCCGGCACCCGCGCCGCCCGCGCCGCGATCAGCTCCGCCGCCGACCCCGCCGGCGCCTCCGCCCCGGTGTCATTCCACGCCGTGACCAGCTGCGCCCGCTCCTGCGCACCCAGCACCTCGACCCGCCGCACCCGCACCGACGGATCCGCCGCCACCACCGCCAGCACCCGGCCGAACCGCTCCGCGATCGCCGCCGCCGTCCCCTCGTCAAACAGATCCACCGCCGCCTTCAGATGCCCCCGCAACCCGCCCGGCCGACCCGGACCGCCGCGGGCCTCGTCCAGGATCATGCTCAGGTCGACCTGGGCTGCCCCGACCGCGGCCGGGAGGGCGAACGCCCGCACGCCGGGCAGGCCCGCGTCCGGGACGGCGTTGTTCTGCAAGGTGAGCGTGACCTGGAACAGCGGGTTGCGGGCCAGGGACCGGTCCGGGGCCAGGTCATCGACCAGCCGCTCGAACGGGACGTCCTGGTGGTCCAGCGCACCCAGCCAGAACCGCCGCACCCGCGCCAGGATCTCGGTGAACTCCGGATCCCCCGACACGTCGGTGCGCAGCACCAGCGTGTTGACGAAGAACCCGATCAGGTCATCCAGCCCTTCATCGGTCCGGCCCGCCACCGGGGTCCCGACCGGGATGTCATCTCCGGCCCCCAGCTTGCACAGCAGCACCGCCAGTGCCGCCTGCACCACCATGAACAAGGTCACGCCCTGCTCCCGGGCCAGGGCACCCAGCCCGGCATGCACCTCGGCGGGGATCTCCACTCGCACCACGAGCCCGCGGTAGCTGGCCTCGGCCGGACGCGGCCGGTCCGTCGGCAGGGTCAGCTCTGCTGGCGCCCCGGCCAGTGCGTCGCGCCACCACGCCGCCTGCTGCGACAGCAGGCTGTCCGGATCACCGGGATCGCCCATCAGCTCCCGCTGCCAGATCGCGTAGTCGGCGTACTGCACCGGCAGCGGCGCCCATTCCGGTGCCCGGCCCTCAAGCCTGGCGCTGTAGGCCAGCGTCAGGTCGTGGGCGAAGACCGCCTCCGACCAGCCGTCGGTGGCGATGTGGTGGAGAACGACGGCCAGCACGTGCACTCCCGGCGCCACCGCCAGCAACCGCGCCCGCACCGGGGCCTGCGTGGCCAGGTCGAACGGCTCCGCCGCGGCCTGGGCCACCGCACCGGGCAGGTCCTCATCGCGCACCTCGGCGGTCTCCAGCCGCCAGCCCAGCTCGTCCAGGCCCAGCACCCGCTGGTACGGCTGACCGTCGGCGTCCGGGTACACGGTGCGCAGCACCTCGTGCCGGGCGATCACGTCGGCCAGCGCCGCTTCCAGCGCCGCGGGGTCCAGGTCGCCGTCCAGCTGCAGCACCACCGGGACGTTGTAGATCGCCGTGGGGCCCTCGAGCTGGCCGATGAACCACAGCCGCTGCTGGGCGAACGACAGCGGCACCCGGGCCGGCCGCGCCCGGGCCGCCAGCGGCAGCCGGGCCGAGCCCACCGGGCCCAGCACCGCGGCCAGCCCGGCCGGGGTCACCACCTCGAACACCGTCCGTACCCCCACCTCGGCCCCCAGCACCGCCCGGATCCGGGACGCCAGCCGCACCGCCAGCAGCGAATGCCCGCCCAGCGCGAAGAAATCATCATCCGGGCCGACCCGGTCCAGGCCCAGGACCCCGGCGAACGCCGCGCACAAGATCTCCTCGGCCACGGTGGCGGGGGCCCGCCCGGCCACGGGCGACGCGTAGTCGGGGGCGGGCAGCGCCTTACGGTCGAGTTTGCCACTCGGGGTCAGCGGCAGTGCCTCCAGCACCACCACCGCGGACGGCACCATGTACTCCGGCAACAGGGCCGCCGCATACTCCCGTACCGCCGCGGCCCGCACGCCGTCCCAGGAGCCGTCATCGTTCCCCTCCCCGGTGCCGTCGCCGGAGACCACGTAGCCCACCAGGCGCTTGTCGTCCTGGATGTCCTCGCGGGCGATCACCGCGGCCTGGGCTACTCCCGGGCAAGCGGCCAGCACCGCGGCGATCTCGCCCGGCTCGACCCGGAACCCGCGGATCTTGACCTGCTCGTCCGCCCGCCCGGCGAACATCAGCTGTCCATCAGCCCGCCATTGGGCTAGGTCACCGGTCCGGTACATCCGCTTCCCCGGCTCCCCGAACGGGCACGCGATGAACCGCTCCGCGGTCAGCGCGGCCCGGCCCAGGTAGCCGCGGGCCAGCCCCACCCCGGCGATGTACAGTTCGCCGGGCGCCCCGGCCGGCACCGGGCACAGCCACTGATCCAGCACGTACAGCTGGGTGTTGGCGATCGGCGTCCCGATCGGCGGGCTACCGGAGCCGCCGTCACAGGCCCAGGCGGTCGAGTCCACCGAGGTTTCCGTCGGGCCGTACAGGTTATGCAGGCCCGCGGCGAACAGTTCGGCGAACCGCCCGGCCAGCCAGCCCGGCAGAGCCTCGCCACTGCAGATCACCCGGCGCAGGCTGCCGCACTCCCGCGGAACAGCCTGGCCGACGAACGCCTCCAGCATCGACGGGACGAAGTGCGCGGTCGTGATGGCCGCCCGGCCGATCAGGCGGGACAGGTACTCCGGATCCCGGTGGCCGCCAGGGCGGGCCATGACCAGCAGCGCGCCCTCGAGCAACGGCCAGAACAGTTCCCACACGGACACGTCGAAACTGATCGGGGTCTTCTGCAGCACCCGGTCACCGGCACCAAGGCCGTACTCCGCCTGCATCCAGGCCAGCCGGTTGACGATGCCGGCGTGCGGAACGGCCACTCCCTTCGGGGTCCCGGTCGACCCCGACGTGTAGATCACGTAGGCCGGATGCCCGGCCCGCACGGCTGCACCTATATCCCCCACGGGCAAGCCCTCTAGCTGCGCCATCAGGCTTGGTTCATCCACTGCCAGCACCGGTATCTGGCCTGCCCGCAGCAGACCCGCCGCGAGTTGCGCCGTCGTGAGCACGCATCCGGGACGGGCGTCGGCGAGCATGAATTCGACCCGTCCGGCCGGGTAGCCCGGGTCGACCGGGAGGTACGCCGCTCCTGTCTTCAGCACCGCCAGCAGCGTCACCATCAGGCCGACGGAACGGTCCAGGATCACCGCTACGGCCTGCTCCGGGCCCGTCCCGCGCGAGATCAGCAGCCGGGCCAGCTGGTTCGCCCGCCGGTTCAGCTGCGCGTAACTGATCCTGTCGTCTCCGGACGCGACCGCGATCGCGTCCGGCGTGCGCGCCGCCTGCTCCCCGAACAGCTCCGGCAAGGTCCCGGCGGGAACGTCCGCCGCGGTGTCGTTCCAGGTTGTGATCAGCTGGGTCCGCTCGGCCGGGCCGAGGACCTGGACCTGGCGCAGCGGGGTAGCCGGGGCGTCTTGCAGCACCGCGGCCAGGTCCGCCACCGCGGTGCACAGCAGAGCGCACACCAGCTCCGGGTCCGCCGGCGCCACCGCGTCCACGGTGATCCCGAACGCGTCGCCCGTATCGTCGACCGCGACGGTCATCGGGTAGTTGGTGGTCTCGTGGTAGTGCACCTCGGTGATGCCGGGAACGCCGGCCGGGCTACCGGGGCGGTCATCGCGGCGGGTGCTGTGCCGGTAGTTGAACACGGCGGTGAACAGCGGCACCTGCGCGGGTACGCTGCTGGCCTGCTGAGCTAGCGCCAGCGGGGCATGCTCGTGGGCCAGCAGCCCGGCCAGCTGCCCCTGCAGGGCGGTCAGCTGCGCGTCCGCGGCGTCCGCGCTGATCCGGACCCGGACCGGCAGCGTGTTCATGAACAGCCCCGGCACCCGGTCCGCGCCCGGCCCGGCGTCCATCCGGCCGGACAGCACCGTGCCGAACACCACGTCATCGCGCCCGGCCACCGCGGCCAGCACCCGCGCCCAGGCCAGGTGGAACACCGTGGCGGGGGAGGCCCCTAGCACCCGGGACGCCTCCCGCACCTGCCCGGCCACCGCCGCGTCCACCTGCCGGCGAGCTTGCCCCGCCACCCCGCCGCCGCTGACGTCCAGCAGCCCGAACGGCGCCGTCGGCTCCGTCACATCCCCCACCAGGCCGGCGAAGAACCGCCGATGCTCCTCCTCCGGCGTCCCCAGCCGCGCCCGCGCCACGAACTCCCGGAACGGCAGCGGTTCGGGCAGCCGGCTGGACTGCCCGGCCAGCAGCAGCGCGATCTCCTGCCGCACCACCTCCAGCCCGGTGTGATCCATCACCAGGTGATGGAACTGCAGCAGCCCCAGCCACCCCGCCCCGCCCGGATCCGCGGCCCCCACCAGCCGCAGCAGCGGCGCCCGCCCCAGATCCAACCGCGGCCCCGCCGCCGCCACCAACCCGGCCACCGGATCCCCGGCAGCCAGCTCCACCACGGATACCGGCAGCTCGGCCTGCCGCCACACCACCTGCACCGGGTCGGGCAGCCCCTCCCACGCCACCGACGTCCGGAAAATGTCATGCCGCGCCATGACCTGCCGCAGCGCCCCCGCGTACTCCTCGAGCCGGGCCCGCGAATCGAACCGCAGCACCAGCCATTGCAGGTACACATCCGGGCCGTCCTGGCCGGCCAGCAGGTAATGGAAGAACATGCCCTCCTGCAGCGGGGCCAGCGGATAGACATCCGCCACGTTCCCCGCCCCGCCGTCGACCCGCACGACCGCCCGCCGTATAAGTTCCGCGTCCAGCCGCACCAGCGGCAGCATCTCCGGGGTGATCTGCGTGGCACCGGCCGGGATCAGGTTCGGCGGCACTTCCGCCGCCTCCCGCCCGGCCCTCCCGGCCGGCCCGGCCAGGGTCGGCGCCTCGAACAGCGCCCGCACCGCTGCCTGTCCGCCGGGCTCCCGCAGGCGCTCCGCCAGGGGAAGCCGCGTCGCGCTCATCTCATCTAGCACCGCGGCCAGCCCGGCCGGGGTCGGAGCCTCGAACACCGAGCGGACCGGGACCTCGGCGCCGAGCGCGGCCCGGATGCGGGAGGCGAGCCGGACGGCGAGCAGGGAGTGGCCGCCCAGGGCGAAGAAGTCGTCGTCGGGGCCGGCCCGGTCGATCCCGAGCACGGCGGCGAACAGGTCGCACAGCTGTTCCTCGGCGGGGGTGGCGGGTGCCCGGCCCGTCCCGGCCGGGCCGTAGCCGGGGGCGGGCAGGGCGGCCTTGTCCAGTTTGCCCGCGGGGGTCACCGGCAGGGCGGCCATGATCACCACGGCGGCGGGGACCATGTGGCCGGGCAGCCGGGCGGCGGCGTGCGCGCGGGCCGCGGCGGCCAGCACGGCGGGCCCGTCCCCGTCACCGCTGATGCCGCCGGCACCGGCGCCGGCCTCGGCGTTGCTGCCGGCGGGGACGATGTAGGCGGTCAGCCGCTGGTCCCCGGGGGTGTCCTCGCGGGCGATCACCGCGGCCCGGGCCACGCCGGGGCAGCCGGCCAGGACGGCGGCGATCTCGCCGGGCTCGATCCGGAACCCGCGCACCTTGACCTGCTCATCGGCCCGCCCGGCGAAGACCAGCTGGCCGCCCGGCGTCCACTTCGCCAGGTCCCCGGTCCGGTACATCCGCTCCCCCGCACCCCCGAACGGGCACGCGACGAACCGCTCCGCGGTCAGCCCCGGACGGCCCAGGTAGCCGCGGGCCAGGCCCGCCCCGGCCGCGTACAGCTCCCCGGTCACCCCGGCCGGGACCGGGCCCAGCCACTGATCCAGCACGTAGGCCCGGGTGTTGGCCACCGGGGTGCCCACCGGCGGGGTCCCGGTGCCGTCCAGCGGGCCGCTGGTCGCGATCATCACCGTGGCCTCCGTCGGCCCGTACGCGTTGACCATCCGCCGGCCCGGCGCCCACCGGGCCGCCAGCTCGCCGTCACACGCCTCCCCGCCCACCACCAGCACCGCGAACCCGGGCAGGTCACCGGCGGGGACCCCGGCCAGCACGGACGGCACGATCAGCGCATGACTGACCCGCTCCCGGCGCAGCATCCCGGCCAGCTCCGCGCCCGCCACCGGGCCGCCCGGCGGCGGCACCACCAGCGTCCCGCCCGAGGCGAACGCCAGGCACAGCTCCAGCACGCTGGCGTCGAACCCGGCCGAGGCCAGCTGCGCCACCCGGCACCCCGGCACCCCCGCGAACCGGTCCACCTCCGCCGCCGCGAAACCCGGCAGCCCCCCGTGCGTCACCGCGACGCCCTTCGGGGTCCCGGTCGACCCCGACGTGTAGATCACGTACGCCAGCCGCCCGGCCGGGCACGGACCCGCCGCCACCGGCACCGCGCCGGCCACCGCCGCCACCGTCCGCGGGTCATCGGTCTCGATCACCCGCACCCGGCGGGCCGGCACGTCCTCCAGCGCCGCGCCGGTCCCGGCCACGACCGCGGCCCGCGAATCGGCCAGCATGAACCCCAGCCGGCCCGGCGGATAGCCCGGGTCCAGCGGCAGGTACGCCGCCCCCGCCAGCCAGGTGGCCACGACCGCGACCACCAGGTCCGGGCCCCGGTCCAGGCACAGCCCCACCACCGTCTCCGGGCCCGCCCCGGCCGCCCGCAGGTACCCGCCCAGCCGCCCCGCCCGCGCGACCAGCTCCCGGTAAGAGACATGCGCGTCCCCGCAGCACACCGCCACCGCATCCGGCACGCGGTCCGCCTGCGCCGCGATCAGCTCCGGCATCGACCCGCCCGGCACCACCACCGCCGTGTCATTCCAGCCCTGCACGACCTGCGCCCGCTCCGCCGCATCCAGGATCGGGACCTGCCGCAGCCGCACCCCCGGATCCGCCGCCACCGCCGCCAGCACCCGGCCCAGCCGCGCCCCGACCGCCACCGCCGTCCCCGCATCGAACAAATCCGCCGCCGCCAGCAACCGCCCGCGCAACCCGCCCGGCCGACCCTCAGCATCGCGCGCCTCGCCCAGCAGCACGCTCAGGTCGTACCGGGCGGCCGCGGTTCCGGCCGGCATGGTGGAGACCCGCAGGCCGGGCAGGCCCCCGCCGACGGCGGGGGCGTCGTCCTGCATGGTGAGCGTGACCTGGAACAGGGGGTGGCGGGCCAGGGACCGGTCCGGGGCCAGGTCATCGACCAGCCGCTCGAACGGGACGTCCTGATAGTCGAGGGCCGCCAGCCAGAACTCGCGGACCCGGGCCAGAATCTCGGTGAACTCCGGGTCTCCGGACAGATCGGTGCGCAGCACCAGGGTGTTGACGAAGAACCCGACCAGGTCGTCGAGTGCCTCATCGGTCCGCCCCGTCACCGGGGTGCCGACCGGGATGTCGTCCCCGGCGCCGAGCTTGGACAGCAGCACGGCCAGAGCGGCCTGGATCACCATGAACAGCGTGACGCCATGTTCGCGGGACAGGACCGTGAACCTGGCGTGGACCTCGGCCGGGATATCGAGCGGTACGGCGTGCCCGTGGTGGCTGGCCGCAGCCGGGCGCGGCCGGTCCGCGGGCAGCGCCAGCTCGGGCGGCGCCCCGGCCAGCGCGTCCCGCCACCACGCGACCTGGGCGGACAGCAGGCTGCCCGGGTCATCCTCCGAGCCCAGCAGCTCGCGCTGCCAGATCGCGTAGTCGGCGTACTGCACCGGCAGCGGATCCCAGCCCGGCGCGCGGCCATCCCGCCGCGCGGCATACGCCGCCGACAGGTCCCGGACGAAGATCCCCAGCGACCAGGCGTCGGTGGCCACATGATGGATGACCAGCACCAGTACATGCAGGTCAGCGGACGTCCGCAGCAGCCGGGCGCGCACCGGGACCTGCTGCGCGGCCAGGTCGAAGGGCTCCTCCGCCGCGTGCGCCACCGCCCGGGGCAGGTCCTGCTCGTCCGCCTCGGCGATCTCCAGCCGCCAGCCCAGCTCGGCCAGGTCCAGCACCCGCTGGTACGGCTGCCCGTCCGCGGCCGGGAACACGGTGCGCAGCACCTCGTGCCGGCCGATCACGTCGGCCAGAGCGGCTTCCAGCGCCGCGGCGTCCAGGTTTCCCTCCAGCCGCAGCGCCACCGGGCTGTTGTAGGCCGCCGACGGGCCCTCGAGCTGGCCGATGAACCACAGCCGCTGCTGGGCAAACGACAACGGCACCCGCCCGGCCCGCACCCGGGCCGCCACCGGCAGCCGGGCCGGGCCCGCCGCGGCCAGCACCGCCGCCAGCCCGGCCGGAGTCGGCGCCTCGAACACGCTACGAACTGGTACCTCCGCGCCCAGCACCGCCCGGATCCGCGACGCCAGCCGCACCGCCAGCAGCGAATGCCCGCCCAGCGCGAAGAAATCATCATCGGGCCCGACCCGGTCCACCGCGAGCACGCTCGCGAACGCCGCGCACAGCAGCTCCTCAGCCACCGACGCCGGCGCCCGGCCCTCCGCCGCGGCGGAGCCCGCGTAATCCGGAGCCGGCAGCGCGGCCCGGTCCAGCTTGCCGTTGGCGGTCAGCGGCAGCGCCGCCAGCACCACCACCGCCGACGGCACCATGTGCCCCGGCAGCCGGGACGCCGCATACTCACGCACCGCCGCCGCCAGCCCGCCGTCCCCGTCCGGCTCACCGCGACCGCTTCCGGTCCCTGCGCCGACCGCGTCCGCCGGGACCACGTAGCCGACCAGGCGCCGCTCGCCCGCAGTGTCCTCGCGGGCGGTCACCACCGCCTGGGCCACCCCCGGACACGACGCCAGCACCGCGGCGACCTCGCCGGGCTCCACCCGGAACCCGCGGATCTTGACCTGGTCATCAGCGCGGCCGCACAGCACCAGCTCCCCGCCA
>Ga0335079_10002717_pt1 | contig 20335 bp, 15 predicted proteins | sample Lox_Sample_33_FD_206719 | JGI IMG/M metagenome (GOLD analysis project Ga0335079, IMG submission 206719) | Soil microbial communities from Loxahatchee National Wildlife Refuge, Florida, United States - Lox_Sample_3.3 | ecosystem: Environmental > Terrestrial > Soil > Wetlands | place: USA... | reverse complement strand
GGCAGTCGTCCCGTCTGGATGAAGCCGGCGATGAGATGCGTCGCCTCCTCATCATCGAGCAGGTAACCATGCAGCCGCACGACCACGCCTGACGGCGCGGCGACGCGCGCGGTAAACGGCGACGCGACCGCATCGGCGAGCGAGAAGAGCACGGCTTCCCGCACGCCCTGGGGCGGGCAGGTGAACAGGCCTTGCAGAACCGGCCCGTGATCGTCTACGGACCTGATGAACGGCCCATCGGCGTCGATGTGCAATGGCGTCGTCGCGCCAATCGCTGCGCTGAGGCCCCGCAAGATGGCCCCGGTTGCGACGCCCCAGCCCTGTGCGTTCGCGGGCGGGAAGTAGCCTCGTCCCGGATCGACCAGCGGATCGAGGAGGACGATCTTGCTGACCGGCGCGCCGGTCACGGTCGCCACGTAGGTCTGCACGGCAAGCGAGCCCTCGCTGTCCGCCACGATCGCTACCCGGTGGCCTGTGTGCCGGTAAATCGTCTCAACCTGCGCGGCAAGGAGCCTGACGGTGCGGCTCAGCGGTTGCTGCGTTGCCTTCGGCGAGTAGCGCAGCGGATAACCGCCCGCATCTAGTCCACGGTAGGAGAAGCGCTCGACAGGCAAGGAGCCGATCGGCATTGGCGTCGACCCGTTCCACGCGCTGTGGTAGCCGCTGACCAGAAGCACCTCGGCGCTTTCCGGCGTGTCGCTCGAGACCTGATAGGTGGCATGATCCGCGGCGCCGCCAACCCGGATGGCAAAGGAAATGCTGACCACCACGACGGCAGCCATGGCCGCCAGACCGATCGGGGCGAGCGGGATCGGGAACGAGTTGCGCTGGGTGACGCACGCCCGGGCGATGCCCGCATATGCTCGCGCGCTGAACAGGCCGGTGCAGGCAGCGGCCAGCGGGGCCGCCCAGGTCGGTACCGCAGCCGCCACCGCACCTCCTGCGGTGATCACCGCGAACGTTCCCAGTGACCACATGACAGCACGCACCGGCGGCAGCCGCCGCCACCACGAGTTGACCTCGCCATGGCAGGTGAGGGTGGCGATGATGACCGCGACCGGCATGCCGGCCAGGAACAGGTCGGAGACCGGCATGACGTCCATCGCCGACACAGCGGCGGCGGACGGCAACAGCAGGATGGCCGCGACGCCCGTGAAGACGGCCGTTCGGCGCAGGACGGCGATCCCCGCTGGCCGCGGCTGACCGGCGGGCCAGGCTAGCTGGATGAGGGCACAATCGAGCGCTGACCGCCAGCAGAGCATCGCGGCGGCTTCCGCCGCGAACGCGGTCCACGAGGAATGGTAAGTGAGCAGAAAGCGCAGGTCGTGATAGACACCGTAGGGCGCGGGTGCGGTGGCCCCCGGAGCAAGCGGAACCGATCCGCGCAGCCCGACGGCGATCAGAACGACTGCCTCAAGCCCAGGTAGGCCTGCACATATCAGCACTAGCCACGCGCGTGTCCCTAGGATTGGCCGGCGGCCTGGCCCGATCATACGAAGACCCTGCTGATGGCGCGGCGGCCACCGGCGGGCAGGCCGAGCAACAGGCCGAGCAACACTGACGCTGCGGCGTTCATGCCGTTCGCGGTCACGGACATCGTCCTTCCCGAGGTCCATTACTGACGATATGCCCGCTCGGGCCGGCGGGCGATGGGCAGGCTCCGTCGCCATCGTCCGCATCATCTCGACTGCGCGATGGCAGCGGAAGCAACCGGAATGACCGCTGTAATGCCCGCTGGTGACCCGGCGCTCTCGACCCTGTGTGCGGGCCGAGGGCACGCCGGGAATCCGGTGCTGTCATGCTGTTGTTGCGCAAGCAAAGGCGTGCGCCGCCGAGAACGGGTTGGCGGTGATCCCGCAGGCGTGCCCGCCGACCGGCAGGAAGACCGCGTTATATGCCGCACTGGGAAATGTCCTGGCAGCTCGCCGCGATCGTGGCCGCGTGCCTGTTCGCTGTCGCAGGGCTGGCCTGGTTGCCGCATCGGCGCCCCCTCAGCCGCGCGGTGCCGTTCGTTCGTGAAGCCGGTCTTGTCGTTGGCCTGTTCGCGCTCTGGCAATACGCAGGCAGTTTCTCGGTGATGGGCACCGAAGGTGCGATGCCGCGGGCGTGGTGGATCTGGCACACTGAGCGCGCATGGCACCTGCCGAGCGAAGCCACCGTTCAACATCTCGTGCTTCCGTTCCCGCTCGTCGTCCAGGCCTTCAACATCTACTACGCGACGATGCACTTCACGGTACTGATCATCTTTCTGATCTGGCTGTTTGTCAGGCACCGCGACCGCTACAGGCAGATCCGCATCACACTGGTCGTGCTCACGGCCGCCTGCCTGCTCATCCAGCTCATGCCTGTTGCCCCCCCGCGCATGTTGACCGGCGTGGGGCTGGTCGACACCGCGCGGGTCTACGGCCAGTCGGTGTACATGCTTGGTGGGAGGATGACCGATTCGCTCTCAGCGATGCCCTCGGTCCATGTGGGGTGGGCCATGCTGGTCGCGATCGGCACCTGGCGGGCTACCGTCAGCCGCGGCCGCTGGGTCGCTGTCGCGCACGCGGTCCTGACCTGGATCGTGGTCATCGTCACAGCCAACCACTTCTGGCTCGATGGGATGGTTGCCGTAGCGCTCCTGCTAATTGGCCTGCTCGCGGCGGCTGCAGCGCGTGCCTTGCGGCCCGTTGTGCCCGCGTGGACCGCGGAATGGCGCCGCGGGCTGGCACCGACAGAATCGTCCGCCGATAAACTGAGTACCTCGGCGGACGTGAGGAGAACGGGTGTCCGGTGACGTTGTGGCAACCGGCATGACCGGTGCCGACGCCGCCGCGAACGGGATTGCGAGCCCCCTAAGGACTGATCTGGGAGATTCCGGGCCCGCTGGGTCCGAGGTGCTCGACGACGGCGCGGCGGGGTCTGGCCTGCCTGCGCCAGGGCGCAGGCCTGGTGCGGGCGCGGCCAAGGATGCCGCTGCGGGCGCGGCCAACGATGCGGCTGCGGGTAAGACCGCCGCGGGGGCGCCGGACCTTACCGCCGACGTGCCTGGCCATGCCGCAACCGATCAAGCAGCACCAGGGCACATAGCGCCAGGCCAGGCCCCCGCGCCAGGCCAGGCCCCCCCGCCACAGCAGGCCGAACCGGACCAAGGGACGCCAGGCAGGCAGCGGCTGGGCCACGGCAGGCCACACCAGCGCCCGGCCGAAGGTGATCAGGCCGGGGAGCGCAGTGGCGGCGACCCGGCCGGGCCGGGCGAGGCGGGCGCATCGCCTGGTGGCGCGGCTGAAAGCCGTCCTGGCGGCGCGGGCGGCCACGCCGGAGTGCGCCGCAGGCTGGCCAGGCTCGGAGCGCAGCGGACGAGCACGATGAACCCGGTGCTCGAACCGCTGATCAAGACGGTGCGCGCGACCCACCCGAAGGCCGATGTCCGCCTGATCGAGCGCGCCTACGATGTCGCTGCCTATTGGCACCGCGACCAGCAGCGCAAGAGCGGCGACCCGTATATCACCCACCCACTGGCCGTCACGACAATTCTCGCCGAGCTTGGCATGAATCCCGAGACGCTGTGTGCGGCGCTGCTGCACGATACGGTCGAGGACACTCCGTACACGCTCGCCCAGATCCGTTCGGAGTTCGGTGCGGACATCGCGGCCCTGGTGGATGGTGTCACCAAGCTTGACAAGGTCAAGTACGGTGAGGCCGCAGAGGCGGAGACGGTACGCAAGATGGTCGTCGCCATGTCCCGCGACATCCGGGTCCTGGTGATTAAGCTCGCCGACCGGCTGCACAACATGCGCACGCTCAGGTACCTGCCACGCGTCAAGCAGGAGCGCAAGTCCAGGGAGACACTGGAGATTTTCGCGCCGCTCGCGCACCGGCTCGGCATGAACACGATCAAGTGGGAACTCGAGGACCTCGCGTTCGCGACGCTCTACCCGAAACGGTACGACGAGATCGCGCGCATGGTCTCCGAGCGGGCGCCGCGCCGCGACGTCTTCCTGCAGGACGTGGTCACGGACGTGTCCGCCGATCTGCGCGAGGCGAAGATCAAGGCGACCGTCACGGGCCGACCCAAGCACTATTACTCGATCTATCAGAAGATGATCGCCCGCAACGTCGAATTCGACGAGATCTACGACCTTGTGGGCATCAGGGTTCTGGTCGACTCGGTCCGCGACTGTTACGCGGCGCTTGGCACGATCCACGCACGATGGAATCCTGTGCCCGGCCGCTTCAAGGACTACATCGCGATGCCGAAGTTCAACATGTACCAGTCGCTGCACACAACCGTGATCGGGCCGGAGGGCAAGCCGGTCGAGCTGCAGATCCGTACCTGGGGCATGCACAGGCGTTCGGAGTACGGCGTTGCCGCGCACTGGAAGTACAAGGAGGACACGGTCCTCGGCGGCCGCGGCAAAGAGGGCAAAGAGGGCAAGCACAGCAGGAACGGCAAGGGCGCGGCCGGAGACATGGCCTGGCTGCGCCAGCTGGTGGACTGGCAGAACGAGACCGCCGACCCGGCTGAGTTCCTCGAGTCCCTTCGCTTCGATCTCGCCGCCTCCGAGGTGTACGTCTTCACCCCGCGCGGCAAGGTGATTCCCTTGCCGCAAGGGGCGACGCCCATCGATTTCGCGTATTCCATCCATACCGAGGTCGGACACCGCACCATCGGCGCGCGCGTCAACGGCAGGCTGGTGCCGCTGGAGAGCGCGCTCGACAACGGCGACACGGTGGAGATCTTCACCTCGAAAGCGCAGGAAGCCGGGCCGAGTAGGGACTGGCTGGGTTTCGTCAAAAGCGCTAGGGCCCGCAACAAGATCCGGCACTGGTTCTCCAAGGAGCGCAGGGAAGCGGCGATCGAGGCGGGCAAGGACTCGATCGCGCGCGCCATGCGTAAGCAGGGCCTGCCACTGCAGCGGCTCGCCTCGGGTGACAGCCTGCTCGCGCTCGCCAGGGACCTGCGGTACAACGACGTGTCGGCGCTCTACGCGGCGGTCGGCGACAGGCACATCAGCGCTCAGGCTGTGGTAGCTAAGCTCGTCCGGGCCGCTGGCGGGCTGGCTGGCGCGGAGGAAGACCTCGCCGAGGTGACGCTGCCGAGCCGCGAGGCGAAGCCCAGGCCCGCCGGAGACCCAGGCATCGTGGTTGAAGCCGCGCCCGATGTGTGGGCCCGGCTGTCCAAGTGCTGCACGCCCGTGCCTGGCGACGACATCGCCGGATTCGTTACCCGCGCCAGTGGAGTGTCCGTGCACAGGAAGGACTGCGTGAACCTGCGCCACTTGCAGGAAGCGCAACCCGAACGGCTGGTGGGCGTCCGCTGGTCACCGACCGACGACTCTGTGTTCCTCGTTGCCATCCAGGTCGAGGCGCTTGACCGGACCCGGCTGCTGTCGGACGTGACCCGGGTGCTTTCCGATCAGCACGTCAATATCTTGTCGGCGTCGGTCACCACGACCAGGGACCGGGTGGCCGTGAGCCGGTTCACCTTCGAGATGGGCGATCCCAAGCATCTCGGTCATGTGCTCCGCGCCGTCCGGCAGATCGACGGCGTCTACGATGTCTACCGGGTTACCGGCTGACACCCGCAGCGGGTGGCGGTGGCACACGATGGCCACCGGGTAACGATTCTGGCGCCTGCTGGGCCATCGTCTTGCTAGCGGCAGCGGGCCGGGAGACCCGGTTCTCACGGACCACTGGGTCAGCCGCTGAACTCCGACAGCGTCCGCTCCGCCTCCGCGAGCCAGGACCGGCGCGCGGTGAGCGCCTCGTCCGCCTGCTGAGCCGTCCTTTCGTCGCCGCGCTCACGAGCGCCCGCGAGCTGCTTCTCGAGTCCGCTGATGGTTGAACGCAGTTGCGCGACGGTGCCCTCGGCGCGGGCACGTGCCTCGGGGTTGACCCGCCGCCACTGGGTGTCCTCCGCCTTGCGGACCGCCTCCTCGACCCGGCGCAGCCCCGACTCGAGGCGCTCGCGCGACTCACGCGGCACCGGTCCGGCCTCCTCCCAGCTTTCCTGAATCGTGCGCAGCGCCGATCGGGCAGCGCGGACGTCCTTCACCGGCAGGAGGCGTTCGGCCTCGGTGATGAGCTTCTCCTTGACGGCCGCGTGTTCGCGCAGCTCAGCGTCGCGCTGCGCGAACAACTCGCTGCGGGCCTTGAAGAAGGTGTCCTGCGCGGTCCTGAAACGGTTCCATAGTTCTTCCTCGACGCCGCGCGCCGCGCGGCCTGCCGCCTTCCACGAGCGCATGAGCTCGCGGTACGCGTTGGCGGTGGCCGTCCAGTCCGTCGACGACGCGAGCGCCTCCGCCTCCGCGACCAGGTTCTCCTTACGGGCCCGCGTGCTCTCGCGCTCGGTTTCCAGGCTCGCGAAGTAAGCCTTGCGGCGCTTGGTGAAGGCATTGCGCGCTGCGGACAGCCGCTTCCACAGGGCGGTCTCGACGGCGCGCTCCGCGCGCGGTGCCACTTTCCATTCCTCAAGAAGCTGGCGCATCCGCTCGCCGCTGATCTTCCAGTGCGTGGCTTCCGCGGCGATGCGTTCGGCCTCCGCGACGATCCGCTCCTTGATCTGTCTGGCTTCCTTGCGCGCATCCTCACGCGCCGCCCTGAACTCCGCACGGCGGTGGTCGACCAGGCCGCGCAGGCCCTCGATCCGGGCACGGAGGCCGTCGAGGTCGCCTATCGCATGTGCGTCAGTAACCGCCTCGGTCAGCCGCTCGATCCCGGCCTGCGCGTGCGCGGGTGACAGGTCGGTGGTGGTGATTCGCTGTTCGAGCAGGTCCACCTCGGTCACGAGCGCGTCGAACTTGCGCTTGAAGAACGCGAGTGCCTCGGCCGAATCGCCCGCCTGCCAGGAGCCAATCGCCCGCTCGCCGTCGGCAGTCCGCACGAATACGGTGCCGTCCGCGTCAACCCGGCCCCACGGATCGTTCGGGGTGCTCACCGCAGACCTCCTGGCTCAGTCCGGTCAAGGCCCTACCGTCGACGATTTCGGCTCAAGCCCTCTTGATGCTCACGCTTTCGATGATGACGCTCTCCTTCGGCGGCCCATCGCCAGGGCCGCCCGCAGCCGAGGCGACACCCGCCTTGGCCACGCGCTGAATGACACCCAGGCCCGACGTGATGGTGCCGAACGGCGTGTAGTCCCGCGGCAGCGTCGTGGTCTTGTACACGAGGAAGAACTGGCTGCCGTTGCTGCTTGCCTGGCTGGAATGTGCCATCGCCACGGTGCCCGCCGGGAAGTCGGCGCTGGCCGTCGCGGAATCGCCCACCACTTCGTTGGCGAAACGATATCCAGGGCCGCCGGATCCCGTTCCGGATGGATCGCCGCACTGCAACACATAGATGCCACTAGTGGTAAGCCTGTGGCACTTGGTATCGCTGAAGTAGTCCTTGCCTGCCAGGTAGACGAAAGAATTGACGGTACACATCGCTTTGCCGTCCGCGAGCTTGATGACGATGTTCCCATGGTTTGTCCGGATCGTCGCCTCGTACTCGGCAGTCACGTCCGGCGTGGCGGGCGGTGTGCCGACCTCGCGCGCCGCAGGCGGTGCGGCGATGTAGCCGCAGTGGGATACCGACGCGGCGGGCTCCACCGTCGCCCCGGGTGCCTGGCTGCCCGGTTTCGCTGACGGGGTGGCTGAGTGCGGTGGCGCCGCCGCCGGGGTACCGCCGGTGGGCGCGAAGACGAAGTAGCCGATCACGGCGAGCACGATGACGGCGATCCCGGCGGCGCTGACGACGGTCCACTGCCGCGCCCGCCGTGACCGCGCGGCGCGGCGCTGTATCTGGCGCTCGTAGCGCTCGCGGGCCAGCCTGCGCTGCCGATCCTGCTTTCCCACCCGTCCAGTCCTCCTTGTCCTGGTTGTACCGTATGCGCTGCAGGGGCAGTCCTGGTTGGCTTATTTCCATCGCTGACGTGACCGGTCGCCCGGGCATAAGGTGTGCGCACGCACTATATTGAGCCAGCCTCCGTGCCTGCGACTACTCCTTGTGTCCTATCACCCAGCGTTATTCACCCAGCGTTATTCACCCAGTGTCAATCACTGCGTCCCGCAAACCCGGTCACCCGGCAGGCTCCGCCGTTGCGCCGCGGCAGCGGAAACCTGGCAGGTAAACTTCGCGAATCGTACCGGCCAGCGGCTCATTTCGCTTGATCCGTTATCGGTTCGCGGCCCCACGGTCATCCTCGATACCCTACGAGCGTGCTCATCACAGGTTTTCCCGCAGGCTCGTTCGCCGCCAACTGCTACCTGGTGGCGCCGGAGCCCGGTGCGGAATGCGTGATCATCGACCCCGGCCAGGACGCCGAACAGGGCATCGACGAGCTGTTGCGTGAGCATCGGCTGAAGCCGGTCGCGGTACTGCTCACCCACGGCCACCTCGATCACGTCTGGTCAGTCGCGCCCGTGTGCGGCGCCAAGGATGTTCCCGCCTATATCCATCCAGGCGACAGGGAACTGCTGTCCGACCCGGCCCGCGGTTTTTCGCTCGGCCCGGGTCAGCAGCTGTTCGGCGGGCTGACGCTGTCCGAGCCCGACGACGTCAGGGAACTCACGGATGGCCTGACGCTCAGCGTCGCAGGCCTGGAGATCACCGTGGACCACGCGCCTGGTCACACCCCTGGCTCGGTGGTATTCCGCCTCCCTGGCGAGCCAGCAGGCCGGGTAGCGTTCCCCGCAGCCCACGACGATGGTGACCGGGCGGGTGTGCTGTTTTCTGGAGACCTGCTGTTCGCAGGCTCCATCGGGCGCACCGACCTGCCGGGCGGCGACTACCAGACGATCATGGAGAGTCTTGCCAGGGTGTGCCTGCCGCTGCCCGCTGACGTGGTCGTGCTGCCTGGGCACGGCCCAGACACGACCATCGGAGCCGAACGCGCGACCAATCCTTTCGTGCTGCCGCTGGTGCGCGCGGAGGACAACGCCAAAGGCGCCGCGGCGGGCGAGAGGTCCTCCGAGTCGCAGTCGCAGGCCGGCCGGGCCGCGGAGAATACCCGGACCAGGAGGCTGTAGGGGCGGCGGTGAGCTCCGCGCGGCCGTTAGGGAAATGATCCGTTGAATGCCCGCGGGCAGTCGTCTCGCAGGGGTTCGTGAAGGAGATGTGTTCGTGATCCGCACTCATGAGGCGGGAACGCTACGGGCGGAGCAGGTCGGCCAGCAAGTGACGCTTGCAGGCTGGGTCGCGCACCGCCGCGACCACGGCGGCGTGGTCTTCATCGACTTGCGGGACGCCTCGGGCATCGCCCAGGTCGTGATCAGGGATACCGCAACCGACAGCGGCGGCGTCGTCGCCGACCTGCGCGCGGAATACTGCGTTAAGGTCACCGGCCGGGTGGGCGAGCGGCCGCCGGGCAACGAGAACCCGGACCTGCCCACCGGCGAGATCGAAGTCGCTGCCGACACCGTCGAGGTGCTGAGCGAGAGCGCACCGCTGCCGTTCCCGGTCGAGGGCGCGACGGAGCTGAGCGAGGAGATCCGGCTCAAGTACCGCTACCTGGACATCCGCAGGGCCGAGACCGCGCGCGCGCTGCGCATCCGCTCCACGGCCACGTACCTGGCCAGCGAGGTGATGCGGGCGCATCGTTTCGTCCAGGTCGAGACCCCATATCTGACCAGGTCCACGCCGGAGGGGGCGCGCGACTTCCTGGTGCCTGTCCGGCTGCGCCCAGGTCACTGGTATGCGCTGCCGCAGTCCCCGCAGCTGTTCAAGCAACTGCTGATGGTCGGCGGTATCGAGCGCTACTACCAGCTCGCGCGCTGTTTCAGGGACGAGGACCTGCGCGCGGACAGGCAGCTGGAGTTCACCCAGATCGACCTCGAGATGAGCTTCGTCACCCGCGAGGACGTGCTCCTGGTCGCCGAGGATCTCCTGCAGCGGCTGTGGGCAGAGATCACCGGGTACGTGATTCCGCGGCCGATCTCGCGGATGACCTACGCCGAGGCGATGGACACGTACGGCTCGGACAAACCGGACCTGCGGTTCGGGTGTGAGCTCATCGACCTCACCGGGTATTTCGCGCAGACGCCCTTCCGGGTCTTCCAAGCACCTTACGTAGGGGCCGTGGTGATGCCGGGAGGCGGCGCTCAGACCAGGAAGGAACTCGACGGCTGGCAAGAGTGGGCCCGCGCCCGTGGCGCCCGTGGGCTCGCCTACGTGCTGATCGGGCCAGCAGGCGAGCTCGGTGGCCCGGTTGCGGGGAACCTGTCGGAAGGCGAGCAGGCGGGCCTGGCCGAAGCAGTCGGCGCGGGGCCAGGCGACTGCGTGTTCTTCGCGGCGGGCAAGCCCGCGCAGGCAAGGCAGCTACTCGGCGCGGCGCGGCTCGAGATCGGCCGTCGCTGTGGCCTGATCGACGCGAGCGCGTGGGCCTTCACCTGGGTCGTGGAAGCGCCCATGTTCGAGGAGGACGGCGAGGGCGGCTGGACCGCGGTGCACCATCCGTTCACCGCGCCACTGCCCGAGTGGGTGGACAAGTTCGAGTCCGCGCCGGAGAGCGCGCTCGCCGACGCCTACGACATCGTCTGCAACGGCAGCGAGATAGGTGGCGGCTCCATCCGTATCCATCGTGGCGAGATGCAGCAACGTGTTTTCGACGTGCTTGGCCTGTCACGCGAGGAGGCCGGGTCCAAGTTCGGCTTCCTGCTCGAGGCGTTCAAGTACGGGCCGCCGCCGCACGGCGGTATCGCGTTCGGCTGGGACCGGGTCGTTGAGTTGCTCGCCGACAGGCCCACCATCAGGGACGTGATCGCGTTCCCGAAGTCCGCGTCGGGCAGCGACCCGCTGACGGGTGCGCCTACCCCGATCACCCCGGCCCAGCGGCGCGAGGCGGGCATCGACGTAATTCCCCAAGATTCTCCTGATACGTGAATCGGCGGATTCTCATCCGGCAGTGAGCGGGCCGCTACAGTCTGCGGGGGGATCCCGGGGGGCGTCCTCCCCGCGGCAATACAGTCCTAACGGCCGCGCCGAATGGCGGCACTCTCACCACGCGCGGCACTCTCACCACGAGCGGCACTCTCACCACGAGCGGCACTCTCACCACGGGCGGCACTCTCACCACGGGCGCCACTCTCACCACACGTGTCGGGGTGCGGATCCCTGGCGACCTGATGGCGCGAACCATGCGCACGATTGGCACCATCCACAACACCTGCGCCTTCCGCCAGGCCGTCGTCCGTTGCGGCCGGGGGAGCGGCGGGCAACCTGACGACTGCGCGCAGGCCTGGGGCCGCGCCTTCGAGCCAGACAGCGCCGCCATGCGCTCGGACGATGGCTTGCACGATTGCGAGGCCGAGACCCGAACCGCTCTGTCCGTCGTCATCGCGACCGCGCGCGTCGTCCAGCCGGGTGAACCTGCCGAAGACGCGTTCTGCCTCGGCTGGCGGGATGCCCGGCCCGTCGTCGGTGACGGCGAGCAGCACATCCGCGCCGTCCCGCCACGTCGCGACGGTAACGCCGGAGGCCGCGTACCTGACCGCGTTGTCGATCAGGTTGAGCAGCACCCTGGTAAGTCCGTCCGGGTCGCCGCGGGTCAGCACCGGCCCGGCCGCGCCCTGCGCGGCAGATGTGGGGGTGGCACGTCCGGGCGTGGCACGTCCGGGCGCGAGCGCGACGCAAACCCGGGCGCCTTCGTAGCGAGCGGCGGCGTTGCGAGCGAGCACCGTGAGGTCCGTGGTACGGGTCGTGGCACGGCCGGCCGGCCGCTCATCGAGGCGGGCGAGGACAAGCAGATCCTCGGCCAGCCTGGCCAGCCGCGACGTGTCGGCGAGCACGCCCTGCGCGGTCTCACGCCAATCCTGGCTATCCGGATGATCGACCGCGACTTCAAGCTGGGCCCTGATGCTCGCGAGCGGGCTGCGCAGCTCATGTGCCGTGTCGGAGACGAAGGCCCGCTGGCGCTCCTCGGCCGACGTGAGCCGCGTCAGCATGTCGTTGAGGGTCACGGCGAGGCTATGCACCTCATCGCTGGTCTGCGGCACCGGCAGCCGGCGCGTGCCGACAGCTCCACTGATCTCCTGAGCGCCCTTGCGCAGCTCCGCGATTGGCCGCAGGGCGCCCCCGATGACCAGCCAGTTCACCCCGGCGAGGAAGATCAGGAGCACGGGAGTGCCGACGAGCGCGGCGTGCCACAGCTTTGTGATGCTGCCGCTCACCTGGGTGAACGAGACAGCCGCGATCACCATCTGACCGCCGCGCGCAGGAACCGCGACCACTCTGAGCAGGCCAGGCAGCCCGTAAGGTCCGCCGTCAAGCAGGACCGAGTGCCCGCTGCGTGCCGCCGCTGCGAGCGTCCGGCCGGAAAGCAGCGGTACGAGCCTGTCGGCGCCGGCTGAGGCCGCGACGATACGGCTACCGGGGCCGAGCACCTGTACCGTGACGGTGCCTCCTGCCACCGGGACCGGATCGGGCAGTCGGTCGGCGTTCACAAGCGCGGCGACGCCCTGCGCCCCTTGCCGCGCGGTCCCGTCGAGCCCGGTGACGAGCGAGTCGGCGAGAGCGCGGGTGCCGAGCACAGCGCCACCGGCCAAGGCGACGGCAAGCCCGGCGGTAGCCGTTATGGTCAATCGGGCCCGCAGGCCCCGCCGCCGCCACCAGACGGCCGACCTGGACCACACTCCGTTAGCCGCCATCGGTGGCCAGCCGGTATCCGGCGCCCCGCACCGTCTGCAGGCCGCGCCGTTCGAACGGCGCGTCGATCTTGCGGCGGAGGTATCCGACATAAACCTCGACGGCGTTCGGGTCGGTGGTGTCCGCCGCGTCCCAGACGTGCTCGAGGATCTCGGTCTTTGACACCACGTCCCCTGCCCTGCGCATCAGGTACTCGAGCAGCGAGAACTCCCTGGCGGTCAGCTCCACCTGTGCGTCACCACGGCGCACCTCCCGCCTGCCAGGGTCGAGCACCAGATCGCCGGCGCGCAGCTCGGCTGGGCGCCGCTTGGCGCCGCGGCGCAGCAGGGCACGCAGCCGGGCGGCGAGAACCACGTAGGAGAACGGCTTGGTGAGGTAGTCATCGGCGCCGAGATCGAGGCCGTCTGCCTGGTCATACTCGCCGTCCTTCGCGGACAGGATGAGAATGGGTACCCAGTTCTCTTCCGCGCGCAGCTGCTCGCACACGCGGTAACCGGAAACCCCTGGCAGCATCACATCGAGCACCACGGCGTCGTAGCCACCCTCCCTGGCCAGGTGGAGGCCGTCGTGGCCGTTGTGGGCGAGATCAACGGCGAAGCCCTCTGCCTGCAGGCCGCGCCGGACCGCGGCGGCGAGCCGCTGTTCGTCTTCGACCACAAGCACCCGCATGGCCCGCCTTCCCGTTTGTCGGCGTTTACCTGCATTGTGCAGGCTTCCAGTGTCGCTCACCGGTCGTGCTCACCGTCACGACAGCCCCTCTCAGCGTCAGCACAGCGCAGCCGAGGCAAAGTGGTATCAGACATAACAAAATCCCAGCGCGTCAGCGTGCGCCTGGCGCCCGCACCGCGTCAATCGAGTTCACGAAGAGGTCACATGTCACCGTCGACGCGACGTACCCGCCGTCTCAGGTGGGCGGTACCGCTCGGCGCCGTCGCCGCTACATTCGGCGTGCTCGTCGCGTCGCTGGTTTCCGCGGCACAGGCGACGCCCCAGTTGCCGAGCCGCACGCCCGCCCAACTGCTCGCGGCCGTCGCCGGGCGGACAGGACCGATTCCCGCGCTGACAGGGACGGTCGTCGAGACCGCCTCGCTCGGGCTGCCGGATCTGCCAGGCGCAGGCGATCCCACGTCCCTCCCCTCGCTTCTCACCGGTTCGCACACGATCCGGGTCTGGTATTCCGACCAGCAGCACATCCGGCTGGCGATACCCGGCCAGCTGAGCGAGACCGATGTGATCCGTAACGGCCAGGACGTCTGGATGTGGTCCAGCGTGAAGAACACGGCCACGCATGTTCGGCTTCCCGCCGGCGGTGCATCCACGCCTGCGCCCCCGCAGGCGCCGCCGACGCCGCAGCAGGCCGCGAAGGAGGTGCTCGCCGCTGTCGGGCCGACGACCAGCGTGAGCGTCGCCAGCAACGTGACGGTGGCGGGGGAGGCATCGTATGAGCTTGTCCTGGCGCCAAAGGACAGCCGTTCGCTGGTCGGGCAGGTGCGCATCGCGGTCGACGCCGCCCGGAACGTGCCGTTGCGGGTACAGGTCTTCGCGCGCGGGTCGGCCACCCCGGCGTTCCAGACAGGCTTTACCTCAATCGCTTTCGTCCGTCCAGCGGCGGCCAATTTCGCGTTCACCCCGCCGGCTGGGGCGAAAGTGGTCCAGGAGAGCCCTCCCGCCACGCATCGTCAGGCATCGACCGCCAGCAGCGCCAGTACCGCCAGCAGTGCCAGTGACTCCAGCCAGGCGAGCTCGGGCAAGCCAGCCGCGGATGGCTCCGCGGATGGCACTGTCGTGGGGCAGGGCTGGCTCGCGGTAGCGGTGCTCCCCGCGTCGTCGCCGCCGGGCGCTGCGGGCGGCAAACCCGGACCGGGCAGCGAAACGAGCGGCGAGCTCAACGCCCTGCTCGGCGCCGCGTCCCCGGTGAGCGGTGCCTGGGGCAGCGGCAGGCTGCTGCGGACGACACTGGTCTCGGCGCTGCTGACAAATGACGGGCGGTTGCTGATCGGCGCGGTGGCTCCCGACGTTCTTTACAGCGCGGCAGCGAAGACCGGGCAGCTCGCCGGTCAGGCCGGCCGATGAGCGCGGCGCGCATTCTGGGTGCGGTGAGCACAGTCGGCGGGCCAGCCCAGGCGGGCGGCCCCATGGCCCAGGCGGGCGGCCCGCTCGCGGCGGACCGTGACCCGGCGGATCCGGTGATCCCCGCGATCTCTACGAATGGGTTGACCAAGCGTTTCCGCAGCGGCCAGCTCGCCGTCGACTCCATTGATCTCAACGTGCCCCAGGGCACCGTCTACGGTTTCCTCGGCCCCAACGGTTCGGGTAAGACCACGACGATCAGGATGCTGCTCGGCCTTATCTTCCCGACAAGCGGCAGCCAGGCGCTGCTCGGTGCGCCGATGCCAGCTACCGCTGCGAGCGTGCTGCCCAAAGTGGGCTCCCTGGTCGAGGGCCCGGCGTTCTTCCCCTTCCTTAGCGGCTGGGCCAACCTGGCGCGCATCGATGCGGCGGACCGGACAGCGGATCCCTCGACGGCCGCAGCGCGGATCGACCGTGCCCTGGAGCGGGTCGGCTTGCTTGCCGCCGCGAAGAAGCGCTACCGCCTCTACTCCCTCGGCATGAAGCAGCGGCTGGCGATCGCGGCCGCGCTGCTCCAGCCGCGCGAGCTGATCCTGCTCGACGAGCCCACCAACGGTCTCGATCCACAAGGAACACGCGAGGTCCGAGGCCTGATCAGGGAGATCGCCGCCGACGGGGTCACGGTGTTCGTGTCGTCGCACCTGCTTGCTGAGGTCGACCAGATCTGCTCACACGTCGGCGTGATGCGGACCGGGCGGCTGGTGTTCCAGGGCACGCTGCAGGAGCTGCGGGAGCAGGGGCCGCAGGCCGCGCAGCGGATCCAGGTCGAGACCGCGGAAGCGGAGCGGGCAGCCGAACTGCTCACCAAACTTGGCCTGACCGACGTCCAGGTGGTCGGCCGCCAGCTCACCGCGCAGCTTGGCGATCAGACACCCGAACGGGTCTGTGCCGACCTTGTCCACGCGGGGATCCCAGTGTCCGGGCTGAGTTCCCCGCGGCCCAGCCTGGAGGACCTGTTCGTCGAACTGACAGGAGAGGGCTTCGATGTCAGCGGCTGATGTGGTCGTAGCGGGCACCGCTGGGACGGTCGGGGCGGCGGGCACAAGCCAGCTGGCTGGCGACGGGCCTGAGGGGCGCGTCCCCGCGGCCGGCCGGGCGTGGCTCCGCTATGCGCGCTCTGAACTCGGGCTCGTGTTCAGACGGCGGCGCAACCTGGCGCTGCTCGCCGTGGTTGCCGTGGTACCTGTGATCATCGGTGTCGCGCTGCGGCTTGCCGGGTCACCGCGCGGCGGCGGTGGCGGGGGACCGGCGTTCTTCGCACAGGTGACTGGCAACGGTTTGTTCCTCAGCTTCGCGGCACTCACCGTGCTCCTCACGCTGGTTCTGCCGCTTGTCGTCAGCGTGGTTTCCGGCGACTCGATCGCGGGGGAAGCCGGCTACGGCACGCTGCGCTACGTGCTGACGGTTCCGGCCGGGCGTACCCGGCTACTGCTAACCAAATACCTGGTTGTCATCGTGTTCGCGCTCTGCGCCTGCGCCGTGGTGACCGTGTCGGCGGTCATCGCCGGGCTTGCCCTGTTCCCCGTCGGCCCGATGACCCTGTTGTCAGGAACAACCGTTTCGATCGCCGACGGTATGCTGCGCCTCGTATTCGTGGCGCTGTATGTGGCGGCGGCGATGGCTTCGCTCGGCGCTATCGGCCTGGCGATCTCCACCTTGACGGAGCATGCGATCGGCGCGATAGCGGCGACTGCGATCATCGCGGTGGCGAGCGAGGTGATCGACAACGTGCCGCAATTCGGCGCCGTCCACGCCTACCTGCCGACGCACTGGTGGACCTCGTTCGACAGCCTGCTGCGGACGCCGATCGCCTCGGCGGACCTGCTGCACGGCCTGCTGTCGTTCGCCGTCTACGCGGTGATCTTCTGCGGCGTTGCCTGGGCCAGGTTCACCGGTGGCGACGTCACCTGCTAGGGACTACGCCCTAACGGGCTGACCTGGCGCACGCGGGATACTGTCGAGGGGTGGTGAGATCGCAGGACGGGCAGCATGACAGCCTCTTCGACGCTGCCGCCGACGAGGCTGCGGCTGCGCAGGCGCCGCTTGCCGTCCGGATGCGGCCGCGCGGTCTGGACGAGATAATCGGCCAAGGTCGGCTGCTCGGGAAGGGCACGCCCCTTCGCAAGCTCGTCGACGGCGACGTCCCTATGTCACTGCTGCTGTGGGGGCCGCCTGGCACCGGTAAGACCACGCTCGCTTATGTGGTGAGCCGGGCCACCCGGCGGCGGTTCGTCGAGCTTTCCGCAGTCAGCGCGGGAGTGAAGGACGTGCGCGCGGTCATCGACGCCGCCCGGCGCGATCTCGGCATGACAGGCGCGCAGACTCTGCTCTTCATCGACGAGGTGCACAGATTCAACAAGGCGCAGCAGGATGCGCTGCTGCCCGCGGTGGAGAACCGCTGGGTTTCGTTCATCGGCGCGACCACGCAGAACCCGTTCTTCGCTGTGATCAGCCCCCTCCTGTCGAGGTCGCTCCTGCTCACCCTGGAACCGCTCACCGACGACGAGATCGCCGCGGTGCTTGAGCGTGCGCTGGCCGACGAGCGAGGGCTGGCGGGCAGCGTGACCATGGAACCAGCAGCGACCAGCCATCTGGTCCGGCTGGCCGGAGGGGACGCGCGGCGCGCGCTGACCTACCTGGAAGCGGCGGCGCTCGGGGCAAGCGACGGCGCCATCGACGTGGAAACGCTGGAACGTGCGGTGGATCGCGCCGCGGTCAGATACGACCGCGCGGGCGATCAGCACTACGACGTGATCAGCGCGTTCATCAAGAGCATCAGGGGCAGTGATGTGGACGCCGCGCTGCACTACCTGGCCCGCATGATCGAAGCGGGTGAGGATCCCAGATTCATCGCACGCCGGCTGATCGTGCACGCCAGCGAGGACATCGGCATGGCTGACCCGGGCGCATTGCAGACGGCAACCGCGGCCGCGCAAGCAGTCGAGTTCGTCGGCCTTCCTGAGGCACGTATCAACCTGGCGCAGGCCGTGATTCACCTGTCCCTGGCGCCAAAGTCGAACGCGGTCATCAAGGCGATAGGCGCGGCGCAGGTAGATGTAAGAAAGGGCCGCATCGGTCCGGTGCCCGCGCACCTGCGTGACGATCACTACCCTGGCGCGGGCAAGCTCGGGCACGGCGACGAATACGTGTACCCGCACGACCACGACAGCGGCATCGTGACGCAGCGGTACGCGCCTGACGTCTTGGCGGACCGCATCTACTACGAGCCGACCCGCCATGGTGTCGAGGCACGCTACGCCGAGCGGGCCGAGCGCATCCGCTCGGTGCTGCGCGGCCGCACCGATTGTTGATGACGCCGATGGGTGATGACGGAGCGAAACCCCACGCCGATCCCCGTGTTCGTTAGATGATCGCTTTGGGGTACGGCCCTGCCCGCGGTGAATGCGGCGATAGGGTCGGGCAGATGTGGCGCAGGGATGTCGCCCACAACCCGCGGACGCAGGAAGGAGCAGGCATGCCGATGGCCGCGCTGGCGGCAGCCCTGATCGCGGCGATCGCACTCGCTGTCCTCGCCGCAGCGGGCGTGTACGCGCTCGTCAGGCTCGCCAGGCTTATCACCGAGGCGTCCCGTGCACTGGCCGAATTCCGAACCCGCAGCGACCTCATGCTGGGCCGGGCAAATTCTGCCGTGGATCGTGCGCATGAGCAGCTCGCGAGGACCGATGCGATCACCGCGAACATGGATGAGGTCAGCACCAACATCGCCGAGTTGACCGCCGACGTGTCGACGCTGACCGGTGCGGTGCGCAGCGTTCTCGGCGGGCCGTTCGGCCAGGTCGCCGGCTTCGCCTTCGGCGTGCGCCGTGCGGTCGCGTTGCGCCGGCCCGGCGCGGCCCCGCTGGGCCGCGCGCGGACCGATCCTGGCGCGCTTGCGATACAGGCCGATGCGGCTGCCGCGCCCGCCGCGCTGCCGGTGGGCCGGAATGCCGCGCCGCGGCAGGCAGGCAGGCAGCGGGTGCGGCGGTGATCGGAATGATCCGCCGCGTGTTCTGGCTGAGCCTCGGCGCTGCCGCCGGGGTGAGCGGATACCGTAAGCTGGCGCGGCTGGCTCGCGCCTTGTCACCTGCGCCTGCGCAGGAAACCGCCCGGTCGTGGCCGCTCCTGCCGTCGCCTGGGACCGCGCGCAGGGCCCAAGTACCTTGGCACGGACCGCTCCTGCGCGGCGCGCGGGCAACGGCTGCGTTCGCCCATGATGTGCGTGAAGGGATGCGCATCTACCGGCTCTCCGACTCGCGCGAAGCGCCTAGGCTCGGAGGACACCGGGCTGCCAGGGACTGGGCGGCCACGCAGGCATTCGCGGACGGTGAGTGCCCTGATGACGTGAAGGATGGCCGCTGATGGAGTCGGCTCAGATCGCCCGTCGTTTCCTGAGCTACTTCGGGCAGCGCGGGCACACGATTGTGCCGTCGGCCAACCTCGTAGCGGAGGATCCCACGCTCCTGCTGATCAATGCGGGGATGGCGCCGTTCAAGCCGTTTTTCCTCGGCCACCAGATACCGCCGTTCCGGCGTGCGGCGAGCGCGCAGAAGTGCGTGCGGACGCCGGACATCGAAGAAGTTGGGAAGACGACCAGGCACGCGACGTTCTTCCAGATGCTCGGGAACTTCTCCTTCGGTGATTACTTCAAGGAACAAGCGATCCCCTATGCGTGGGACCTGTTGACCCGCGCGGAGAGCGAGGGCGGGTTCGGATTCCCTGAGAGCAAGCTATGGGTGACCGTCTACCAAGAGGACGACGAGGCGCTTGGTATCTGGCGGGACCAGGTAGGCGTGGCCGCGGCGCGTATCCAGCGGCGTGGCATGGCCGACAACTTCTGGTCGATGGGTGTTCCTGGGCCCTGCGGGCCGTGCTCGGAGATCTTCTATGACCGTGGACCCGAGTACGGCGCCGAGGGCGGCCCGGTGGCGGACGAGGATCGTTACCTCGAGGTCTGGAATCTCGTCTTCATGCAGTACGAGCGTGGGCCCGGACCGGGCAAGGAGGGGTACCCGATCCTGGGCGGGCTTCCGTCGAGAAACATCGACACCGGGATGGGCCTGGAGCGGATGGCGGCGATCCTGCAGGGGGTCGACAACATCTACGAGGTGGACACCACCTGGAAGATCCTCGACCGTGCCGCCGACCTGACCCAGTCCAAGTACGGCCGCGATCCGCGGACGGATGTCTCGCTGCGCATCATCGCCGACCACCTGCGGACCGCCGTCATGCTGGTCGCGGACGGCGTGATCCCAAGCAACGAGGGACGTGGTTACGTGCTACGGCGCATTCTCAGGCGCAGCATCCGCAACCTGCGGCTGCTGGCCGGGGGTCAGCGCGGCGGCGCGCGCGGTGAAGAGCGCTTCATGCATGACCTCTCTGCGGTCGGGATCGAGGTCATGGGTGAGCAGTACCCTGAGCTCATCAGGGATGCGCTGCGCATCCAGACGGTGATCGACGCCGAAGAGGAGTCGTTCCTCGGCACGCTCCGCACCGGGACCGCAATCTTCGAAGCCGCCGTTGAGGAAAACAAGCGCCGCGGCTCGGTGAGCCTCGCAGGAGAGCGGGCGTTTCAGCTACACGACACGTACGGTTTCCCGAT
>Ga0335079_10002716_pt1 | contig 20340 bp, 16 predicted proteins | sample Lox_Sample_33_FD_206719 | JGI IMG/M metagenome (GOLD analysis project Ga0335079, IMG submission 206719) | Soil microbial communities from Loxahatchee National Wildlife Refuge, Florida, United States - Lox_Sample_3.3 | ecosystem: Environmental > Terrestrial > Soil > Wetlands | place: USA... | reverse complement strand
GGGTTCGAGATCCTTCGCAACCAGTATCTTGACTCCCCTTATTTCACCCCGTTTGCCACAACCTTCGGTAACGACGGAAAGCCCATTCCTCCGATTGACCAACAGAACGACTATGGGTTCTCCCTGGGCGGCCCGATCTTGATCCCGAAACTCTACAACGGCAAAAACCGTACCTTCTTCTTTTTGTCCCAGGATTGGTTCAAGCAGAACCAGGCTCAGAATCAGATCGGCACGGTTCCCACCGCGGCCATGAAGGGCGGCGATTTCAGCCAGTACGTCAACGCCGGCGGCACCATGATTCCCGTCTATGACCCCGCCACGGGCGCGCCTTTCCCCGGCAATAAGATTCCCCAATCGCGATTTAGTCCTCTGTCGCAATCGCTTCTCCCTTTGATTCCGGACCCCAACACGGCAGGCATTAACTTCGGTCTACAACAAAATGAACTTCCTGCTATTCACTCGGTCGCGATTGATCAGCATGTGTGGAGCTACACGATAGACCACAACATTAGTTCATCGCAAAGCATCCACTTCAGCCAGTGGCGGGACTCAGTAACGCAACCCTCTTTTACGTCCGCTCCGATCGTGCCCTTCAGCAACGCGCTGCAAAGCGGAGTCAATAATTCGAACCTGGGCACGGGCTTTCTGCTCAATTACGTAAAGACCATAAATCCGCACTTGGTTATGACGGCGGGTGCGAATTGGATTGGGTATATCTCAAAGCAGGACAATGCCAACCACACCGTCAACTTCGCCGGCACGCCCGGTGGCAATACATTCCCGCTGGTCGGTTTCGATGGACAAAATGCTATTTCGTCTTGGGGTGTTGCCGGTGGCGCCTACCTGGCGTGTTGTGAAGGTGGGCTGACAACGATCAATAACCGAATGCTGGGTACCGTGCTGGCCAATAACTGGCTGTGGACGACCGGCCGCCACACTCTCAATATTGGCGGTCAGTTCCGGCACGAATGGCAGGACGTCATTTCGTGCCAGTTTTGCGCCGGAACATACAATTTCAGCCAGCGCACCACCTCGATTCCAAATTCCAACGATCCGAATTTCGGCGTCTATGGCAGCTCCTTTGCGAGCTTTCTGTTAGGTCTAGCCGATTCGGACGAGCGCCAGCTTCCCCCTCTCGATCACTTGCGGAACAAAGCGTTCGCCACCTATGTGCAGGACGAGATCAAAGTCAATAGCCGGTTGACTTTGAATCTTGGGGTCCGATGGGACATAATGGTTCCGTTTACCGAAGACCATAACAATATTATCTATGTGGATGCTAAGTTGCCCGATCCGGGCGCGGGAGGAATTCCCGGCGGCGCCACGAAATTCGGCAATTGCGCCGGCTGCTCGGGAATCACTCGCGCCGACATTCACTGGAGATACTTCCAACCTCGAGGCGGCCTTGCCTACAGACTGAATTCGAAGACGGTGGTTCGGGCAGGTGGTTACATAACCGCGCTGGATGGTGGCGCCTACGAATTCGGAACCTCTTTCTCAGCTTCTTTCATGTCAGCCCTGCTGGGCGGCACTTACCTCCGTAATTCCAGCGGCGGCAGTGTTCCAGGCGTTGGAAGTTGGGACACCAATCCGTTGCCTTTTCCTCAGGCAACTCCCTTCAGTGCTTCCATCGGAAACGGGGGTGTCATATTCGCCTTCGATCCGAAGAAAGTCGGCAGAGCCCCATACCTTTCTGACTGGAATATCGGCATACAGAGAGAGCTTCCCTGGAGGATGTTCCTCACAGCCAATTATGTAGGCAACCGCGCGATTCACCTTCCCACCACTCTGTCGCTGACTAACCAGCCGTACCCCTCGGTCCTGCAATACGGAGCGCTCTTGGGTGAACCGATCAATTCTCCGGACGTCGTCGCCGCGGGCTTTAAGCCCCCTTATCCGCAATTCGTCCAGCAGTTGGGGGCCTCGGCTACACTGATACAGGCCTTGACGCCATTTCCTCAATACCAAGGTTTCTTCCCTGTCTACGAGAATGCTGGAACTACTTTTTACAATGCGGTGCAGATCCAGGTGGAGAAACGTTTTACCGGAGGCCTCAGCTTCTTATCTAACCTGACGATGGGGAGGCTGTTGGGGAATACCGCAATCGGATCGGCGCCCTATTCACCCAATGGGCTGAATGCGTTTGACAATCGATCGGAATATGTGCCGTCTTTCCTCGATCAGTTGTATTCCCAAAAGGACGTCATGACGTATGAGCTTCCTCTCGGCTACGGCAAAAAGTATCTGAATTCGAAGGGTCCGGTGGCGCAGATACTGGGCGGCTGGCAGATCAGCGGTATCTTGACTTATGCGGGAGGCTATCCCTTCGGCGCTTACAACGGCTACAATCCGCTGCTTGTAAATAGCTTCGACCGGCCGGATATTAACTCCAGCGTGCCGTTGACAACCTATAGTTACAGTCGGTCGTTTAACTGGTTTAAGAGTCCTAACGGGCCCCAGCCAGTGCAGTTCCCAATCAACGCCTTCGTAAATACAGGGCCGTGGCAACTGGGGAATTCCCTGCGCGCCTATGCGGCTTTGCGGACGCCCCCGTTGAGGGCCGAGAATTTCGCCGCTATGAAGTACTTTCACATTGGCGAACACGTGAAAGCGACTTTACGTATTGACTACTTCAATCTTTTCAATCGAACGCGGCTCCAATCTGCCGACACCAACTCGCTCGACTCGACATTCGGGCAGATTACGAACTTGAGTTCGCAACTCAGCAACCGGCAAGGGCAGGCAACATTCCGTCTTGAATTCTAAGCCTCAGGGCGTCCAGGCGATGTCCCGCCAGGCGCTTTCGGAAATCGAAAGCGTCTTCGCTCGTGTGGCGGAAGATACGGCCGGGCGTATGTGCGAAGAGATCTTGCAAGCCCGGCGGATCGCCTGCTACGGAGTCGGCCGTGAAGGGCTCATGATGAAGGCCCTGTGCATGCGCCTGATGCACCTCGGCCTGGACGCTCACGTGGTCGGCGATATGACCACTCCGCCGGTCGGCAAGGGCGATCTGCTGATCGCAAGCGCGGGTCCAGGTTTCTTTTCGACGGTTATGGCGCTCGTGGGCGTGGCGCGAGAGGCGGGCGCCCGCACCATGGTTGTCACCGCCCAGCGCGAAGGGCCCGCTCCGCGTTCGGCGGACGTGATCATCGAACTCCCCGCGCAGACCATGGCCAACGACCGCGGCGGTCCCGCCAGTCTCCTGCCCATGGGCAGCTTGTACGAAGCCGCGCAGCTTGTCTTCTTTGATCTAATATCCATTCTGCTGCGCGAAAAAACCGGACAATCGCCGGACCAGATGCGCGCCCGGCACACCAACCTGGAGTAGCTCATTATGAATTTTGGAATCAATCTCAGCTTTACCGTGAAGCGCTGGGTGGAGCCGCACGTGTGGGCCAAGATCGTGCGCGAGACCTTGGGACTCGATCTCGTCCAGTTCACCTACGATCTCCTCGACCCCTGGTGGCCCGACGACGTGCGCCGTTCCATGGCGGCGGAAGTTCGCAAGGCCTCGGGCGACTGGGGAATCCAGATCGAGAGCGCTTTCAGCGGTCTGGCGAATTACTGCTTCGACGGCCTGCTGCATCCCGACGCTGCCGGACGCCGCGCGTCGCTCGAATGGTGGAAGCGCGCCTTCGACGTCGCTGCCGCAGTTGGAGCCAAGGCTTCGGGTGGCCCGCTGGGTGGCATGAGCGTCGCCGACGCCACGGATCCCAAACGGCGCGACGCGCGCTACCACGGCCTACTCGATTCCGTTGCCGAGTTGAGCCGCGCCGCGAAAGCATCCGGCCTGACCAGGCTCCAAGTGGAATGCACGCCGCTCGCTCGCGAAATCCCCTACACCGTCGAGCAAGCGAAGAAATTCCTCGACGACCTCGACGGCCGCTGCGAAATCCCGGTGATGCTGCTGGTCGATATCGGCCACGCGTTGTACCAGCCGCTGTACGGCCCGAACGCCAGAATGCCGGAGTGGCTGAACGGCCTGGGCCGGTCCATCGGCGCCTTTCACCTGCAGAACACGGACTTCCAAAGTGATTCGCACTGGGGCTGGCCCGACAAGCGCGGCCTGTTCGATGTGGCCGGTTTCGCGCGCGAGGTGCGTGAGGCGGGCCTCGCGGACATTCCGGCGTTTCTCGAAATCATCTATCCGTTCGAACTCGCCGACGAGACCGTGCTCGCCAGTATCACCAGTTCAGTGATGCACTGCCGCCGCGAGTACGCCGGCGAGAAAATGGAGCAAAAGCAGATCGCCTGACACAATGAGAAATTCGATCCTGATTTCCGCGCTTCTGTCGATGGCGCTCCACGCCGAGCCCATCAAGCTGCATCCGGCGAACCCGCACTACTACCTGTTCCATGGACAGCCAACTATCCTGATCACGTCCGCCGAACATTACGGCGGCGTGGTAAACAGAGATTTCGATTACGTCGCGTATTTCGATGCGCTGAAAGCCTACGGGCTGAATTACACCCGTATTTATCCAGGCTTTCTGTTCGAGCCGATGGGCAAATTCATGAAGGGTAACACGCTGGGGGCCAAACCCATCAGCCTGACTCTACCTTGGGCGCGAAGTAACAAGCCGGGTTACTCGCTAGGCGGGAACTTATTTGACTTAGATAAGTGGGCCGCGGACTTTTTCGCGCGCCTGAGAGATTTCGTCGCGAAGGCCGGCGAGCGCGGTATCGTCGTCGAGATCTGCTTCTATAACGCGCAGTACGGCGACACATGGCCGATGTCTCCTCTGTATTACGAGAACAACATTCAGGGCGAAGGCCGCTGCGACTATGAAGATGCGCAGACCTTGAAACACACCGACGTCGTCCGCCGCGAAGATGATTATGTCCGCAAGATCATCCAGGAAGTGAACGAATACGACAACGTGATCCTGGAAATCTGCGACGAGCCGTACTTAACCGGCACACCCATCGAGCTGGCCGGCCCGTGGATCGCGCACAATGTCGAAGCCATCAAAAGGGCCGAGAGCACGCTGCCGAAGAAGCATCTGATCGCCCAGCAGATCGAGGGACCCATGGGCGGGCCGTGCGATTTCACCGCCGATCCCGACGTTTCCGTCATCACCACGCAGTACGCCTGGGAGGGAAGCCACGAGCAGATGGGCGGCCTGATGGCTCTCGACTACGAATACGACAAGAACAAGCCCATCGACTTCAACGAGACCGACTACTATCCGACCTGGTACCAGGGCGACCGCGTCGCCGATTCGCGCGTGGAGGCCTGGGAGTTCGTCGTCGGAGGCGGCGGCAGTTTCAACCAACTCAACGGGCTATACACCGTTCGCGATCCCGGCGGGAAAACGGACGAGAACGCGCAACTCGGCCGCGCGCTCAAGAGCCTGCACGATTTCATGTACAGTTTCGATTTCCTCAAGATGCGCCCGGACAAAAGCTTCGTTCAGGGTGGCATGTCACTCGGCACTTACGCGCGCGGCATGAGCGAGGCCGGCAAGCAGTATGCGTACTATCACCACCACAGCTCGTTCGGCCGCAACACCGCATCGTACAAAGTGACGCCAGGGAATTATCAGGAGACGCTGGTACTACATCTGCCCGCGGGATCGTATCAGGCTGACTGGGTGGATGCGGCGACGGGAGCAGTGATCTCGTCGGACAGGTTCAATCATGCGGGCGGCAGCCGGGCGGTTAGAACGCCGGTGCATTCTGTAGATGTGGCGCTGCGCGTGAAAGGGAAGTAAGACCTGCTTCAAACCTTACCGGACACATTGGATGCGCCCGCGCGTCTCGCGCGCTGAACGAAGGATTTGTCGAAAGAGACAAAAGCGGCGCCGGGCGGTCTGCTACTCAGGTGCATCGCGTCGGCGAGTTCGATTCCCTGCGCCGTGAGTTCCAGCGCGGTGGCCACCGATGACGCATCTTCCGCATGCACATTCTTGAGGCCGAACAGCTTTACGAATGCGTCACGGACCGCGCTGTCCTCGAACCCGTAAAGGCGGCGGAGGACCCATCCGGTTTCGAGCAAGACGGTCTTCGCGATCCAGATCGGCCCTGAGGCAAACAATGAGCGCGCGGCGGCGGCCTGCTTGGGTTCGTCGCCAGTCAGCAGCCGAACTAAGACGTTAGTATCGACCGCGGTCATGGCGTGCCATCACTTCGCGGCCGATGGCAGCACGCATCTGCGCCGCTGTTTTCGATTTACGCTTGGACCGCAGACAGCTGGCCACCTCTTCGAGTCCGGTATTGGGGAATCGGGCAGTGGGACGCAGCAGAACTCCGTCGCTAGTTTCCTCGAGCGTGAACTCCGTGCCCGGTCCCCACGCCCGCGACACACGAATGTTCTTCGGCAGGATGATCTGGCCCTTGGTCGAAAGTCGGGTGATTTCCATCGGTAAGACTCCAGTAAGATTATGCCACATTGACGTGCGCGATGTCTCCGTCGGGCACCTACCAGAAGAAGTGTCGAGCGCTGCTTGTGAACCCTTCAGTTATCATGAACTCGCAGCCAAAACGGGCCTTCTCGACGCGGAGAAAATGCTGCTCCGGTACAATGAACTTGCGCGGACTTTAGAAATGGAAGAATCCAAGCCAAGCCGCACGGCCGGCGCAATCAAATCGAAGCCGGCAGTGCGAAGAACCTTGCAAATCATCACCGCAGTTGCCTTCATAGTGACGGTTTTTTACTGGCCGAGTGCGAGCGAAGGGCGACCCTACCTCGCTGCTTCAATCGTGGTCTTGTTTGTGGGCCTACTATTGCTCAGAAAGTGGCCCTCAGTTTGATGCTTTGCACATTCAATACCGGGCAGCGGCGATAGCCGTCCGCAACGGTTTCTCCGGGTGATGCGCCCCTTACTCCGGCCTCACCAGCATCTTCACGTGCTTGTCCTTCTCATTCAGCAATCCGTAATATCCCTTGCCCACGAGTTCGTCCAGCCCGATGTGATCGGTGATCAATAGATCGCCGCGAAAGCGCGGGTCGGTCATCATGCGGATGGTTTCGTCGTAAAGGCCGTAGCCGCTCATGCTTCCCGAGATAGTTTTCTCGCGGAAGACGACATCGGTGAGGTCGATGGCTGCCGGTTTTTCAAACACGCCCATGATCACCAGGCGGCCGCGCGTACGGGTCAGCTTGGCGGCCATCAGAACTGAGGCCGGCTGGCCGGCGCATTCCATCACGAGATCGAATCCCTGGCCGTCAGTGATTTCGAGTGCGCGCTTCTCCGCATCCTCGCGCGTCGGGTCGATCACGGCATCGGCGCCGCACTGCTTCGCGGCTTCGATGCGCCGCTCGGCCATTTCGACCGCGACCACGCGCTTGGCGCCGCGAAGGCGCGCGGCCATTAAAGCCATCAGTCCGATCGGCCCGGCGCCGACGATCGCGATATTATCCTCGGGACCCGGCTGGCCCTGTGCCACGGCGCGCACAGTGGACGAGAAGGGCTCGACCAACGCGCCGATCTCGTCACTGATCGCATCGGTCAGGTGATAACACTGATAAGCGTTCAGGTTCAGCCGCTCCGCCAGTGCGCCGCCGGTCCAGGAAGTGCCCAGGAACGCCACGCGATCGCACTGCGCCATCGACCCAGTCCGGCACCAGCGGCACTTTCCACAGCCGATAATCGGACACGCCGCGATGCGATCGCCAACCGCGAAATTCTCGACGCCGGCGCCCACGGCCACCACTTCGCCCGACATCTCATGGCCGATGATCACCGGCGCCTGCACACCCGTCACCGGATGCGGATGGTCGAGAGGAATGTAGAGCGGCCCGCCCATGTACTCATGCAGGTCGGTCCCGCAAATGCCACACCAGGCGACCTTCACTTGCACCTGCCCGGGCGGAGGCGCGGGAGGCTCGCTCACTTTTTCAATGCGGACATCCTGGCGCCCGTGCCACACTGCGGCTTTCATGCGCTTTCTTTCTTTACGTAGAGCACTGCCGGCCCCGTAAATGGCACCGCGAAGGATTGCTGCTTTCCGCCGGTGATGCTTCCGCCCAGCGTAATGGTGCCCTCCGCCGGATGCATCCACTCCACGCTGAATCGTCCCTGCGCGTGCGACATGTCGACCGAAGCCTGATCGCCTTCCGGCAAGTAGACCAGGAACTCCCGCTCGGGATTGGCGAGGCAGTATCCCGTGGACGCCAGTTCGTTCTGCGGAGTCATGGAAGCCAGGTCCATGCGCTGCGCATACCCGCGCGTGAATCCGATGGCCTTGCGCACCGGCTCCCAGGTCCAGTCGTCGCGCCGGTTCAGATCACGCAGCGGATAGCCCGGCCGCGGCCCCCAGTTCACTTCGGGGCATGGGCCTCCAGCAATGGGATCCCAGCTGTCCATCAGCAGCGTGTTGTGGCCTCGCACGAAACTCTTCCACGCCCAGCTCACCGTTCCGCCGTGGCCCCAGAGGTGGTCGGTATCGTTCACGCTGACTTTTTTGCCATCCCAGGCCGGCGGATCGAAGAGGAACTGCCGCCCGAACGGTGAAACCCATTCTGCCGGGCTCGCCATCATTTCTTCCATGCGCTCTACACCCGCTCCCGTCAGCCCTACAGGATGCCGCTTTCCCTTCTCGGTTTCCAGCTTGTGCATGGTGTCCACAACCCACCAGTCCCAATCTTTCCCGCCGCCTTCGTTCACCACCTCGTAGAGCACATTGTCGAGATCGTCCACCGTGTCGACGATCTTCTTCATGTACGCCGCGTGCTGTTCGCGCACCTGCGCATCGTCAAGGTCCGGCTGCCCGTCGCCGTTCCGGTCGCCGTTCACCCCGTTGATGTTGTTCTGGGAATTAAGAGGATGGCCGGACCAGGTCTGCTTTCCGCAATGGGGCGCCCGGTTGTAACTGAATCCCTGGAAAAGCTGCACCGCGCAGTAGATGCCGCGGTCGCGGCACTCCGTGACGCGCGCGCGCATGCGGTCGAAGTAGGCCGGGTTGAATTTCGTAAGGTCGAATTTCAAGCCGCCGTCGAGCGCCATGCCGGGACCCGTCCGCACATAAAGTGTCGGTTCGAACAGGATCTTGTCCGGCGTCCACGGAGCCCAGGCCGATTGCTGCCATCCCCACAGCCGCATGAAGTTGTGATTGTGGCCGAGCATCATGGCCAGGTACGCTTGCCAGTCAAACGTCGGTATGGGTGCGAATCCGGTGTCCTGCAGGTTCGCCCAGGTATGCGCACCCGTCAGAAATATGGCCCGGCCGCTAGCGTCGGCGAAATAGCGAGGGTTTTGAGGGTGGGCTCGTAATGGTCCCGTAGCCGCTTGCCTTCCCATCTGCGCCCTGGCTTTGTCCCACCCGCCAGCCGCTGCTCCGCAAGCCACCGCCGTCTTCAGAAATGTGCGCCGCTGCATGTTGTCGTCTCCTTAAGCCAGTTGCCCGCCGTCCACAAACAGCAAAACTCCGTTGATGTAGCCGGCATCCTCCGACGCCAGAAAAAGCGCCGGACCAGCCACATCCTCGGGTGTTCCCAACCGGCCAAGCGGAATCAGACCTCTGGCCGGATCATACTTTTTCATGAATTCCGGATCGTTCATAACCGGCGCCGTTAAGCGAGTCTTGATGAACCCCGGGCCGATCGCGTTCGAGTGGATGCCGTACGGACCCAGTTCGCGCGCCAGCGTCTTGGCAAGAAGGAACACGCCCGCTTTCGAAGCGTTGTAGTGCCCCAAACTCGCCTCCGCGTCCCAGCAGTTGGTAGACGCCATGAAAACCATCTTGCCGCGATTGCGGGCCACCATGTGAGGCGCTACCGCCTTGGACACCAGGAACGCGCCGCGCAAGTTGGTATCGACAGTGTTGTCCCAGGTCTCATCGGAGATTTCGAGAAACGGCACCGCCGGCGCAATTCCGGCCACGTACATCAGAACATCAATGCGGCCGCGCCAGTCCACAACCTGCTTAACCATGGCCCGCACCTGTCCGGAGTCGCGCACGTCGCATGGCAGAGACCGCGCATCCGTGCCCTCGGCAAGCATCTCCCGAACCGTGACCTCCATCGTCGGACAGTCGATGTCAGCAATTGCAACGTGGGCTCCCTCGCGGCCCAAACGAACGCCAATCGCCCTCCCGATGCCTTGCGCTCCGCCGACCACGAGCGCCACCTGGTCTTTGAATCGCGGTACCCCATTCCGGCCCTGATCGCCCATACGGTTAAAGTATTAGTCAGCGTACTGCCAGTCTGTAACGATAGCCCAAATTTTTGTTGCGGCAGCACGCTCGCTGCTTGAGGCCATCCGCCGTGGGATTTCAAAACTCTTTCATAGTTTTCTTATAGCCAGCCCGGCCGGGTCCATAGCACTCTTGAGGGGGCTTGCGATGGGAAAATGAGACTCAAGTACAAGGTGGCCCTCGTCACCGGCGGGGCGTCAGGCATTGGAAAAGCGACCGCGGAACTGTTCGCGCGCGAAGGGGCTCGGGTGGCGGTTGCCGATTACAGCGCGGGCGGCCGCGAAACCGTTCAGGGGATCCAAAACGCCGGTGGTGAAGCTATCTTCCTTTCGGTCGATGTATCGGATTCCGGCCAAGTCACAAAGATGGTGGAGGCCGCGTTCCAGGCTTACGGGCGCATCGATATCCTCTTTAATGCCGCGGGAATTCTCCACTATGGCACTGTGCTTGAGACCGACGAGCAGGCTTGGCATCGCGTGCTTTCTGTCAACCTGACCGGCACATATCTGTGCTGCCGGGCGGTGATACCCCACATGATCCGCCAGGGCGGAGGGTCCATCATTAATGTCTCGTCGACCGCCGGCGCGCACGACGCGATTCCGAACGCCGTAGCCTATGTGGCGTCGAAGGGCGGTGTCACCATGCTCACGAAAGCGATGGCGGTGGATCATGGCAGGCAGGGCGTGCGGGTGAATGCGCTGGTACCCGGCGCTACTGATACGCCTATGATTCGAAAGGTACTTACACCTGAGGCCATGGCGGGACTTGCCGCCCAGCATCCGATCGGCCGCATCGGGCGGCCGGAAGAATTGGCGCAAGCGGTCTTATTTCTGGCATCGGACGATGCCTCGTTCGTGACCGGCTCGGCCATGTATGTGGACGGAGGCCAAACGGCTAAGATTTGAATGCTTTAGAGGAGACCTTATGGTTTTTTCAACAGGTTTGAGCGCTCCGGAGGGTCCGGTGGCGCTGCCGGACGGGACATGGCTGATTGTGGAAGGCGGGGCGGAGCGCGGCTCGGTGACCCATATCAGCGCGGATGGCCAGACTAAACGGATCATCAAGAAGACCGGCAGGCCGAATGGCCTGGCGGTCGACGCTGACGGCGTTATCTGGGTGGCGGAGTCGAAGATGCCGTCGCTGGTGCGGCTCACGATGAGCGGAAATGCCGAGGTGGTTGCGACGGGATGCGATGGCGAACCCTTTTTGTTCCCGAATGATCTCTGTTTCGGCCCCGACGGTGGACTTTACCTCACTGACTCGGGCGTAAACATCGGCAATTTCGCGCCTAACAATCAGATCCGCCCGGACTACATGGAAGTGCACTATGACGGAAGGGTGTACCGGGTCGATGTGGAAACGGGGAAGGTGAAGAAGCTGGATAGCGGCATCAAGTTCACCAATGGGATTGCGTTCGGTCCGGACCGGCTTCTCTATGCCAACGAAACGCTGACGGGCAACATCTACCGGTATGAAAACGGCAGCCGCATTTTGTTTGGAAACGTGATCCGGCCGGATGCGCCGCCGGGATGGAAGGGCCCGGATGGCATGGCCTTCTCGACGGACGGCAAATTATATGTAGCGGTTTTCGGGCAGCGCGACGTCACAGTACTGGACGCAAAAGGAGAAGTGGTGGAGCGCATTCCCACGGCAGGCAAGCTCCCGACCAACGTGGCTTTCGCGTTGCCGGGCCGCAAACGGATTCACGTCACCGAATACGAATTCGGGCAACTGGAAGCATTTGATGTGGCGACGGATGGTCTGCCGTTATGGACCGGCCCCGGCGCGAGCGGCGGCGCCACCGCCTGATGGACACGTCCACGGCGCAGGAGGACCGCAGCGTCCCGCATTTGCGGCGCGTTCTTTCGGTTTGGGACCTGACCCTTTACGGGATTGTGGCGGTCACCCCGAGCGCGCCGGCGACCGTCTTTGGCCTGGCGGAACTGCGGTCTCACGGCCATGCGGTGGTCACGATTTTGGCGGCGATGGTCGCCATGGTGCTGACGGCGATCAGCTACGGGCGTATGGCAGCGTTGTACCCCTCGGCGGGCTCCGCATATACGTATGTGGGGCGTGGCTTGCATCCGTATCTTGGATTTGTCTCGGGCTGGGCCATGCTGCTGGACTACGTGGTGAGTCCGCTGTTCTGCGTGATTTATGGCAGCCTGGCGCTGCAGCGCGCGGTCCCGGCGCTCCCCTACCCCCTGTGCGCGGCGATGTTTGCCGGAGGCATCACCTATCTCAACCTGCGTGGAATTCGCTCCACCGCACGCGCCAACCAGGTGCTGCTTACGTTCATGTTTGTCGTGCTGCTGAGTTATATCGTGCTGGCGGTCCGTTACCTTATGGCGCAACATGGCGTGGCGGGTTTGTTCTCGGTGAAGCCGTTTTACGATCGCGCGACGTTCAATGTTCGGGACATCGCAGGCGCTACGTCGTTCGCCGCGCTCACTTATCTGGGCTTCGATGCAGTAACGACGCTGGCCGAAGATGTGAAGAATCCGCGCCGCAACGTGATGCTGGCGGCCGTGGGCGTTTGCGCATTTACCGGAATTTTCGGGGGCCTGCTGGTCTACCTGGGGCAGCTAGCCTGGCCGGATTACAATACCTTTTCGAACATCGAGACGGCATTTATCGAAGTGACCGGCCGTGTGGGGGGCCCGGTGTTGTTTCAGGCCATGGCGTTCCTGCTGGTGATTGCCAACGTGGGGGCGGGGATGACCACGCAGGTCGGCGCGGCCCGCCTGCTGTTCGGCATGGGGCGGGACGATGTGATTCCCCGGCGGTTCTTCGCCCACTTGCACCCGGTGCGCAACACGCCGAACCGCAATATCTGGCTGATTGGAATCCTGGCCTATGCCGGCGCGCTGGTGATGAGTTACGAAACGACCGCCGAAATCCTGAATTTCGGGGCGTTTCTTGGGTTCATGGGAGTCAACCTGGCTGTGATCTGGCAATTCTGGGTGCGGCGCGCGGAAGGACGGCAACGGGAGCTGTTCACGGACATCGTGCTGCCCGCCCTGGGATTTTTATTCTGCACGGCCATCTGGTTGGGGCTGGGCGCGCCCGCCAAGATCGCCGGCGGCATCTGGTTCGTCATCGGGCTGTTTGTGCTGGCCACGCACACACGAGGATTCCGGCAGGCGATTGTGTTGCCGGACCCGGCCAACTATGAGTGAAGCATGGGCCTGCGGATCGCAGTGGGGATGAAAGGTAGGCCGACGAGGGCGTCGGCCTGCGGGCGAGGGCGCCCGCCCCACTTTGTATGAGTAAGTCGAGGAGATGGATCGATGAAGATGAAGAAGTTCATCAATAAACCCGAGAACATCGTGCCGGAGCTGCTGGAGGGTCTGGCGCTCTCGCATCCGGACAAGATCCGGCTGACGGGCAGCAACCTGGTGGCCCGCGCGACACCCAAGGCGAAAGGCAAAGTGGGGGTGGTGACGCTGGGCGGGAGCGGGCATGAACCGGGCTTGAGCGGATTCGTGGGCGAAGGCATGCTGGATATCAGCGTGGCCGGCGAGATTTTCGCAGCGCCGGGCGCGCCGCGTTGTCTCGAAGCCATCCGGCTGGCGCAATATGGAGCGGGAGCGCTTTTCATCGTGCTGAATCATGCCGGGGACGTGCTGTCCGCCAACATCACGATGGACATGGCGAAGCGCGAGGGCTTGACTGTCAAGATGACGCTGACGCACGAGGACATCGCCGGCGGAACGAATCCCGAGGACCGTCGCGGGCTGGTGGGGTTCGTGCCGGTATTCAAAGTGGCCGGCGCAGCGGCGGAGGAAGGCCGGCCGCTGGATGCCTGTTTCGAGATCGCCGAGCGGATGGGGCGCAACATGCGAACGCTGGCTGTGGCGGTGCAGACGGCCACGCATCCTTCGACGGGGCAGCCGATTTTCGAGCTGGGTGACGACGAAATGGAAATCGGCATGGGGCAACACGGCGAAGCGGGAACCGGCGCCATGAAACTGAAGACCGCCGACGAGACGGCGGAGATCATGCTCGACATGCTGCTGAAGGATCTTGAGATGAAAGCGGGCGAAGAGCTGCTGGTGATCGTCAACGGCGCGGGCGCCACCACGCTGATGGAGCTGTTCATCGTGTTCCGACGCGTGGACCAGATTCTGAAAGCCAAGGCAATCAAACTGGCGCGGGCCAAGGTGGGCGAGTTCATCACGACGCAGGAGCAGGCGGGTTTCCAGTTGATGATCGCGCGCATGGATCCCGAACTGCTGCGGCTGTGGGACGCGCCCAGCAATGCGCCGTATTTTGTGGTGCGATGAGAGACCGCATTAACCGGGACGATTTTGCGCGGATGATCGCGGGCGCGGCGGCATTGATCCGCGCGCAGCACGCGATGCTATCGCAACTGGACTGCGCGGCGGGCGACGGCGATCACGGGGCCACCATGTTGCGGGCGGTGGAGCGCCTGGAGGCGTGCTTCGCCACGGGCCGTCCCGAGGATCTGAAGACTTGCCTGAGCGAAGCCGGCTGGGGCGTGCTGGGCGTCGACGGCGGCGCGTCGAGTTCGCTGCTGGGCACGATGTTTAGCGGCATGGCGGACGGCTCCACGGGCGGCGCATGGATTGACGCCGGCGATCTGGCGGGAATTTTCGAGGCCGGGCTGGCAGCGGTCCGGAAGCAAACGAAAGCCGAGCCGGGCGACAAGACGCTGATGGACGCGCTGGTTCCGGCGGTTGCCGCCCTGCGTGCGGCGGCGGATGCCGGAAAAAGCGTCACCGAGGCGCTGCACGATGCAGCTGAGGCGGCGCGCACCGGGGCGGAGGCGACACGAAATTTTACGGCCCGCTACGGCCGCGCGAAATTTCTCGGAGAGAAAACGCGCGGGCACCAGGACCCTGGAGCCACCTCGATGAGCCTCATGTTCGAGGGTTTCCATAACGGGCTTGACGAATCGAAAGGAGAATCTGGCAATGCCTGATGTTGACGATGTGCAGGATGGTAAGGACTATCACCTCGGCGTTCCGATGCAGGCGAACGCATTTTTTCTGAAAGGCAGCAATTCACTAGACTGGGGGATGAAGAACCGGCTGGCGCGGATTTTCAACCCAGCCACTGGAAAGACGGTGATGCTGGCGGTGGATCACGGCTACTTCCAGGGGCCAACCACGGGCCTGGAGCGCATCGATATCTCCATCGTGCCGCTGGTTCCTTACGCCGATGCGCTCATGATCACGCGCGGCGCGCTGCGCACCTCGATTCCGGCGGAGATGTCCAAGCCGGTGGTACTGCGGTCGAGCGGCGGCCAGAGCATTTTGAAAGAGCTGTCGAACGAACTGGTAGCGGTGGACGTCGCGGATGCGGTGCGGCTGAACGCCAGCGCCATGGCCGTGCAGGTGTACATCGGCGGCGAGCACGAGCACCAGTCGATCGGCAACCTGGTGAAAGTGGTGGATGCCGGAAACCAGCATGGCATCCCGACGCTGGCGGTCACCGGAGTGGGCAAGGAACTGGCGCGCGATGCGAAGTATCTCGGGCTGGCCACCCGCATCTGCGCGGAGATGGGCGCGCATGTGGTCAAGACGTATTTCTGCGAAAAGCATTTCGCGCGAGTGGCTGCCAGCTGCCCGGTTCCGCTGGTGATCGCGGGCGGCAAGAAATTGCCGGAACTGGATGCGCTGAAGATGGCCTACGAGGCCATTGACCAGGGCGCCTCGGGAGTGGATATGGGGCGCAACATCTTTCAGGGCGAAGCGCCCATCGCCATGATCCAGGCGGTTCGGGCGGTGGTACACGATCAGGAAAAGCCAGCAAAGGCGTACGAGCTTTATCTTTCGTTGAAAAAAGACGCCGCGAGGACCGGCTCTCCGGTCACCGCTGTCCCCAACAGGAGCTAATGATGCCCAAGATCGACAAGACCCAGATCGTCTGCGTGGCGGAATTTCGCGCCAAGGAAGGCAAGACCGATGAACTCATCGCCGCCATGCACCCGCTGATGCAACCGACCCACAAGGAACCCGGCTGCATCCGCTACGAACTGAACCAGCGCGCGGACGATCCGCGCTGGATCACGTACGTCGAAAAATGGAAGGACAAGAAGACTTTCGACGAACACTGCGCCATGCCCTACATCACGCACTTCTTTAACGACGTGCAGCCTGGGCTGGTGGAGAAGTTCGAGGTGAAGCTGTACCAGGAGATTTTGCCGTAGCGACTGGGAAGGGGACAGGCAGCACCGTCCACGGCGAAGCCGTCTGCTGGGTTGGGGCTTTGTGGATTAGGGACGGTGAAGCCAGTCCCGCTGGGATCGGTTGACCCCCGGTAGGGTGCGTGGAATAATGAACCACCATGTGGGTTCCTAAAAAGCTGTGCGAGGATGAATTCCACGTAGTGGAACCGCAGATTAACGCGGAGGGAATTCACGTCTGGCCGTTCGATCCCGCATTCCCGGTGGACGTGCGGTTCATGACGATCGGGCTGGGACACAACGTCCGCAAGAACCGTCACGAGTACTTCGAGCTGGCGTATCTGTGCGGGGGGGCGGCCACTTTGGAGATCCAGGACCGTTCGCTTCCGTTGCGGGAGGGCGACCTGGCAGTGGTGGGCAGCACGCTGTACCATCGCTTCGAACACCAATCCGAATCACCGGTGACGCTGGCGGTACTGTTCTTTCAGCCGAATCTAATCCGCGCCGATGGCGGACCCGACAGCGCCGAGTATCTGACGCCGTTTCTGCTGCAGGACCCGCAGTTCCCACACGTAGTTCCCGCCAGCACGTCGATACCGGGGCAGGTGTTCGACCTGATGCAGCGGATTCGGGCGGAACTGCCGGCCACCACACCGCGAGCGCGGCTGGCGGTGAAGACGTACCTCAAGATGATGCTGGTTCTGTTGGTGAATCAGTACGCATCTTATGCGGGGACGGTGGAGACATTCCAACGCCAGCAACGGGCGCTCGAACGGCTGCGGCCGTTGTTCGAGCACCTGGAAAAGCACTTCGGCGAGCCCACGCAAGTGCAGGAGGCGGCGCGCATCTGCGGGATGAGCGAATCGCACTTCATGAGCTTCTTCAAGCGGGCCACGGGCCAGTCCTTCATGGCGTATCTGAATCACTGCCGGATCGAGCGGGCACAGGCTTTGCTGGCGATGACCGACAAATCGGTATCGGACATCAGCCAGGAGATGGGGTTCTGCGATCAGAGCTACTTCGGCACCGTGTTCCGCAAGGTGGTGGGGATGACCCCGGCGGCGTATCGCACCAAATCCCGCGCGGAAGGAGCCACACGCCAGGTGGATCACGGAGCTGCGCCGGCCAACCTCATCACGCGGGTGCTGTCGCGCGCGGGCTGAGCGAGTCACGGCTTGGTAACATCCATCATGTTGTCGTCCGAGTCACGATCGATGAGCTTGTTGTAGGGGTCGATGCCTGCGCGGGTGGGCGGCTGATCGACGATGATTTCGAAGGTCTGCGCGGGCTGCGTGAGCCATTCCTTTTTCAGGTAGAGCGGTTTTTCTTCGTCCTTCTTGCCGGTGAAGACACCGATGTCGATGAGGTCGTGAAGCGGCATGGGGGATTCGTTGCCGCTGCCGTCGGACCGGACCTTACGGGATTGGACGCTGAGGCTGACTTTGTATCTGTGGTCGGAAGTGGGCGTGACGGTGGCGGAGACGGCCTTGTTGTCGTAGAGAACGATGTTCTCGAAAGCGTCGGTGATGTAGTACTGGAGGTCGGCGGGAGTTTGAGCGCGGAGGGCTTCAAGGAGCTGGCGGGTGTCCGGGTAGGGGCCGGATTGTGAGTCGCCGGCGTTGGCATAGCCGTGCTGCTTGAGAAAGTTGTGGAGGGCAAAGTTGACTCTGTCCTCGCCAATGTAGTCGGCGAGAGTGTACATGACTTGCCCGCCCTTCTGGTACCAGACGTACGGCTCGTTCTGGACCAGGGCGACGGGACGTTCACGGCGGATTTCACCGGCGCGGCCACGCAGGTAGCGGTCGAGCTCGTGCTTGAGGAAGCGGTGCATGTTGTCGCGTCCGTATTTCTGCTGCATGACCATGAGGGCGGAGTACTCCGCGAGCGTCTCCGACATCATATTGGAGCCTTCGACGCGGCCACCGACGAGCTGGTGCGCCCACCACTGATGGCCCAATTCGTGTGCGGTGACGAAGTAAGTGAAGTCGATATCGGTGGGCTTCTCCACGCGGCCGATGAAACCGATGCCTTCGGAAAACGGAATGGTGTTGGGAAAGGACTCCGCGAAAGTGCGGTAGCGGGGGTACTCCAGAATGCGGTACTGGCGGAACTGGAAAGGGCTGAAGTTCTTTTCGTAGTAGGCCAGACCTATCTTGGATGAATCGATCATGTCGTCGACGTCGTAGGGGTGCGCGGGGGTGTGGTAGACCTCAATGGCGACGGGGCTGGCAACGCCCTGGTACATTTCGCGTTTGACATCATAGCGAGCGGAGACGTAGGCGAAGAAGTCAAGGGTCTTGACGTTGCCCATGTCGTAAGAGAAATAGTGGCGGCCGTTGGCGTGCCAATCGCGGGTGAGGTAACCGGGGGAAATGGCAATCTGGTCGTCAGCGGTGCTGACGGTGGTGCGGTAGCTGATCCAATCGGACTGTGTCGTGAAGATGCTGGTGACGGAGCCCGCCGGGTCTCCGCGGTGGGGGAGGAGCTCCTGGTCGGGGAGGTGCTCTTCGCGGCGGCGGCGGGGATCGTCGAGCTCGATGGTCGCGTCATAGCCGATGGTGGGGAAGTAGCTGGAGTCGAAAAAGGTGCCGGAGTAGGCGAGCTCGGGGCGCTCGTTGCCGTCCTTGAAGCCGCGGCTGGTGTAGCCGACGTTGAAGGTGAGGTCGAGCTTGTCGCCGGGAGCGAGCGGGGTGTCGAGCTGGTAGATGGTGTAGAGCGCACGGGGGCTGCTAGAGACCACGTGGAATGGGCGGCTGAAGCGCACGTCCGAGACGGACTGCTGCTGGTTAGTGATGTGTACCTGGCGGATGGGCCGCGGGGTTTTGTTCTGAAGGACGAAGTGGCCGGCGCCGGAGAAGGAGCGGCGGTAGGGGAAAATGTCGATGCTGGCGTCGACGGCGATGATCTTGGGTTGCGCGAGGTTCTCGTACTTCTTGAAGTCACGCTCGTAGGCGGCGATGATGGCGCGGCGCTCGTGGGCGGTGAGGTACTCGTTTAGGACGTGAGCGTTGTAGTAATACCACGCGCCGCTACCGACGGCGATGAGGAGGAAGATCGCGGCGGCCGGGATGAGGCGCGGGGCGCGCTGGACGGCAAGGCGCAAGCGCGCGGGCCACGCGTCATCGGCGCCGCGGCGGGCGAGCGCGATGGAGAACGTGGCGAGGAGGCAGGAGATGGAGAGCCAGTAGGTGATGGACCAGAAGAGTCCGGGCACGAAATGGCCGTAGCCGTTCATGTCCGAGTAGGTGGAAGGCGGCGTGCTGCCGTAGAGGTAGAGAGTATTTTCCCATCCAAAGCTGTAGAGGATGGGTGAGATCACGAAGATGCCGATGACGATGCCGTGGCCGATGAACTTATTGGAAACGACGGTCTGGATGAAGAGCGCGAGCAGGACCAGGGTAAGCACTTGGGGGAAGGTGATCACGTAGAGTTCCTTGGCGTACTGCGCGAGCTCGTAGTTGTAGTAGCCGGCGATGGTCTGCATGAGGATGCCGCAGAGGCCGGCGACCGTAAGCAGGACGAACTCGACAAAGCAGAGGGCCAGGAGTTTCGAGAACCAGTCGGTAGTTTCGGACACAGGAAGCGCATCGTGGATGCCGGAGAATTGGGTATCGCGTTCGCGCCAGATAAGTTCGGCGGCGTAGAGCGTCGCGACGATATAGAAGAAGAGTTCGGCGCCGCCTTCCACCGATTGGAGCATGAGGTATGTGACGGGCCAGACGTTGATGCCGGCAACGCGGCCGGCGTAGTGGCCGTTGTTGATGGCGAGGCCCGCCATCAGGATGACGATGGCCCAAAAGGGGACTTCGTGCAGGATATTGGCGATGCGCAGCCGGGTAAGCGAGGTGAGCTGCGCCCAGGTTGTTCTGGAGCCGAAAACCTGACGAACGGTGGGGAGTTTTGCGGCGACGAGGCTGCGCCTTGGCGCGACGGCAGCGAGGTCCTGCTCGCGGGCCAAGGCGGCGCGTTTCCCGCTGGAGCGGGCGGTCAGCGCCTCAACAGACATGGGAAAAAGCTTCCAGAGCGCGATGAGCGAAATCAGTCCGACAGAG
>Ga0335079_10002715_pt1 | contig 20346 bp, 26 predicted proteins | sample Lox_Sample_33_FD_206719 | JGI IMG/M metagenome (GOLD analysis project Ga0335079, IMG submission 206719) | Soil microbial communities from Loxahatchee National Wildlife Refuge, Florida, United States - Lox_Sample_3.3 | ecosystem: Environmental > Terrestrial > Soil > Wetlands | place: USA... | reverse complement strand
GACGATCAGGGGAACGTGGTGGATTACGAGCTGCCCAACAACGTCAGCTCCCGGCTGCGGAATGATATCGCCAACATGATCCTGTTCACCAAGTTTGAGCCAGCCACCGCGTACGGCGTGCCCATCGCCGCCAAAGTGGTGGTTTCCTTCCGCCGCATCGACGTGAAAGGCTGAGCCCGCGGCTTCGTGTCCCGCCAGCGGCTCGGCCAGCATTTTCTCGCCCAAGGTTCCATCCTCGAACGCATCGCACGCGCCGCGTGTCCCAATCGCGAGCCGCTCGTCGTTGAAATCGGCCCCGGCCGCGGCGCCCTGACAGAAAAACTATTGGAGAAGGCGGATCGCGTCATCGCCATCGAGATCGACCGCGAGCTCCTCGAACTACTGCGGGAGAAATTCCGCGATGATCCCCACCTTACCCTCATCCACGCCGATGTGCTCGATACCGATCTCGGCCAGTGGGGCGCCGCCACGGTTGCCGGGAACCTGCCGTATTACGCCGCCACGCCGATCATCGAAAAGACGCTCTCATCCGGGGCCGCTCTCCAGCGCGCCGTCTTTCTGGTTCAGAAGGAAGTCGCCGCCCGGCTCGCGGCCCGGCCCGGCACCCGCGACTATGGATACCTCAGCGTGCACACCCAGCTCCTGGCGGAGGTCGAAGCGCTATTCGACGTGCGCCCCTCGGCATTCCGCCCGCCCCCCAAAGTGGATTCCACCCTCATTCGTCTTCATCCGCGCCATCGGGCCGCGGAACTGCGGATAAACGACCCTGCGCGATTCCTGGATTTTGTGAAGCTCTGCTTCCTCCACAAGCGCAAAACCCTGCGCAACAATCTCGCCGGCGTCTATGGAAAAGATATTCTCAATGGCCGCCCGGAGGCCGGCAAGCGCGCCGAAGAATTAACACTCTCGCAGTTTGCGGAACTCTACGTCCGTCTAGTATCGTGAACCTGGAGGTCAAAACGCATGACACCGCAGGAAGCCCAGGGACTCTCTAAGTATTTGTTTCAGACCCTGGAAACAGAATTTGCCACCACTCGGAAGGTTCTGGCGGCTGTGCCGCCCGATCAGCTGAACTTCAAGTTAGGCGAGAAGGGCCGCACCGCCGCGGAGTTGATGTGGCACATGGTCCGTAGCGATGTCTGGTTTGCAGGAGGTATCGCCAAACTGAATTTTGATGGCTTCGAATCCGAGGGAGCGCCACCCAATACGACGGCTGAAATTCTCGCAGCCTTCGATCGCGATTTACCGCCGGTTTTTGAAAGGGTCAAATCCCTGACGCCCGAGCAGCTCGCCACACCCGTGAACTTCATGAATTTCGCAAACCTGCCGGCCGTCATCTATGCCGGCTGGTGGTCGAATCACATCATTCACCATCGCGGCCAGCTCAGCACGTATCTGCGAGCCATGAACGCCCACGTGCCTTCGATCTATGGCGGCAGCGCCGACGAACCGTTCGGCGAAGCAGCGGCATCGGCATAGGTAGCACGACGACAGCCAACAGCGTAGCTGGCTCTCCCACGAGCGGTGTTGTCCGATCGCGGACAACCTGGCAACGGCTTACTTCGCCGCCAGTCGAGCCCCCCTTAAAACGCACTCGATTCACCTTGCCTCACTCGTCCCGCATGAGTTTGGATGGATCAATGGCAAGCGCTTGCCAGGCTGGAAGGGCGGACGCTGCTATGCCCAGCAACGCCATCGTCAGCACCGCACCGCCCAGGACTACGGGATCCCGCGGATTCGCCTGATACACAATTTGGCCCAGCAACCGGCTGGCGAAGACGCCCGACAGCAGCCCCACCGCCGATCCTACCCCCAGCAGCATCATGGGCCGCCCCAACGCCGCCGTCATCACATGCGTCGTGCGTGCGCCCAATGCCACGCGGATGCCCAGTTCCTTCATCCGCCGGCTTACGCTGTACGCAGCCATTCCGAAGATGCCCGTCACCGCCAGCATCGCCGCCAGCAGGCCCATGACGCCCAGCGCCACTGTCGCTGCCCGTGCCGGGAACAGTTCAGACCCCAGCGCATCGGGCCAACTCTGCACTGTAATGGGCGCATTCGGCTCGATGCGGCTCAGCGTGCTTTCGAGCGCCGCCGTCATCTCCCCCAGCGCCCGCCGCGAGCGCACCACGAAAACCATATCGCTCGGCTCGCTTTGCGAGAACGGCCGATACACCACCGGCTGCGGCGACTCTTGCATGTCGTGGTATTTGCCGTCCTCCGCTACGCCCACCACTTCCGTCAGGTTGCCCGACACGATAAAGTGCTGTCCCAGGGCCGGCATTTCGCCCCACATCTTCCGCGCGAAGGTTTCGTTCACGACCGCCACATGGGGCGTCTTTGCAGTGTCATGCCATGAGACATCCCGCCCGCCCAGTAACCGGGTGCCGGCCGCCTCCAGGTATCCCGGCGACATCTGAAACACGTACGGCGCCAGCACGGAATTGTTCAGCTTGAACTCTGTCGTCCCCGGCCGGAAGATCGGAATCCCATGCATCCCGCCGGTAAAGGGCGCGCGGCTCACCGCCCCCGCGGCGGTCACACCGGGGATGCTCCGCACGGCGTCAATTATCGCTTTCTCTTTCTCGACCGCCACGTCCAAATCGGCCAGCATCGCACCCTGTGGCTGGAAGCCCAGCGGGGCGTTCAGCGTGCGCGCCATGCCGCGCACCGCCACCAGCGAGGCCGTCACCAGCAGCGTGCAGATCGCAATTTGTGCGCCCAACAACAGGTCACGCAGGGCAAAGCGGCGCGGGTGCGTTGCATCGGCTGGTCTGCCCTTCATCATCTGCAACGGACTGCTCTGCCAAGCCTGCCACGCCGGAACCATTCCAAACAGCAGCGCGCTTCCCAGGGTGAAGGCCAGACCCGCCAGGTACACACGCGCATCCACACTGACCGCCAAACGGCCATAGGGCGAATGCCACCTGTTCAGCACACCTAGCAGCAGGTCCGCGCCCACTAGCGCCGCTGCTCCGCCCATCAGCGATACCATCACCGCCTCGGTCAGCAGTTGCCGCACCAGCCGCAGCCGGCTCGATCCCAGGGCCACACGGAGCGCCAGTTCCCGGCTGCGATCGGCCGCGCGCGCCGCGAACAGAGTTGCTAGGTTCGTGCACGCCGCCGCCAGCACCAGCAGCGCCAGCGCGGTCACGCTCAAAAGAAATCCGCGAATCACTTCACCTTCGTCCGCGTAGAGCCCTGGATGGATCAGCCGCAGCGGCTGTCCGTCGTCGGTCTTCGGATACTCCTTCGCCAGCTCGGCCGCAATCGCATTCAGATTCTCCGTCGCCTGCTGCGGCGTCACCCCCGGTTTCAGCCGCCCAATCGCAGTGACAGCTATGGATGTCCGGCTATGCAGGTAATCAAACCCCTCCACCTGCTCCTCGTTCGCCATCGGTATCCAGTAGTCCGGCCACACAAACCGCTCGGTGCCGTGGAACCGCGCCGGCGCCACGCCAGCCACCGTAAACGGATGCTTGTTGAGCTCCACGGTCGTTCCGACAACGCCCAAATCGGCAATGAACGCGCTTCGCCATAGAGCATCGCTCAACACCACATACGGCGCTGAACCCGGACCATTCTCGTCCACCGCGTGGAAAAATCGTCCTGCCGCCGGCTGCACCCCCAGCAGATCGAAATAGTTGCCGGTGACCTCAACGCCGGAGACCTTCCTCACCGCGTTACGCCAGCTCAGCGCCGCCTGAGAATATCCATAAATCCCGGCCATCCCAGTGAAGGTGGTATTCCGCTGTCTAAAATCCTCAAACGCGGGATACGACGTAGTCAGCAGCCGAAAGCTCATCCAGGGCTTGTGGCGAATCTGATACAGGCTCTGTGGGTCGCTCACATCCAGCGGCTGCAGCAGGACCGCATTCAGGATTCCGAAGACGACGACGTTCGCCCCAATCCCCAGCATTAGAGTGAGTAAGGCTACGACCATGAATGCGGGAGACTTCCGAAGCACGCGAAGGGCATAACGAACATCCAGCAGCGGGTTCTGCACGAAATATTGGAAACGCAACAGGTGATCTCGAATGCTCCAGATTCTCATCTTATTTGCCCGTTATCCCCAGATCGCTTGTGCGGCCAGCACCAGTGCGAGGCCGCACACCGAAGTAATCACCTTCATGACTGTCCAGGTCTTTAGCGTCTGTGGCACGGCCATGCCGAAGTATTCGTTCACCAGCCAGAAACCGGCGTCGTTGACGTGCGAGAGAATCGTGCCGCCGCAGCACACCGCGAGCACGATCATTTCTGGGCTGTAGCCGTGGATGTGTTTCACGACAGGCGCAACGATTCCGGCCGCGGTGATGATCGCCACCGTGGCGGAGCCCTGCGCCACTCGCATGGCCGCCGCAATCAGGTACGCCACCACTAAGGGCGAAATGCTGGACGCTGCCAGCAACCGTCCGGCGTAAAGGCCCACGCCCGAGTCCACGATCACCTGTTTGAAGGAACCACCGCCACCCATGATGAGCAGCAGCGTCGCGATGGGTGCGAGCGAATCAACGGCCATCCGTGCCAGCTCATTGCGGTGGATTCCGCGGCACGTGCCAAAAACGAACATGGCGGCGAGCGTCGTCGCCAGCAGCGCCGTGAACGGGTGGCCGAAGAATCCCAGCACTTCCTTCCCAGGCAGATTCGCCGTCCCGGAGATGGATGCCGCGAAGATCAGCAGCACTGGCAAGAGCAGGATCAGCGTCACCACGCCTGCCGGCGGTGGAGTTTCCTGTTTCTCCGGCTGAGCGCGAAGCGCCATCTCGGGCATGGGGATGAACATGCGCTTCGCGATCCACCCGCCGTAAACCACTCCGCCCAAGACGGCCATAGGGAGCGAGACGGCTACGCCGTAGAGAATGATGCGGCCCAAGTCTGCGCCCAGCAGTTGCGCTGCCGCCACCGGCGCAGGGTGCGGCGGCACCAGCGAGTGCGTTGCACTCAACGCCGCGGCCACCGGCATCCCGTAAAAAAGCAGCGAGCGTTTCGATTCGCGCGCCAGGCTCCACACCAGCGGAGCGAGAATGATGAAGCCCACTTCGAAAAAGATGGGCAGGCCCACGAGATAAGCCGCCACCAGCAGCGCCCAGACCGCGCGTTCCCGGCCGAACTTACCAAGCAGCCAGTCGGCTAAGACGCGGCCGCCACCCGAGTTCTCGATGAATCGCCCGATCATCGCCCCCAGTCCCACCACCACCGCGATGAATCCGAGCGCCTCCCCGAACCCGGATTGGATGGATTTCAGCACTGCTGCAGGCGCCATTCCCGCTGCGAGCCCCAGTGCCATGCTGGAGATGAGCAGCGACAGAAACGCGTGCAGCTTGACAACCAGAATCAGTAAGAGCAGCAGCGCGATCGCCGCAATCGTGAGGAGCAGCAGGCCGGGACCGGCGACTGGCATGAGTCGCCTATTCTACTATCCCAACCGGAGTTTCGCTTCCAGCCAGACCAGCGGCACCAGGACCAGGACCATGCAGGTGCCGGCGAGCGGAAGCGCCATCACGACGCCGACGCCCCACACGTCGGCCGCTTGGCCCAGCGTCCAGGGAGCCAGCATGCCGCCCACCAGCGCGATGGAGAAGATCCCATTGAAGAAGCCCGGGTGAAAATACGGAAACTCGCGGCCGATGCGCTCCGCGATCAGTGGGTAGATGGTCGCAAATCCGCAGCCGACCATTAGCGTCCCGATCAGCGCGCCGAACACGTTGTCAGTCCCCAACAGAATCAGGCAACCGAACAGTGCCGCCCCTGCGCTCGCCATCAGGAATTTCCCGTGCTTGATCCTGGGAAGCAGAGCTACTGCCGCCAGCCGTCCCACCAGTAACGCCACCCAGTAAACCGCCAGCATCCAGAGGGATGACTTCGGGCTGATACCCAACCGGCGGATCAGAAAGATCGGCAGCCACCCGGCGATCGACCATTCGTTGCCGAACTGGAAGAACAACAGCAGAGCGAAAAGGATCGCGCCCGGCCTCCGCAGATCGCGAAATAGCTGCGTGAGGCTGGGCTGCTTGACGATCGCCGGCGCGGCGAAAGTCCCGCGCGCACACCAAATCGTGAAGAAGCCCGGGATCACCGCGATGAACACCAGGATGCTCGTGACCGTGTAGGCGTAGAACGTGCCCGCAACCAGCAGCGTCACAACCAGGCAGCCCAGGCCGAAGGAGATGCCCCCCAGGTTGGCGGTGGCCGCCGGATCGCGATTATAAGCCGGAGATATCGCATGGAACACACCCGTATTGAGCAGTCCGCTGGCAAATCCTAGGGTGAGCACACCAGCCATTCGCCACAGTGCCGAGGAAGCAGCTGGCAGCACAGCCAGATAGAGCAGCGCCGCGCACGCCAGCGAACAGGCGGTTACCAGCAGAAAGCCGGCTCCGCGTTTCAGCAGCAGGCGCCCCGCGGCTTCCGTCGAGAGGATCACGCCCGCGCTCATGCTCAGGAAATAGTTGCCGACGGTCGAGAAATCAGTGCTGAGATGATAGCCCCAGGCAGGCAGAATCGCGCCCAGGAATCCGAACAGAAGCCCTGAGAGGAGAAGCCCGGTCAGCGCCTTGGCCGCAGACGGAATATGCAGGACGTCACCACGATCTGCCGTCGTGAGACTCACCAGTAGATTGTAGCCCAGAGATTTTGGTCCCAATTTACGTAGCTGTTTGAGACCCGTGGATACGCCAATCGGAATCCGCGGATCGATCCGCACTCGAATGACGAGAGTTAGCGCTGGCATGGCAGTTGCTATACGGGTAGTAGAGTTTATCAGGGGTTAGTCGCACTTTGTTGCGGGTTGCCTTCTGGACCACTTGGCGGGCTCCGTAGTCTCGGAGCCCGTTTCTCCACATAGACCCAACTGGCTGTACCAATCAAAGGACAGAGCGCATGCTGTGGTGCTGTAGTGGGAAATTCTTGACACCCTCAGGAGCTTGGGAATAAGATCTAGTTATCACTGAGGAAGGAGGTGGTCCAGAACAATGATAGATAGTAGACCGCGCGAGGTGGCCGACTGCTGAGTCGACCGTTCTAACGTAGTCGGTTCCGTTTCAGTGGCGGGGCCAAGTTCATGAGGACCGGCCACTTCGACGCGACAATTAACTGCCTCGGGTTTTCATCCAAAGGCTACCAGCCCCCGTAGTCGTTCAGGCTGAGCGGTCGCTTGACTGCTCGTCTGCAGGCTACGGGGGTTCGCATTTTGCTATACTTGAGTTTCACCCGAAAGGAATTTCCCCTCAACATGAAGGCAGGAATTCACCCCGCTTACGAGGAAGTTAACGTCATTTGCGCCTGTGGTCATGTATTCAAAACGCGATCGACTCACAAAGGCGATATTCGAGTGGAAATCTGCTCCAGTTGCCACCCGTTCTTCACCGGCCGTCAGAAATTAGTGGACACCGCGGGACGTATCGAGAAGTTTGAGAAGAAGTATCAGAAGGCCAGGGTTGGCAAAAAGAAGCAGCCCGTAGCTTAGGGCCGCTCCGGGTGGTCGCGGAGCCGTTGCTTTTCGCGTTCGTCCAGCAGCTTGGTGTATTCGGATTGCTGCGAGTCCATCAGGATCGCGCGAATCTGGCTTACCTGGTCATCCTGGATAGCCTTCATTTCCGGGCGGTGCTTCTCTATCAGCTCCCGGTGCCGGCGGCGGGTTTCGTCGAGAATCGGCCCCAGCTTGTTCACCTGATCGTCAGTCAGCTTCAACCGGGTTCGCAGTTCAGCGATATATCTCTTGCGGAACTCGTTGGGGTCCCTGGGACTGGTGGCTCTTACGGTACTCGTATAAAGATGCAGTCCGAACGCACCGACCGCGATGCCGCTGAAAAAGAGAAGCACGAGGTAGAGGCCGGCAGTAAGACTGGTGCGCCGCATTACCGGTGATCCGCAATGGGCTCGACGTGGACCGGCTCAAAGTAATCCAGGTTCTGGCGAGCGTGATCTTCTTCCAGCACTTCGACGTACGTTTCACTCGGCAAGGCCGTCGCACGCGAGTGAGAAACCGTGACCGCGAGAGCCAAGATGCTCGATAACGCCAGGGCCGCCGTCACCACGTTCCGTGCCAGGTGGACGAAAACGGTGGAAGTCCGCTCGCGCGCTTCGATCTTCTGCCAGAGCTGAGGCATGAAGTTGGCGCTGGCCTCGGGATCCGGAAAAGCATTGCGATATGTTTGGAAGAGCGCGTCGAGCCGCCCTTCATCGCCACCCCTCGAATGATCCTGATTCATATCTACCTCTATCGCGAATCCCCAAGCCCAGCCACCGCTTTGCGCGATGCCCTGAACGATTTCAGGACCCGCTGGCGAGCGCGGAACAGCCGGACCTTCAACGCATTCTCATTCACATGATAAATCTTCCCCAACTCCTTCAGGGAAAGACCCTCCACTTCCTTCAGCATCAGCAGAACCCGGTCTTCCTGGGACACCCCGTCGAGCAAGGAGTCCACCGTTTCCCGAATCGCCTTCCGCTGCCCTTCCTCATGGTCGACCTTCGAGCTGGCCAATGCATCGGCGACCGTAACCTGCTGCTCGGACAGATCCGCCATCCGCGACTCCATGCGCCGCCGCCGTTTCCGCAAGTAATCATACGCCGCGTTGGCGGTCAACCGGTACAGCCACGGCTCAAAAACCTCCGCCGACCGGAGCTGGTCGAGCGAATAATACAGCCGGAGAAATACCTCCTGGCCCACATCTTCTACGTCTTCCGGGTGCCCAATCAGCCGGCCGATGGTCCCCAGAATCCGCTTGCGGTATGCGAGAACCAGCTGATTGAAGGCCCCTCCATCACCTTCCCGCGCTCGTATTATCAGCTCGAAATCGACCAACATGCCGCAATTAGGGACACCGGCATGAGAGCCTCTGGCGCAAGACCTCCGCAATAATAGGCGTGCCGGTAACTCTTCAGGTTACCAAGCAGTGCGGAGAAAGGGCCATTTCCCTAGGGGTTTTGGCGTCTTAGTGGCCGGGCAGCGGGGCCTGGTGGGTGAGAGGCACGAGCATCTGTTCCTTGCGCATGACCAGCGTAGAGGTGTTGTAACTGGCCACTTCGAAGCCGTGCCCGTGGGTGATGGCGTCGGTGGGGCAGGCCTCCACGCAGTACCCGCAGAAGATGCACCGGTTGTAATCGATGTTGTAGACTTTCGCGTAACGTTCGCCCCCGGAGATCCGAACGGTTTCGGTGTTTTCCGCCGCCTCGATGTAGATACAGTTCGACGGACATGCCGCCGCGCACAGGAAGCACGCCACGCACTTCTCCATACCGTTCTCGTCGCGCTGCAGCACGTGAACGCCGCGATACCGTTCCTGAAGCTTGGGCGGCTCGTCCGGATAGTTCTCGGTGACCGTGGGAGACATCATCTCCCGGAAGGTCACGCCCATGCCCTTGGCAATCGCGGACGCCGACTCGATGAGCTCTTCGAGGGGATTGGCCATCTGATTTTTATTTTATCCCGGCTCCGGACCGGAGCCTAATTCTTGGAGCCTCAACCCGACTTCATCTCGGGAACGCGTTCCTCGGGCCGGAAAGTTGCGACGCCCAGCTTCGCGCCCAGGGCTTCGAGCTCTCTCTTGTTGAATCCGACGAGAGACCAGGAAATCTTGGTGTCCTGCTCGATGAGGAACATCGACGGCACGTGAGAAAGCAGGTACGCATTGCTGGCCGGATACCCGAGGCGGGCGCTGTCGAGCAGCGTGGGCATGGTGATGCCGAACTCCTGGTGAAATTCGCGGGTGGCTTCGGCGTCGTCCTGCGACACCGCGAACATCCGAACTGCGCCGCCAGCCAGGCCGCGACAGATTCGGTCCAGGAATGGAAGCGTGAACTGGCAGGTGGGACAGGAAACCTTGAAGAACGCCAGGAAGACGGGCGCTTCCGCCAGCAATTCGCTGAGCGCCTTCTGTCCGCCGTTCAAATCTTCGAGCCGGAAATTGGGAGCGTGCTGCCCAGTTGTGAGCGTCTGGTTCTCTCGGGCGGAGGCCATAAACCTAGTGTAAAGGGAATCCGCGGCGCGCCGCAAAAGGGCCGCGGCTCTCACCCGCTCACTCTTCCTTCATCTGTTGGACGAAGTTCAGAATGTCGAATCGCTTGATCTCCCGGTCCGGGAAGAAGCTGTTGATAGCGTTCTGCTCATCGTTGAAGACTTCGAAAATGGTGGTCAGCTTGGTCATCACCAGCAGTTCGATACTGCGGCGAGTGAGGTTCAACAGTTTGACCTTACCGCCTTCACGCTGCAAGGTTGTATAGTACATCACCAGCGCGCCCAGGCCGGTGCTGTCCACATAATCGACCTGCGCCATGTTGAGAATAATGTTGCGTGCGCCGGCAGCAATCACCTTGGTCATGCGATCGCGGAACTTGGAACACTCATCCCCCACCGTCAGGCGGCCGTTCAGGTCAAGAAGGAGGACTCCCTCGCGGTCTCTGTCGCGTATTTCAAGACTCATGGATTTTTCCGCCGTTAGACCGGCATCTTCACGCCGATTTGCGATTCGACGTCCTCAATGGGAACCATCTCGATGGCGTCCCAAGGGCATCCGTCGAGGAATGCACCGTCCGGGCCCTTGCTGGTGCACTTCTTGCAGCCGATGCACAGAAACGGATCCACCTCGATACGCCCGAAAGGCGGATGGTCGGGATCCGGGATCCAGTACATGCAGTCGGCCACCGGGCAATAGGGCACGCAGGCCGGCGATCCCGCGCAGCCCGTGCAGCACTCTGTAATGATGGCCAGTTCCTTGGGCCGCTTCTTGCGCGGTGTGGCGATCCCTTCGGACTTGGGCTCCCTTTTTACGACGTCGGCGAGCATCTAGCGGATTATGCCATAAACCGGCCGCGAGCCGCCAACCTGATGTATCCTCAATCGAAGGGCGGCTGCTATGGCGCATACCGTTTCCATTCCACTTCCGGCGTCCACCGAGGGCGCGGTTTTTCGCGGTGGCAAGATTCCCTGGTACATCTGGTGCTGCGTCGTCGCCATGTTCTCCGGCGCATTCGGCGGCGTCTGGGACATCTCGTGGCACGAGAGCATTGGCCGCGACACCTTCTGGACTCCCGCGCACATGATGATTTACCTGTGCGGCGTGCTGGCGGGAATCGCCTGCGGTTACCTGATTCTCTCGACAACGTTTCAGCCGAATTCGCCGCTGCGCGAGGTCTCGGTTTCCATCTGGGGATTCCGCGGCCCGCTGGGCGCTTTCATTTGCGCCTGGGGCGGCGTGGCCATGATCACTTCGGGGCCGTTCGATAACTGGTGGCACAACGCCTACGGACTGGACGTCAAGATTCTGAGCCCTCCGCACATCGTGCTCGTGCTGGGGCTGTTGGCCATCCGTTTCGGTTTGCTGGTGATGGTGCTGGCGGAGATGAATCGCGCCGAGGGCGCTTATCGCAAGAAGCTCGAGTGGATTCTGTTTGTGGTGTTCCTGTTCCTGATGGGTGCGACGGTGGGCGTTGCCCAGGAATATACCAATCGCGTGGAAATGCACGGGGCGAGGTTTTACCTGGTGGTCATGATCACCGCGCCCATCTGGATGGCGGCGGTAGCGCGCGCTTCACGCAACCGGTGGGCCGCCACGCTCATGACGGGGATCTATACCGCGATGCATCTTGGATTCTGCTGGCTGCTGCCGCTGGTGCCCGCCGAGCCCAAGCTGGGACCGGTGTACCAGCAGGTCACGCACCTGGTTCCTCCTGACTTCCCGCTGCTGCTTATTGTTCCGGCTGTGATTTTCGATGTGCTGCGGCGGCGCACCGCCGGGTGGAGCCCGTGGGCTCAAGCGGCAACACTGGGCGCGGCGTTTCTCGGAAGTTTCTTTGTCGTGCAGTGGCCGTTCGCGGATTTTCTGATGTCACCCGCGGCGCGCAACTGGATCTTCGTGGCCGACAACTACGCGTACTTCATACCGCCAACCTCGGCCTGGGTGCGGAATGTCTACGTGGCTACCGAAGCCACGGTCGCTGCTTTCTGGGTCAAGATGACTATCGCGCTGGCTGTGGCTGTGCTCACCACGCGCATCGGGCTGAGCTGGGGCGAGTGGATGGCGAGACTGCGGCGGTAGGGACTATTTGCGGTTGATCGGTAGCTTCCGAACTCGCACAGACCTTTGCGTCCCGGATACTGCGGCTTCGTTCTCCAGGTCAACCGTGACCTGAGCGACGACGCTTCTGATGAGTTCGACCAATTCTCGCGCACGTAGACCTTGCCTTCGAATCCGAATCACCGACGGTGCTCGGTCACCGGTGGCAGCGAGGATCGCGTGGAAATCTGCATCGAGCGTCACACAAACGCGGTCTTCGCGGCGCGCGAAGTGCAATATCTGATCGTCCGGGGCCTTGCTCAGTCCTATCTCGCCGACGTGAACGATTTCCCAGCCGACAGCGCGAAGCAAAGAGGCCGCGCTTCTGGGTAGACCCTGATCCAACAGGAACTTGATCATGCATCTCGTAGGACTTCGACGCGATCATCGAGATTAGCGGCTGCAAATGCCAGAGCCTGGAGAACGTCTTCTTCTTCGAGTTCCGGATACTCACGGAATAACTCCGCGCGGTCCGGATAGGCCGCTATCGCTTCCAGAACGCGCCGAACGGTGAGCCGCATTCCGCGAATACAAGGTTGGCCGTTCATCTGGGCGGGATCGATCGTGATTCGGCTGAAGCTTGGATTCACGGTGGTGTCTCTCTACACATAATAGGACGATCAGGCCCCAGCACGGGCACCCCGAAGCCATTATAGAATCTGCATGACTGGACGAGCGATGAATACCGAGTTCCGCAAGGCGATCCTGCCGGACGAGATTCGAAGTCTTATGGCCTTCGATCGCCGGGTCTTTCCGCAGTCGGACCGCTTCGATGCCGTTTATTGGAAACTCTGCGAGCCGTACTGGATGGTGGTGGACGGTATCAAAGCCGGCTGCTGTGCGTTTGAAAGGCACGTCGATTTTCAAGACGACCTAAATGACGACGGTGTGAATCCTCGCCTGCGAGGTTCCCTGTACATCTGCACGACCGGCATCCTGCCCAAATTCCAAGGCAAAGGCTTCGGCCGTCTGTTGAAATCCTGGGAGGTCTCCTTTGCCCGGCATCATGGCTTTGACCGGATGGTCACCAACACGCGCCGGCGCAATAACAAGATGATCGAGCTCAATCGAAAATTCGGATTTCGCGTGATTCGAACGACTCCAGGGTATTACTCCGATCCGGCGGACTCAACAGTGGTGATGGAACTTATCCTTTGACCGTTTGACTCAAGAATTCCCCGGCCTGCTGGATTAACTCGCCCGGCGTTTGCCCGGTCACGCAGATGACTTCGATTTTCCCCTTCCCCCAGGGGCGCCAGCGGGCGAACATGCGCGGGGACGCGAAGCCGGCGAAGATGCTCAGGAGCGGGATGCCCGCCGCCGCGGCTACGTGCTGCCCGGCGGAGTCATACCCAATGTATAGATCGCTGCGCGCGATGGCGGACGCAAACGTCGCGAATGAGCCGCGGAACGTGCGAACGCGCTTGGATGGTGCGCCCGACCTGGCAATGGCCCGCTGCACGCATTCCGCCTCCTCGCCCCCGGCGCCCTCATCGATGAGGACATACCCATTCCGTGCAGCGTGGCTGACGAGTTCGGCTTCGAAAGGATCGGCAACGCGTTTAGCGGGATTTTCGCCGACACCGAAGCTGATGGTGACGAATGGACGGCCATGGATTTTGATAGGTTCAGCCGGCTTGGGTGCGATCCAGGGCGCGGCATCGGGGATTCCAAAAGTGTCGCGGGCCCATGCGGCCGCGAGGACCGGCAGCGGATCGTCTCCTTCAGATCCACACGCGCGGCTTTCGAAAAAGTAATAGCTCTCTTCCGGACACACCGGCAGGAGCCCAAGCTGCGTGAGCCGCGAATCGGGATCGATGACGATGCTGTGGGGCGACGCCAGCACCCGTTTCAGTTCCTGCCATGGCGCCAGCCGGTCGCGCACGCTGCCGGACCGGCGATAGGAAACCGGCGCGTGCTCGATGCTCCGGTCAGCCGCGAACAGCTCCCATGACTTTTGACTGCCCACGAGAACGATCCGCGCCTGCGGGAAACGCTGCCGCGCGGCATCCAGCAACACGCTGGTGACGGCCACATCTGCGCCCAGCGTCACGCGGGATAGCACAAACACTCTCTCCACCTGCTTGGCGTCGCCCTGAAACTTGTGAGGCCAGCGGACGCGGTCGTAGCGCACCCGCAAATCCTGCGCGTTCAGTTCGGGGATCGTCCGCGCAAGCACCTGAGAGAAGAGGTCCGCGTACACATCGCACAGGCGGGGCTCGAACAGGTCCGCCAGCCGTTCCACCACCACGCGGAACAGGGCATCCGAGCATACAGGCGTCAGGAGCTGGTCGAGAAGTTCGTCCGGCCAGCTCTCACCTTTCAGGCAAAGGGCGAGCAACTGCTCGGCCAGCGAGTTACACGAAGTACTTGCCAATGATCAGGTCCAGTTTCTTGCGAGTGGATTCGGGCACCAGCTTTCGGTCGGTGATGATGGCGTGCGCCAGCGCGGAGCCGCACTTGCAGGTGCGTTCAGCGGGCATCGCCGCCACCGCAGCGGCCACTACCTTGCTGGCGTTCTCGGCATTCTTGGTGAGGTTGGCGATGATATCGGTCACGGTGACGGCGTCGTGGTGGGGATGCCAGCAATCGTAATCCGTCACCATCGCCACGGTAACGTAACAGATCTCGGCTTCGCGCGCGAGCTTGGCTTCCTGCAGGTTCGTCATGCCGATCACATCCATGCCCCAGCTTCGGTAGACATTGGATTCGGCCTTGGTGGAAAACGCGGGACCTTCCATGCAGAGATAAGTGCCGTCCTGCTTGGCGGTCACACCCACGTCGTGCGCGGCGCGCCAGACTACGCTGGATAGCTGTGGGCAGATGGGGTCGGCAAAACTGATGTGGGCCACCAGTCCTTCGCCGAAGAAGGTAGAGACGCGCCCTCGCGTGCGGTCGAAAAACTGGTCGGGAATGATGAAGTCGAGCGGGCGGTGCTCTTCTTTGAGCGAGCCGACGGCGCTCAGCGAGATGATACGCTCCACTCCCAGCGCCTTCATCCCGTAAATGTTGGCGCGAAAGTTCAGCTCCGTGGGCGAAATGCGATGCCCGCGCCCATGTCGCGCCAGAAACGCCACTCGCTTGCCGGCCAGTTTGCCGACGACGTAGTTCTCCGAGGGCGGACCCCACGGCGTAACAATCGCGACTTCCTCTTGAGCCGTGAAGCCGGGCATGGAATACAGTCCGCTGCCGCCGATGATGCCGATTTCAGCGTGATGCAATAGAACCTCCAAAAAAATTGGTCGCGAATGTTTATTTTACTTGGGGGCTGCCGGCCACGCATTAGGTGTGGCGAGGGCGAAAAAGCTAGAATTGGAGCAGAATGACGTTGGACAACTACAAGGTCGTCCTGTACCGGAATCAGCCTGACGGCTGGGTTGCGGAGGTACCTGCGATTTCGGGCTGCTATGCCCTCATGCCGTCCCGCGAAGAAGCACTCGCGGAACTGTCCCGCGTATTCGAGATGATCGCGGCCGAGTACCGCGAGAAAGGTCAGTCTCTGCCAGCCGACACCACCGAAATCCTTCATGCCTAGCGCGCGAGCCGATGAATTTCGGCGTGCGGCGTTGCGACTGGGATTTCGAAGAGTGCGTCAAACCGGCAGTCATGAGCGTTGGATACACGAGGGCGGACGCGCCGTAACAATCCCGATCCACTGCGGCCGAGAAATTGGCCCGCCGCTGTTCTTTCGAATCCTCCGTCAGCCCCGAGAATCTAGCGAAGCGCCCATTCTACTTTGATAACTTGACTTCATGCCCGTCGTGCGCCTGATCTGCTGGAAAGAGGACCTCGCCAGGGAGCGCGCTCGCGCACTCAAGACGGCCGGTTTCTCCGTGGATGCGTCGCCGCTCAACCCTGCGGGTTTGATCGGACATTTTCGTGCGAACATGCCGGCCGCGGTCCTCATCGATCTCGACCGGCTGCCATCACACGGCCGTGAAGTGGCGGTTGCCCTGCGGCAGAGTCCGTCAACCCGCCATTTGCCGATCGTTTTTGCCGGAGGCGTGGCCGAGAAAGTGGCGCGCATTCGCCAGGAATTGCCCGATGCTTTTTTCGCCGACTGGACGAAAGTGGGCCCCATGCTGGCGAAGGCGCTGAAAAACGCTCCAGCAAATCCCGTGCAGCCCGTCTCTCACATGGCGCGCTACGCCGGATCGAGCCTGGCCAAGAAGCTGGGATTCAAGCCGAACATGAAAACCGCCCTGCTAGGAGCGCCGGAAGGTTTTGAAGAATTGCTGGGCGATTTGCCTGAAGGCGTCGAACTCCAGGTCAAACTGGCGAAGCAGACCGAACTCGTTCTGTGGTTTGTTCGATCGCGCAGAGAACTGGAAGGCGAAATGGCTTATATGAGCGCGCGGCTGCCCGAGGGTAGCTCGGTCTGGATCATCCATCCCAAGCAGACCAGCCGCTACAAAGTGGATTTCAATCAGAATGACGTCCGCGTGACGGGCCTGGCGGCGGGCCTGGTGGATTACAAGGTTTGCGCGGTGGATGCAGACTGGACTGGCCTGAAGTTCGCGCGAAAGAAATCGTAGGCGGCAGCTACGCCGGCACCGCTTTGTGTTCCGCCACGTACCGGTCGAAGTATTTCGAGAATTCGGCCTGCAGGGCGCGGCTCGCCTCATCGCGTCGCTTCAGCGGCTGGTGCTCGATTTCCAGTACGGGGAGCAGTTCGCGCGTGGTTGAGGTGATAAACACCTCGTCAGCCGCTTCCAGATCTCCGGGCATCAGCACTTTCTCGCCGACGCTGTATCCCGGCGCCTGGATTTCCGAAAGGAGCAGTTCTCGCGTCACGCCCGGCAGGCATCCCGAGCTGAGCGGCGGCGTCCAGACGTCGCGGCCTCGCACGGCGAAGATGTTGGCCGAAGTACACTCAGAGATCTCGCCGCGCTCGTTCAGGAGGATCACCTCGTCGAAACCCTTCGCGTGGGCATCCTCAATCCACGTCAGGTTCATGGCCCACGAGAGAATTTTGGCGCCCGCGAACATGGAGGCCGCATGGCGCGCCTGCGGAACGTACGACAATTTCACCCCGCTTCCCCAATCCTTCAGACTCGCGGTCATGGCGATCAATTCACTGCGGCGCTCGACGGGGCCGCCGTAAGGGCTGCCGTCGTTCCGCACCACATCCACACGCAGCGACGCGTTGTGCGCCTTGTTGGCTTCAACCAGCGCCAGCAGCCGCCGGCGTCCCTCTTCCTGGGTGCACGGCATGGGAACGCGGAACAGCGCGGCGTCCTTGCACATGCGCGCCCAGTGTCTCTCGAAGGCGAATAGCACGCCATCGGCGACGCGCAGCGTGCTGAACACTCCCCAACCCGCCAGCAAACCAACCTGCCCGGCCGTCAGGATTTTTTCCGTTGAATCGCGAATCTGATCGTTAAATAAAATGTGCCGATGAATCACAGAATTTATTGTAGCTCCGGGCCGAAGCCCCATCCCTAACACCGGGCGCCTGCCTTAGCATAGTAATTGACCATGTCTTCCCGCTCCCCCGATGCCATCGTGATCGGTGCCGGAATCATCGGTGCTTCCATCGCATGGAAACTGGCGCACGCCGGGGTGCGCGTTTGCATGTTGGACGCCGCATCGATGGGCGGTGAGGCCAGTTGGGCCGGCGCGGGGATGCTGGCCCCAGGGGGCGAAGTCGAGACGCGCGATCGCTGGACGGATCTTGCGCTCGAAAGCTCGCGCATGTACCCGGAATATGTCTCCCAGCTTGAAGCCGAATCGGGCGTCTCGATCGACTATCGCCGCTGCGGAGCGGTCGAAGTTGCTTTCGACGGCGCCGAATACCAGGCCCTCGCGCGCCGCGCGGACTTCCAGCGGCCTCTGGGCATTCCGTCCCTGGCGCTGGATGATTCGGAACTGCGGAAGCTGGTTCCGCTTTTCAATCGCGAGTCAGCCGGTGCGCTCTTCTATGCCGGCGATGCGATCGTCGATCCGCGTGACGTCATGCGCGCGCTGCGCACGGCGTGCTGCGCGATGGGGGTCGAGATTCGGGAAGGCTGGCGTGCGGCGCGAATCCAGCTGTCCGCGGATTCCGTTCAAGTCGAAAACGAGCGGGGCGACGCGCTCCACGCCGCCGCGGGCGTTCTGGCGGCTGGCGCCTGGTCGAGCGAGATCGCGGTTTCAGGCATCAGCCTCCCGCCATTGCCGCGCGCGTTTCCCGTTAAGGGGCACTTGACCGGTTACAATTGCTCGCCGCGGACGCTGGGCCCGATCCTGCGCCGCGGCCACACCTATCTGCTGCAACGGTCGAATGGATTCACCATCGCGGGCACGTCATCCGAGCATGTGGGCTTCAATCGCTCGATAGACGCCGAGATCGTGAACGACATCACGGCACGCGTTTGCGAGCTGCTGCCCGCGCTAAAAGGAGAGCGCCCGGTTGCTGCCTGGACCGGCTTCCGCCCGTCGGCCGAGCCAACAGGCCCTGTGATTCAGCGCGCTGGAGATTCACCCTTTTGGCTCGCCTACGGCCACTACCGCAACGGTATCCTGCTGGCGCCCATTACAGCCGCAAGAATCAGCCGGGAAATTGCCCGCGGCGTCATTTCCAGTTCATAAAGGGACTTTGTTTCGAGCGCCGGGCGTCGCTCACCAGGTCCGGCACCCGCTTCCGCCGGCGCATCAGGGCCTCCAGCACCCGCTCGAATTGATCCTCGTCGCCCCGAATCCATTCCGGCGGCACTTGTTTGTAGGCTTGATCCACAACGGCTTCGGGAAAATGAGTCACGCGCTCGAGCCAGGGCTCGAACTGACGGAGGGAGGCCACACCGTCGTACACCAGCTTGCGCGCGTACAGACCTTGCACCGGGGAATCCGTGAAACTCCATTCCGGCCCGTTGAACGCAAATCCCTGGTCGATCATCAGTGCGATGAACCCCATACTGAGTGCCGGCTCGTGAGCGGCGCCGGGGAGCCATTCCTTCACCCGTGCGCGGAAGAATACCGCCTGGCGGCCGTCGGCATTCGATACCCACTTGTCGAAAACCAGTGCGCCCAGGAAATCCGCGAGGTTGCGCACTTTAGGGAGCAGCGCGTCCGGTACGAAATCGTAGACCGCCATTCTTGCCGGGTCGCCCGGATAACGCGATCCGAACTGCCAACCCATCGCCACCGGTGTCTTGCCCGCGCCCAGTTCGATGCAGACATCCGGATTCTCGCGCAAGAACTCGCTGGTGACGTGAATCAGAGCGGTCTCCGCCGTGGAGATTTCGAGATAGCGCAAGAACGTCGAAGCCACCAGTTCGTTGACCAGAATTCTGCGGTGCTGCGGATTATTTTGGAACTTGACGATGTAGAACCGGCCGTCGTCGGCTTCCAGCAGGTGCGATTGAGCGCCTCCGCGCATCTTGCGAATATGGCGGCGCGCCATGAGAGGCATGGGAAATGAAGTAATCTAGAGTTGTATCACATCATTCAGGAGAGCACCCGATTATGGCGGACGAACCAACGGGTCCGGTTGTGGACGGACGAAGCGCGGATGCGGCGAACTCGCGCGCGCAGGGACGCAGCAGCGACGAAGTCGCGCTGGAGCTTATGAAATTTATCGCCGTAACGACCGGCTACGGCAAAGGTACCGCCAGTTCGGCAGGCTTCTCCGGCAAGCCCACAAAATCTTCGGAAGAGTACGCGGATGCTTTGATGCAGTTATTCGAGCGATGCCGCACGCTCGTGACCAAGGAACCGGAAAAATAAACCCAGGGCGCGCCAAAACAAAACGCGCCGAACAGTCTGCCTCACGTGGCGGACCGCCCGGCGCGATGGATGTCAATAATTCTCGCGGCGCTACTACTTTTTCTTCTTCCCGCCGGCTTTCTTGGCGGAGCCTTTTTTCGCGCTCTTCTTGGCGGGACTTTTCTTTTTGGCGGCTTTCTTTGGGGCCTTCTTCGCCGCCTTCTTCGCGGGTGCCTTTTTCGCGGCCGCCTTGGCCTTTACTTTCTTGGCAGCAACTTTGGGCGCGGCTTTCTTCGGCGCAGCCTTGGCTTTGGGTTTGGCCGCGGCCTTTTTCTTGGCCGCCGGGGCAGGTGGCGCGGGAGCGGGCGCAGGTGTCTCCGGTGCGGTCACGGCCGCAGGCATCACCGGCGCGTGATGCTCTTCCTCCATCTCTTCCTCTTCCTCAGTGTCGCTATATTCGTCCAGCTTGGAGCCAGCCTCGGCGTTCTCGTCGTCGTAGTCGCGAAAATCTTCCATCTCGTCCTCGTCCCTCGGAGTTAGCTGATAATGATTAAACATTCCGAATGCCTCCTGTTCCGGTCACGATCAACAGACATAGCATACCTCG
>Ga0335079_10002714_pt1 | contig 20350 bp, 24 predicted proteins | sample Lox_Sample_33_FD_206719 | JGI IMG/M metagenome (GOLD analysis project Ga0335079, IMG submission 206719) | Soil microbial communities from Loxahatchee National Wildlife Refuge, Florida, United States - Lox_Sample_3.3 | ecosystem: Environmental > Terrestrial > Soil > Wetlands | place: USA... | reverse complement strand
GGCGTGTTTAAGGGAACATGGAAAGAGGGCTGTTTGCTTGGCGATAAACGAAAAATTGCGTTTAGCGTACCGACCGCGACTTGCCCCTGATGTTCTCGGCAAAATAGCGTTTCACAATTGGACTTGATGAATTGAGTACTGCGTGCACATCTTAGGAGACCAAGAAATGAAACGAATTGTATCGCTGATGATAGTCTCGCTCGCTGTCAGCATCGGGGATGGCTGGACGCCTACATTAGCTGTCGCCCAGGAGACCAAAACGTCTGTCGCAACCAAAGGGAAAACTTGCAGGATGGAGCAGCAATGCCGATGGGAGAACTTCAAGAAAATCTGCACCTACGTAAAAGTGTGCCGTTGATATATGCGATCTGATGTCGTTGGGGGCGAAATTTAGAAGGAGTCTTGTCATGAAGTTCATGCAATCTGTTGGGTCACCTGCACTTGTGCTTCTTGCCCTCGCCGCTATTTACGCCGGACCCGCATCAGCACAACAGGTCAAAATCGGCGATCTCGTACTCGACCATGCTTGGGCCCGCGCGACGCCAGGCGGTGCCAAGGTCGGCGGCGGCTATCTCACCATCGAAAATAAAGGCACAATTCCGGACAAGCTCATAGGCGGCTCAAGCCCGGTTGCTGGCAAGGTCGAAGTGCATGAGATGGCAATGAACAATGGCGTCATGACAATGCGCCCGGTGAAAGACGGATTATCTATTCCTCCCGGTCAATCCGTCACGCTCGCGCCCGGTGGCTATCACATCATGATGACTGAGTTAAAGGGCCCGCTCAAAAAGGGAGGCAAGGTGCCAGTGACTCTGGCATTTGAGAAGGCGGGAGAGGTCAAAGTCACTTTCGACATACAAGGCATTGGCGCCACGGGTCCGGCTCCAGGCCAGATGAATCATGCGATGCCCGGCATGCAACAACCGATGAAAATGAATTCGGATCACAAGATGTGATCCTAGCTCGGATTAACGTGACACCCGCATGTCCGTCCGAAAGGACCGAATGTCGCACCAGATTTCGACGCAAGGAATACATCAAGCTGGCGCGGGGTTAGCATGTTGTCAGGCAGGACAACCGGGAGAACCCGCTATGAAAGGGATGAGTTTGAGTTTAGTCGCTATCTTGCTCCTTGCAGGGCCAGCATTTGCGCAAATGGCACCAGCCAAAAGCGCTGATACCTCGAAAGGCAAGGCGCTCGTCGATGCAAAAGGCATGACGCTGTATGTGTTCGACAAAGACGCGGCCGGCAAATCAAATTGCAACGGCCCTTGCGCCACCAACTGGCCGCCGCTGATGGCCGCCGCTGAGGCCAAGGCATCGGGTGACTGGTCAATCGTCACGCGCGACGATGGCGGAAAACAATGGGCCTACAAGGGCAAGCCGCTATACGCTTGGGCTAAAGACACCAAACCGGGTGACGTTACCGGAGATGGCTTCAACAATGTCTGGCACATCGCCGCGCCTTGATGAAGTTTGTTCAATCCCCCGCCAGAAACTAGGCGGGGGATTTCTCCGACCATAATGCTCCACTGATGTCCGCTATTGGCGAACGTTTATTCTACTGCGCTTGTGCGACGTCGCGTTTTTTTACACAGCCAAGACCCAAAGCGAAGATTGTCACCGCGACTCCCTCCGCTCGTCAGTCGCAATACTGCTTGGCCTCGCCGGTGCATCGAGCACCGTTTTGCAAGCCGAAGGCAGATCTTTAAGCATCAGCCCTTTGGATGGCGGGGCCGATCCGAGCTTAATCTTTAAGATACGATCGGCGAACCAATAATTGAGCGACTTATCACAGCCATCGCCCACCGGCACCGCTGCTTGAGCGCGACAATTCGGTGAGTCGGCGGGACATTTCAGGCGTACGTGGATATGGTCGGCGTGACCGTACCAGGGGCGCACCTTAGACATCCAAGATTTGTCATTCTTGCCTTCGACACGGCACAGCTCTTTTTTTATGGCCGCATTGACGAGTACCCGTTCGACCTCCGGTTGCGCAGCGGCAGTTCGGATGAAAGCGACGTCAGCTGGAGTCCAGGTCTCCGGATCGATGCCTTTCCCATTGGTGGCAACTAAATTGCTGGCGGCAATATCTTCACGCTCATCGTTGCTCAGAACATGGCCGGGCATCGGCATGAACCAGATATCAACGTCAAGCCCAATCTGGTGGCTCGTGTGTCCGAATGGCAGCGGTCCGCCACGCGGCTGCGCCATGTCGCCGACGAGAATCCCGTGCCAGCCTGTGGCCTTGGCAGCGAGCGGCGCAAACCGTTCCAGAAAATTCACTAACTCGGGATGACCCCAATTGCGGTTACGCGATACCCGCATCACCTGCCAAGTTGGCCCCGTGACCGGCAGTTCGACGCCCCCTTGGAGACAACCGCGCGGGTAGTAACCGATCGCCATAGCTTTGCCGAGGCTTGGTAGTTTCTTTTCCGAAAAAAGTATCTTCGCCGGCTCGGAGTTCTCGGTGTTAGCAGTTCCGTTGCTCAATGGCCGGCTCGGAGGCAACGGAATAGGAGCCCGCGCGAAACTGATTTCAGCGGCGGTCAGACTGACAGACACAGCTGCTACAGCTGCAAGGCGCCGATACATACCTTTTTCCGTTGGCACCGGCCTACCAACCGGCCAGTTGATTGCCACGCTAGCGTCGCAGTCTATGGTATTTTGCGACGCATGATCGTGTCATTCCGAGATCTCTTTATAGGGCTGATTTGTGTCACAATTTGTGCGGTGCCGGCCCAGGCGCATCCGCACGTTTGGGTGACGATGCACACTGAGTTGATCTACGCTCCTGACGGCCGGATCACAGGTGTGCGCCATGCTTGGGCGTTCGATGACATGTTTTCTGTCTTTGCCACGCAAGGGTTGGAGACCAAAGAGAAAGGCAAGTTTACCCGCGAAGAACTTGCACCGCTCGCCAAGGTCAATGTCGAATCGCTTAAGGAATTTGATTATTTCACCTACGCGACTGCCGACGGCAAGAAAGTGCCGTTGAGTGATCCGCTGCCAGACTATTGGCTTGATTACACGGACTCGATCCTGACGCTGCACTTCACTTTGCCGTTCAAGAAGCCAATAAAGGCAAAAGAGCTTAAGGTTGAGATCTATGATCCAACTATTTTTGTGGATTTTGAGTTCGCCAAGAAGACGCCGGTCAAGCTCGTCGGAGCGCCTCAATGCAAACTCGATGTCGCACTGCCGCCGGAAATGAGTTCTAGTCAAAGTAAAGCGTTGAGTCAGATACCTGCTGACGCGTTCAACACCACGATGGCTTGGGGTGCACAGTTCGCGAATAAAATTCTCGTGCATTGTCCGTAAGACGGCTTCATCAGGCTGCATTCGTCCCGGCGGCCCCTTTTTAATCACCCTACGGTTATTTGGGATCCCTGAGGCTGGGAGATGGATTACCAGGCTCGCCATAGCCTCGATTAATATCCGGAAACGATCTATCGAGATCGGGCAGCGGTTCTGGTTCCGGTAACGGTCCACGTGGGTATTTTTGGAATAAAGCGGAGGCGCCATAAAGCACTCCGATTGCAATCAACCAACTTCCGAAAATGCGCGCGAAGATTTCAAACCATGGACGTATAAAGCCACGGCCCGTTAGCGAAACCGATACGATAATCCAAAGCCCGATAAGAGCACCGACAAACGCATTGGTGTGATCATGAAAGCTCGGGTCGGTCACAACGATCGCAAAGACAGCATAATCCCTGCGACCGTGGCAGCCGCTGGCAGAACAAATGGGCGCAGCCGCGCCCCAGGCACGAGAGCGACGCCGACGGCGATACTTGCGATTGGACCCGTAAAGAAAAGATGCAGTGCTGCTTGTGGCCCTATTGTTAAGAGCGTGAGCAGGAAATTCTGAGCAAGGAAGCCGAAGCAAACTCCGACCAGAAACAGAAAAAAAGCGACCGTAAAGGCAGGCGTACTGACCAGAGAGAGTGCCGCGCCAAGACCAATCAAGGGCAGTACGCGCTGAAGTGCCAGTGCGCGATTTACAATCCACCACGTAAGTGGGCTCTCAGGAGCTGTGGGATGTAGGATAATCACGCCTAGAACGGCCAAGCCTACAGCGGTGAGCGTCAGGCCACTCCAACGTTGGAGCGCCGCCGCCCACAACGAGGGTTCAGCGTGCTGAGACAAGAAAGTAAATTCCACCGATACTAATCAATGCGCCGAGTCTATGCGCGAAACGTCCACCGGCAGGCTTGTTCAGCGTAAGACCAACACCGATACCGAAGAGATGGATCATGCCGGTCGCGACGACAAAGCCGATGGCGTAGTCGGCCGGGTCCGCAGCGCGCGGCAGTTCAACTCCGTGCGCATAGCCATGGCAGATCGCAAAAAACCGATCAAACAGAGGGCGATCCATTCCGCTGGCCTCCACGCAAAGGCAACCGCCAAACCCAGCGCCAGGATGGAAAGCGCTATCCCGATTTCGATACCGGGCAGCGGCACGCCAACCATGCGCCGATGCCACCTATGACCATGACGAGGGGAAAGGTGACTGGTAGCGTCCAAACTGGCCGGCCGCCCATTTGCCCCAGAGGCCGACCGCGAACATAGCGAGGAAATGATCCGGCCCCGTAAGAGGATGTTCGAACCCACTGCCGAACCCTCCCTGCGCCCCCTGCATAATGTGAGCGTGCGCCGGCTCCGCCAACAGAACGAGGCAGAATCTAACAGACAGCCCGAGTGAAATTTTCAGGTGTCGCCCATCCACACTTCGATCAGCCCAACATCAGTGATCTGGCATATTCCGGTACTGATAGCCCGGCGGAGCCTGGGGACCGCGCTGATCGGCACCAAAGAACGGTCTGAAATCGAAGTTCAAGAGGCCGTTGCCTTGGTTGAAGGTGCTCTTGCCGGACGCGAAATTCTCGAACTGCTCGTCGGGATCGACAAACTTTGCGCTTCCGTCCGCATTGCTCCCGCTCTGAGGGTCAATGGAAAAAGCGTGCGCGGCGTTGGTAGCAACGAATGCGGCCGTCGCTAGCGTCGCAAGAAATGTGGATAGTTTGTGGGGCCAAAACACGGTCATGGCGGGCATCGCGCTAGTCCCCGAAAATGAAGCCCCTTAAACATAATAGGGCAAGCGGGGAATCGGGGTCAACTCGCCCTTATTTTCATGCTGGCTTTATTTGCTCAGGGACGTTTGAGAACATTTATGATGGCACCCCCAGTGACAATCCATTTGGTTCGGATTGCCGGGGGAGCAGTAATAGTGGAGGCATCTCTCCTCGCACTTCGACATCGAACGATCAGTTTTGGCGTTGGCAGAAAGGGGAGCGATTGCGCAGAAGATCGAAACGCAGATTGCTATTGTAATACTTCGCATGATGCGTCTCCTTGCATTTTAGCGAATATTGGAGCGAATTGGTATGCCTTGTCCGGGAGGTCACTACTGATGTCCGCTTATGTGACCGTTCGATCGGTCGACGCAACACTCTCTGTCTTGAAGGGGAAAGACGGAGTAGGTGACGTTTTTTCGAGGCTTCACTGCGGCAGAGAAGCCGGGGACTTTGGCATCGCTGGCAGTGCGCGCAAGACCTTGGGGTTCAAACCACAGCAGATAGAATGAGATCGAGTATTGCGTCGACCGGTTGAGACCACCGCCAATAGCGGGCATCAAGAGACCAAAGGGATCCTCGAAGACGCCTGCTTCCCGATTTCAAGGGGTTGTGCTTATCTTGCGTCGGGCTGAGGTGGTTTATGTGGGCGTTCAGGCGGAAGTGCGCATGGGTGGCCATCGTGGCTGCCTATGCCTTTGTCTTGCACTCCTTTATTGGCTCGGCCACCACGACCGGAATTCTGGGCGGTGTGGCGGCTGATAGCTTTGCAATTTGCTCGGCCATTGCATCGCCGTCTGATCAGGGTGGGCCTGCACAACCTTCGAACAGACCGAACGCGCATTACACCTGCTGCGTGTTATGCGCGGCGGCCCTGGCTTCGGAACCTGCAAGACTGAGTTTACCGATTGCGTTGTCCATTTCCGTACGAAGCGCCTTAATTCCTATTCGGCTGACGACCGCCACCGGCCAACTTCCAAAACTGTCGCAAGGTCCACCCCAGCCTGTGTGAAAGAATTTTCACGCAGAACGTCATTTCTGGGTTTGGGTGTGAAGCATGTCTGGATCAATCACGCGCGCGTGCGGGCAAGCGCTCGCTGCTTGTAGCGCCGGGTTCGTCGCCGCTTTAGCCACTCTTTCATCACCTGCTCAAAGTCAAACGGCTACACCGGATGTCGAAACGGCGAGGCCACCGAGTTCGCTGCCATTACCAACGATCACGGTGAGCCCCCCGAAACGGAGAAGCGCACCTCCGCGAAGTGCAGCGTCTGCTGCGCCGGTCCCGCCCGACCCGAGCCAGGCCACGACCGACGAGCCAGGCAGTAGCGTTGCCGGGGCGGGTCTCGGTGGCCGATTTACAGGTTATACGCCCGATTTCGGTACGCCAGCATCGGCTACCAAAGGGACGGTGCCGATAATGCAGACTCCCACCAACGTTCAGGTGGTTACGCGCCAAGCGATGGACGATCACCAGGACATCAGCGTCAGGGACGCAATCGTCGGTTACGTCAGCAGCGTGCAACCGCCGAGCATCACCTCCGATAGCACCAATTTCTACGACGGCTTCAATATCCGTGGATTCGATAACGTCAACATCTTTCGTAACAGTCTGCGGCTCTGGGAGATAACAGGTATTCCGACTTCGAATTTGCAATCGATCGAAATCCTGAAAGGCCCGGCCGCCATGCTTTACGGGCGGCTGGAGCCTGGTGGCATCGTCAATCTTGTTCCTAAGCGCCCGCTGGAAAATCCCTACACATCTATCGAACAGCAGGTTGGTTCTTGGGGCCTAACGCGCACCACAATCGATACAACCGGGCCTGCAACCACCGATAAAACCTGGCTCTACCGTGTCAATCTCGATTACGACCAAGCTAACTCGTTCACGGATTTTGTCAGTGGCAAGAATTTCTTTGTCGCCCCAACGATCACCTACCATCCGAACAATCAGTTTCGTTTCAATTTCGACTACGAATATCAAAATTCGCAGTTCGTAGATAATTCAATGGGGATTCCGGCGGTCGGAATGCTGCCGGCCCCGATCCCCATCAGCCGCTATCTCCAGGATCCGGCACTAACCGCGGTGAACCCAAATCGTCAGGTGCGAAACCTGGTAGGCTACGATTGGACCTATAACTTCAATAACGATTGGAGCCTGACCAACCGTTTTGCTTACAATGATCAGGCGTACCGGCAGTATCTAAATGGCGTCGATTCTTTCGACCAAACCACTGGTAATTTGGTGCGCAATGTCTGGGATGCCACCGTCCATGCTCGAACCTTCGCCACGAATTTGGACCTGAAGGGCAAATTCTCGACGGGACCGTTTGATCACGCAGTGCTAGTCGGGGGCGACTACTGGTCTCTCAATAAAAATATCGAAGCCTTCTTTGGTGATAATCCGACTGTTGGCCCAATTAATATTTACGCGCCAGTGTATCAGCTGTCGGGGTACGTGCCGCTGCCAAACAACAGCTTCTTTCCATTGCGGGAACAATGGACGGGCCTATACGCGCAAGACACTGTTTCTTTTCTTAATGACCACATCCACCTGTTGTTCGGCGGCCGCTATGATTGGGCGACCTATGGCACTGGCTACAGCCCAAATTCGGACGCCGAAGCGCTGGGCCCCTATGACCCAACAACGGGGATCGGCTTTTTGCGGTCGCATGATCAGGCATTCAGCCCTCGGCTTGGCGTCGTATTCCAGCCGGTTCAGTGGCTCTCCTTTTATGGGAACTACACAAAGTCTTTTGGCATAACCAACGCGCTTCCGGTGCCAGGCCAGCCTATATTTCCTCCGGAGCAAGCGAGGCAATACGAGGCCGGCGTGAAAGCTGAATTGCTCGACAAAAGATTGACTGCGACGCTAGCGGCTTTCGACATCGTGAAGACGAATGTCGTTCAGGCCCTTGGCGGTACCCCATTCTCCACACCGGTTGGGAAAGTTGAAAGCAAGGGAATTGAATTCGATTTGAACGGGCGCATCGATCACAATTGGAGCGTTATCGCGAGCTATTCCTACATCGATGCCCGCATCATCAATGGGCAAGGGCCAAGCCCTCAGGACATAAACAACGGTACGCTCTTTCCGCCGACGAATGTCATCTCCGAAAGCGGCAACCGGCTGCAAGACGTCCCGTATAACTCGGGAAGCTTTTGGGCGAAGTACGATGCCGACGGCCCGTGGCGAGGCTTGAGTCTCGGCGCCGGCGTCGTCGGGGTCGGTGAACGCCAAGGCGACAACCAAAACAGCTTCCTGCTTCCTGCCTATGCCCGAGTCGATACGATGATTCAGTATCGGTTCAAGCCGCCTCGGGAGACACAGATCAAGCTCATGACTTTTCAGTTCAACGTGAAGAATCTGTTCGATACGGTCTACTATCAGAACTCATCTTCGCGGCTGAACGTCTTTCCCGGAGCGCCGAGGACGCTGTTGGCATCTGTGCGTGCGGAGTTCTGACCAGTCGCAGGTCGGGTGCAGACCTGAATATCGGTGAGTTCTGAGTGGCCTCCAATACCATGAATGTGTCGAAAACCAATTCGGGATCGAACATGTACGGCATGATCTGGCGCTGGCATTTCCTCGCCGCACTGATCGTCATTCCTTTTGTTCTCTGGCAAAGCGCGACGGGCACGCTCTATCTGTGGTCGGAACGTTGGATTGATTGGCGTTACCCGGAACTGCAGTTTGTGACGCAATCGGGCCAGCAGCGTCCTCCGAGCGAGCAGATCACAGCGGCACTACAAAGCGCCCCGCATTTGCCGGATGGGGTTATTCCGCCGGCCATTCATTCCCATGGGATGGTGCCGATTGCGGACGGTGCATCAAAAAGTGGACATGATCACACTGCGCGAGCGATGCCCGTCCAAGAGATCTTGATTTCGGACGATTCCCATCGAAGCACTGTGGTGCTCCTGGAGAGCAGCAACGGCTTGCCGCATGCTGTATTCGTGAACCCCTACGACGCGGCCGTTCTGGGCTCACTCCGCGGAAGCAATTGGCTCCCAGGTGTGACCCGCGCCTTGCACGGGGGCTGGCCGCTTGGCAAGCCGGGAAGCTGGTTGCTGGAACTTGGCGACGGCTGGGCAATCTTCATGATTGTAAGCGGTGTTTATCTGTGGTGGCCGCGAGCACGGAGCGTGCGCGAATGCTTGTGGCCACGCTTCAATAAGGGAGTCCGTATCGCCTTGCGTGATCTTCACGCCTGTGTGGCGGTGCTTTTCGCCGTCGTGTTTCTCTTTTTCCTGGTAAGTGCGCTGCCCTGGACCGCCTTCTGGGGTCAGGAACTGCTACCGCGCATTCAGACGTTCTTTGGACAGGTAAGCCCGGTCGATTTTTCACCGGGAGGTGCCGACGCGCTACACCTCAAAGCGAAACTGCCGGCCCTCGATGAGCTAGTAGCTGAGGCCCGCAAAAGGTATGTGCGCGGGACGCTGGATATCAGATTAGCGCCTTGGCCAGACGCGCCGTTCACCTTGACCAACCGCAACAATCCCCCCTCTGAGGACCGAGCCGTCGTGGGCGACAGCCAAACCGGACGAGTAATCGGCAATTACTCAAACAAGGATCTGCCGGCAATCCCGCGGCTGGTGGCGCTCGGCGTTCACGTTCATCAAGGCGACTTCGGACCCATCAATGTTTGGATCAATACCGCCTTTGCCATCTCGCTAATTTGGCTCAGTGTGACAGGTGTAGCGTCTTGGTGGGTTCGACGTCCCAGGGGCACTTCAGGCGTGCCGCCAAAGCGAGCCGTTCAATGGCGATGGCCTGTTAAAGTTGCGGCTTTCACGGTTTGCGTCGTCTTGCCGATTTTCGGTGCTTCGGTCGCCGCCGTTGCAGGGGTCGATAGATTGATGCGTTTGAGCCGAAACTGACGTCACCAAAACCGAGCCGTCCGCTTTGGCTGTGGATACTGTTGAAAAGGATTTTGAGGGGGTTAGCCTAGCAATATTGATTCAAAAACTGCGCGTAATGCGCAATATCGATTCAAGGAACCATCCCGATTCAAAAATTGCGCGCTCACGGCTCGCCACGACCTTTTTCAACAGTATCGCTGTCAAAAGCAGACATGTACAGTGCACTAGGCGATGTCCGCTTAGTGCCAATCGTGCTAGCGAATGTTAAACTGGATCGGCACTGTGAAATCGAATGTCGGCCCCGGCAAGTTCGCGGGCGGCGGCGGGAACGGCGCGGCGCGCTGAACGGTGGCCATCGTCTCCTGATCGAGTGATGCAAATCCCGAACTGCGGATTACGCGACTGGCAACAACTTTCCCTTCCCGATCGATAGTAAAGGCGACCGTGGTGACACCGGTCTCGTGCTGAGCCTGAGCCGGGGCGGGGTAGTTCTTGTGACGTTCAAGTTGGATCGCGATCTTCCGATGCCAGGACGCGAGCTGTGCAGCAGAGGGCCGTGGCGGCGGCGGCGCAGTTGTTACTGGCGCGGGAGGCATCACCTGTTCTTTTGGCCTGTCCGGCTCCTTCGGCATCTCATTTGGTAGCGTCACGTCTGCATCCGGCACTGGCGGCGTTGGCTCGATTTTCTCCTCGATCTTTTGGTCTGGTTCTTTCGGCTGTTGTTCTGGCATAGGCGCGGCTTGCTGTTGCTGCGGCCCCGGTGCCAAATCTCGCTTTGTCTCCGCTGAAGGACCAATGAACGGCGCGAGATCAACCACAATGGGCTCGGTGCCCTCGTCGCCAATCAGCGGGTCGTGCCAGCTCAGCAGCAATAGGCCGGCGCTTGCGTGCAATGCAAGAATGACGGCTGCGCTCGCCACCCACAGCCGAAGGTCGGCTCGCTCGAGCGAAACATCGATCACTGTGTCTTCTCTAGTCCTACCAGGGCGATCTTCAGGAACCCTTCGGCGCGCAGAAGATTCATGATCTCCATTAAATTGCCATAAGAGACAATCTTGTCCGCGCGCAGGAAGATGCGAGCGTCTTTATTGCCTTCAGTCGCATGCACCAGTGCGTCGCCAAGCTGGTCGCGCGACACTATGTCATCCCCGAGCGATAGCGAGAGGTCAGGTTTTAAGGTGAGGAACACCGGCTTATCGGGGCGCGGCTGCGCTTGCGCCGTCGAAGCCGGCAAATCAACCGATATGTCCACTGTTGCGAGCGGCGCCGCAATCATGAAGATAATCAGCAGCACCAATATCACATCGATGAACGGCGTAACATTGATCTCGTGAACCTCTTCAAGTTCATCTTTACCATGATCGAGTCGCACGCTCATGATTTCACTCCGCAGCATTCGACAGCGGCTTGCGCAGCACGCCGCGGTCGAGATCACGGCTAACCAGACGAAGAACCTCGGCCGAGATGTCGCCAAGCTGCGCGCGATATCCTGAGATCGAGCGCGCGAACATGTTGTAAATGACGACGGCAGGGATGGCGGCAGCGAGCCCGAAGGCGGTCGCCAGGAGAGCCTCGGCAATGCCCGGAGCTACGATCGCGAGATTGGTGGTGTGTAGCTTCGAAATGCCGATGAAGCTGTTCATGATACCCCATACCGTGCCAAACAGGCCTACAAACGGCGCGGTCGCACCGATAGTGGCGAGCACGCCGGTACCGTGGCTTATTCTGCGGCCCAATGCTGCCTCAAGGCGCTCGAGCCGAGACGCTATACGCTCCTTCAGTCCTTCGTTGTCGGTCGCGCCAGCGGACAACCGGACCTCCGCAATTGCCGCCGCGCAAAAATTGGCAGCGTAATTTTCAGTCGCGGCCATGTTGGAGAGGGATGCCGCCGTGCCAAGCGCGCGCAGACCGGCGCGCGCCTTGCGCTTCGCCTGTATGATTTCGAAGCTCTTGGCGAGGCAGACCGTCCAGGTTACGAGCGACGCAAAGACAAGTCCGACCATGACGGCTTTCACCACCACATCGGCATTCATGAACATACCCCAAGGGCTCAAGTCGCGCGGGAGTGCCGCTAGTCCGACGGCCGCCGGCGACGTTGGTTCTTGGGCGTAGGCTACGTTGATGGCTAACAGCGAGGCTGCCGTCACAAGTGACAGGCGGGTGTGTCGCGAACGATGCCATCGCGAGCTAATTTGAAACCGGCCATACCGGCAGGAGTATTGCATCTTTTCCCGCTCTTTCATTTGCGAGACAGTATTGCGAGGTGGATCGCGAGTGCGCCTCTTGGCATTTACAGTTTTTGCGACAGCCCAACGAAGAAGCCGCGGCGTGTCCCGAATTGTGGGGCAAATACCCCAATTCCCGATCCGTCCCTGATCTCGTAGACAGTGTCGAAGACGTTTACGACAGTGAATCGCGCGGTGATCGGCTTTAAATCGGGCGAAACCTTGAACTCGCGCGAAATCCCGAGATTGACAGTTGCGTAGGGCGCGACATGTTCCGTATTGGCAAATCCGCTGCGCAGACCGCTGCCGTAGACCATGTCTGCGCTGAACCTGGTGTTCTGCCAAAGATAGGATGCGCCTGCAGATGCGGTCCACGTCTGGGCATGATCGGTATAGATGTAGTTGTTGGCGATATAGGCAAGCTCATCGAGCCCGAACAGGTATTGGTTTGATACTATGTTTTTCGCCTGCTGACGCGCCCAAGCGAGATTGCCATAGGCGCTGAAATTGCCGTCCTTGTACGACGCGGTTAACTCGACACCAGTGTTTTTGGCAGTTTCGTAGTTGAAGCCATTTAGGATCAGCGCTGCGCCGAATTGCCCATCATCCAACAGGTCCCTCGCGATTTTGTAATAGGCGTCGATACCGACCTGAAGGTTAGGGGTGATCCTTTGCACAATTCCGGCATCGAAGTAGTGCGAACGTTCCGGCAAGACCGGGCTCTGCTGGAAGGTTTCCGGCTGAGCGGTGGTGTTGGCGAACGGAGCGATGTTGGCAGGCGCGGCGATCGCCTGCGGCGGCGGCGTGAAGTAGCGTGCATAGCCGGCGTGCAGCGTCGTCCCGTCGAGCGGTTTATACACCACATTGACGCGCGGGCTTAACTGGTTGGCGTTCACGAACTGCCACATCTGATCGAAACGTAGACCGACATTCAGCGTGAGCTTATCGTTTATCCGCCACTCGTCCTGGAGATAGACACCGGCAATCCATCCGATCTTCGAAAGGTTGTCGTTCACGGTGAACGGTGCGTCGACGGGCGTGCCGCCGACGACTGGGAGTACCGTTGAGTCATTGCTGTTCAGCGTGCCTTCGCCGGTGACCGTAAAGCCTGCCCGCAGAGTATGCGTGTCGTTAAGCTTGTAGGCGGCGTCGCCCTGCAGGCCGTTGGCAAAGCTGCGGCGGTAGACGTCAGACGCTATACCATTGAAAACAAGGTCGCCGATCGTGTCTGGAACGAAATGCAGCGTGCTATAACGAGAGAAGGCCGCTAACTGCAGATCCAAGCCGTTGACCGATTTTTGCAGTGCGACCACGCCAAAGGTGTTTTGTTCCGCCTGGTTTTCGTTGAGTGTCGCCGAATCGAAATTGCTGACCCCAAATGCCGTGAACTGTGGCGTTTGTCCGGGATTGTTCGGGATCTGAAAGTGGCCGGTGAAGTTGCCGAAGATCGTTGCAAGACGCGTCTGTGCGTCGAGTACCGTCGACGTATAACTGAAGAAGTTGCCCTGATACGTCCGGTCATGGATCGCGTTGTGGCTGTCGGTCGGATTCTGGATGCCGAGATTGCTGGTGAGGCCGAGGCCCGTGACAAAGTACTCGGTGTTGCCGGTGCGACCGCCGTATTCGAAGCTCGGACTTACCGTCCCGAAACTGCCGCCGTAGATGCCGACGCTGCCCCCCTGTTGCAGCGAATTGCCGCTCGGAGTCTGGATATCGATGATGCCGGCGGTGCGCAGGCCAAATTGTGCCGGAAGCGCACCAGTAATCAACGCGAGGCTGCCGACAAAATTGGTGCCGAGAACACGGCCGAAGCCGGAAATACCGTCAGGGAGAGTGATTCCGTTGATGCGGTACTGCACATTGGCGTGCTCATTGCGTACGTGGATGTCGCCATTGACGGTACTATCCTGCGAAACGCCGGGCGTTTGCAGCAAGACGGAGTTGAGTGGCGTATTGATGCCCCCCGGCAATGTTTCGATAAACGCTCGATTCATGTCAAAGGTGCTGGCACCGAAACGCGGTGAAAGACTGTCGCGTGCAATGTCGAATTGGGTGTTCTGTGCAGCAAGTGTTGCGTTGCTGTCGGGTTGCGGCGACGGCGCGGTAGTGGGGCGCTGGCGCGGTGGCGCTGGACGCTGGGCTTCTACGACAATTTCCGGCAGCGCGGTCTGCGCTTGCGCCTCACTGACGACAAATGGAATAAGACTCGAGCTGGCTAGCAGCAGCCAGCGCATAAATCGCGGTGACATGATTGAATAGTCCTCCACGCCTCACCGGACATCGGGATGTGGTGCGTCCACGAGAGGACAGGCCACATTGTTGACAGATCGCCGACGTCAGGTACGAGGTGGAGCGCGGGCTTGGTAATATGATTTTAGATTAAAAACGACCTGTGCCAATTGAATGTCGGCGGGCCATTCCCACTCATAAGCGACCGGGAGGGGTAGCGAAACAACGACCGGTAGCAATGAGGTCGCGCTGAGGCTGAGCGCTATGCAGATGGCGCAAACATCATGCTCGTCATCGTGATCTCGCAGCGGTGGCGAGCTGTTGTTGTTTGCGGACGTCTGCGCGTGCGAAGCGACGGCCTTAGCCGGAGCACCAAGCCCAAGGTCTTCAGCGTGAATGTGACCGAAGGAAAGGATGAGTTGTAACGCCAGCGCGAACAGCGCCAGAGGGCCACCCCATTGCCTGTTCATACGAATCCAACGCATCGACCGCCAATCTTATGTTATAGTATAACGTTATATGTGCACCTCGGCGAGTGTCAATTGTTCCTTGGGACGTCGCACGCCTTGTTTATATGTCATTCCTAGCCGGCGCGGATATCCCCCATTTGCGTCGGGACTGCGAGGGCACCGAAATAGCCGACTGCACTCAGACACGCGATACAGAAGCTCACCGGCCAATCGGTGTAGAAGGCCATCGTCAAGCCAAGCCAGGCTTCGGCGAGGGCGAGCGTGGCCGACAAAACTAGCCCGCTCCAAAGACCGCTGGCCAGTCGCTGCGCGGCAGCTGGTGGACCGACCATCAATGTGAATACCAACAGCACGCCGACGATTTGCGCGCATTCCGAGACCGCAAGCGCCACGATGGCAAGAAAGGCGGTGGAAACGAAGCGCAAGGACACACCCTTAGCCTCGGCCAATTCTGGCTGCAAGCTGGCGAAGATCAACGGCCGCATTATCGCGATAAGGGCAACAAGAGTGATAGCGCTGAGGATGGCCAACGTTGCGATCGTCTGTCGATCGACTGACAAGACATTGCCGAAAAGAACCGCTGTCGCTTGTGTAGCGAACGATGTGTAATAGTGCAGAAATAACAGCCCGAAGCCGAGCGCCAGCGCGAGCACTACGCCGATAGCGATGTCGCGATTGCTGATGCGCTCGCTCAACACGCCCATCGCCATCCCTGCGGCGAGCGTAAAAGCTACGAGACCCCACAGTGGCGCGAGACCGATCAAACCCGCGCCGGTCGCGCCAGCAAAGCCGATATGGGAGAGAGCGTGACCGGCGAAGGTCTGTCCGCGCATCACCAGAAAATAGCCGACGAGGCCCGATACCACCGCGACAATGCCCGCGGCGGCGAAAGCATTGGTCATGAATTGATAGGCGAACATGTCAGTGATGATGGTGCTGGCCGTGCTCGTGGTCGTGATGGTCGTGCAGGTGATCTTTCCGCTCGACGTCGCGGCCGTGTGACATGACAAAGATGTGGCCATCGGCACGCACAACTTGGATTTCGGCACCATAAAGTCGTGACAGCACCGGCGCGGTCACCACGTCATCAATGGCACCGAGCACCGCCTGGCCATTGCCAAGGTAAAGGACTCGGTCAAGGATGCCGAGCAGCTGATTAAGTTCATGCGCGCTGAACATCACCGTGATCTTGCGCTCCTGGCAGACCTTGCGCACGACGTGGATTGCAATTTCCTGGTGGCGCGCGTCGAGGCTGATCAGAGGCTCGTCCAGCAACAGCAGCTTTGGTTGTCCGATCAGCGCTTGCGCCAGCAGTAACCGTTGCCGCTCGCCACCCGACATGTTCGAGAGCGGTCGGGCTGCAAGGTCACGGGCGGCGACCGCATCGAGTGTTTCTTCGATCATGCCGCGATCCTGGCGGCTGAGCGATGGGACCCCCCAGCGTTCGCCATTAAGTGAACTGGCGATGAAATCTCGTCCACGCACGCGCAGATCGGGCAGCACCGTGCGCACCTGCGGAAGGTAGCCGATCGTCGGGTTGCCGCGCTCGGGTGGTCGATCGAATACCCGCACCGTTCCAGCGCTCGGCGGAAGCAGGCCCAGGATGGCTCGCATGAGTGTAGTCTTACCGGCCCCATTGGGGCCGAGTACACCGATAAATTCACCAGCGCGAATCGCGAAGCTTACATCCGAGAGAACCGTGCGCCCGCCGACCGAGAGGGTTGCGCGATCGAATTCGACTGCGCTCATGTTGAACGGCCCACCAGCGCCTTTTCGGTGTCGGTGAGCTGGTCCAGCATCCACCGCTGATACGATACGTCCGGTGGAGCGGTTTCCGTTACGCCAACGACCGGAATTTTGGAATCGCGGGCGAGATCGACAAGATGCTGTACCGCCTTATTGGAAGCCTGCTTGTTGTAGAACATGACCCGAACCTTGTGCTCCTTCAAATCGCGCTCGAAGGCAGCGACGTCGCGCGCGCTCGGCTCGGTATCATTCATGATTGACAGCTGAAAACGCTCATTGCGCATCTTCAGTTTGAGCGCGTCCACCATATAGCCGAACACCGGCTCGCTAGCGGTAACCGCAGTGCCGGCATATTTGCTGCGGATCGCAGTGATTTTGTCATTGAGCGGCTCGAGTGAAGCGACGAACGTCGACAACCGGCCGGCAAAGTCGGCGGTATGGGCGGCGTCGGCTTTGCTAAATGCATCAGACAATGCTTTTGCGAGTTTCGGCGCGGTATTCGGGTCGTACCACAAATGTGGATTGTCGCCGGCTTTTCTGCCGGTCAGGTCGGCAACAACAATCACAGCGCGGTTCGGCCGGGGGGCCGAACTCAACAGCTTTTCCATCCATGGGTCGTAGTCGGCGCCGTTATAGATGACGATTTGAGCCTCGGTGAGCTGGCGGGCCACGGACGGTGATGTCTCGAATAGATGAGGGTCCTGGTCTGGATTGTTCATAATACTGGTGACCTTGACTCGGTCGCCTCCGATTTGATGCGCGATATCGCCATAAAAGTTCTCAGCCGCGATTACGACGAGCTTGCCGTCGGCCCCCTGTGCACCGGCCACTGTGCCCATAGTCAGCATGGCAAGACCGGCAGCCGCGACGATACCAAAGGCGATTTTCATAATCGGACCTCCCCTTTGGGTTTCGGTAACGCGGGAATCAGCGTAATATTATAACGTTTCAGATGGCAAGACGATGGCATTTTTAATGCCGGCGTCCAAGTCCCAGGGATCGAAGCGCAATGACTTGCCCAAGTATTGGACAATATCGAGGCAGAAGCATTCTGCGATGGAACAGGAAACGATATTAAACAAAACTGAAACCCAAGTGCTCCGCTACCTCAAGCGGGCGACCAAGCCCTTTGGGGCATACGAAATTAAAAATGCCTTGGGCATTCGCCATCCCATAACTGTTTATCGCGCACTCGAGCGATTGGCGCGTCTTGGATTTGTCCATCGTCTTGAATCCCAAAACGCCTTCATCGCCTGCCATGTTCCTAACAAAACCCACTATGCGGGTTTCATCGTGTGCCGGGATTGCGGAACCGTGACCGAAATAGACACTGAAGCCGCCCTGTCAAAACTACAGATGCAAGCACGTGACCGGAATTTTGAAGTTGAGAAATCTACAATCGAGCTTATCGGACGTTGCAATAAGTGTCACGACCGCCCAATGGCGCGACGATCGGCAACACGGCGGCAATAGCTCGCTGCCTATTTCCTCGCTCAGACTTTGTGTGGACAAGCCTTCCAGTCGCTGCTCTTGCACCCAAAGGTGGACCGTCTGGATCAGGCTCGAATCGTCCGTAGGTGAACTTGTAAGCTCAGAAAATAGTGAACCTGAAAGCCTTTGGAATTGTGGACGATATACCCTGCAAAGCATCGCTATGCTTGCCGACCGTCCGACGATAATTGGAGTTACCCACGCGCCTCGCCTTGTTGGCCTTTTCTGCTACTTCTCTGCCGGCATGACCGATCCATACGCTGAGCGTATCTATGACCGTCTTTTTACGCCTGGTATGGGCTCGAGTCGCGGAGCTTTAATTGTAGCTTCCGATAAACACGGTTATCGGAGCTAATCGATAACCGAGTTCCGCTGTTACTTTTCGCAGCGCTCGTGATGTCCGCTTTTCCGTCGGAAATGTCCGCTTCACCCCCCGAATCTGTTGCAAAACTATTTTGAGGGGGGTAGCGCGCGCAACATTGATTCAAGATCAGACGAAAACGAGCAATGTTGCTTCGCCGCGACGTCCAATCGGATTCGATTGTTGCGCTATCGCCATGCGGCAAAGAGTTTTGCAACACATTCGGGCTCAAAGTAGACATGGGTTTTTGCGAGAAGGCGCTTTCGCGGTCGCTATTAGGGGTGGAGCGGACATAGCGATTTGCGGCGCAAATATCGCCTTGTGATCCATAGCGGACATTCGCCGTTTAGATCGTTTCACACAACCATTAGATCCTTGCCGACGATAATCTCACCTTTGAAATATTTGGCGGCCGGCTCACGCCAGGTGTCATCGCTGATGCTGTCAATCGCTGGAGTCAGATGCGATAGCACCAGCGTCTTGACGCCGGCCTGCTGCGCGATGCGGCCGACATCCTCAGATGGCGTGTGACTGGCCTTCATATGCGCCATGAACGCTTCAAATTTAACAGGCCGACCCTGCGCGATCTGAGCTTTGATGTATTTTTCGACCGCGGGCACATACATCGTCTCGTGCACCAAAACATCAGCACCCTTAGCCATCTTCGCCACCGCTTCGAGCGGAGCGGTGTCGCCTGAAAATGCGATCGACCGGTCCTTGAAGTCGAAGCGATACCCGAGCGCCGGCTTCACCGGCGGGTGTTCGACGATGATCGCCGAGACCTTGACATTGTCGTCCTGCGTGACCGGTCCAGCAGCCGATATTTCCTGTACATTGACCGATGTGAGCGGCTTCATATGGAAGTCCTCGGCCCAGAAATCGACAGTCTGCTTGTAGGCGTGCATAAAGTCGTCGGTCATCCGCTTGAGCGGCGGTGGACCGAAGGCATGGACGTCAAGCGGCAGTCCTTGAATCCAGCCGACGATCAATAGGGGACCGTATTCGATATTGTGATCAGCATGGTGATGCGTGATGAAGATCGACTTGAGCGCATTGAATGGAATGCCGGTTCGGGCGAACTGATTGGTGACGCCCATCCCGCAATCGAGCACATAGGCGGAGCCGTTGCTGAGCATTACGTGTGAGGTCATTTCACGTGAGCGCCCGGGCACTGGACCAGCGGCTGTGCCGAGCAGGACGAGCTTCGTTCCTTTCGCATCCTTTAGTGCAGCTTGCGCCTGTTGCGGCGACCATCGCGGCCCCACTGCCTGTGCAGTGCTTGGCGTACTTATGGCGGCCAGCGCGGGGGTAGCTGCGAGACCAGCCAGCAGGCTCCGGCGTGTAGGGCTGAATGGGCGCGATAGGTCTTTCATCGTTTTTCTCCCCGGATGCCGATGTTTGCACGCTTTAGCTGAATGCTTGAGTTGCCAAGATATCGGCTAGCGCCAGGACTGCACAATCTGCTTTTCCATACGCTGTTGGCTCTCTTGGCGCGTCTCAATCGCGGGCTCGCATGTCCGCTATTGATGCTGTGGACGGCTCCTCCACCGGCACGTGCGTGCCGTGAAAGTGGGTGCTGTTAAGGCGCCCACGATTCAGAGGAGCCAATCATGCAGGCAGTTAAGACAATCGGTCTGGACATTGCGAAGTCGATTTTTCAGGTGCATGGCCATGATGTCCCTCGCGGGACGATGGATAAGGTGACGTGTGTCCGCTTGGACCTGCCGTCAGGTGACGGCAAGGCCGACCCAAAGATTGTTCCGCCTCGTTCTCGAATCCCATACTGGAAGGGCTTTTTGCGCCGAGTCCGAAGAGAAGCACGAGCCCGTGAGTGACATCGACACTGTACTGGTGGATAGCCTGAAAGCGCTTGACCTAAACCGGCCGATTAGA
>Ga0335079_10002713_pt1 | contig 20351 bp, 20 predicted proteins | sample Lox_Sample_33_FD_206719 | JGI IMG/M metagenome (GOLD analysis project Ga0335079, IMG submission 206719) | Soil microbial communities from Loxahatchee National Wildlife Refuge, Florida, United States - Lox_Sample_3.3 | ecosystem: Environmental > Terrestrial > Soil > Wetlands | place: USA... | reverse complement strand
CGCTGGATTATGTGGTAGCCGGCGCGCAATTGCTGACTATCAACATCAAGTGAGGCGCGCCGCCTTCATCTGCACGCCGTGATAATCTGGTTTTTCCTGCCCACAGTCAGGATCGAGGTACGAACTTGGACGCACGTCTGCGAAGAATTACCGTCTTCCTCAGCATAGTTTTTTCTGCCGGGATGGTCCTCGGAGAAGGGACCCACTCGTGGGAACAATCGAAATTCGATGATCTGAGCAAAGGGACTGCCGACGGCGTGGCCATCCGTAGCATGGGCGGGCTGGAACTGGCGCCGGCTTTCAAGGCGCTGTGCACGACGCCTTCCACCTATATCTGGGCGATCGCCGCAGACCGCGACGGAACCCTGTATGCGGCCGCGGGCTCGCCGGCGCGGGTGTATCGGATTACGAGCGACGGGCAATCAACGGTGATCTTCCAGCCGCAAGAACTGCAGGTGCAGACGCTGGTGGTGGACAAAAGCGGCGCCATCTATGCCGCCACCAATCCTGACGGCAAAATCTACAAGTTAGAGCATCACGCGGCAAGCAAAGCTGAGGCGGGCAAGTCCGGCGTGGACCCATCCTGGGGTTCATCTGTTTATTTCGATCCCGGGACGAAATACATCTGGAGCCTGGTGGTGGACGACGCGGGCAACTTGTACGCGGCCACTGGAGACCAGGGGCAAGTTTTTCGGGTCACGCCGAAGGGAGAGCACACTGTTTTTTTCAAGAGCGATGAGACCCACGTGCGCGTTCTGGCGCTCGATGGCCAGGGAAACCTGATCGCGGGATCCGATGGCAGTGGATTAATTTACAGGATTTCTCCGAATGGCGATGCGTTTGTGCTCTACAGCACGCCCAAGAAGGAAATTACGGCGCTGGCCATCGATCCGGCGGGAAACATCTACGCCGCTGGTGCGGGGGAAAAACATGGCGGCACAGCTGCAGCGACGATTACGAGCGTACCCGTGACAACGACGGCGGCGCCACAGCCAGCAGCCAACAGTCCGCAGCCTGGCGGAGGAATTGTAATCACGGGGATTCCGGCGGGAACGCAATCCATGCCGAGCAGCTTCCCCAGCCCGGCAGCAGGCGCGAGCGCCGGTTCTGAGATTTATCGCGTCGTCCCCGATGGCTCACCGAGCCGAATCTGGACTTCCCACGACGACCTGGTGTACGCGTTGGCGTTTGATCAGCACGGCAGGCTGCTGGCCGGCACGGGTAACCGGGGACACGTTTTTGCGATCAGCGGAGAAGATGAGTTCACCGACCTGGTGAAGGCCAGCGCGACCCAGGTGACGGCTTTTGCCAGCGCGCCCGGAGGCGGCTTGTACGTTTCTACCAGCAATCTGGGAAAAGTGTTCGTGCTGGGCGCTACGCCGGCGGCGGAGGGCAGTTACGAGAGCGATGTGTTTGACGCGCGCATTTTCTCGCGCTGGGGACGCGCGGAGTTTCGCGGTGCAGGCAACGTCGAACTGTTTGCCCGCAGCGGGAATGTGGATAATCCTGATCGCAACTGGAGTCCCTGGACGAGGGTGGACCCGCAGAAGGATTCCCAGGTGAGCGTGCCGCCCGCGCGGTTCATTCAGTGGAAAAGCGTGCTGCGAGCGGGAGAAGTTGCGCCACGCCTGGACCGGGTTGCTATCAATTACCTGCCCAAGAACGTGCCTCCGGATTTCGATGAGGTTGCGGTACAGGTCGGTGTGCGTTATCAACCGCTGCCGAAGACGCAGGGAGGCGATATCGGCGGCCAGCCGCGCTTCGACGCGCCGCCTCCGGCGTTGCGCGACCCGAACTCGGTGGGCGTGAGGTGGAACGTTCACGACGATAATGACGACCAGATGGTCTACTCCGTCTACTACCGTCCCGACGGAGAAAGCCGCTGGCTGCTGTTGAAGGACAATCTGTCCGACAAGTTCTATTCTTTCGACTCTTCCCTGCTGCCAGACGGCGGATACACGGTAAAGGTCGTGGCTTCCGATGCGCCGTCGCACTCCGCCGACCAGGCGCTGAGCGCGGAGCGGGAGAGCGCGTATTTCGAAGTGGATACGACCCCTCCGCGGATCGAAGACCTCAGGGCATGGCTCGATGGAGAGCAGATCCACGTCAACTTCCGGGCGATTGACGGCTTTTCCAATATCAAGCGGGCCGAGTATTCCGTGGACGCCAACGACTGGCAGTTTGTCGAGCCGGTAGGTCAGCTTTCGGACTCCAGGACGGAAAGCTACGACTTCAAGGTTCCTGCCCTGGCGAACGCACCCGTGCCGGGCAGAGCTGCCGCGAAGCAACTCGATCACGTGGTGGTGGTGCGGGTGAGCGACCGCTTCGACAACGTGGTTTCAGCCAAGACCATTCTGCGGAGCAAATAGAAGAAGGCACGTTCTCAGGTGGCCTGGTCCCGCGCAGGTTCCACTTCGAACCCCGTCAGCCTGTCGGCGCGGCGTAGCTCAGGAAAAAGCCACGCCCAGAGGGCAATAACCGCCAGAGTCCCAACGCCACCGAGCACGACTGCCGGGACCGTGCCGAACCACTGCGCCGTAAGCCCTGATTCGAACTCTCCCAGCTGATTGGAAGTGCCGATAAAGATCATGTCCACGGCTATCACGCGGCCGCGCATCGCGTCGGGCGTGGCCAACTGCACAAGAGTGGCACGAATCACCACGCTTATCATGTCGGAAGCGCCGACCAGGACCAGGGCAGAGAGCGACAAGACCAGGTTGTGCGACAACCCGAAGACGATCGTGAACACCCCAAATCCTGCAACCGACCATAGCAACGCCGGTCCAGCACGGCGCTGCAGAGGGTAGTGGGCGAGCACGATCGCCATGATGGCAGCGCCTACTCCCGGAGCACTGCGCAACAGGCCCAGTCCCCACGGGCCCGTGCGGAGAATCTCACGCGCATAGATCGGCAACAACGCGACCGCGCCACCAAGTAAGACGGCGAACATGTCGAGCGAGATCGATCCGAGAACGATCTTGTGATCCCAGATGTACCGAAAGCCGGCCAGGACGGTGGCCAAACTGATGGGTTCACGCTTGCGCAGGACAGGTCGCAGCCGGATTCTCACAGCCAGCACCGCCGCGAACAGACCGACGGCCACGGCTACTCCATAAACCGGGGTCGCATGGTGGAAAAGGGCATAGAGCAGGCCACCAATCGAGGGCCCGATGATGGTTGCTCCCTGGAACACGCTGGCGTTCCAGGCGACAGCATTGGCGAAATGCTCTTCGGGGACCAACTGCGGCAGCAGGGCCCGGCTGGCCGTACCATTGAACGACCGCACGACGCCAACTAGTACCAGCACGATATAAATGGGACGAACCGCCTGCGTCCCCTGCCACGCGAGGGCAAAGAGGAGAGCGGAACAAATGGCGAATCCCACATAGCAACCGACCACGAGCTTGCGGCGGTCGAAACGGTCGGCTGCATGACCTGCAACCAGGAAAAGCACGATGCCGGGCACAAATTGCGCCAGTCCGACCAGCCCGAGGTCCAGCGGGCGCTTGGTGATCTCATAGACTTGCCAACCTACCGCCACGGATTGCATTTCCAGCGCAGTGACGATGCAGAAGCGCGCGATCGCGTAAAACGTGAAATCCGGATAGGTGAAAGCGATACGGCCTGCAAGCCTGGGATCGGTGGGCGTGGCCATGAATTTCTTACTGTGCCATAAACAGAGCATCGTTGGGCAATCAAAGAAAGGCAAGCGGTGCGAGAATGACTGCAGGACCCATGACCGCATGGCTCTATCTTCTCGGCTGGTTGGGCTGTGTCATCTATGGCTCGATCCCTTGCTTTTGGCTGCTGGTGCATCCCCGTGTTGATTACTGGCGGTCACGCCGGAGGTCTCCTTATCGCGTGCTGTTGCCAGCATGGATGGGGATATGGGCGGTTCTTGGTCTGATCACCTGGCACTGGCGGAAGATCACGCTTTACTCCGTGGGCTGGAGTTGGCTTCCGGCCATCGTGCTCTTTGCTGTGGGATTGTGGATTTATACGCACTCCAGCAAACAGTTCAGTGCGGCACAATTGGGCGGACTTCCGGAGCTTGTTCCCGGGCACCGTGAGCAGCGGCTGGTGACGTCAGGACTACGAGCGCGGGTGCGGCATCCCGTCTACCTGGCTCACCTATGCGAGATGCTTGCATGGAGCCTGGGCACGGGCCTTGCAGCCTGCTATGGCCTGACTGCGTTTGCGATCCTGACAGGCGGAGTGATGATTCGCATGGAGGATAAGGAACTGGAACGCCGATTCGGGGAGGAGTTTCGCGCCTACAAAAGGCAGGTGCCAGCGGTCATTCCAAGGGCGATCCTTCCAAGGGCGATCGTCCCAGGATAGAGACGCTGAGAATAAGGACACGCGCGAGTATTCGTCGCACGATAGCTATAATCCACTTCGACAGGTCCTGAAAGCCGATGAGATTCGAGCTGTTTGTTGCTAGCCGCTATCTTCGCGCCAAACGCCGTCAGGCATTTATCGGCGTCATTACCGGGATCTCTATCGCCGGAGTCGCGGCGGGAGTCGCGTCTCTGATCATCGCGCTCGCCATCAACAACGGCTTTCGCCAGGATTTGCAGGAGCGCCTGCTGGGGTCGAGTTCCCATGTAAACCTGCTGCGGGTGCAAAGCGATGGCATCAAGGACTGGCGGCCTCTCATGGACCGTCTTGCGAAACAGCCTCATGTGCTTGCTGCGGCTCCCGCTATCTATGAGCAGGTTCTGATCTCGCGCGGACCGCGTGCTCGAGGCGCGGTGCTGAAGGGCATGGTTCCGGCCTACGAACGGAAGGTCAGCGATTTGCTGGGAACCGTTCGCATGGGATCGGCGGACACGCTGGACGAACCGGCCGCCACTCCGGCTGCTCCGCCAGACGACTCGGGTGATGAGCCGCCCGATTCACTCGACAACGTCCGGCGACGTATCGCAGCTTCGCCGCCAATTCTCCTGGGCAAGGACCTGGCCGACGAACTGGGCGTCACCGTCGGTTCGGTAGTGCTCGTCACCAGCCCGCAAGGGGAGCTCACGCCATTCGGTATGGTCCCCAAGTACAACCGCTTCCGGGTAACCGGCATTTTCAACTCGGGGTTCTATGACTATGACAGCTCCTGGGCCTTCGTGCGGTTGTCAGACGCGCAGCAGCTTTTCGGCCTGGGCGATGAGATCTCCGTCCTCGAGTTCAAAGTGGACGACATCTACAAAGCCGACCAGATCGGCTCGCACCTGGAACAGGCTGCGGGCAAGGGATTCATGGCCACCAACTGGATGGAGCAGAACAAAGCCATCTTTCGCGCATTGCGGCTGGAAAGGCTGGTGACTTTCATCACCATCGGTCTGATCGTATTCGTCGCAGCGTTGAACATCCTGATCTCGCTCACCATGATGGTGATGGAGAAAACCCGCGACATCGCGGTGCTGATGTCCATGGGGACACGCAAGTCACAAGTGCGACGCGTTTTCATTGCCCAGGGACTGCTGATCGGAGTCCTCGGCACGGCAGTTGGCCTTGTGCTGGGCTACGTGCTGTCATGGGCTGGCGGGCATTATCATCTGCTGGCTCTCGCCCCGGAGGTTTATTCCATCGACTACGTCCCGTTCGCGCCGCGAGCCATGGATGCCCTGCTGGTGGCGGCAGTTTCGATCGGAATCTCGTGGATTGCCACGATTTATCCTTCCTGGTCGGCGGCACGCATCCTGCCCGCCGAGGCACTGCGCTATGAGTGACCGTTGGTCCCGGCGCCGCACCGAACCTACCAACTTTCATAGATGCCAAACCGGGCGCTACGAGCGGGCGTGACAGAGGTCACACCCCAGAAGTGGGAAAGTGAAATACAGTATGCGTGACAGGAATTTCCTGTTGACCGTACCGGAACCGCCATGCCTCGCTCCGTGTTCTAATGGAGTATGCGGGTCTCTTGCCGCGCTGAAGCCTGAGACGAGGAGCGGAGGACTTGCATCTAATGGGTGATGCGGTTTTACGGATTGAAAATCTGAAAAAGGTGTTTCGGTCCGGTGACTGTGATCTGGTGCTCTTTGAAAATCTTTCGTTTCAGGTAGCCAAAGGCGAGATGCTCGCCATTGTGGGCCAGTCGGGAGCAGGCAAGAGTACCTTGTTACACATCCTGGGCGCTCTTGATAGGGCTTCCGCGGGTGACGTATACTGCGCCCACTTGCGACTGAATTCGCTTTCGGAAGACGCTGCCGCCGAGTTTCGCAATCGCGAGATCGGATTTGTGTGGCAGTTTCATTACCTTCTGCCGGAATTTACTGCGCTGGAGAATGCGGCTATGCCGCTGTTGCTGCGCGGGCAGCCTCGGCAGGAGGCGGAGACCGAAGCGATGCGCTGGTTGCGGGAAGTTGGCCTGGCGGAGCGGACGCATCACCGTTCGGGAGAACTTTCCGGCGGAGAGCAGCAGCGAGTGGCGCTGGCCCGCGCCCTCATCACCAAACCCAAGCTGCTGCTGGCTGATGAACCAACCGGAGATCTCGACACGCGCACTGCCGCCTCGGTATTCGAGTTGGTCTCCCGGTTACATCGCGAATACGAACTGACTTCCCTGATTGCTACCCATAATCTTGATTTCGCCCGCCGCTGTGACCGCGTGCTGCGATTGGAGCAAGGGCGAATCGAACAAGTGGCGCCGGAAGCGCTTTCCGGCAATTAGTCAATTTGGACGTATGCAGCAGGTTGCGACGAATCACTTAGAAATGCAAAAAGTTGCAACCTATTAGGACAAAAAAAGGACTTGAGCACCTGCGACCGCGGCTCTCAGGCTACTAAGAAGCCAGTTGTGGACTTGGGCTCGTTGGCAGCTTGATTGCATAATGGAGTCGGGGATGTAGGTCTCCCAGGGCAAAGAGGCAAAAAGCTTCTAAGCTCCAGGGGTCGCGCAAGGGGGTAGGCAATATGTTTGAACGCTACACGGAGAAAGCGAGGCGAGTGATTTTCTTCGCCCGCTACGAAGCCAGCCAATTCGGATCTCCCTACATTGAAACCGAGCATTTGCTGCTCGGGCTGTTGCGCGAAGACAAGGCGCTGACCAATCGCTTTCTGCGGTCGCATGCCTCGGTCGAATCCATCCGTAAGCAGATCGAGGGACACACCACGATTCGGGAGAAGGTCTCCACCTCGGTAGACCTGCCGCTGAGCAACGAGTGCAAGCGTGTGCTGGCATACGCCGCCGAGGAAGCCGAGCGGCTTTCGCATAAACATATCGGTACCGAGCATCTGCTGCTGGGCCTGCTGCGCGAAGAGAAGTGCTTCGCCGCCGAAATTTTGCATGAGCGCGGGTTGCGGCTTTCGACCATCCGCGAGGAACTGGCACGCACCAGCCAGGAGAAAGCTCAGCCGCAACGCCAGCGCGAGTCTTCTCTGTTGAGCGAGTTTTCACGCGACCTGACGCAGGCCGCCATGGACAGCCAGCTTGATCCCCTGGTAGGCCGGGAAGGCGAACTGGAGCGGGTGGTTCAGATCCTGTGCCGCCGCACCAAGAATAATCCGGTCTTGATCGGCGAACCGGGCGTGGGCAAGACCGCTATCGTAGAAGGATTGGCGCAGCGCATCGCCGACGGCGAAGTTCCGTCGTTCCTGGCTGACAAGCGGATTCTGGCGCTCGATCTGTCGTTAATCGTCGCGGGCACCAAGTACCGCGGCCAATTCGAAGAACGCCTCAAGACCATCATGAAGGAACTGATGGAATCGCAGAATTCCATCATCTTCATCGACGAGCTGCACACGCTGGTGGGCGCAGGTTCGGCGGAAGGTTCGCTGGATGCGGCCAACATTCTGAAGCCGGCACTTTCGCGCGGGGAAATCCAGTGCATCGGCGCAACCACCCCTGGCGAATACCGCAAGTCGATCGAGAAAGACCGTTCGCTGGAGCGGCGCTTCCAGGCCGTCAAAGTTCCGCCCCCGACCGAAGGCGACGCCACCAAGATTTTGTTCGGAATCAAGGATCGCTACGAGAAGTTCCACGCCGTCACCTACACCGATGACGCCATTAATTTTGCAGTTTCGCATTCCAACCGCTATATTCCCGACCGCTTCCTGCCCGACAAGGCAATTGACCTTGTGGATGAAGCCGGAGCCCGCGTAAAACTGCGCCAGACTTCCCTGCCCGAGGAGCTTACCGAGGTGCAGAAGCGGATCAAGTTCATCGTCCATCGCATGGAAAACGCGATCGCGAACCACGAGTTCGAGAAGGCGCGTTTCTATTCCGACGAGGAACGCAAGGAGCGCGAGAACCTGCGCGCTCTTCGCGAAAAATATCATCTGGATGAATCGGCCACGGGCGTGGTCGGCCGCGAAGATATCGAAGACGTAGTCTCGCGCTGGACCGGCGTGCCGATCGCTTCCATTAAGGAAGAAGAATCGCAGAAACTGCTGCGCATCGAAGACGAACTGCACAAGCGCATCATTTCCCAGGACAAGGCCATCCTTGCCCTGGCCCGTGCCATTCGCCGTTCCCGCGCCGGCTTGAAGAGCCCGAACCGGCCAATCGGTTCCTTCCTCTTCCTGGGACCAACCGGCGTCGGCAAGACGGAAGTGGCCCGCACCCTGGCACAGTTCATGTTCGGCAGCGAGAAGTCGCTAGTCCGCTTCGACATGTCGGAATTCATGGAGAAACACTCGGTTTCGAAGCTCATCGGCTCGCCTCCGGGATATGTGGGTTACGAAGAGGGCGGCCAGCTCACCGAGCGGGTGAAGCGCGCGCCATATTCGGTTGTACTGCTCGACGAAATCGAAAAGGCGCACCCGGACGTGTTCAACATCCTGCTGCAGGTGTTTGAAGACGGCCAGCTCACCGACGGGCTGGGCAACACCGTGGATTTCAAGAACGTAATCATCATCATGACCTCGAATATCGGGGCGCGGCACCTGCAGCGCCGCGAGGGCCTGGGCTTCCAGTCCAGCAAGGAGGAGATGGTTTCGGAGAAGGTCGAAGACCTGGTAAAGAACGAGGTCAAGCGCACCTTCAATCCGGAATTCCTGAACCGGCTGGACGAGATCATCCTGTTCAGCGCGCTGAACGAGACTGATCTGATCCAGATCCTGGAGCTGATGGTGACGCAGCTTAACCAGAACCTGGCGCAGAAATCGATCACGGTGACCGTGACCGACGAAGCCAAGAAGTGGATTCTCAGCCAGACGCTCGGCGATCGCAGCTATGGCGCTCGTCCGCTGCGGAGGGCCCTGCAGAAATACATCGAGGATCCGCTCTCCGAGGCTCTGATTCAGGGCACCATCACCACGCGGCCGGCGTTCATCGAGGTCTTCCTCGAGGACAACAAGCTGTTCTACCGCCCCGTGGACTCGGAGAAAACCGAGGGCGTGCTGCTGTACGAGAACTAGAGTTTTTGCAGTCAGGAAAGCCGCCGGCTACAAGCTGGCGGCTTTTGTTTTCGAGCAGGAACTGCCTTGCAAACGCTGTTGAAAGCATTTGAACAAGAATATAATCTCTGACCACTATCACAATGGACGACCTTCGCCACTACCTCGATTCGATTAGGAAACCGTTCGAGGACAAGCTCGCCGCCGTCGATTTTCCGGATCATGAGGACATAGCTGTCGCGATGGTCCCGCTGCTGATAATATTTATCATTGCTATCCCTTTTACATCCGGCGAAGTAGTTAAATGGGTTTTCGTCAGGAACGGCATCAGTGTCTCCACCAGACCCTTCGTCCTCATAGCTCTGATCGTATTCGGGCTTTCGTCCTTCGGAATGGCCGTCGCGACCGTGCTTTGGTCCGCCTGGGATCGGCACCGCCAGCGGACGGGACTCCCGGCCCCTCAGATGAGATTTGCTCTGTGTTACAGGATCATCGAGGAACTAGGCTTCTACGAAAGAAACGGACTCGAGCAGCATGTTAAAGAAGCCTCCCGCCTGTGGCGAGTCTTATTTGCATACCTATACTTGATGCTAAACCCCAATAATCGTTCCTTTATCCGGGCGAGACGGTCGCCCTGGGAGTACAATCCTCTGATTCCGATGCTGAACCACGTAAGGTCCGGGCTGCCCTGGATTAGGTTCGCCCCAGAATCGGAGCACGTGATAGAGGCCTTCGACACCCTACGGCAGAAAATATCAAACAGACTGAGAACGAAAACGGAAATCCACGAGCTTCGGGCCTGCCTAGCACCGTTGAGCCGCTTTCTTTATACTCTTATACCCGGCCGACCCGATCCCGATGTAGAGATTCGGCCAGATGCGCAGCTAGCGGAATTTGCCGAGTTACTGCAGCGGCTCTCGCCTTACGTGGGAGAGAAGCCTGCCCTCGGTCCCTCAAGGATGCTGGTCAGCCTGCGATGGGCCATGGGGCTTTTTAGCCATGAGAACGTGCTTGGGCGTTTTTTTTCATGGTATGTCCTCCTGAATTTTCTCTTTGCGGTTGGAGTCAGTTTTGCTAAGGCGTCTTCCGCTGACTTTCGCGTCGATACAGCCATCATAGCTGCGTGGGTCGGCGTCCCACTCGTTGGTGCCGTTACCGCTGCCGCCACCTTGAGTCGTAGGAGTTAAGATGACCTCGTCGCATTATTAGGTGGAACTCATCGTCTCACCAAAAAGCAATTTCGTGCCAGTCTAGTAGAGTATTTACCATCACCGATAGTGCTCCTACTTGGGCCGGGAACAACCGACTTCCCGGGGCTTACTGCCGGCTCGCCTTTCGTGGCCTTCCGCCCAGCCTCCCGTTTACTCGCGCGGCTGCCTTCTTGGCCCGGCTTTTTGACTGACCGCCAACCCGGCCCAGCCGGGCTGCCATCCACCTCTCGGAGCCAAGAAAACCCTCGAGCAAGGCGGGCACGTACAAGTCCGCGTCGAGCCGGGGGAAATGAAGTCCAAAGCCGGACGGACTGATGACGATCTCGCTCAACTGAGCGGGCCTGGCGTGCTCCAGACCCTGCGCGTCCTGCGGCAGAAAGCTCACCCTGAGCTTCGAGCTGAGGTCGATCACCACCCGTCCGCTGGCGCGATCGTAATGCGCGGACACAGCATGGGGGAAACTGTTTCGCAAGTTTTCGGCTTGCTTGTTGGCGGCTGCGAAGTTGTCAATCAATGCCATGAATTTTTTTCCACGCCTGGCATAGGTCCTTATGATGCTGTGCCAGAACTTGTCGGATGTTCTTGAGCTGTCGTGCCGAAAATCTATAGTTTTCTCGCAGTTCCACTGTGCCAGGGCAGTCCAGATTAAACACCGCTTCACAACCCGATCCGATTACATGAACATGCGAAGGCCGGTGATCGTTTGGATAGATCACCACCCGCAGTCCATGGAATACGAGGACCGTTGGCACGGCTGAATTCTACCATATTTCCTAACCGCTTGGGTTTATCTGACGCCGCCTCTCGCCGGCTACAAGCTGGCGGCTTTTGTTTTGGGAGCAGCTGCCTGGGGCTGCGAAGGACCATGGGGAGGCACGAACGACATACCGCTTCTACTCCTTAGTCCAGTCTTCCACCCTTAATCCCCGAACTCGTCGAAACACGCGATCATGGGTAACCAGCACGCTCCCCGTGGCTAGAGCGTGTGCGGCGATCATGAGGTCGAGGCTTCCCATTGGCTCTCCTTCTTTTTCGAGGATGGCGCGAACCTCGGCATAGCGCTTTGCCGCTGCCGAGTCCCAAGCCAGCACATGGAGACGTAGAAGAAACTCCTCGACCGCCGTCTTCAATCTATCCGCTTCCGGTATTCTCTCCAGGCCGAACCGCAACTCCGCTTCAGTCACTACCGAGATGCTGACGTCGGCCATGGGCACCCGCAGCAGATGCTCCCGGACGTGCGGGCGATTTCCTTTGATGATGTAACTACAGGTATTGGTGTCCAGCAGATAGCGGATCGGCACTTAGACTTCCTCGAGAACATGTCGACTTGCTTCGTGCCCGCTCAGGACAGGCTATCTAGTCCACTTTCTTTCCCGAAGGAGAGTCTCCGTCGGGATGACAATTCCCGGCGGACGATAAATGAGCCTCTCAGAAAAGGTCGCGCTTTTGTGGCGGCCTATCCCGGCGGTCGGAAAGAAAGTCTTCGGGCACCTCAACTGTCTTCATCAGCTCGAAGAAATCCTTCCAGGAGTCCGGCCGGCGGGACAGAATGACGTCACCCGTTGCCGGATCGCGCCGGACATAAACCTCGGAGCCCTCGAAGCGCAGGTCGGCAGGCAGACGCACGGCCTGACTACGGCCATTACGGAAGAGTTTGGCGGTTCGCGGCATGGTCTATATCTTAGTATATACCACTTCGCATGTCAATCCGATTGCGAGGAAACGACCCAGGAATTCCCACCTTTTTGCACCCGCCATGCCGCCCTTTCAGGTCGAGGGTGTCGAGCTGGCTTGTAAGCGCAGGACTCCACGCCTGCGCCGGTCGTGGCGTTATAGTGTGTTAGAGGACCTCATGCGCCGACTTATTCTCTTCCTCCTGCTTCCGGTTTTCTTGTTCGCCCAGGCCCAGCAAGTCCCTGATCCGCACCAGGTTCCTGTTATGGACGGCGAGGCTGGCCCCTGCTCCGTTGCCTTCACCGTCACCGATGTAAAGGGGACGCCGGTGTATGACGCCCGCATTCGCGTCAAGATCGCCTATGGGTTTGCAGGCGTCCGGAAGCTGGATCTCGAGGCCGCCACCAATGTGGATGGCAAAACGCAGTTCAAGGGCTTGCCCGAAAGGGTGAAGGGCGGCGTTCTGTATTTCCGCGCCGTGAAGGACAAGCTGGAAGGTTCCGCCACTTATACTCCGGAAAAGAACTGCAGCGGCCAGAGCAGCACGATCGTGGTGGCAGCGGAAAAGTGAGCTCCGGCCCAGTTTCTTTGCGACCGGCGTCTTTGGCCGCTCATCCTAATAGAGCATTCCCTGCGGGTCGTTTGAGATAAGGAGCAACTGTGACAAAGATCAATATTGCGCAGAAGTTTGCCCAGGTTAAGGAGTACTGGAAGCCCTATATCGCCGCCGAACTTAACGGCCAGATGGTGAAGCTCGACAAGATCAAAGGCGAATTCATCTTCCACCATCATGAAAACGAAGATGAGATGTTTTTGGTAGTGAAAGGCCGCTTCCGCATGGACTTCCGCGACCATCACGAGTGGATCGAAGAGGGAGAATTCATCGTGGTGCCGCACGGCGTCGAGCACAAGCCGGTCGCCGACGAGGAGTGCTGGTTCCTGCTGTTTGAGCCTGCCGGAACGCTGAACACCGGTAACGTGACGAATGAGCGCACGGTGCGGGAACTGGAGCGCGTGTAGAATTCCTTTCTGGCTCGTGAATTATGGAGGTCATCCTCTATTCCGCCTTCTGGTGTCCCGACTGCCGGGAAGCCAAGCGCTTCCTGCGCGAGCACAACATTCCCTTCCGTGAGATAGACATCGAAACCACGCCAGGAGCGGCCGAGGAAGTGGTGAAGCGCACCGGCAAGCGGGCCATTCCTCAATTCGTGATTGACGGGCAATGGGTTCAGCCCTACCGGCCGGGTGAAGGCTTTCAGTATGAGGAAATGGCCCGCCGCCTGGGCATCCCCAACTCCTGACACCTCCGTACATCGACCTTCCGTACCGTATGAAACCCCTCCGGCCGACAGGAGAATGAGATTTCGCCTCGCGAAATCCGGCCTCCCCGACCTTCCGGAAGCGTGGGAAGCCGTTTAGCTCCATGGAGTACCGCTCTCAACCCGAACAGGAACCTGTAGTCGATATCTGGCAGCGCGTGCTGCAGGGCGCGCTGGGGATGTTCCTGGTCGCCGGAGCGGCGCTGATGACCCATTACTACTGGCCCACCCGCTCTGACGGCCTCAAGCGCCAGGTTGAACAACTCTCGCACCAGGTCGAGCAATTGCGGCAGGAACAATCCATGCCGACGGTGGTGCTGAACCGTTATCGCGATTCCATCTGCTACATCTTCGGCGTCTACCAGGTTGGCTATGGACACCAGAAACCGGCACTGCGCGCCCGCATCTCCGGAAGCGGCTTTGTAGTGGCGGACGGGCTGCTCGCCACGAACCGGCACGTCGCGGAGCCGTGGTACGGAGACCCGGAATCCGAAGCGCTCATCTCCAAAGGCGCAACACCCCACCTGGAAAAGCTGGTGGCCTTCTTCCCGGAATTCCCGATGCCCGTAAACATCACTCCCGTCGCCTGGTCCGCGCAGGGAGACCTGGCGGTGGCGCGGATCGAGGATTCCGCGGCCGTGCATGAACTGCGGCCACTGCCGCTTGCCATCGATGTCCCTAACCCTGGAGAACTGGTAGCCGTCGTCGGCTATCCCATGGGCGTGCTGGGCATGCTGGCCAAATCACCGCCCGCGGTGTATGACAAGTTGGCCTTCCGCAATGATGACCAGAATGCCGCCAACGAGTTGGCTGCGCTGGCGCTGATTCGTCCTTCGGCCACCTGCGGACATCTGGGAGATGTCGTCGGTGACAAACTCATCTACGACGCGCCCACTGCCCATGGCGGAAGCGGCGGCCCGGTATTCAACTCGCAGGGTCAGGTAATCGGGATTAATGCGGCGTATATCGATGGATTCTCCGGGGGCACGCTGGGAGTCTCGGTGCGGGCGCTAAGACCGCTCATCACCGCCGCACGGTCCAAGTAACGCGGGCATCCAACCTAAGCCCGTCGAATCCACCCGGGCTCACGCACATGCTCTTCTTCCAGGCGGCGCAGTCGTGCAGCCAATATGCCGGGACGGCCGAGATAACCCACTACTTTCTCCGGATCTTTTCGGTCCACCACGGGCAGGCGGCCGATATTATTGCGCAACATTTTGGCTGAGGCCTCGTGTAGTAACTCATCCGGGTACGTCACAATCAAATTCCGCGTTCCGGCCTCGAGCACAGTCATTGCACCCGATTGATCCTGCTCCAGGGCGCGCAAGACGTCGCTGCGAGTAATCACCCCGGCTAGCTTGCCTTCGGCGTTCACGATGACCAGGCCCTGGTGCCGGCTGATTTCAGGATCGCGGCGGGCGATGCGCTCGGCCAGGTCCGCGACCTTCATCTCCGCCGCGATCTTGGGTACTTCCGCGTCCATGGTCTCGGCGACCATCACCTGCTGCAGCACGTCGGCCTCGTAATCCTGATGAATGTGCAGGCCGCGCCGCGCCAGTTTCTCGGTCATGATGGAAGCCTTGGGCATCAGCAGCATGGCAATGCCGTCGGCAATGACGCTGACCAGCATCAGGGGAAGCACGGAATTGTAGTCGCGCGTGATCTCAAACGCGAAAATGATGAACGAGAATGTCGCCCGCGAGGCCGCCCCAAAAACCGCTCCCATGGCCACCAGCGCGAATGCTCCCGGTGAGAGACTCGCGGCCGGCCATATGCGGTCCACCGCCATCGCGTATACCCCGCCCATCGCGGCGCTTGACATGAACATCGGCGCCAGCAATCCGCCCGACGTTCCAGAACCCAGAGAGATCACCAGCGCCGCCGCCTTGGCAACCATTACCACCAGCAGCAGCTTCCACGCCAGATTGCCGTTCAGGATGTCACCAATCGTGTCATATCCGACGCCCAGGACACGCGGAACAAAGTAGCCGATAATGCCCAGCCCGAGCGCGCCGATCGCCGGCCACCACAGTTCATCCACCGGCAGCTTTTCGAATTGGTCTTCTGTCCAGTACAGCAGCTTGCTGAAGCCGACAGCCGCAAATCCACACAACAGCCCAAGCAGGAGGAAAAACGGCAGGGCATGGGGGATTCCGAAGTCCATCGACGTGACCTTGAACATCGGCCCGGCGCCCAGCAATTGCATGTGCACGGCCGTCGCCAGGGTGCTGGCGATTACCAGGGGAATGAACGACCGCGCCTTGAACTCGAAGAGCAGAAGCTCGATGGCGAGAATGACTCCTGCAATCGGCGTGTTAAACGTCGCCGACATGCCCGCGGCCGCCCCGCATGCCAGCAGCGCCTTGCGTTCGGCGGCCGTGGTGTGAAATGCCTGTCCTACCAGCGATCCCACCGCCCCGCCGGTCTGAATGATGGGACCTTCTGCTCCGAACGGACCGCCGGTGCCGATGGCGATCGCTGCCGAGATCGGCTTCAGGATCGCCACCCGCGGCTGGATGCGGCTGCGGTTCACGAGTACCGCTTCCATGGCCTCCGGAATCCCGTGTCCCTTGATCTTCGAGCTCCCGTACTTGGCCATGATGCCCACGATGATGCCGCCAATGACCGGCATCAGAATGACCCACGGCCCGAGCTGGTTGTGGCGGGCGCTGATGAAATCAGCCGCCCAGCGATGGTAGAAGGTGATGTTGGTGAAAAGTCCGATGAGCTTATACAGCAGGAAGGCGATGAGGCCGGCCAGCAATCCGATTCCCGCCGCCAGGAATGACACCAGCACCATGCGGAACTGCGCCGGCTCGGCAAGCGACGTGTCCGCCGCCTGCGCGCCCGATACAGCGACACTCGGACGCGACACGCCCGTAATTTTTGTTTTTCCGGAGTCCGTCATCGTTTGTCTTGCCTAGTCTTTGCTGGTTTCCATGGCCCGCTTCAGCGCGGCAACCAGGGCGGGACCCTGCAGGCGAAGCTCGGCTTTGTGATGCAGGGAAAGCTGGCGCAGCACTTTTTCTCCCTTTGGCGTCATCGTGAGCCACACTTCCCTGCGATCATCCTGCCGGCGCTGCCGCCGCACGTAGCCGCCCGCGGCCAGGCGGTTCACCAGTTCCACGGCGCTGTGGTGGCGAATCTGCAATCTCTCGGCCAGGTCTCCAATCCGCGGCCGCATGCTTTCCGGCAAGCCTTTCAAGGCCAGCAACAACTGGTGCTGGCGGGGTTCCAGGCCTGCACTGCGCGCTGCCTGTTCGCTGAAACGCAGAAATCGCCGAATTTGATAACGCAGGTCTGCCAGAGATTGGTAATCCGCCGCGGTCAGGGGTTTTTCCATGCGGCGCATTATATCGTGCCATGACTTTCCCGCTATATTCATCGTATCACGATATATAGTACTCGCAAAGTCGCCCGCCCAGTGCAGGTACGCGCCCCACTACCCCACGCCCACAGGACTGGTCAGCGGGGATGCCCAGCGTTTAGAATCCCTAGTCCTTCACTTTCCAGCGAAATCCTAAAGAGGTGACACAGCCGTGATCCCGCGTTATACCCGGCCTGAGATGGGCCGTATCTGGAGCGATGAGAACCGTTTCCGCACCTGGCTCGCAGTCGAAGTGGCAGCCACCCTGACGCTGGCGGAAGCCGGCATGGTGCCCAAAGATGCCGCCCGCGCCATCCGCGAGCGCGCCGACTTCAACCTCGAGCGCATCCAGGAAATCGAGGCCGAGGTCCGTCACGACGTCATTGCTTTCACCACCGCCGTGGCCGAGATCGTGGGACCGCATGCCCGCTGGTTTCACTACGGCCTGACCTCCAACGACGTGGTCGATACTGCCCAGGCGCTGCTGATCCGCCAGGCATCGGACATCATTGCCGCCGACCTGCAGCGGCTGTCGGACGTACTCAAGCGGCGCGCCTGGGAGTTCAAAGACACGCCCATGGTCGGTCGCACCCATGGCGTGCACGCCGAGCCCATAACTTTTGGCTTCAAGCTGGCCAACTGGTATTCCGAAGTTGAACGCGACATCGTCCGCTTCCAGGATGCCGCGGAAGACATGCGGGTGGGAAAGTTCTCGGGCGCCGTGGGCACGTTCGCCCACCTCAGCCCCGAACTCGAAGAACAGATCTGCGCCCGCCTCGACCTGAAGGCCGCGGCTGTGTCCTCGCAAGTGATCCAGCGCGACCGGCACGCGGCATATCTGGCGACGCTTGCAGTCATTGCCTGCACGCTGGACAAGATCACAACCGAGATTCGCCACCTGCAGCGTACCGAAGTCCGCGAGGCCGAAGAATATTTCAGTGAAAAGCAGAAGGGCTCGTCGGCCATGCCGCACAAGCGCAATCCCGTGACCTGCGAACAGATCAGCGGACTGGCGCGCGTGGTGCGATCCAATGCCCAGGCTGCATTTGAAAATGTGGCCCTGTGGCATGAGCGCGATATCTCGCACTCGTCGGTGGAGCGCATCATCATCCCCGATTCCACCACGCTGGTGGATTACATGCTGCAAAAGACCACCAACCTCGTGGACACCATGTTTGTCTATCCCCATCGCATGAAGGCCAATCTCGAAAGCACCGGGGGATTGGTCTTCAGCGGTCAGTTGCTGCTTGACCTCGTCGAGCACGGCGTCTCCCGCGAGGACGCGTATCGCATGGTGCAGAGTCATGCCATGCGCGCCTGGAAGGAAGGCCTGAATTTCCACGAACTGGTGTTGAAGGACAAGGAAATCACTCGCCGGGTGCCGCGGCAGCAACTCGAACGCGCCTTTGACCTGCGCCGCCAGTTGCGCAACATCGACAAGATTTTCGCGCGCGTATTCCCCGCGGAAAATGGCTCGGCAGGTAAGCCAAAGCGTTCAGGCAAGCGAAAATAACCGGCAGCAGCGGGAGGTCATCATGCTGCAGTTTGAGACTGTACGGCTGGAAATCCCTTCCGAGGCCAACATCATCGTTGGCCAGACCCATTTCATCAAGACCGTCGAGGATATGTACGAAGCCGTGGTCAATACCGTCCCCCAGGCGAAGTTCGGGCTGGCGTTCAACGAAGCTTCCGGTCCGTGCCTGGTCCGCTCGGAAGGAAACGACGACGAATTACGTGCCGCCGCCATCCGTAACGCTCAGAGCGTGGGTGCGGGACATCTCTTCGTGCTCATTCTGCGCAACTCGTATCCCGTCAACCTGCTGAACGTGGTGCAGAACATTCCCGAAGTCTGCTCGATTTTCTGCGCCACCGCGAACCCGCTCGAAGTTATCGTCGCCACAACCGAGCAGGGGCGCGGCGTAATGGGAGTGGTTGACGGCAGCTCGCCCAAAGGAGTCGAGGGTCCGGCTGACATTGCCGCCCGCAAAGACTTCCTGCGGAAGATTGGCTATAAGCGCTAATCGGCGGATCGCGGCTGTCTCTAGTGCCGCTTTGGCGTTTCGCCTTGCGCGCCGCGGCCGACGGGCAAAGCATCCAGCAGCCGCAGCAACGAATGCAGTTGCTGATCTCCGAACTCGCCCAGCAAGCTCTCATGCAAGGCATGGATTTGCTGGTCCATGCCATTCACCAGTTTCAGGCCGGCCGCGCTGATGCGCGCCAGGATTTCCCGCCGGTCCTTCTGCCCACGATGGCGCGCGACCAGCCCGCGCCGCTCCAGCCGCTCCATCAGGCGCGTGATGTCGGGGTCGCGATGGATCATGCGAGCTGCAATCTCGCGGCAAGGCAGGCCTGCCGGCTCGGCTCCGCGCAGAATCCGCAAAGCGTTGTACTGGGTGAGCGAAAGCTCATGCGGCTTTAGCCACTCCGCCACCTGCCATTGCAACCGCTCAGAGGCCCGTACGAGGGCCACAAACACCTGTTCCGCCAGGCTGCGAGCCGGCTGGCCGGGCCGCGTCTCGGTGCGGATCTTATTGATCACGAGCCAGATATAGTCGTTTAAACGACTATTGTCAACGGTTGCGGCGGCGCATCCCAGCGGCAGAGCATGCTCCCGGACCCGCTGAGCATCCTTGGGCCCTGCAGCCGCATCCAATCTTTTAACTAACTGGTTAATCAAGAGAGGAAGGCAAAAATCATGAAATACGGGACCAGAATTCTGGGTGTGGCGTTGCTTCTCGGATTGTTCACCACCGGGCTGGCCGCTCAGAGCACCGGCGCCGGTCGCTACGACAGCGTGGTCCAGGCCGACGTCGTCCGGCAACTGGCCACCAGGAACGAATTCCGCAATCTCCAGGCCGGGGTGGAAGATGGCATCGTTACCCTCACGGGCAGCGTGGACCTCTACCAGCAGAAGCTGGATGCGGCCAAAAAGGTGCGAAAGCTGGCGCACGTGCAGGGCGTACGAAACCTGATCGAGGTGGGCGGTCCGGCGGTTACTGATGCGCAGCTCGAAGCCCAGCTGGATCGCAAGCTTTACTACGACCGGATGGGGTACGACAACGCGTTCAACTACATCACGGTTGAGGCCAGGGATGGCGTGGTCACGCTGGACGGCGAGACCTACTCGCCCATCAGCAGCGACTCGGCCATGGCGATTGCCAGCAACCTGCCCGGCGTGAAGGACGTGGTCAACAACATCGCGGTGGCTCCGGTGTCGGGCTTCGATGACGGCATCCGGCGTCGCGCCCTGAGCGTGATTTATCGCGACCCGGTGTTGAGCCGCTACGCAATCGATCCGGCCAGGCCGATCCGCATCCTGGTCACCAATGGCCACCTGCGGCTGGAAGGCACGGTAGCGAGCGCCATGGATAAGCAGATCGCAGGCATCCGCGCCGGCCAGATCGCAGGTGTGTTCAGTGTGCAGAACAACCTGGAAGTGGCAAAGAAGTC